>Ga0307437_1001692_pt1 | contig 14434 bp, 7 predicted proteins | sample SalMarWE160390MG_FD_202146 | JGI IMG/M metagenome (GOLD analysis project Ga0307437, IMG submission 202146) | Salt marsh sediment microbial communities from the Plum Island Ecosystem LTER, Massachusetts, United States - WE1603-90 | ecosystem: Environmental > Aquatic > Marine > Intertidal zone >...
CCCCGCTGCCCCGATCGCTTTCCCAGCATGCCTTCCCTCCCCAGCCTACGAACTCCACACCTATTATATCACAGGAAGTGGTTCATCATGACACTTTTCGGCCAGGTTTCTAGAGCGACGCATGCAGGAAATACTGGCATCACCAAGGCATGAGATGGACCTCGAACTGCTGTTCGAAAGGCTTGAGGACTACGAGAATCGCGCGCGGTGGTGCGGAGCCCAGCCAGCATGGGCCAAGGTCGTCGGAACAAAGGAGTATCGGGATCTAATGGGAGACGTGGCTCAGATCAGGGAGCTAGCACAGACCCTTGTTGTCACGCACTACGCGGCCGTAGATCCCAATTCGGTGCTGCGGGTCTATGAGCATTTCCTCCTCTTGTTGCTGGACTCGAATAGTCCAAGGCATCTCCCGGTATTCACAACAAACTATGACACCGTCATAGAGGACTTCGTCGACGCATCCCAAGAAGGATTTGAGTTGGTGGATGGTTTCTCGACAGGCAGTCGGCGCGAGTGGTTTCCTGATACCACTTTCCACCAATTCAGAGCGGACTCCACGCCTACTCGGAGGATACTCCTGTTTAAGCTGCATGGTTCTTCAACCTGGCGAGTCCGCAGGAATACGCGCCAGTTCACCAAAGAGAGCACGGCCGAGCCCGCAAGCGATCAATCAGCCTACGAGAATGCACTCGTGTGGCCAGGTCTCACCAAGGCCATCAAGACGGGGCCCTATCAGACCAACTATGCGTATCTTGAGGCATGCCTCGGAAACGCCGAGCTGTGCATCGTGATTGGGTTCTCGTTTCGAGACGACGTAATACGCGATATTATCCAGAATGCCATCAACAGCAATGCTGGCTTGCAATTAGCGATCATAGACCCCGAAGTCGAACGCATTGTGGACAGCAGAGGGCTCCTTCAAGGGCTGCAGTTGAGGCTTTTCCAGCCTGATTCGCCACTAATCAAGGGTGGGGTGGTGATGGGGATACCAGCGCGCTTTGGCGCCGAAGAGCTACCACTCATAGTGAGTGCGCTCTCACAACTCGACTTCGCGTGGGATGCGGATCGTCTTCGTGCAGTGGTGGGGAGTCATGACTAAGGGCCAGCTTGTACATCGTCCGGCTGACAACTGCAGAATGGGCACGCTAGGCAATAGCTCTCGCGCCGGGGCTAGATGCGGAGAACCGTCAGCAGGACAGGTCCGATCTCGACTGGCAACCCGTGGAGTTGCAGGAGCAGATGATACGTCGCAGCAGGTAGCTCCCCAGGGAGTGACAGGTTGTGCTGATCGCGGATGATCTGCCCTGGCTTCCAGTTACTCGGTGCGTACGCCCCTCCCGTCGGCTGGACGTCTCGTGAGACCACCACGTCCCCAGCTTGATCCTGCAACTCGAGCGTGAGAGTGAAGTCCGCCTCGATCTGGCCCGTGGCCTGCCAGAACAAGGTCAGATGGAGCGTGTCCCCGGGGCGTACAGGCTCCTCGGGCAGATGCTCGAATCCCAGCTTGGTGAAGTTGTACCCCAGCAAACGCACGGGTCCGTAGGCCACTTCGCGCCTGACCTGGATGCCCAGGGCCTCTATGGGCGGCGGCGCTTCCGGCTGGAGGACCTCAATAGGCTCCAGGAGAATGCGGTCGCCAAGGGGTTCGCCGTCCTGTGACACGGACAGCCTCTGGCCCGTCTCCAGGCTGTACATGCCGATCTCCAACTGGTGCTCGCCCGGTGGAGTCCCCGGCAGCACCAGCACGCCATAGTTGTCGGCGACTACCTCCCCCCCCTGCCAGGTAGTGGTGGGCCTGGTCCCGCCCACCGGCTCGGCGTCCCTTTGCCCCACGATGTGCGACCGGCCATCCAGCACGTGGGTGAAGACCTTGTAGCGCTGCTCGATGGGCTTCGACGCCTGCCAGAAGAGGGTCAACTGGAGGATGTCACCAGCCTCTACCTCCGAGCTGGAGATGCTGTAGCCGAGGAGGGCTATCTCGTCGCCAAGCATGAGCTCGAGGGGATGCTGGATCTCTCCACTGGCCTCCGCTTCAGGCACGGCGTAGATAGCCAGACGCACGTTGCCAAACCACGAATCCATAGCCTGGAAGGTGCGCTCATCCAGCCAGCCCTCGACGAAGCGGCTGGGGTCGCTCTCCTGAGTGCCCCACAGGAGGACGTAGAGGTGACGGTGCTGGGCCACGATCCGCTCCAGGGTTTCCTTGGTCTTGGCCTCGTCCAGGGGGCGCTGGCCCGGCAGAGGATAGATGGACAGGTCTCCCTCATAGTAGTAGGAGAAGATGTCCATCTGGCCCGGGGCGTTCAGAATGATGGCATCGCCCTCTCGCCCTGCGGCGCTGACGTAGGACACAATCGCCCGGTAGTCGTCGCGGGCGTACCGCTCATCGAAGTAGTAGTTTCTCAGCGAGGCAACGCTGGCGGTGACCACGAACAGCAGGAAAGCGGCTGTGAGGGCGTAGCGGATGATGGCGACGACCGGGGGTCCCGGCGAGGTCCCGGCTTCTCCCGCTAGCCACTCCGCAGCTACCCCTCTGGCCAGTAGGAGATAGAAAGCGGGTGTGACCAGGAGCAGGAACTTGGGATCGTATGCCGGGCGGCTGAGAGACAGGACGTACATGGTCAGGATAGGTACGCAGAGGTACAGCAGAGTGAAGACCAGAGCAGCCAGGTGAGGTCGCGAGAGGAGGCGGGGCAGTCCTGGGCTCTTCTGCCCTGGACCCCACAAGATGAAAGGGAGAGCACCCAGTAGCAGCAACAGGCCGAAGGCGAGCACGACGAGGGTGGTCCCACGCTCCACGGCAAGGCCCAGACTGAAGATGCGGAGCAGTTCCTGGATCAGGAAGGAGAGGCTGAAGGACTCGCTGATGGCGGGCCAGGTGGTCAACTGCCCACCTGCCAGGTCGAGCCAGGGCAGGTAGAGGGCCACGATGGCAAGTTGGACGCCAACCCAGACGGCCAGGGTTCGCAGTCGGCGAAGGTGTCGACAAACGATCATCGCCAGCGCGTATGCGAGGTTCGTGACCAGGGGCACGGTGAAGGCGAAGTAGTGGGTGTAGAGCGCGGCCGTAGTGAAGCTGACGTACAGGCCGAGGAGCACGAGAAGCCGTGACCGGCCGCCCCCCGTCTGGACCCACGTCCTCACTGCTTTCACGAAGGACAAGATAGCCAGGGCCGCCCACAGGGAGACGAGGATGTACATCCTGGTCTCTTGCGAGTAGTAGATCTGGAAGGACGACAAGGCAGCCAGGAGCGTGGCTGTGGCTGCCGTTTGGCGAGAGAACAGCTCCCGTCCCAGCAGGTAGGTGGCGAGGACGAGCGCTGTACCAGCCAGGGCGGACAGGGATCGCAGGGCCATCTCGCTGTTGCCAAAGAGGCCAACCCAGAAGTGCAGGAGATAGTAGTACAGCGGAGGGTGGATATCGTGGGCGGCGTCCCGAGTGATGGTGGACAGGCTCCGCAAGGCCAGGGCGGCGCTGTTCCCCTCATCCGCCCACAGGCTCTGCCCGTCCAGACGATAGGAGCGCAGACCCAGCGCCAGGAGGAGAATTAGGCCCAGGATCAGCCACTCAACCCAGACCTGCCTCTGCCTCAGCATGGAGATCCTCTGTGCGCCCAGTGCCGCCACACCATATAGAGGATAGAGACTGCCAGGCAAGCGAGGACGGACCATGAGAGGTCGCGCCTGACCAGGAACAGGGGGCTATGGCGTACGATGAGACCGTCGATGGCTACCTGGCCGCTGCCCTGTGTTGAACCAGCCACGGTCAAGCGCGCCTCGTGCGTGCCCTCGGGGAGGCCGCCGACCAGGGGCACCTCGGTGGCGTACGAGATCTTGGGGGCGCTGAGGTCCAACTGTGTGCGCTGGCTATCGACGACCACTTCTAACCGGCCCGAGGTGACATCGCACACCGGCACCAGACTCAGATCGGTGCCCCAGAAGACGAAACTCAGGCTGGCCCCTGCGTCCGCGCTGGCCCGGTAGCCGCCCAGCACCGCATCGGCGTCCGCCACGTCCTCCCAGGCCCCCTCGTAGCGCAAGGCCCAGTGATTCTCTTGATGGTAGCCCAGTCCCAGGATGGGAGGCGCCGTGGCCTGTTCCTTCAGGGCGTAGTACACCGGATGAGGGTAGAAGTCCGGCTCCATCATACGGAAGTAGTAGAAGGCTTGGTCCTTCTCGTAATCGCCTGGTCTCTTGAAGAACCAGTAGTTCATCACCCCCATCCACGGCCACTCTAGTTGCGCCCGTTGGTAGGCCCCGGCCGAGTACGTGGCCTGGAGTTCCTCGCTCACCCGGCCGTAGTACGGAAAGCCGTCGAAATCGCGAGGTAGAGCGTTCCAGCCCACCTCTGAGGCCCAGATGGGCTTATTCGCATCGCCATTCCGGACCATCAGCTCACGGATCAGTAGCACTCGGGAGAAGTTTGCACGGTCCGGATGGGCGCGGCGGTCGGTAGGCCCATTCCAGAGCCCGTAGCCCTGGACGGACAGGATATCGAAGTAGTCCTTGGCCCCGGCGTCGTACATCCGTTGCAGGAAGATCAAGTCCTCCAGGTTCCTTTCCGTCCTCTCCGTGGTGGGCGCCAGCCCTGCGGAGAGGATGACGGCTTCGAGGTCCGCCTCCTTGGCCCGCTGGTATGCCACCTTGAGCAGCTCTGTGTACGCTTCAGGATCGACGGCAGACTCGCCCCATTCCGGATAGATGTTGGGTTCGTTCCAGATCTGGTAGTACTTGATCCGCCCCTTGTAGCGGCTGACCACCGCGTAGACGAAGTCGCCGTAGTCCGCATAAGCATCGGGGGGTGCTAGTGTCCCCAGCTCGTTTCCGGCCGCACGAGTCCAGGCCGGTGGATTGTCGAGGCGGGCGATGATGCTCACCCCGTATTCCTCAGCCAGGTCCACTATGTGGTCATACTTCTCCCACGAGGAGACATCGCGACCTTCGCGGCGATCCTGAAACACACCCTTGCCCTCGATCTCAATGTCCTCCCAGGGGAACTCCTGCCTGATCCACTTGAATCCGGCCTCGCTGATCAGTCGGAGGGTACGGTGGATCTTCCAGTCGTCCACCTCTTGCTCGAGGAAGGTGTTGATGCCGTAGGGGTTCATCCCTGTATAGGCAACCGGTACGTAGGGCTGGACGTCCAATGTGGGCGTCTCCATCTTGATCAGCAGTAGAGCACCTAGTCCTTTGATCTGCTCCACCAACTTCTGCTCGCCCGTCCAGTAGCGTAGAGCGCTCGGGAGTGTGCCCCACAAGCAGACCCCTGAGACGCAGGCGAGGAGAAGACATAGGAGCAGTATATAGAGGAGGCGGCTCTTCTCAGACACGGCCAAACATCCTTTCGCGAAACGATGAGACCATTATACCCTTCGGGCTCACGGAGTTGCAAGCAGTCGTGCTGCGCGCGGAGTACTCCTCAGCGAGACGCACTCGCTCGGTGGAAGTCCGCGAATCTCCAGATCGTTCAACCTTAAACTTCTGTGCTCGCGGCGCGGGACCTGCCCACCTCGGCGGCCGGACGCCGCAGCCGGTCCACCGGTCAATGGCATCCTGGATTCGAGATGTAGTGGTCTGATGCGCTTCGGCCACACTACATATCGGGCGGGGGATGGAGATGAGCGGTTGTGATGGTGCGAGGTAGAACGCCGAAGGCCGTGGGCGGCAAGTTGACAGATATGGTCATGTTGTGGTATAATGATGTTTTGGCATTGCGTAACTGGTTGCGGATAGCACTTGAGGGGGTGTATCGCTCTATGGCTGAAGATCGAGAGGCTTCATCTGCCGGCCACAATCCCGGAGACCCGAGAGGGACAGCTCCAAGCACGCAGAGAACGCTATTTGATCTTGGGTCTACGACGATCGCTAACTCCCACCCTTCTGGGGATAGGCGCAAGAGCTATGCCCGCATAACCGACATCCATCCCCTTCCTCGGCTCATCGACGTGCAGGTGCGGTCCTTCGACTGGTTCAAAGAGGATGGGCTGCGCGAGCTGTTCGAAGAAACATTCCCGATCAAGAGCTACAACGGCAAGATGAGGCTCGAACTCGTCGACTATCGGTTCGAGGAGGTCGCCCACAGCGAGCAGGAATGCCGTGTCATGGATATGACGTATTCGGCTCCTCTCCACATCAGGGCTGCATTGGTCAACGAGCAAGGCGAGCGACTCGAGCAGGACGTATACATGGGCGATTTCCCCTTGATGACCAACAACGCCACCTTCATCATCAATGGGGCGGAGAGGGTCGTCGTCAGCCAGTTGATACGTTCGTCGGGGATCTACTTCTCAGTTGAAGAGGATCGTAAGAGCGGCAGACAGCTCTGCACGGCCAAACTCATCCCTTCCAGGGGGGCGTGGCTGGAGTTCGAGACCACCAAGAAGAATGTGATATCAGTCAAGGTGGACCGCAAGCGCAAGATTCCGGTGACGGTGCTCCTGCGGGCCCTGGCCGCCGTCTCGGCAGGAGAGGGGGATACGCTTGACGGAAGACTCAGCGAGGGTAGCGACGAGGAACTTCATGCGCTTTTCGAGCATTGTGACAACATGCCTGAGCGGAGCTACCTGGAAGCCACCATCGACAAGGACCCAACCAAGAGCGCAGAAGAGGCGGTGGTGGAGTTCTTCCGCAGAATGCGGCCGGGAGATCCTCCCAACCTGGACAACGCAAAGAGGTATCTGGAGTCCCTTCTGTTCAACGCTCGCCGGTACGATCTGGCCAAGGTTGGGCGGTACAAGCTGAACAAGAGACTGGAATTGTCCTTCCCACTTGACCAGTTGACCTTGACCAAGATGGATGTGGTCAAGGTGGTGGAGCGTATCATTCTCATCAATAACGGCGTTGACGGTGCCGACGACATAGACGACCTGGGCAACAGAAGGGTGAAAACCGTCGGCGAACTGATCCAGAATCAGTTGCGCATCGGATTCCTGCGCACGGAACGTGTGGTCAAAGAGCGCATGAGCACCAAGGACCCGTCGCAGATCACCCCTCTGACCCTGATCAATATCAGACCCGTCGTAGCGGCGGTCAGAGAGTTCTTCGGGGGGAGCCAACTTTCCCAGTTCATGGACCAGACCAATCCGCTGGCCGAGCTAACTCACAAGCGTCGTCTCTCGGCTCTGGGGCCTGGAGGCTTGCGACGAGAGCGGGCCGGGTTCGATGTGCGTGATGTGCACGACAGCCACTACGGGCGCATCTGCCCCATAGAGACGCCTGAGGGCCCGAACATTGGGCTCATTGGTTCACTGGCTACGTACGCGGAAATCAACGAGTATGGTTTCATCGAGACCCCCTACCGCAAGGTGATCAATGTCCTTCCCAACGAGTTCCACGGTCTGGTGGGGAAGACTCTGCGCGAGGATGTCACCGACCCTGAGTCGGGGGAACTTGTGGCCACGGCCGGGACTTTGATCAGTCCCGCAGTGGCGGAGTTGATAGTTGAACTTCCTCTGGATCAGGTAGCTATTCGCCCCATCGCCACACGCGACATCGTGTACATGCCGGCCGATGAGGAAGAGAAACACATCATCGCTCAGGCCAACGCCAAGCTGGATGAGAATGGCACGTTGGTGGAGGATCGGATCTCGACGCGGAGCCGGCGTGAGTACCTGATCGAGCCTGCGGACCAAGTGGACTACATGGACGTGTCGCCCAAGCAGATCGTGAGCGTATCGGCTGCTCTGATCCCCTTCCTGGAGCATGACGACGCTAACCGGGCCCTGATGGGCTCCAACATGCAGCGGCAGGCAGTGCCGCTCATCGTGCCAGAATCTCCCGTCGTCGGCACCGGCATAGAGCGCCAGGCTGCATTGGACTCCGGTCAGGTCGTGATGGCGCTGGAGGCTGGGCAGGTAGCCAGTGCGACGTCGACCGAGATCGTGGTCGAGGGCGAAAGTGGGTCCCGGACGTACCAGCTACGTCGCTACAACCGCTCCAACCAGGGCACCTGCATAGACCAGCGGCCCATAGTTCGAAAGGGAGACTACGTGCAGAGGGGAGATGTCCTGGCAGACAGCTCTTCCACGGAGAGCGGAGAGCTGGCGCTGGGCCAGAACGTCCTCGTAGCCTTTCTGTCCTGGGAGGGACACAACTTCGAGGATGCGGTGGTCATCAGTGAGAGTCTGGTGCGCCAGGACAAATTCTCTTCGGTGCACATTGAGAAGCATGAGATACAGGCGCGAAGCACCAAGCTGGGACCCGAGGAGATCACGCGTGACATACCGAACGTGGGTGAGGAGGCCCTGAATAATCTCGACGAAGAGGGGATCGTTTGCATTGGCGCTGAGGTCAACCCTGGGGATGTGCTAGTGGGCAAGATAACCCCCAAGGGCGAGACAGATCTGACCCCGGAGGAGAAGCTGCTGCGGGCCATATTTGGAGAGAAGGCCCGGGAGGTAAAAGACTCGTCCCTACGCCTGCCTCACGGCGAGCGGGGCAAGGTGGTAGACGTCAGAACCTTCACCCGCGACGACAGTCACGACCTCCCTGCTGGCGTCGAGAAGCTCGTGCGGGTGAGCACCGCGCACTTGTCCAAGGTGACTGAGGGTGACAAGATGGCTGGGCGCCACGGCAACAAGGGCGTAATCTCCAAGGTTGTGCCCATCGAGGATATGCCTTTCATGGCGGACGGAACTCCCATCGAGATCATTCTCAACCCTCTAGGTGTTCCTAGCCGCATGAATATCGGACAGATCCTAGAGACGCATCTGGGTTGGGCTGCAGATCGCCTGGGCTTCAGGGCCATGTCCCCTGTCTTCGACGGCGCGGATGAGGAAGAGATCACCGCCGAATTGGCTCGCGCCTGGCTGATCGATTGGGCCTGGAACAAAGCGTCCGAGCAAGCCTGGGAATGGTTGAGAGACCAGGAGTATGAGTTCGAGCAGTTGAGCGATGACCGGGAAGCCCGTGTCCTCTACTTGACTCACTGGCTGGGAGAGGGTGGATACGATCTCGAACGGTTGCTTTCCGACGACATGTATGCCCGGCGCAGCGTCCTGGCACAGACGCTGACGGAACTGGGGTACGACCCACAGGGACTCCTGGTTTTCGAGGACGACACGCGCGCCCACGCGGACAAGCAGAAAGCCGATAGCCTCGCTCACCACACATGTCTGCGCCTGTGGATGGAGGAGCTCGGTTTCCCGGCAGACGAGCTCGAGGACCACGAACTGGGGCAGGCGGCAGGGAAAGTCAGCCTGGAGACCGGCCAGCCCATCCCAACATGGGGCAAGATGATTCTCTATGACGGGAAGGGCGGCGAGCCTTTTGATCAGCCGGTGACGGTGGGAATCATCAGCATGATGAAGCTGGCCCACCTGGTGGAGGACAAAGTCCACGCCCGATCCACAGGCCCCTACTCCCTGGTCACACAGCAACCGCTGGGTGGTAAGGCTCAGTTTGGCGGGCAGCGTTTTGGTGAGATGGAGGTCTGGGCTCTCGAAGCGTACGGTGCGGCCCACATCCTACAGGAAATGCTCACCGTGAAGTCTGACGACGTGACGGGTAGAGTTCAAACCTACCAGGCGATAGTCAAGGGGCAGAAGCACGGTCCTCCCGGCATACCCGAGTCTTTCCGCGTACTGGTCAAGGAATTCCAGAGTCTGGGGCTTGCTGTCGAGGTCATCGACAGCGCTGGCAAGCGACATGAATTCGGCAAGGATGACGGAGTGGACAGGGATAGGGATTCGCGGCTGCGACTGGAACCGGGCTTTCCAAGAGAGCTACGTGTTTGACGTACTGAAAGAAAAGTGGTATAATTAGCATTCGCACATCAGAATCCACTTCTGAGCGGTCGTCCGTCGAGAACATTGGTGATCGATAACGGGAGAAGCGAATTGCCGACCGTAAACCAACTGGTCAAGAGAGGTAGAAAGAAGAGAACCAAGAGAAGCTCAGCGCCGGCGCTGCGCTTTCGATATAATGCCCTTCGCCAAAGAACGATGAAGGATGACAAGGGGTCTCCTCAGAAAAGAGGCGTCTGCACCCTGGTCAGGACAATGACGCCCAAGAAACCCAATTCGGCCCTGCGCAAGATAGCGAGGGTCAGGCTAACCAACGGCATAGAGGTAACGGCTTACATCCCCGGTGAGGGTCATGGTCTTCAAGAGCACTCCGTGGTCTTGGTCCGCGGAGGGCGTGTGAAGGATCTGCCTGGGGTGCGCTACCACATTGTCCGTGGTGCCTTGGATGCCTCTGGCGTCGAAGGGCGAATGCGTGCTCGGTCCAAGTACGGCACCAGGCGTCCGAAGAAGAGGATCTGAACCTTCCCGTTGAGATGCACTTGAGCTGTCTCAACTAGTAGGGAGTTAAGGTACGATGCAAGTGTGGAATCGTACCTGCAGAGGAGGCCTTCAAAGAGACTAGAAGCCGGAAATGGCTAGTCTCTTTGAATGTGGGGACTAAGTGCCCGTTTTCAAGTCATCTTCTGAACAAAAGGGTCAAATACTCGCGAAACGCGGTCCCCCTGGATGGCCCAGGGTCAGCCCAGGGCTGTAAGCAGGGGGCGAGGGCTTTGCAGGAACGGTGTTGCATGAGCCCTCGGCCCCGTTTTTGTTGGGTGAATGGAGGGAACAGATGCCGAGGCGCTACAGGCCGCCACGTAGAGAGGTGCAACCAGATCCGAAGTACAACAGTGAGTTGGTGGCCAGATTCATCAACCGCTTGATGAACCGCGGCAAGAAGAGTCTGGCTACGAGGATCATGTATGACGCCTTCGACATTATGGAGGAGCGGACTCAGAGGAACCCGTTGGAGGTCTTTCGCCAGGCGGTTGAGAACGCCACTCCCATACTGGAGGTCAAGCCTCGACGCGTTGGGGGGGCAACCTATCAGATACCGATTGAGGTGAGGCCAGAGCGTCGCACCTCCTTGGCCATACGGTGGCTCATTCGATCGGCGCAGAGTCGGAAGGGTCGACCTCTCGCAGAGCGGCTGGCCGACGAACTCATGGATGCTGCCCGCAGCACAGGATCAACTGTGAAGAAGAAGGAAGATACCCACAAGATGGCGGAAGCCAACAGGGCTTTTGCTCACTATCGTTGGTAGTTGGAGTGGAAGATGCCTCGCGACTATCCTCTGGCGAGGACGCGGAACATTGGCATAATCGCTCACATCGACGCCGGGAAGACGACGATCACCGAGCGCATCTTGTTCTACACCCAGAGAATCCATCGCATGGGGGAAGTCCACGACGGCACCACTACTATGGACTGGATGGCCCAGGAGCGAGAGCGAGGAATCACCATCACGGCAGCAGCTATGAGTTGCTATTGGTTGGGTCACCAGGTCAATATCATTGATACCCCGGGCCACATAGATTTCACAGTAGAAGTACAGCGATCCCTCCGTGTCTTGGACGGAGGGATCGTTGTGCTGGATGGAGTGGCCGGGGTGGAGCCGCAGTCCGAGACGGTGTGGCACCAAGCTGATCGGTACGGCGTGCCCCGCATCTGTTTCATCAACAAGATGGATCGCCCCGGAGCCAACTTTGGGCACGCGGTAGAGACGATGAAAGACCGTCTGGGAGCTGACCCGGTGGCAGTGCAGATCCCCTTGGGCAGCGAGGAGACGTTCGAAGGGACCGTGGATCTGATGACCGGCAAGGCCCTTGTGTGGGCTGACGAAATGGGGACTCGCCAGGAGGAGGTGGACGTACCGCCTTATCTGGAGGAGGAAGCAGCGCGGTATCGAGACGTGCTCCTGGAGAGGTTGGCCGAGGTGGACGATGCCGTTGCCACGGACTACCTGGAGGGAAAGGAGATCCCCGTCGAGGAGATGCGGCGGGCTCTGAGGCAGGCGACCCTCGACTCCAAGTTGGTTCCGGTGTTTTGTGGCTCTGCCCTCCGCAACAAGGGCATCCAGCCCCTCCTGGATGCAGTAGTCCACTATCTCCCCTCGCCTCTGGATGTACCACCCATCGAAGGGATCAACCCGGAGACAGCAGAGACGGAGATACGCCATGTAGATGAGGAAGGGCCCTTCTCTGCCTTGGCCTTCAAGATCGCCTCCGACCCTTACGTGGGCCGATTGGCTTATGTGAGAGTGTACTCGGGAACGCTGAAGGCGGGTTCCCGTGTCTTCAACTCCACGAAGCAGCGCAAAGAGCGAGCGGGCCGTCTCCTACGCATGCACGCGAATCGTCAGGATGATATCGATGCGGTCTACGCTGGCGACATCGCTGCTGTCATCGGCCTGAAGCAGACGTTCACAGGCGACACCCTGTGCGACGGCGATGCTCCCATCATTCTGGAGTCTATCAAGTTCCCCGAGCCGGTCATCTCCGTGGCCATCGAACCTCGCACTCAGGCAGATCAGGAGAAGATGCACGAGGTCCTAGACCGGCTGGCGGAGGAGGATCCTACCTTCCAAGTACGCGTGGACAGAGATACGGGTCAGACCCTGATCTCCGGCATGGGGGAGCTGCACCTGGAAGTCCTGGTGGATCGCATGCTGCGGGAGTTCCACGTCTCGGCAAATGTGGGAAAACCGCAAGTGTCATACCGAGAGACGATCACCATACCTGTTCGGGCGGAGGGCCGCTATATCCGCCAGACGGGTGGTCACGGCCAGTATGGGCACGTCTGGCTGGAGATGGAACCCCTCACCAAAGGGGCTGGCTACGTGTTCGAGAACGAGATATCCAACGGCAAGATTCCCAAGGAATTCATTCCGGCCGTCGATAAGGGCATTCAAGAGGCCATGGAGAGCGGGGTGTTGGCCGGCTACCCCGTTGTGGACATCAAAGTGAGGTTGGTGGATGGTTCGTTCCACGAGGAGGATTCGTCCCCGCTCGCATTCAAGATAGCAGGGTCGATGGCCTTGAGAAGCGGGGTCCAGCGCGCCAAACCAATCCTACTGGAACCGATCATGAGCGTGGAGGCGGTTGTATCTGAAGATTTCGTGGGCGAAGTGATGGGGGATCTCAACTCCAGAAGGGCCCAGATAGAGGGGCTGGACGCCCGAGGCAGCCTGCAGGCTGTGAGGGCTCACGCTCCGCTGGCCGAGATGTTCGGCTACGCCACTGCCCTGCGTTCGCTGACGCAGGGCCGTGGGACATTCACTATGGAATTCGACTACTACGCTGAGGCACCGAAGACCTAGTCCGAGCGCGGGCGCGGGTTTTCGGTCGCGGGCAAGAGAGTGTGTTTTGTGGCCAGCGCCTCTTCGCCCCAGTAGGTTCAGTCCGGCTGTCGGAAGCGGACAACCGTTCAGCAAATAAGGAGGTCTGACAGTATGGCGAAGGAGAAGTTTGTAAGGGACAAGCCGCACGTGAATGTGGGGACGATAGGGCACGTAGATCATGGAAAGACCACATTAACGGCAGCGATGACGAAGGTTTTGAGTTTGAAGGGGTTGGCGGACTACCGGGCGTTCGAGACGATAGACAATGCGCCGGAGGAGAAGGCGCGGGGTTTGACGATAGCGATATCGCACGTGGAGTATCAGACAGAGAAGCGGCACTATGCGCACGTAGACTGTCCTGGTCATGCGGACTACATCAAGAACATGATCACGGGGGCGGCGCAGATGGACGGGGCGATCCTGGTGGTAAGTGCGCCAGACGGGCCGATGCCGCAGACGAAGGAGCACGTATTACTGGCGCGGCAGGTAGAAGTGCCGAGCATGGTAGTATTCTTGAACAAAGTAGACATGATGGACGATCCGGAGTTATTGGAGTTAGTGGAGTTAGAGTTACGGGATTTATTGGAGGGGTACAAGTTTCCAGGGGACAAGACACCGATCGTGAGGGGGTCGGCGTTGAAGGCGTTGGAGAGCGAGAGTGAGGATCCAGAGGCGGAGGAGTACAAGTGTATCTGGGAGTTATTGGATGCGGTAGACAGCTACATACCGATGCCTGAGAGGGAGGTAGACAAGCCATTCTTGATGCCGATCGAGGACGTATTTGGGATCAAGGGGCGAGGGACGGTAGTAACGGGGAGAATAGACAGAGGGACGGTCAAGGTAGGGGAAGAGGTAGAGATCGTAGGGTTGGGGCAGGATGTGCGGAAGACAGTATGCACAGGTGTAGAGATGTTTCACAAGATGCTAGACCAGGGTATGGCGGGGGACAACATCGGCTGCTTGCTACGAGGGATAGAGCGGGAGGACGTAGAGCGGGGGATGGTGTTGTCGAAGCCAGGGAGCATCAAGCCGCACACGACATTTGAGGGGAGTGTATACATACTGCGGAAGGACGAGGGGGGGAGGCACACGCCGTTCTTTCCTGGGTATCGGCCGCAGTTCTACATCAGGACGATGGATGTAACGGGGTCGGTGGACCTGCCCGAGGGCGTGGAGATGGTGATGCCCGGGGACAACGTGAACATCAAGGTGGAGTTGATCGTGCCGGTGGCTCTGGAAGACGGGTCGCAGTTCGCCATTCGTGAGGGGGGGCGGACGGTTGGTGCTGGTGTGATCACCAAGATCCTGGAGT
>Ga0307437_1001695_pt1 | contig 14424 bp, 7 predicted proteins | sample SalMarWE160390MG_FD_202146 | JGI IMG/M metagenome (GOLD analysis project Ga0307437, IMG submission 202146) | Salt marsh sediment microbial communities from the Plum Island Ecosystem LTER, Massachusetts, United States - WE1603-90 | ecosystem: Environmental > Aquatic > Marine > Intertidal zone >...
TATTGAGCTTGTTCTAGCTCATCCTCAGTGGTCAAGCCAAAGGATAAGCCTAGGATTGCCTAAGATTGCTGCTAAACCAATCGTCGGCAATCATGGAGTACAAAATGTTTTGGAAAGATTGGGCTTGAACACTTCTGATAGGAGAAAGAAGCTTGTTGAAAAGGTAAAAGGTCTTAGTATCGAGGAAGCTCTGAAAGTTGCCAGAGGCAAAACCAAGGTAGAAATAGGAGTCTTCCGTTCTGTTTTGGCGAGCAAAGAACTGACTCCTCAGCAACGACTGGATATGATTGAGCGGGTAGTGAAGCTTAAAGAGCCAGTGACTAAAATTTGCCGCGACTATCAAATTTCTCGACCTCTTTTTTATAAATGGTTGAAGAGATATCAGGCGGCGCCAGATGATAAAAAGAGAGAAGCTCTCCAAGACAAAAAACCCACAGTCGGGCGCTATTATCGTCAGACTCCAGAGAAATATGAAGAAGCGGTTCTTTCGGTGGTGGCTCAATATCCGGGTTTTGGGGTGGAAAGAATTATTCAGGTTTTGCCTCAGATTGCCGGGAAGTCGATTGTTGGTCATCATGGCGTTCAGAATGTTCTTCGTCGATATGAGCTTAATACCTATGAGAAGCGGTTGGCTTATGCACAGTCCCAAGTTACTCCGGTTACCAAAGTAATAGCGGCTGTAGAAAAGCTTGGCGCTCAATTTATTATTCTGCCAACCGAAACACGAGTTCGAGTGGTCAGATTCGCTTCAGCTACCCTGGCAACAGCCTTTTTTACCACCGTCTTTCTGGGTATTTTGGGTTATTTTGCCACGATTACGGCCGCAGCGCCGGTTTCTTCAAAGGTTGGCTTTTTCTTTGCCACCGTTTCTTTGCTGGTAGGCTCGTTTTTCTTTGCCTATTCAATGAAATATTATTTAACCTTGGCGATTGTTTTGTCTTTCTCTCGCCAGCCCATAGAGGAAGGAGGGGGTTATGCTGTTGGTTTGGGAGCAAAACTGAATAATAACCACAATAATAGTAATGGTAATGGAAATGGCGGCTGGTTAAGAAAAATTTTTGGTTTAAATGGAAACGATAACGGGAACGGTAATGGAAAAAATGGTTTTGTCCAAGCCGGGGGATTGCAGCCTTCTCTAGACCATATTAAATTGAAAAGATATCCTTTTATTTCTATTCATCTGCCTTTTTACAACGAAAAAAAAGTGGCCGAGAGAATCCTTGAAGCTTGTACTTCTATGGATTATCCCAACTATGAAGTGATTGTTTGTGATGACAGTACTGATGAAACTACAGGAATTGTGCAAAGATATGCAAAAGCACATAACAAGGCTCATCCCAGAGGTCCTAAAATTAAAATTCTCCATCGGCCCACTAGGGAAGGTTTTAAGGGGGCGGCTTTGAGCTTTGCGGTCAAAAACATGAATCCGAAAACCGAGTTTTGTGTGGTTTTTGACGCTGACTTTATTCCTTATCCTGATACTCTCGAGATGTTTGTTAAATATTTTAAGGCTAATAATAATAACTCAGAAAAATATACTACTTCTAATATAGCCGTTGTTGGTGGTTACCAATGGCATGTGCTTAATAAATCAGAGAATTGGATTACCAGAGGGGTGAGAACGGAATACGCGGGCTCTTATGTGGTAGAACGGCCTGGCAGAGAAATCTTGGGTTTGCTAAAGCAGATTTCCGGTAGTGTCTATATGATTAGAAGTGATGTCCTTAAGAAAGTCGGTTGGGGGAGAAGTATTACTGAAGACTTTCAATTAACCCTTAAACTCTATGAACAAGGCTATAAAGTGGTTTACACCCCTTATGTTCAGGCACCAGCCGAGTGTGTTTCTACCCTCAAGAGATTGATTAGACAAAGAATGAGATGGTCAGAGGGGCATAGTAATTGTATTAAACAGATGTTTATTAAACTGATGACTTCTTCCAAATTGACTTTCTTAGAAAAATTAGAAGTTCTCTATATCTCCCCTTATTACCTCCAAGCCGCTTTCTTCCTGGTGGGTACTTTCTGCTGGCTTTTAGCAGAAATAGTCTTCAGCGCCAGATTGCCTTTCTGGACCTCTCTTTGGGGCTGGAGTTTAGTTTTAACTAATTTCTTTGCTCTACCTTTGGTTAATGCTGTCGGCCTCTTTTTAGAAGAGAGTGAAGAGAAAGACTATTTGGGGATTCTTTCCTTTGTCGCTCTCTCCTATATTATGGTTCCTTTTCAAGCCTATGCTAGTGTTAAAGGCTTCATGGAAAAAGAAGAAGGCACTTGGTTTAGAACCCCAAAAAGCGGCAAGATTACCGATATCTTTACTCGAGGCAAGTTCTACCGTTGGGTTGCCGGGATATTGCCCGGGAAGAGAGGGGTACCGGCTTACGCCGAGTCGAGCGCTAACGGCCACCCAGCCTGGCTAAACAACCCTTATCTCGCTTTGGCGACGGCTAATAATCAGTTTGATAATTTTAGGATTACCAGGGGTAGAGCTCGCTACTTAGGAAGGGCGGCGGTGGTACTGGTGGTGATTGTTTCCCTAAGTCTCAATTTTCTAGCAAGTTTAGTGCCAGTTGGTTTAGCGCCTGGGGGATGGATGCGGGTGACGACCAAGCCCGGTGAGGAGAAGGTTACTTCACTGGAGAAAGGGATAAACCTGACAGCAGAAAAAACAGACTTTCGCTCCGATGAACAACCGACGTTTTGGTTGAAAGTCGAACCTGAAAAGAATGAAGAAAATAAAATTTCTCTTGTCCAAAAGGCCCAGGCGGCCGAACAAATTAAAACCGAGGTTTTTTATAGAGGAAAAAAGGTTGATATTTCTACTACGGTTAAGCAGGATAGTGAAGGTAAATTAGCTCTTAGCCTTTCTCCTCAAAGAGAATTTAAGCCCGGTAAGTACATCTTAAAAGTTTCGTTTTCCGAAGGTGGAGTAGAGTATCAAGGAACTCAGGATTTTACCTGGGGAGTTTTAGCGATTAACACTGATAAATCGATTTACCTGCCAGACGAGGAAGCCTTTATTGGCATGGCGGTTTTAGACAATCAGGGAAAAATGATTTGCGATGCCCGGGTTAGTTTGGAAATTACTGACCCTGATGGTCAAAAAACAAATTTAACCACCGATAACGGAGAGATTAAAATAAGCGAAGAATGTGACCACTATGGCGTGACGAACTTACCCGACTATTACGCTTCCTACAAAGTTGGCAAAACAGGCGATTACCAAATGCGCTTGACCGCCAAAACGGAAAATGGCACTCACTTTATTACTGACCAATTTAAGGCTCAAGAAAGGGTTGATTTTGAAGTTAAAAGAGAAGGACCGACAAGAATCTATCCGTTGGTTGATTATGAGATGAGGATGATTGTTAAAGCTAATAAGGACTTTAGAGGTCAGGTTGTTGAAAAGGTACCAGCGGTATTTGTTCTGAGGTCCGGAAATTTTAACAGGTTTAAGATGTACGTAACGAGGAGGATACAGGAAATAATTTGGGATGTTCATTGGAAAAAAGGCGAGATATATGAACTTACATATAGATTTGATGCCCCTGATGAGAGCCCGATGTTTTATCTCCTTGGACCCTTAGAAATAGGAGCCTTTCAAGAAATCCGTCAGTGGCAGATTGCTAGCGACGCCCAGTTGGATTTTGAGGACTTTGAAGTTGATTTTGGCGATTGGACTGACCAAGGAGGCGACTGCTATTGGCAGCGGCATGTAGGTGACCTTGGTTCAAGCAGCACAGGGGCAGATTATGACCATACCTATGGAGATGATACTCATTATAAAGTAAGTGTCGAATGTTCAAGTAGTGTTTGCCAAGGCAGTGATACAGAAGCTGACCTGGAGAGCATTACTTATAATGCCGATACTTATGCCATCAGTGTTTCTTTTTGGTATCACATGTATGGGAGTGGTATGGGGGATTTACATTTAGATGTTAATGATGGGACTTGGAACAATGATGTTATGGCTGTCCTTTCTGGCCAACAAGAACAGACAAGCGAGACAGCTGCCTTTTCATTCCGTGAAGTTGATTTATCTGCTTACACAGGAGATATTGGTTTTAGATTTAGATATGATGGTGTTACTAGTTATGCTGGTGACGTTTGTCTTGATGATATTGAGATTACTGGAGAATTAAAGAATGCTGCGCCTAATACTCCCACATTAAGCAAGCTTTTTGATAACGAACGGACGGCTGATAATACGCCCGCTTTTCAGTTTAAAGCGACTGATCCTGATAGTGATGACCTGGAATATCAGATAGAAATTGATGATGATTATAATTTTGGTTCAATCAATATTACCGCTAATTCTGAGACGCCTGATCCTGGATTTGTTAATACTGAAAACGGAGGTGATACTCATCCCTTTACCCATGATCAAGTTATCCAATACACCGTTCAAGGTGGTAGTGAACTTTCTAACGGCACTTACTGGTGGCGGGTGAAAGCTTGGGATCCAAGCGACAGCGATAGTAGTTACTCCTCAAAGCGAAGCTTTACTATCAATACCGCCATGGACCCGAGTTACTCTGAGTGGTTCCAAACCACTGATGAGCAGTTTGCTACCAATGCCCTGAATAGCACCGAGACTACGGGAGAAGACAGCGTCAAGTTAGGAGGATGGTGATTGCAAAATCTCTAATTTCTAATGTCTAATTTCTAAAGAATGTTTAAATTAAAAATTAGAAAACTACTAAAAATCTTCTTGATCTTCGTATTAGTCAGCAGCTGGCTTTTGGCTGGTTGGCCACCGATTTGGCTCAATCCCAGAATCCCGCCAAAAATTCAGGAAGCGCAGGCCGCCACCGTTCCGATAGTAGAAAGCTACTCAACAGACACCACAGGTGGAACAACTGATACTACTGTATCTCTTGCTATGCCGTCTGGACTAGCTGCCGGTGATCTGATTCTAGTTATCTTTATTGACGAACAGAGCAACACCAACGACTGCCCTGCGATTACGTCGCCCGATGCTTATACCCAGATCACACATGGCAATAATTCTGCGGATGTACAGGCGGCGATTTACTGGCGCATTGCCACGGGCAGCGAAACCTGGCCGCTTGTTATAGCGGGTACTACCGGTGACTACGCGGTTGGTTGGGCACTCCGCATCTCCGGCGTAGATACAGCCGATCCTATCCACCAAACAGGCTCGTGGGCGGGCGTTGGCGCCACCGCAACCTCTGGCAACATCCCGGAAGTCACAACCACCGTTAACAACTGCCTGATTCTGGCTGTCCACGGGTTTGATGGGTCAGACGGTAACACTACATTTTCCGGCACAGGATGGAGTGTAGATCAAACACTTGAAGACCCCGTCGATAATACAGGCGGCGCTTATGCTGTATGGGGACAGAAAGACCTCGCAACGGCGGGTGGTAGCGTTAGTTGCGACTGGAGCACCGATGTTACTGCCGACGGCTGGGTCGGTATTCAGATTGCCATTACTCCGAATCCTAATGAAGCACCAACACTTTCCATTTCCCAGCCAGACGGCGTGGATGATACGGTAACGGCAGGAACTTCCTATAATATTACCTATACTTTGTCAGACCCAGATGATGCTGCAACTGTTGATTTTTATTACGATACTGATGGTTCTGGTCTGGATGGCACGGCTATCAGTGGATGCCAAGATCAGGCCGAAGGCACCAATGCCACTTGCTCTTGGGATACAACGGGATTGGGAGGAAACTTGTATGTTTACGGCATAACTGATGACGGTGTGAACGACCCAGTAAGCGATTATTCGCCAGGCCAAATTACAATCAAGGCGAGTACCGGGACGGTTTGTTCCAGCGCTATCACCTTTAGTGATTTTCCTGGCTCACCGACTGCTTGGAATGAGTTGTTCTGGACGGAAACCGAGGGGGGTGGGGCAAGCGTTACCATGCAGATTGCCTCAAATGCTGATTGCAGCAGTCTTATTTCAGACGGCGCTTTTTCTGGCTGTGATTTCAGTAACCAACCGGAGGCAAACAATACTAACTCCGAAGGTTTTGCGACCTCGCCAGTTGATATTAGCTGTCTTGATGAAGGAAGTTACGGGGTGATTTACCTTAAAACCACGTTGACGGCAGGCACTGGTTCGCCCACTCTTGATGATTGGGGAGTATCGGTGCCGGAAAATCCATGGTTGCTTTTTGGCTTGACGCCCTTTCTTTTGGGATTAATGAGGAGATTTAGAAAGAAGATGGAGTTTAGAGTATGAGAGAAAAAATAACCTTTAAGATATTGTTTGTCTGCTTAGCGATCATTTTGATGCTGTTGCCTTTAGTGGCCGCTCTCAACTCAACTTTGACTAACTTTTTTGCCAATTTAGGTTGGTATCAAGTCATTAACCAATACATTGTTCCTTGGGAAGCGCGGTTAGTAGCGGTGGCGATTCGGCCTCTGGGCATTTCCTCAGTGGTTACTCCGGATTCCCAAAGAAGTGCCTTTTACATGATGACTCGCCAAGGAACACCGATGTCCGTCAATTTGGCTTGGAATTGTCTTGGTTGGCAGTCAATGCTTCTTTTGGTGATTTCAATCATTTTTGGTCTTCGAGGCAATTTCACTAAGTTATCTAGATTAGAATGTCTTCTTTTAGGTTTTTTTGGCACTCTGCTGGTTAATGTGCTGAGGATGGCGATTGTTGCCGCCGGAATTTATTATATTAATCAGGTTTTTGCCCTGGTCGTTCATGATTATCTGGTCGCTTTAATGACGATTATCTGGCTCATTTTCTTTTGGTGGTTCAGCTTCTCATTTGTGTTAGAAGAAAAGGTTGACCGTCGGCTTACTGAACATGTTAGAATGAAAAAAGGGTAGGCAATGAATCCAGATAGAAAGTTTTTCAATAGACCAGGAAAAAAGGAAACTCTAGCGGAAAAGCAAGAGAAGAGAGTGCAAAGAATTTCTCATTTTCGAAGCCGGTTGCCTGAGCTGACGCCCCAGTGGTGGGTGGTAACGGGAGAAATAGTGGGATTGGCGGCTCTGCTGCTGGTTAATTTTTGGCTTCTTTTACCCTTTTTTGGACAAGAGAATAAAACGAATGTTTTTTCCGCTCCGCTCATTCCCGCCTTAGCCACTCTGACCGAAAAATTTGCCTCTTTTCCTTATGGGGTAAGAATTTGGTTATTGGTTTTTCTGATTTTCTTCCCCCTTGCCTTTTATTATTTTGTCAAGGGGATTTCGAATAGAAAATTAACCGCCTTTTTGGCTAGTTTTCTGGTTGTTTTGCCAATTGGGGTTTTCTTACGCGCCAGGGTAGAATTGGGACTTTTAGGTGAAGACGGCGCCCATATTGCCTCTTTGAGTTTAACTCCCTTAATTTGTCTTCTTTTACTCCGTTTTCTTCGAACGGGCAGGTTTTGGACAGGCATTCTCACCGCTCTGGGAACAACTTTAGTCGCTTTAACGTCACCAATTGGTTTATTGGTACTAACGATTTTTATGGGGGTGATTACTTTTTCGGAAATGCTTTTAGGAAATGGCAGACTTAAATTCTTGAGATTTTTGGTGGTCCTTGCTTTAGTGGTCGGTTTTTCCGCCTTTTGGTACAACCCCAAATTCGCTCTTTTAACTATTCAGTCTTCCCAGGGACAAATGGTGAAAAAGACACTGGCTAATCTCCTGCCGGTCTCTTTTTTCCTCTTGCCAATTTTAGGAGTATTGGGCTTTTTGCTTTTTGAGAATCAGCCTCAGCTTCAACCAATGTTTGTCGCTTTCTTTTTAACGATTGGTTTTGGGCTTTTTTCTCTTGGGGCGGGTGTGGTCCACCCAGCCCCTTCCCGTTTTTTACCAGCTTTTGGTATCTCTCTCGCTTTTCTAATCGGCATTATCGTAATAGGTTTATTTGATTTTTTCTTGTTTTCACCTAAAATAAGACGGTTTAAGATTGTCTCTTTCCAGCGCCGCCTTCTTGCCTTCAGTTTGCTGGGGATAATTTTTTCTCTGGTACTGGTGGTTATTACTTTAAAGAGTCAAAGCTTTTGGCAACTTGGAGAGAGCCAGATTTTAGGTTTAGCCACCGAGCAAAAAGTGGGAATTTGGGAGATAAAAGAAAAAGCCTCCGGGGCTGAAAACATTTTTGGTTGGATGATTACTGGTTTAACCGGTTTTGGGGCAGCCGTCTTAAAAATTAAATTAAATACTTAATTTGATGTTATATTAATTTATGTTTTGATATATTTATATGAACAAAAAAACTGGTGAAACCTTAAAGGCAAAAGAGACGACAAGAAAGAAGTCATTTTTACGAAAGATTTTGTTGCCGCTTTTAATTTTTCTTCTGGCTTTGGTAGCTCGGTTGATAGCCCTTTTAGTAGTTACCAAGCCTGGTAATGCCATCGTCGGCGACGTTTACCACCATTGGCAAATTGCTTATTTGTCCAAAACAGTGGGTTTTCAACAGGGTTTTTTGCGACTTTGGGATTTTAAGGGAATGGAATATTACTGGGGCTTACTCCATCCTTTGATTCTCATTCTTGGGTTTACTTTGTCAAGATCAGTGAGCATCGTCGTGCCTCAAATGGTTTCGATTATTTTTGGCTCTTTAGTAGTGGTCTTGATTTTTTTGCTCCTCAAGCGGGATTTTAATTTTAAAGTGGCTTTAGCGGCGGCGGGCTTTTTTACTTTAATGCCAATTATTTTATTACACGATACCTCCGGACTTCAGGAACCCTTGGGAATCTTTTTTCTTCTTTTGGGGATTTATCTTTATCGTCGTTATGTTTTTCTTGCCGGTTTTTCTCTGATGATGGCGGGAATGGTCAGGGCAGAGTATTGGTTATTCGGAATAGGGCTGATTTTGGCCATAATTTTGAGGGAAAAAAGCCTTGACCGAAAACTAATAATCTCGTTCAGCTATGGCCTGCTAGCCATTTTTTATACGAAGTATTTGATTGACCACACCGGTAATCCGATTTATCCAATTTATTGGAATTATCTGGCGATAATAGCCGGAAAATGGTCAGGCAGATCGGAATTTATCACCCCTCTGGCGCAAACGGTTAAGTTAGCCTGCCAAATTCTCTCGGGATTATTTTTTGCCAGCGGTTTGGTGGTTTTATGGAAAAAGCCTAAGACTTATCTTTTTCTACTTTTGGGTTTTATGAACTTAACTTTTGTTTTCTTCATATTAGGCTTTGGTTTTATTCTTGAGGACTATCGCGGTTGGTCTGGATTTATTAATAATCTTTGGCTGGGTAAAATGACTGCTTTTTCCTGGGGATTTTTAGGTATTTTGGCGGCAATATTTTTGTTTTATCTTCTACCCAAAAAAGTAGGGAAAATAGGAACGGTTTTAGGAATTTTAATTTTTCTGATTATTTTAGGAGCTGCTCAATTTATCTGGCCGAGCTTAGCCCACTTTTATCTCGGTTCCCAAAAAAGTAAGAATGAAACTAGGAAAGTGGCGGAAATTATTGCCGACGAGTGGTCGGGTCAAGGCTCTATCCTTATCCCAGGGCAAACACCAAGCTTAACCTACTTTTTAGTCCATGAGCAGGGGATTTCAGGTGAGAAGCTGGCTTCTACCTTTTATGATCCCTTTTATTATTATCAAGGCGAAGATCCATTTTCCGAATGGAGTGATTTTCGCAAGGAATATATTAACTGGATTAAGGAAAGTAAAGCTGAATTGTATGTGATTACTGGTGGAGAGATTATCAGCGGCGGCAAGCTTAAAACTCATGGAAAGATGCTGGAGCTGGAAGAAGGAAGGCTTTTTGAGTTATTAGAGAGCGAAGGAGTCTACAGAATTTATAAAGTGAAAATTGAGTAAAAATACTGCTTCAGGGTAAAGGAATGGAAGAACCTCTTGTTTCAGTGATTATTTTAAATCTTAATGGAAAAAAACACCTTAAAGAGTGTTTGTCTTCTCTTTTTAAACAAGATTATAAAAACATGGAAATAATTGTCGTGGATAATGGTTCAACTGATGGCTCAGTAGATTTTATTAAAAAGAATTTCTGCCAAGTAAAACTAATTGAAAACAAGAGAAATATTGGTTTTACCAAAGGAAATAACCAAGGAGCGCAAAAAGCAACCGGAAAATACCTTTTGTTTTTGAATAACGATATTAAGGTAAAAAAGAATTTCTTGTTTCCTCTAGTGGAAACCTTGGAGAACGATAAGACCATTGGGGCTGCTCAAAGCAAAATGTTGTCTTGGGGTAAGTCAAAGGTGATTGATTCAGTCGGTTGTTATTTTACTTGGCTTGGTTTTTTTTGGCATGAGGCGTATGGCGAGAAAGAAAAATCTCGTTTTAAAAATTTGAGAGAGATTTTTGGAGCGACCGGCGCGGCTTTTTTCATTTCCAAGACTCTTTTTAAAGAAATAGGCGGTTTTGACGAAACTTTTTTTATTTATTTTGAAGACATCGACCTTTCTTGGCGGGTCTGGCGAAGAGGAAAAAGGGTGGTTTTGGTTCCCCAGTCAGTGGTTTACCACAAACACGGAGCGACCGCCAGCCGAAATCTTCCTTCCAGTTTTTGTGTTTTCCATACTTTCAAAAATAGCCTCTATATTCTCCTAAAAGATTTGAGCCTTGGCTATTTAATTTTTATTTTTCCTTTCTACCTGTTTGTTAGTCTGGCTGGCGGTTTTCTTTTTCTTTTTAGACTGAAGCCGGCCAATTTTCTTGCTGCTTATCAAGGAATTCTCTGGAATGTAATTAATCTTTCCTTAGTGATGAAGAGAAGGAAAAAGGCAAGAAAGACAATTATTTTTTCCGACAGCGAGATTTTTTCTAAGACAGCCAGAAAACCACCACCTTCTTATTTTTTCAACTGGCCCAGAGATTATTTGAAAATTTGGGGTTGATAAGATGGATCATCAAAAAAAGATTTTTGGAGTGGCACCAGGACCTTTTGAAGTTAAGAAAGCACTGAAATTGCTTGAAGGACAAAAAGGAAGAATACTTGATCTTGGTTGCGGTTTGGGAAAGCTAACCAAGGCGATTAAGAAAAACCGACCTGACCTTGAAATCTATGGCTGTGATATTAGTAGGGAAGCGATAAAAAAAGCTAAAAAAGATTCTCAAAAAGTTCATTTTAGGGTAGGCAGTAGTGACTGCCTGCCCTACAAGGAGAATTTTTTTGACGCTGTTTTTGCCAGGCACGTTTTAGAACATCTAGAGGAAATTGATTTAATGATGTCAGAAGTAAAAAGAGTGCTTAAAAAAAAAGGTAATTTTTATTCAATAACGCCGCTTGAGGGTAGCCCTTTTACTTTTGAGTATTGGGCGAGGAAAATTGAACTTATTAAGCAAGCCAGAGATAAGTATTCTGGTCATCTTCATTTTTTCTCATTCAAGGATTTAAGAGGGGTGATTGAAAAAAGTAATTTTCGGGTGGAAAATTATTTTTTTGAAGGATTTTTTTTGTATCAGCTAATTGATTGTTTCTATTTTCCTTTTTTGGTAGTTTTAAAAAGGGATTTTTCTTTTTCGTTCAGGGATGCTTTTACTGTCAGAAGAAAACCAGGTCTTTGGCGAAAATTGGCAATCATTACCAAAATGACTTTGGAAATAATTTTTGAAGCGGAGAATATATTCTGGCAAAAAATTAAGACTCCTGGTTTTATTATCTATTTTAAAGCAACCAGAGTTTAAAAGATAAAATGAGAAAAAAGTCGTTAAAAGTGGCGGTTTTGCATCTGGCTTTTGCCTATTCTGGTGGCGGGGAGAAGTTGGTTTTAGAGGAGGCGAGGGGTTTGCGAAATAGGGGATATGAGGTCAACATCTTTACCCCTGTTTTGAACAAGGAAAAGTGTTTCCCTGACTTTATTGGTAAATACAATATTCAAGCACTTTTACCCAACTTGCCTTATTTTGTTCCCCAACGAGAGATTTTTCAGGTAATTCTGGCTTGTATTTTAGCGCCTTTTCTTTCTTTTCGCTTCAGGAATTTTGATGTCATTTTAGCCGCCAATCAGCCTAGTCCCTGGTTGGCTTTTTGGGTGCAAAAACTGTTTGGAGTTCCTTATGTTACCTATTTGTCTCAACCGACTCGCTTTCTTCATCCGAGAAAAATTGATAAAAAGACAGGTCTTGTTTTTACCGAGAGAAAAGATCTTTTACTGGCAAGCTCTTTAATTAAGATTTCTAAGCCTTTAGTTAATGTCGCCGACCGGTTAAGTATCGGGGAATCGGACTCGGTTTTAGCGGATGGTGAATATATCAAGGGACTTTTAGAAAGAATTTACAGCATAAGAACGGTTAATTGTCCTGCCGGAGCCCATCCTGTCAAAAAACAGATAAACCATTCTTTTCGGTACCAAGGAAGATTAAAAGTAAACGGTAAGACAATTACCAAACCTTATATCCTGTTGACTAATCGCCATTTTCCTCAAAAAAGATTTGAATACGCTCTTACCGCCCTGGCTCATGTTTTAAAAGTATCTCCCCATCTTTCCTTGATAATTACCGGAGAAGAGACAGATTATACTCAAAGATTGAAAATTTTGGCTCAACAGCTATCTTTACAAAAAAAGGTGCTGTTTTTGGGATTAGTAAAGGAAAAAGATTTGGAAAAACTCTATTTCCAAGCAATGATTTATGTTTATACTGCTCCAGAAGAAGATTTTGGCATGGGGATGGTCGAAGCCATGGCTCATGGAGTACCCGTGGTTGCTTGGAACAACGCGGGACCAACCAAGATAGTGATTGACGGGAAAACTGGTTTTTTGGCAAGACCTTTTGACATCACCGATTTTTTGGACAAAATTTTAGAACTAACTAAAAATAAGAAGCTTAATCAAGAGATGGGAAAAAGGGCTTTAGAGAGAGTAAAGAATGAATTCTCTTATCTTAAACATCTAGATATTTTGGAAAAAGAGCTAAACCAGGCATTTAGAGCCAACAGTAATCTTTATCCTCCGCCAAGTTCTTTTTCAAGCAGGAAGTTCTGGCATTTTTCTTATGCCTTAGAGGCTCTTGAAAAAATTAAGGGGAGGGTCTTGGATATTGGTTGCGGCACGGGTGACCTACTCATGGAGCTAAAAAAGTTCAGACCTGATTTGGAGATTATTGGTTGTGATAAAAATAAGAAACCGGGGGTTTCCTCGAAGCAGTTTTTAGAAGATGAGGCGAAAATAGTCTTTGGAGATGCCGAGAAACTTCCTTTTGCCGCCAAAAGTTTTGACGCGGTTTTGATGTTTGACGTTTTAGAACATCTTGAAAATCCGAAACAGGCTTTAAAGGAGATAAAAAGGGTTTTAAAGAAAGAGGGAGTTTTTCATCTCACTGTGCCTTGCGAGAGAAGTTTGGCCACTTGGGATGGTTGGCTTTACCGTTTTTTCAGGATTAATTTGAAGCGGGATTCTATTGGTCATATTCAACTTTTTACTTCTGAAGAAATTGGAAAGATGATGAAAGAGCAGGGATTTGAAATGATTGATTATTATTTTAGTCGGCATTTTTGGGATCAGTTTTTTTCCTTTCCTTATTTTTTGTTTATTTCCCTTTTTTATGGTGGTCGGCATTTTGACCTGCGTCAAAAAGGAGAAACTTTTCGGCCCTTAGGCTTTCTCTTAAGAATAGGGGCAGGATTAAGTAACATTGAGTCTATTTTTTTAAAAAAAGTTAAAGGAAAGTCACTTCACCTGATTAGCAAAAAATCTGAAGAATGATTGGTTAGCCATCTTTTTTAAGCTTCAATAAATATCGACCCGGGGGAATAACTTTGGCTAGAGCCAAATCCAGCCGATAAAGAAGAGGGAAACATTTGGTTGACAATCTTCGGGGAATTAAATTTAACCAAACAGGGAGAGCGACTTCTAAAGGGATAATCGTTTTAACTCTTAGACCCCTTTTTTGACAACGAGCCGAAAATTCTTCTAATACAGAGGGATGGGCATTAGAATCTATTAGAAGTTTGGCTAAAAATCTTTTTTTATTAGTGATATCCAAAATGACAAATTGAGAAGAAACTCGATTCATTTCGGAAATAACTTTTACTTTTTCTTTTGGGGGAAGATGCCAAATCACCCGAAGGGCAAAAACGGTTTTGAAATGGTTATCTTTAAAAGGTAGGCTCTTGCCGCTAGCTTTGATGGGTTTGGGTAGTTCAGTCTTTTTTCTAAATTGTTCAAGCATCGCTTCTGACGGATCAGTGGGAATAACGGAAAACCCGTTTTTGACAAGTTCGGCTGTGATTCTTCCAGTTCCGCAACCTATCTCTAAGATTGGCGATTTCTTTTGGAGAAGAGAAAAAAGAGATTGACATTCGGCGAAATGTTTATACCGTCTATAATTGGTTCCTAATCTTTTTGCTTCATATTCCCCGGCTACCTTATAAGAAAGATAGGCATTTTTCTGACTGGCTATCTTTTTAGGATAGAACATACCTCCGTAAAACGAGAGAGCATCGATAACTTTTAAGAAAGCAAGACCTAAAACAATAAGAGGCGAAGAAAGGAGAGTTTTCCAGTTTT
>Ga0307437_1001702_pt1 | contig 14385 bp, 14 predicted proteins | sample SalMarWE160390MG_FD_202146 | JGI IMG/M metagenome (GOLD analysis project Ga0307437, IMG submission 202146) | Salt marsh sediment microbial communities from the Plum Island Ecosystem LTER, Massachusetts, United States - WE1603-90 | ecosystem: Environmental > Aquatic > Marine > Intertidal zone >...
TGATGTGCCTGGGCCCAGCGGCTCAACCGAGCTCACCGAGGTCTTGGGCATGATATCGACCTCAAGAACCAAACATAAGGTCGAGTTTCCCTTGCGTCGGTATAGGGAGCTCCGCCCCCCAGGCCTGCCCTGGGAGTTTCTCTCATGCCTTTCACGCACCCCTTACACCGCAGGGGGTTTTTGTTTAGCTGTCGTCGGCACGACGACGCAATCTCAAAATATTTAATAATGGGTGGTAGTCTCAAGTCTGTCCTGAGCGACCTGTGGTGAGCGAAGTCGAACCAAGCCGTAGAGCGAAGCTTGGGGATGGCAAACCATTGTAAAAAAGTAATACTCTCTCCCCTGTCATTGCGAGCGATTCATCCTTTACTGCCCCCCAAGGGGCAGAGAACGGAAGCGAAGCAATCTCAAAGCGTTTAGCCCCGCCAATTTATTGACGGAGTTTGTTCCTTCTCTGTTAGCCCTCGGCACCGCCGAGGGTTTGTTAGCCCCTTGCACTGCAAGGGTTTTGATTGCTCCCTCGACTTACTGCCGGGGGCCGAGGGTTTTCTTTATACCCAATCCCCATCACATCAAAAATTCTTCACTTGACGAATCACGTTGCTTAATGGATAATACTACTGTTTTCTATTGCGGCGTTAAAAGAGGGGTTTTTCTATGCATTTAAGCCCGCAATCAAAATCCGTCTTGGACACACTTCTTACTGGCGGGGTCATTACCGCTGGCAAGGTTACGATCGGCCCCTTAGACCAAACTACACAACTCTTGCTTCAAGTTGTCATCGACAACTACGATCAGCTATCTACCGCCCATGGCCCTAACCAAGCTGAGGCTTTGCTAAAAAGTTACCTAACCGCTTCAACACCAGAATCAAACAAATCACCTCCAGCTTCAACATCTGTAGATATAGAAGCTAAAGACAAGACAGCAACTATCCATAGAGTGAAGCCCCCCCAGAATTCGACAGCCTTGCCAGCTATTCCCAACTTTCCGAGCCGCCCTGCTTGGCGACTGTATAACCTCAAGTGCAGTTCCATTAAGGGAGTAGCTCCCCGCGGAGAAGAATTTCCCTTCTCATTTGATGGAAAATCTAATCTCATCTTTGGCCCCAATGGCAGTGGTAAAAGCAGCCTTCTCGGTGCTGTCATATGGGTTCTGACGGGGGAAACGCTTACAGACGCAACTGAGCCAAAAGATATCGCCTCAATCCATACAACCTCTAAGGATACGATGGATACTGCAAAAGGCTTAAAAATCTGTGACTGGCCAGCCATTTCAACTTTGCCAGATACTGACGATCCTCGTTCCGTCACTCCTGATTCCTTAGCCCAGATTGAGCTAAAATCTTCTGACGAAAGTAACATTATATACTTGCGCAGAAGTCTTACGAAGGAACTCGAAATCAAAGTAGATAATAGTGCATGGAATCCCTGTGCCGATTTGTCGCCCTACGGTATTAGCGCACTTGATCTCCAACTCTCACTTATTGCACCGACCGTATTTGGCCACCAAGCGATAGAAATCGAAGAATTTTCTGTTGCTCCTAAATGTTGAGATTCTCCGCTACGCTCGGAAAGACGAAGAGTCTTTTCAACAAAGTAAAACTGCCTCAAAGCCCTTACTGTTACCCTCGGTTTTGGTATACAAGCAATTTCAGAAAACTTTTATTCAGGACTTGCTTATGATTATTGATTCCTGCATAAAAAATGATAATAAACGAGAAGCATAGAATAACAATGTCATTCCCGCGAAAGCGGGAATCCAGTCATTTTAATTACGTTTTCTGGACTCCTGCTTGCACAGGAGTGACAAATCGAAACAATTTCTATTAACATTAGTTTTACTGGAATCAATAAACCTGTGCTACGCCGGACGAAAGGGAGGTGACACTTGAATCTGAACAACTGGCAAACACAGCTCCGCAAGGGACTACTTGAGATTGTCGTTCTAAACTTACTGCAGAATGGTCGGTCTCACGGCTACGATATGGCGCGGACTCTAAAACAAAGTAATGCTCTTACGATCCGCGAAGGCAACATATATCCTGTCCTTGCTCGGCTTCAGACAAATGGTCTTATAACAAGTCATTCCGAAAGTTCTGAAGATGGCCCACCACGAAAGTACTTCAAGCTTACAGAACTCGGCCATAAAACACTCAGAGAGATGAACGATTATTGGGACCGGACAATTGAAGTCGTCCAGCATATTAGAAAAGGAACTTACCGATGACTTCAGAGTCCAAAACATGGGATATTCTCAAAGCTAACTATCTCCGCCACGTGGAAAAGGCGCTATCATCAGTAGGCCACCCTTGCGCCAGAGAAGTTCTTTTTAATGTTAGCACTCATCTCGACCGAAGTTTTGTTGAGCTGCCTCCAGAAGGACGGAGTTGGGAAAACCTCCAGGCCATTATCACTGAGATGGAACCTGCTTCCGATTACGCAGAGCTTTTCGATCCAGATATGGCCACGCAATGAAATCACGTTCATTGGAAATACCTGTTCTGGATCAGCCAGGCGCGCCAGATTGATACATATTTGCTATATTGATCTTTACTAAATTGTGTCTTGTAAATGGACAATACTATAGCTGAAATTATGTTTTTGGATTGGCTACTCGGCCCATGAATAAGATACTTCCCGTTTGGTTGTCGCGAATCAAAAACACAAATGGATGATCCGCTCTAAATATCGGCGTTTGGCTTGGTCCGATTGCTGTCATTTTCAATGCTACTGCGGTCGCTGCCGCTGCTTCGGTACCTTCTTCATTCACATCCACGTAAGCCTTATGAATCACCGCTGAGATGTAAAGATCTCTTTCACCCGTCATCCCTGAAAAGTTGGCTTCCCGTGAAAAGGCATCTTTCATTCCCATCGATTCGAGTACCGACGCCAGGCTGAACTGACTTGTCATCTCAAACCTTGGCACAAAAACGCTCACCTCACGTTTACTGATTTTGCTAAGCCATTGCGAAAGATTCTCATTATTCAACGTTTCTTCTAATCCACCCAGTCCTTCGACATGTTTCGGCAGTAAAATAATCATCGACAACTCATCATCCACGTATGGCAGTTCGAGAACCTGAATATCATCAGTCTGCGTATAACCAAACTTTGCCTTTTGGTGCATCATCGGCACATCAAGCTTTTTGCCATTGAGCAAAGTAAATGGTGCATCTTTGGTCAGAGCCTTATTAAACTGACTCGCCCAGTTGCCCTTGAAGTATATAGCATTTGTCAAAACTAGCCGTGTCATTGAATCCAGCACGCCTTTTTGGATCATGTCCTTAATCTTGTTATTGGTTTTCTTTTCGATCCAGGCATTTATTTTTTGCCTTGCTGCCTCCGTTGCCTTAACAAAGTCAACCTCGAAGAACTGTCCTCCATAGTTGTTTTCCATAAGTTGCAGGAATTCTTTCAGGAATCCATACCCTTGCTGACCCCATAGAGCGTTGGCCACCCACAGTTGGTAGTTACCTTTTTCTGCCCTCGTATTTAAGTCCGTGATAACTTTTGCATAACTTTGTGCAAATTGCTCTTGCGTTAGGGTCTTCTTTTCAACCATACTTTCACCACTATCTTGTGAGCCTACCCTGCCCAAAGTGGGAAAATTTAGCACGGTAGCCATTTGTTTTTCTGTCTCACCTTTAGCGCCTGCGTATGTCATCGCCAGCGCCGTCGAAATACTGTATGGCGAAAAGAATAAATTGCCTTTCTTATTACGCAACTCCCTGTAAAGCGCTATAGCAAATTCGCTATTGCCTTTAGTGATGAGTTCAGTGTCTCCATCTTTTTTAGGCTGAGTTTCTTTAACCTCATTACAATTGCCAACTGTATTACTAATAAGAATCATAAGGACAAACGCGAAATTTATTGCCTTCATTTGGATAGCCTCCCTTGTACTTTATTTTTCTTTTTATCCATACATCTACCCCACATAATATTACGATTTATGCTATCGATCGGTTGACAGCATATTTTGGGCATTCCCACATTATCTTACTGTATTTTGTCTTACAAAGCATTCTTATCTTACGGCAGGTGGCGTGTGCGTGTCGAGTTTGTAGGTAGTTTTTTGACTTTTAGCACCAATTTTTCCGTAGGAACGTACCCATCCCCAAGCTACGCTTGAGGCTGCCATACGCCATTCATTATCTATCGTATCTCTTGTCTCGTTTATGATGATCGGGTGGCAGCCTCATCTCTTCGAGATGGGGATGGCTTTTTTCAAAATAAGCCTTTTTATACGCCGGAGGCGTATTTACCTATAAAGATGACATGTACGCCTTATCTTCTTAGAAGCATACTCTCAGAACCCATTCAGGGTTGGTATGTTTTATTCCAGTGGTATCATTTTATCAACGACAACTAAATATCGCTTGACGAATTCACCTTTCGACAATACACTTACGATTTTTCCCAAGGTCCATTTTCCAGGAGATTGTGTTGGAGCAGGCCATTGCAAAAGCTGATGCACTTATTGAGGCAGTGGAGTACATTCGCAGCTTCCGCGGGCGGATCGTTGTGGTCAAGCTCGGCGGAAGCGTTCTTGATAACACCGACCTGCAGAAGAAATTGCTAACTGACATCGTTTTTATGGCTACTGTTGGCATTCAGCCGATAATCGTCCATGGCGGCGGAAAGGCCATCACACGGGCAATGAACGAAGTCGGCATAGAACCCGTCTGGGTTCAGGGAAGACGATATACCGATGAAAGAACTCTTACGATAGTAGAGCATACACTTGTGCACAAAATAAATGCACCAATTTGTCAAGTGCTTGATGAGCTTGGTTGCAATGTTATGGGCCTGCATTCGCTCAGTAGTTGCGTCCTGTTTGCCGAAACGTTGCGTCTTGCTGGCGAAGATGGTCGTAAAATCGACCTTGGCTTAGTTGGAAAGGTCATCGATGTTAACGCAAAACTCCTTCAAACATTATGCGCCGATGGTACTATACCCGTGATTGCTTCCATCGCAAGAGATAGAGCTGGCAACAAACTAAATGTGAACGCCGATAGCGCCGCAGGCAAAGTCGCAGCAACCCTTGTCGCAGAAAAGCTGGTGATGGTAAGTGACACACACGGAATCAGAAAGAATATTGATGACCCGGATAGCTGGATTTCCACCTTAAATGAAGCAAAGATAAAACAGATGATTGATGCGGGCATTATTACCGACTCTATGTTTCCCAAGGTCGAGGCTTGCCTGACGGCTTTGGACGCAGGCCTCAAAAAGGCTCACATAATAGATGGCCGAATCCCGCACTCACTGCTTTTGGAAATCTACACCGACAAGGGCATTGGAACGGAAATTGTCAGAAATTGAGCAATAGGTATATATTGAGAAGGGATTGCTTTGTTGAAAAGCCTCACTGTCATTTTGACCGAAGTCCCGATAACTATCGGGACGAAGTGGAGAAATCTATTCAAAAACAGATTTCTCGACTCGCCTTCGGCTCGCTCGAAATGACATTCCGAACTCTTTTCAACAAAGCAAGAAGGTATCAGAATGTTTACTCACATTTTATCTTTCATGGGACCGGGGATAGCCGAAGTATTTGTAATTCTGTTTGGTTTGTTTTTCTGGCTGGCTTTGATAATTTTGCCGATCATCTATATCGTTTACAGCATACGACAAAGGCGACAAATCATAACGCAGTTAGAGCGTCTCAACCAGGAACTTTGTTCTTTAAGGCAAAAATTTGAGACTGACCAGCAGCAGGTTTAATGTATAGCTGAACCGCCGCTTTTTCAGTGGCTGGCACCGAGCCATGAAATATAAATTACGAATTGCGAGATACAGAAAATGACTACAAAGGAGACAATTGAGTTGTTTGAAAAATACGTTATAGCTAACTATGGCCGGTTGCCGCGCGTCATTGTAAAAGGCCAGGGCTGTTACATGTACGATGCCGACAGCAACGAGATCCTGGATATGTTCCCAGGCTGGGCCGTTAGCGGCCTTGGTCATTGCCATCCGAAGGTCGTCCAGGCTATTCAGCAGCAGGCCGCTGAGCTTTTGCACATCGACAATACCTTTTATTCCGAGCCGCAAGGCAAATTGGCTAGACTTTTAAGCGAACGGGCATTCGGCGGCAAGTGCTTCTTCTGTAATAGCGGCGCCGAGGCCAACGAAGCTGCGATGAAGCTCGCACGCCTGCATACTTCACAGGAAAAATATAAATTTATTACCGCTGAAGGCAGCTTCCATGGCCGAACCTTCGCAACCGTCACTGCGACTGCGCAACCTAAGTATCACGATGGTTTTTTGCCGCTGCTGCCGGGCTTCATTTATGTACCATTCAACGACATCGCCGCCCTCGAATCCGCTTTTACTGATGAAGTAGCCGCTGTAATGGTCGAGCCAATCCAGGGAGAAGGCGGTATCAAAGTTGCTACAGCCGAATACCTCCAAGCGATTCGCCGACTCTGTGATGAGAAGGGCGCTGTGATGATTCTTGATGAGGTTCAAACCGGGGTAGGTCGAACCGGCAAATGGTTCGGCTACCAGCATTTCGATGTCGAGCCGGACATTATGACAATGGCAAAGGCCCTCGGTGGCGGGGTAGCAATTGGTGCTATGATGGCAAAGGACGAAGTTGCAGCTTCTCTCGTCCCTGGTAAACACGCCTCCACCTTTGGTGGGAACTGCCTCGCCTGCGCCGCTGGTATCGCCGTAATTGAGGCTATCGAAGAAGGTAATTTACTTCAGAATGCTGCCGAGCTGGGCGAGTACACTAAGGAAAAACTCAGCCAATTAAAACAAAAACACTTCAGCATCGATAGCGTTCGTGGTATCGGTTTGATGATAGGCGTTCAGTTGAATTGTCCCTGTACTGAAATCGTTAATAAATGTCTCGAAAAAGGTCTGAGAGTAAATTGTACCAGCGAAACCGTTGTTCGCTTTATGCCACCTATGATTGTTACTAAAGAACAGATCAATAAGGCTATTGATATTCTTGATAGTGTTATGACCGAGCTTGAAAAATGAAAGATTTTCTTTGCATAAACGATTGTTCTGCCGAACAGTTAAAACAGCTATTACAGAATAGTGTCGACTTAAAGAAATTGTACAAAGCTGGCAGCCGGGATTTATGCCTCGCGGGCAAAACTCTCGCTATGCTTTTTGAAAAACCGAGCCTGAGGACTCGAATCAGTTTTCACGTCGCCATGACCAACCTCGGCGGATCTGCAATATACGTCAAGCCCGAAGATATCGGCGGTATCGGCATGCGCGAACCAATCAAGGACATTGCACGGGTCCTTAGCAGATATGTTCACGGTATAATGGCCCGAACATTCGAGCATAGCGCTGTTACAGAACTGGCAAAATTTTCGACTGTCCCTGTTATAAATGCCCTGACCGATTGGGTCCACCCATGCCAGGCTATGGCGGATATTCTTACAATTAAGGAACACTGCGGCAGGACAGAAGGTATAAAAATTGCATTTATTGGCGATGGCAATAACGTTGTTCGCTCGCTCGCCTTTGCAGTTTCAAAGCTCGGCATGAAACTAACGATAGCATCGCCGCCGGGCTATGAACTCGACGCCGAGACTATTAAAACGGCAAATTCTTCCTTGGCCAATTGTGTCACGCAGACAAACAATCCGCACACAGCAGTTACTGGCGCCGATATTATTTACACCGATACATGGGTCAGCATGGGCCAGGAAGAACAGAAGCAAAAGCGCATCAAGGATTTCGCCGGTTTTCAGGTCAATGCCGATCTGTTAAAATCAGCGTCGTCAGATGCGAAGATCATGCACTGTCTTCCTGCCTATCGTGGCTACGAAATCACAGATGAAATCGCCGAATCGGACAGTTCGATTATTTTCGACCAGGCCGAAAATCGCCTTCATTTTCAGCGAGCACTTTTAAAAACGCTTCTTAACCAACCTTGACAAAAAGCCGATTATTACTATAGACTGAACAATAATATATTGGCAAATTCAAGGAGGTAATGTCGCTGAATTCCCTGCACTGGATCGTGTTATGACTGGAGAGAAGATTTTGAGTCTATTTTTAACTCCGTTTTAAGGCTTTGTTTTTATGTTTCTTAGTCAACACAGCTTCTCTGAGAATCCGCTGGTTTTTTCCTGCTCGAAACGTACCCGAATTGCCATAACTCCGCCCTGGTTCATTTGGATTTTAGCTGCGCTACTTTTAGTATCTGCCGGCATAACCTATCGTGTTGTGGCTTCTCAACTGAATCGTCTTGTTTGGTCGCCAGTCCAGTTGCCTGTACCACTTAGCAATGTACCTTTGCAAATCGCAAGTTGGTCAGGCCAGGAGGTCCCAATTCCGGCCAATGTTATACGTGTCACCGGCGCCGACGATTTTTTAAACCGTGCGTATTCAAATAAGCTCAGCAATCAGCATGTCAGTGTTTACATTGCATACACTGCCCGACCCCGAACGATGCTGGGCCATCGTCCCCAGGTGTGTTATCCAGCCGGCGGTTGGGTCCACGATCGCACTGAGCACACGCAGGTATATTCAGCTTCCGGCAGAAAAATCCCGTGCTTAATGCATCGCTTTCACATGCCCGCGCCGTCTTATGAAGAGAGGATCGTTCTGAATTTCTACATCGTAAACGGCAAACTCACTTCCGATGAGGGCGTCTTTTCCGGCGTGGGATGGCGAACTCCCAATATCGCAGGCGATCCTGCACGTTACGCCGCTCAGGTTCAGATAGCTTCTGTCCTCGAAGCTCCATTAAGAAGAGCCGCCAGAGACATGGCAGATATGTTACTCGAATTCTTCCCCGACGAAAACGGAAACGTAAAGGCAACCCGGTACTATAAGCCTGAAGAAATTTCTGCCGATCAAACAAGCCCGCAATCGTAGCCCTGTTTAGCCACCAACTTTACGTTGGTGGTTTCGGTACGGTGTTTGTACAGATATTTCGCTTCGCGTTTCACACAGGAATTTTCCCTGTTGGTTTTTAGCCCATCGATTCATTGACGGCTTTATTCGTTGCTTTAGATCGCCTTGCTCAATTCATCTTTGACAAACTGTATTGTTTATTGTAAATTCTTTGTTTAAAATTCAACGCGTTTCTGTGCAAGCTCGTCATAATAGTTTTTTTTCAGAAGAAGACCTTTATATGAGCAAAGAGCAACTTGAACAGACACTTGTACTGATTAAACCGGACGCCCTAAAGAATTCTTTGACAGGATTTTTGCTCTCGCAACTTTCAGAATACCACACTGGCTCACGCTTTGCCGCGGCCAAGATAGTCAGTGTTAGCAGAATGCTTGCTGAAGAGCACTATGCCGAGCATCGGGGAAAGGTGTTCTATTCATCACTGCTGGATTACATCACAGGCCTTATTCATTATCCTGACGAGCCGTGGAAACGCAGGGTAATAGCAATTGTCTATCAAGGTCCGCACGCACTTACCAATATACGGAAAATTGCCGGCCCGACAAATCCTCACGTTGCTCGGGACAAAGAGCCAGGCTGCATTCGTTCTTTAGGCACGGTGGTTCCTATCAAAGATGCTGCGGGCAATGTGATCGGCGAACGCCTGGACAATCTCATTCACGCCTCAGCTACAAATACCGATGCCGAGCGGGAAATAAAGCTCTGGTTCAAACCCGCCGATATCCCACCATTCATGCGTGCCTACCCCGCAGAAGTATGTCAGCAGCATTATTACTTCAAGGATGGTAAGCTCTATGACAGACATAAGCCAGGCAGTGTATGTCTGTTTGCCCCTGGCGATATTGTCTGGAAGTCGGACCTCGAAGTATTGCGTTTGTTGTCCCAGCGTTTACCGACCGATTGTTCTATCGGTTTAATTGCTGCTAAGTATCTTATCAACATGGATTGACAAAACCAGTAAGCAATTTAGCCAAGTTCACCTGAACGCTTAAATTTTTTGTTTGTATTTCGCTTTTTGGATGAAGCCAAAACGACCGCATAGATGAGAATGGCTGCAAGAAAAAAAGACACGCATATATCCTCTATTAGGCCCTTATCAAGGAGCCTGTGTATAGCCAGCCAAAGGCGTGCTGCCCGGAATGGCCAGAGCACCTTCACATCGTAGTGATATGCGCCGTCGATAAGGATGTGAAGCCAGACACCCAGAATGCCGGAAAGCACTAATTTTCGGAAGCTGGTTTCATAAGGCAGGTTGAATAAGTGCATCAATCGTTTGAAGAAATGCCGCAGTGGATATGCTGCAATGCCCCAGAGTGCACCGACTGCCGTCCCGACCAATAGCGTATGGCAGTATCTGTGCACCGGAGGCCCAAGTCCGAAAAGCACAATAACCAGGACCTCAATGTCAACAACTACGTTGGCCAGAACAAAAACGGGGATGTCAAGCCATTTTCTAAATAGCAATCCCACAAATCCGCTCGGTCCAAAATGATATGGCGTAAACGGCATCTGGCGCTATGTAACAAGGAATTTATCGGTGGCTATCTTGGGGTAATTATCCCAGGTTTTACCTTGCAGAATACGGCCTGTCTTTTTTTTGTTCACGCCACCCCATTGTTTGAAGAAGAAGGGCGTATTGTATAGTTGGCACTTTTCCTTGACGTTGAGGACCCACATCTTTTCCATCAGTCTTGCACCAGGTCCGGATTCACCGCCCACAATTACCCAGTCTATACCAGTTAAATCCAGGTCAGGCACTGGCCCAAGCAGGGGTTCCAATGATAGGAATCTTACAACTGCATTAACCCGCCGCGGCGGGTTAACTGCTCTAAGATCGTCAGCCCGGCTCACATAACTGTTATTTTCAATCGTGACACCAATCCAAATATTTTCAGACCAATCCAGCAATGGCGCAAGTTCTCGAAGACGATCGGATCTTTTTGTCAGTACTTGAAAGGTATGCTGCATGTTCTCATTCATCACCGTAAAAACGTCTTTTATAAACTCAAGCGGTATTTCTTCATGAAATAAGTCGCTCATGGAATTGACAAATACAATCCGTGGTTTTTTCCAATTGTAAGGTTCCTCAAGAACTTCTGGATGTAATGTTAGCTTGAAGCCATTTTTATAACGAACATGGCCCATTGCTTGGAGCCGTTTAGCCATTCGTTCAGCGTAACAGTTTGCACAACCAATGCTAACCTTGCTGCAGCCCGTAACTGGGTTCCAGGTTGATTCCGTCCATTCAATTGCTGATTGTACCGCCATTATAGCTTTCTAACCTAATTGTAGGATTTGACCTTTGTGAAAATCTACCAACGTAATCTGTACACCTTATCTTACCTTTGTTTCTCAAGTCTTTTATCACTTTCCACAAATGCTTCTCCAACCATATCTCCTCTCTTAGTATATTGCAAAGTTCACGCAAAGTATAATGTTTAATTGTTAATTTTTCAAGCAACCAGTTTTCAAGAAGTTTTGGGTCAGGCCCGGGCTTAATTAAATATTGTTGCCTTGGATCATCTCTTTTCCTTACATAATATCCGCCGTCAGGGCAACATTTCCAAATGACTTGTTTCATCAAATCACGACCAGCCTCATGATCTGTCAAATGAACGAGGAAGTATCTTGTTTTCTGGTTGTCACCGAGCATTCTAATATATGTTGCCCACCGGGCACCTATATTGTCCCTAAGAAGTTTAACGGCAGCCTCACCACGGGTATCAAAATCCTCGATGGACTTAATGTCCTTCCAGCTATCTCCACCAAAAACACTGTTTAGCGTTTCCTTTGGTGGGTGTTTTTGACGGATTGCCATGTCTAATTCCCGCCAAATCAATGTTATCAGCAATTCGGACCGTGGATTTTCTTTAATTTTCCGGAGGATGTTGCATGGGATTTTAAACCCATATGGGTCAACAAATACAAAACATGGTGGCAGCTTACGATCCTCTGATTCCAGAAAACCTGTAAGCTCCTTTATAAAATCGAAAGCGTCGATGTTATAGATTGTGTAAGTCACACCTCTTGGTGGTGTCCCGATTTTCTCCAGCTCTGTCTTTAAAAAGGTTGCATTGGCCTCATCAAACTCGATAAACACGAATTTTACCTCGCATTTCTTTAAGATTTTGTCTCTCCAGCTATGGTTAAGGAATGTTTCCATCGCAACAAGCGGGGAACCTTTTTGTCCTCTTATGTGTTTACCTCGCCCTGCATGGGTATCCATGTATAAAATTTTCCCGCACCATGAGCCCAATTTGGGGAACCATCCATTTAAGTACTCTCGAATTAGCTTATGTTTTGTTAATTGCAGGTTCGTGTATTCTTGCCAATAGCGTGGTCTTGAATCTTTCACTTGTAGTACCTCCGCAAATCATTAATGGTTCTCTCATTATATTGAGATAATATCGGTTAAGTGGTACTAAAAAATGAAAAAAGTTCTGCTAAGACTGGCAAGGCATATCTGGACCGAGATATTTATTATTGAGAAGGTAATTTCCAATATAATCTTTGATTGCATTTTCAAGGGGAGTTATTTCTTTTTTGTAGCCAGCTTTACGTAGCTTGGATATATCGGCTTCAGTGAAGTACTGATATTGATCTCGAATGGATCCCGGCATGTCGATATACTCGATTTGTGTTTTTTTGCCCATCGCAGCAAAGACTGTATTGACAAGTTTATTCCAGGTGTTGGCTTTACCAGAGCCAATATTAAAGAGTCCCGATATCTTTGGATTGTCGAAAAAGAAAAGCGTCATGTCAACAGCGTCTTTTACATAGATAAAATCACGCAGCTGCTCGCCATCTTTATATTGGCTCTTGTATGATTTGAACAGGCGGACTTTGCCGGTCGCGTTTATTTGCTCGAAGGCCTTGATAACAAAACTTCGCATATTGCCCTTATGGTATTCGTTAGGGCCGAAGACGTTGAAATACTTTAAGCCAACGATCTTTTTCAATAGGCCTGTCCTGTGTGCCCAGAGGTCAAAGAGGTGTTTGGAGTAGCCGTACATATTTAGAGGTCTGAGTTTATTAATTTTGTCTTCGTCATCATCGAAGCCAGCAGAGCCATCACCGTATGTCGCGGCACTGGAGGCGTAGATAAAGCGCGTCTTGGAATCCGTAGCCCATTGAGCTAACAACTTGGTGTATTCGTAATTATTCTTAATGAGATATGATGCGTTTGTTTCGGTTGTGTCCGAACAGGCACCGAGGTGAAAGACCGCTTCGATATTGTTGCCGAGCTTATTTTCGATTGCCATATCCAGAAAGTCGTTCTTCTCGACATAGTCGGCAAAGGACAGGTTTCGCAGATTCTTCCACTTTTCGCTGGATCCAAGCTCATCAACAACGAGTATATCGTTGATTTTGCGTTTGTTCAGCATGGCGATTATTGCTGAGCCGATGAAGCCTGCTCCACCAGTAACTATTATCATTTCAGAGAGTCTCCTAATCGTGCTATTTTTTTCAAAAAGATTAGCTCTACGTATCGAACGTGTCAAACGTTTAGTGGATATGCAGGCGCAGAAAAAAACCGCTTGTAAATTAGCGGTAAGGAAAAGTACGAAAACCATGATGTGTAATTAGCATAGGGCGATGTAGCTGGCTATCGCCAGAATGAGAATCCTCCTTTTGGTAACTATAAAAGGCAGCCAGAAATTGTAATATAACTTTTTCATAACTTTTACCAGCAACCGTACTAAAAATTCCTCCTGATGATGTGATTATTATAACCGAAATGGCCGCTTAAAGGCAAGAAAAAAAACTATCCGTTGAATATAAGCATCTAAATATCAATAGCTTACGGCTCTGGAGACGAGGATTTTTTTGCCTGTGTAGTGCTGGGCGGTCTTATTAGCATCGCGGGTACAAAAGCCGCAAAGCTATAACTGTGCGATTGATTATGGCATAGTCATGGAGTGTCCTAAGGCCGATGGTTTGACAGAGACGATTGTACAAATTTAGGGGCCCATGCTGATTAAAAGTATGGGGGGTGCATCAAAAAATAGTGGCGCGCTGATTTTGGGTATGGTATAACCCATAAGAACTTTATTTTGAAAGGGTTATATCATGTCACAAGAAAATTGGATTGAATAAGCGGTAAAGGAATTTCGCAAAGGTTGTCAGCAACTACAGGACGAACTTTCAAAAGCAGCTAATGGGACATTGCTTGATGTCAGTGATGAGCAGATAATGAAAAACCTCGAGCCTTTGCTCAAAAAGGTTCAGCAAAAAGCGATACAAAAGGCTCTAAAAAGAGCCCAAACCGACCTGGATTATCGCAGGTGTAATAAGTGTAAAAAAAATGAGACACAAAGGAGCAAAATCGTTCGAGTTTATCACCAGGCAGGGCAATATCACATTGACCGGCACATATTATTACTGCGGCTGTTCCAACAGCAAATCGGTAAGCACTCTGGTCAGCAGCGGTAGGAAATTCAGTCGTATTGCCAATGAGTTAATGACTTGCTATTCGGCCGGCAACAGTTACCAGCAG
>Ga0307437_1001712_pt1 | contig 14347 bp, 7 predicted proteins | sample SalMarWE160390MG_FD_202146 | JGI IMG/M metagenome (GOLD analysis project Ga0307437, IMG submission 202146) | Salt marsh sediment microbial communities from the Plum Island Ecosystem LTER, Massachusetts, United States - WE1603-90 | ecosystem: Environmental > Aquatic > Marine > Intertidal zone >...
TGCCATCCGGATTGAGATGTTTGGCAAATTTGCCTACCGTAAATGTGTCTGCTGGTTGTGCGCATAATTGTGTTTACTGTTATACTAAGGGCTACTCTGTTTACCCCGGCGATGATTCAATCGAAATTTATGAAGATATGGCCGAGCGAATAGCTGATGAGGTTAAACGTAAACGCAAGAAGCCCGCTGCTGTTTACTTCTGCCCCTCATGCGATCCATTTCAGCCTATGCCGCAAATTCAGCAAGTTACTTTTGATGTAATAAAAACCCTGTTGGAAAATGATATTGGTGTTCAATTTATGACTAAAGGCAAAATACCCGATGAGATTTTTAAATTATTTGAGAAATACTGTTCCAAAATAGCTGGCCAGATTGGTATTACAACGATTGATGACGTAATCCTAAGCGTAATTGAGCCTGCTGCCGCTAAAGCCCATGAGAGACTTGACCATCTTGCAAGACTCATCAAAATGGGAATTCAAATAACCGCCAGGTGTGATCCTTTAATACCTAACATCACTGACAGTGATGAACAGTTACGAGATTTGTTTTTAGCGATTTCTAAAACTGGGTGTAAAGAAATTGCTGTTAGTTTTCTTTTTTTGAGGCCTGCTATAATATCCAGCCTAAAAAAGAATATTGCTGACATTAACATGCTTAAAAAAATTCTTGATCCTTTTTCAGAAGGAATTAATTTATCTATTGGCCTAAAAAACTCAACGGGAAAAATGTTACCATTGGAAGTCAGAAGGTCAAGTTTTAAAAGAATCAGAAAAATTGCGAATGATTACGACTGCAAGATACATATTTGTGGCTGCAAAAATAGCGATATTACAAACGAAAGCTGCTATATTACTCGTGAACTGGATAATTCCCAAGGCTGTCTATTTTCTTATTAAAAAACTGGATTTTGATGCAGATAAAGTTTATTATTAGCGATTATGATGGATCAAGATAGATAGATATAGCAATTCGATAATCGTCCACCCAACCGTAGTAAATCTCCATAAAATTACACCGGGGAAGTTTACAAATCATGATTTTGCTGATTATCGAGAGTAACAGGCTCGGCGCCCGATGCCGATATGCCCCGGCGCTGAAGCAATGAGCCTTCCAAACTATAAAGAGAAACCAGAGCTTTAAGATAGTTCGCAAACGCCTCTATCTCGGCTATCTGGCTGGCGACAAGGTCACGCTGAGTCTGTGCAACGAGTAAAGAAGTGGATTTGCCCACCCTGAATTTTTCCGTTTCCGCGCGGAGCTTTTCCTCCTGGAAATTACGTGTGGCCGCCGTCGCGGTAATTTGTTCGCGAGTGCGAGTCACCTCAATGTAAGCGGAACGAACGTCAACCTGTACAAGCTGTACAAGATTCTCCAGAGCTTTAAGCATTTGTTGTCTGCTGAGGACGGCACGGCTATATCTGGCGCGTGCGGCCTGGTTTGTCATAGGGTATTCGAATGTCAGCCCGAAGGTAACATCGTAACTGTCTTCGTCCAGATTACGCAGGGACCTATCGAAGGTATTGGCATAACCGGTCTTGCCGAAGTTGATAAACGCATCCATTCTGGGAAGCAAACCATTTTTAGTCTTAACCACCTCTAAATCACCCTGTCTTATTTGAAGACGCGCCTGGTTCAGATCCGGACGCATTTTCAGAGCAACCTGAACATGCTCTTCAACGTCAACAAGCTCGATCTCAGGCAAAGAGGTCTGATATCGTAGAATTATATCCCGACCCCATTCGATGTTCGGCGAAGGATTTAGAAGCCGGAGCAGATTTAGACGTTCCTTCGCAAGGTCACTCCGCACATTTATAAGGTTCTCCCGCCTGAGAGCAACCTCAGCCTGTGCAGCGGCCAGCTCGATTTCGGGAAGGTTGCCAATCTTGATTCTTTCCTGAACCTCGGCCAACTGCTGCTCGGCAAGGCTGAGAGAATCCGTATATATCTCGATTTGCTTCTGAGCGAGGGCGTAATCCCAGAATTTCGATTCGACCTCTTCCAGAAGAACCTCTGCAAATCCGCGCAGCTCGTACTCCGATATAAGGGCCTCTATTCCGGCCTGATGTACACTGGCCAAATTAGCACGTACATCCCTTCCCTGCAGAAGCGCCTGAGTGACATTGACTCCGAGACGATTAGAAGTAAATGTATCACTATACAGAGACGAATCTGTGTAACTTGTACTTCCGAGAAGTTCGAGGGTTGTACCGGTTGAAAAAAATTTGCCCATAGAAAGCGAGCCTGTAATGCTATCGACAATTTGACTTTCCGTGCTCGACCCGGCCCGTGAAAGCCTGTCGGCTACGGTTCTTCTCGGCGATACTTCCGCACCAAGGACAGGGTCAAAAACAGAACGTTCTTCTTCCTCGAATGAGCTCATTATTTCCGGATTCATTCTCTCGACAATAAGCGACCGATTGTTTTCCATAGCCATAAGAATTGCTTCCTGGACACTGATTGTCAGAGGTTCTTCAGCCGTCCCGGTACTGTTTGCTTCGCCGGAGTCGGTCTCAGATGCTTCTGATTCCTGCCTGGGGACGTCCCCTTCATATTGATCGGCGACCAATAATGCTAAAGACGGTAAAAAGATTCGTGAAGCAAACATAAAGACGAAAAATGCTGAGGCCAAATTTCCAGTAACCATGAGCATTCCCTTTAAATAGAATCAATCTAAAATTAAGCTACTCGCCGCTTCCGCCGCTGGACATTGCACCAGGTTTTCGACGTTCAAAAATGGAATAAACAACAGGAACAAATATTAGTGTGATGACCGTTGAACTGAGCAAACCTCCAATGACGACTCTGGCCATGGGAGCCTGAGCCTCACCTCCTTCACCAAGGCCGAGGGCCAACGGTACCAGACCAAAAATGGTCGTGGTTGCCGTCATTAGAATCGGCCGCAGACGCCTTCTTCCGGCTTCTTCTATAGCTTCACGGATCGGCATTGAGGCTTTTCGACGAAGAAGGTTGGTATGATCGACAAGAAGAATCGCATTATTGACTACAATTCCTCCAAGCATAATACTTCCAATAAATGACTGCACATTAAAGGTCGTACCCGTGAAGAAAAGCATTAGAATGACCCCTATCGCCGCCAGAGGGACGGAGAACATCACAACGAAGGGATCGCGTAAAGATTCATACTGGCACGCCATTACCATATAGACCAATACAAGAGCAAGAATGCAGCTCAGCAGCAGTTCACGAAACGATTTCTGCTGTTCTTCATAATCACCTCCGAAACTAATGCTAAAATCCCGGGGGACAGGAACCGTTCTTAAAAGTTCACGGATGTCAGAGAGAACCGAGTTCATTTTTCTTCCACTGATGTCGGCCGAAACTGTAACAACACGCTCCTGGTCCATACGTTCAATCCGCACAGGACCGCTTTGAGCCTGTACGGTCACTACATTTTTAAGTACAACCGGCAGACCATCGGAGTTGACTAAGGTCAAATCGAGAATCTCACTCATATTCATTTGCTCGGCATCCCTTAGCTTGACCAGAATTGTAAATTCATCGCCGGACTGGCGATAGTAACCGGCGTTTGTTCCTGAAAGTATAGTTTGAAGGGCGTTGGCGATTTTTGAAACACTTAAATTCATATCGGCGGCCTTCTGGCGGTCTATTAAAATCAACTCTTCGGGACTTCCGGATTCCCGACTGACCTGGGCGTCGGTAACTCCTTCCACAGATTCCACGAGAGTCTTGATTTGAGCCGCTAATGCATCCGCCGTCTGAAGGTCATGGCCGCGGATTTCAACCTGAATCCTGTCGTTTCCCGTGGTCCCCATGCGGAGTATAAATAATCCCTGGCCTGCACGAGTTCGAATGATCATCCCGGGAATATTACTGAGCTTACGGCGAAGGTCCGCTGCAATTTCCTCGCTCGACCTGATACGCTGGGACTGCGATTTGAGTGAGATGCGAATACTACCTGTATGTCCCCCGGAACCACGCCATCCACCTCCGCCTACGCTCGTTACTATGTTCTGCATTTCAGGAACAGATTCGTCGATGATCTCCTCGATGACTTTAGTCTTTTCATCCAGCAAATCCAGGCGGGTGCCTACCTGCATTTCGCTGTTAACTCTAACCTCACCTTCATCCGTGCTGGGCATCAATTCCGCTCCGACATACGGAATAAGAAGCAGGCTTAGCGTCATTATAAGAACCGCAATCAATACCACGACGAAACGATGATTCAGGGATATGTGGAGAAGTTTCTTGTAATTATTTTCCAGTCGCTGAAAAAACCTTCCGCTTATTTCAAATATTCGTCTCCAGATATCGGGCTTTTGCAGGTCATCCTTTGAAACAGAAGGAAGAATACGCACAGAGAGCATCGGCACCAGCGTCAATGCCGCTCCCAGAGAACACAGAAGCGAAAAAGCAACCACAATAGAAAGTTGCTTGAACATTATGCCGGACATGCCCTGGATAAAAATCAGCGGCAAAAAAACCACCATTGTGGTTAGAGTGCTTGCAATTATGGCCGAAGTGACTTCCTCGGTGCCGTTGATAGCCGCTCGTTCCGAAAAATCCCCCGATTCCCGCATTCGAAAGATATTTTCAAGCACCACAATGGCATTGTCAACGAGCATTCCAATTCCGAGAGCAAGCCCACCCAGGGTCATAATGTTAAGGGTAAATCCTCCAAAATACAGCAAAGCAAAAGTGGCTATTATCGAGACCGGAATAGCAGTGGCAATGATTACGGTGCTTCTGAGATTACGCAGGAATACAAGCAGCACAACAACGGCCAGAATTCCTCCGAAAATCGCGGAAGAGCCCACGTTCCTGATGGAACGCTGAATATAGTCGGAGGTGTCAACAATAGGTATTATTTTAATCTGTGGAATGTCACGATTAATACCTCCGAGCTCCCTAAGCGCACCACGTGCGACCTCTACGGTATTCTTTCCCGATTGTTTGCTGACCGATAGCCTCACGCCCGGCTGGCCGTTGACACGAACAATTCTCGTTACCTTTTGCCAGGAATCTTCGATTGTAGCAATTTCCCTCAATTGAATCGGCACTCCCTGGCGAATTGCGATGACCGTATCTCCCAGTTGCTTCATATCTGTATATTCGCCGGGCGTTCTTATGGTTATTTCGAAGTTTCCCTTTTCGATGGTTCCGGCAGGAATATTAACATTTCCCTCGCGTACACTCGCTATAATTACATCCAGAGGTATGGACAAGGCGTTTATCTTGGCCGGATCGAGATTTACGTGAATTTCCCGCTCAAGCCCTCCCCAAATGTCAACAGCAGCCACACCAGGTACCCGTTCGAGACGATATTTAACCTCGTCTTCCAGAATTTGTCGGGTCTGTACCGGGTCCAGCTTGCTGGATGCACCAAGAATCAATATCGGGAAACTGGCGAGGTCAAATTTTCGAAGTGTGGGTCTGTCAACTTCCTCCGGCAGACGTTGAACAACGCGGTCAAGACGGTCGCGGATATCATTTGCGGCGGCATCAAGGTCGGTCCCCCAGGAAAAAGTCACCCGAACCGAGCTTCGGCCTTCAACCGATACGGAACTGACCTCCTCCACTCCCGGCACGGCACTCATGGCCTGTTCAATCGGACGTGTTATGAGTTCCTCGATTTCTTCCGGACCGGCGTTCGTATAACTACAGGATATACTCAAGGTCGGGTACGAAATATCAGGCATAAGATCGATCGGCAACCGTAAAAGCGAGATGATGCCCAGAAGGATTACTATCAATACAACCATAATAGTAAATATGGGGCGGTGGACAGCAAGGCGTGATATCTTCATCGTTATTATCCTGATTGCCGGCCGGCGGGAACAACCTTTGATTTATTATCCTTTTCCTGAGGTGCTGAAACCGGAGGATTATTATCCGGAAGTGCGATTTCCGCTCCATCCTCCAGAAGATGATTGCCCATGGTGGCCACCAATCCTGAAATTTCCGGTTCCAGAATTTCAGCTAACTCATCATTTATAATACCAACTTTCACAGGCACAAAGCGAGCCTTGAGATTTTCCTGCTCGATAATAAAAACACCCTGTTTGCTATCCCTCTTAACCAAAGCGGTCAGAGGAGCCAGTGTGGCATTTTCATGGCTGGCGAATTCGATTTTCGCCCTTACGAACATGCCGGGCTTAAGAAGTTGTTCGGAGTTTGGAATTTCCATTTCCACCCTCGCCTGCCTTGAGCTTTCTTTGAGAAGCGGTGCTATCCGAACAATAATACCGTTAAAAGTTTTATCCGGATAAGCATCCGTGCTAATAACTGCATACTGATTAATTTCGATCTTCGGGTAGTCTTTCTCAACTACGTAAACAACCGCGGTCAATACGGTATTTTCGAGAACCGAAACTATCGGCTGATTAACCTGTAACAATGCACCTTCGTCCACGAATCGTTCGCCTACCACCCTGGTTTGGTCATCGGTTTCCCAGAAAGCCTGAACCCTCGTATAGGACAGTTTGAGCTGAGCACCTTTTAAAGCCGCTTCCTTTTGGGTCACCTGAGCGAGTGCGACTTTGAGCTGTGTACGACATGAATTATACGCGGCCTCGGATTCATCCATTTCAGAAGCCGAGGCGATTTGTTTTTCACGAAGCGTTTTAGCTCTTTCGTACTCCCGCTTGGCAAGGTCGAGGTCGCTGGCACAATTTTCGGCGTTCGCCTCGGCAACCTGTAATTCCGCCCTGGCCTGTTCAACCTGCTGGGTAAACTCTTCATCATCGAGAATAGCTATCAACTGATTCTGTTGAATCGTATCTCCAACATTTACAAGAAGTTGCTTAAGCCAACCGGACACTTTCGGCGCAACAACAAATTGAGATTTTGGTATAAGAGAGCCGGTAAAAATTCCGATATCTCTAATAACACCTTTATGTATCGGTTGTGTCTCAACGGCTACCGGGACGGATATGCGAGCATCTTCCGGATTCTTTGAGGCATTAATTCGCTTAAATGTCAGCCAGCCTGCCGTCACAACAACGGCAAGAATGAAAAAGGCAAAAAGGAATTTCTTCATTTTTCTTCCAAAAACCGGTTATTATCCCGCCATACAGATTGGCGGATAAATCAGAAATCTGATTTTTATTGTAAATATCTTAATCAGTTTCTTCGTAAAAGTCAACATTACGTAGATCAAAAGGGCTTTTACCTTAAAAAGATAATACATAAGTTCTTGCATTATACCGGATTTAAGGCTACAATGTTCGTTTTAATCAGCAGGTCTTATTGCGAACTGCTATTACCTCAATAAAACGGACTCCGCTAATGAGTAATAAAGAATCGGTAACAAAAAAAGAAGAGAAAACGCATGGGTGGCTCCGCCGGAATGCCCCGAAAGCGGTTGTCATCATCGCCGCGATAGCAGCGCTGACTTTGATTACGAAAATACCAAAGAAAGAACAGCATGCCGCCCCGACTGAAGCGGTCCCGGTGAACGTTAAGGTTGAGACAGTTGTTGCAGAACCTCAGTTCGCCGAAACATTCGACCTGCCGGCAATCGTCGAACCGAACCGGATAGTTACTGTCTCTGCCGAAGTTGAAGGACGTATAGAGAAAATACCCTCGGTAGAGGGAAGCAAGTTAAAGACGGGTGATTTGCTAATCAGGCTAAACTCAGATCTTATCCGGCCCCAGTTCGAGATTGCCGAAGCACAATTCAACCGCGACAAGATCGAGTTCGAACGCATGAAGGAATTAGTAGAAAAGGACGCTACCTCTCGCAGCGACTTAGATGATGCCACCGTCCAACTGGCTACCAGCAAGGCACAGCTTGAGGAGGTCAGCGCACGCCTGGAACGGACCCAAATCATCGCCCCTATAAACGGTGTTTTGAATAATCTGATGGTTGAACAAGGTGAGTATGTTCAGTCCGGCACGCCGGTCGCCGAAATAGTGGATACGGACATGGTTAAGGTAGTGGTCGATGTACCCGAACGGGACATTACGTTCTTCACTGTCGGCCAAAATACCGAGGTCTTTCTGAATTACAGGGACAAGGAGAAATCACTGGCCGGAACAATCACATTTATCAGCGAACTCGCAGACCAGCAAACCCGCTCGACAAGCATGGAGATTACACTGGCCAATAAGGAAGGTTTCTTGCGCAGCGGGCAGATTGTTCGTGTCCGCCTGACTCGTCAGAATATAAAAGATGCCGTATTAATTCCCCTGTTGGCCGTGATACCGATGGAAAACGGTTATGCTGTTTACGTCGTCAATTCCACAGAGGCTCAACGACGCGAAGTGAAACTCGGAATCATCAAAGCAGACCGTGTACATGTAAAATCCGGCCTGGAGCCGGGTGATAAGTTAATCATTGCAGGCCATCGTTTCGTCGCTCCGGGACAAAAGGTAAATGCCGTTGTAGAAAACGAATAGAACACAATGCTAATCACCGATGTTGCCATCAAAAACCGGACCACTGTAGCCGTCCTCGCCTTTATCATAATCCTGATGGGAGGATACAGCTATCTTTCTCTGCCTCGCGAGGCGTTCCCGGACATTCCGATACCATACATTTTAATCAACACGACGTATGAAGGAGTATCACCCGAAGACATCGAGACCTCCGTCACAATGAAAATTGAGAAGGAGTTAAACAGCATTCGCGGCGTTAAAGAAATCCGCTCCAGCAGCGCCGAAGGGCTATCGATGATTAGCGTGGAGTTCGACCCGGATGTGCCGACCGAAGTCGCCCTCCAACGAGTGCGCGACCGGGTGGACCTGGCAAAAGGAGAGCTTCCAAGTGACGCTGAAGAACCTGTTATCAGCGAGATAAATTTTGCGGAATTCCCCATCATGCTTGTCAGCATATCAGGCGATGTATCACCTATCCAGCTCAAGGAAATTGCGGATACTCTCCAGGACACACTCGAAACAGTTCCCGGCGTACTCAAAGTGGATGTCATGGGTACGCTGGAACCGGAAATACGGCTGGAATTCGATCCCGAGCGACTGGCAATGTATAACCTGACTATCTCGGAGATTCTGGCGCTTATCCCTTCGGAAAATGTTAACATCTCCGCCGGTGGTTTGGAAACAAGGGGTACAAAATTTAACGTTCGTATTCCAGCCGAACTTGTCACGGCAGAAGATGTGGACCATCTGCTGCTTACCGTCCGCAATGATAAACCTATCTATCTGGCCGACGTTGCAAATGTACGGGCAACCTTCAAAGACCGAACCAGCTATTCACGTCTTAACGGTACCGACAACGTCACGCTGAGCATCCAGAAGCGGGCCGGCGCCAATGTCGTACATATATCCGATTATATAAAGGTCGTTCTCGACAAGGCACAACAGCAGATTCCCGATGCAGTCAAATTCGATATCACCTTTGATATGTCCAAGTATATCCGCAATATCGTGGCGGATCTTGAGAACAATATCCTGGCGGCGCTGATTCTGGTTACATGTGTGCTGCTGCTTTTTTTGGGCTGGCGTTCGGCCACGATAGTGGCAATGATTATACCACTGAGCATGCTTATCACTTTTTTTCTCATCCAGATGCTCGGTTTCACGCTGAATATGATTGTACTGTTCTCCCTGGTACTTGTTCTTGGTATGCTCGTAGATAACGCCATCGTGATTGTGGAGAACATCTACCGGCACGTACAACTTGGGTATAACCGGTTTGAAGCAGCGATTCTCGGTGCTCGCGAGGTCGCATGGCCGGTGGCAACCTCCACACTGACAACGGTGTGCGCCTTTCTGCCGCTGATGTTCTGGCCGGGCATAATGGGCGATTTTATGAAGTATCTGCCCATCACCCTGTCATTGGGGCTTTTGTCTTCACTGTTTGTTGCGCTTATATTCAGTCCGACTATCTGCTCGATCTGGGCCGGTCACTCGGCCAAAGAGCGGCAGGAAAGACATTGGTTCCTTGACAGCTATCGACGGATACAAAAAATCGCTCTTGAGTTTCCTGGAATAACTTTGTTTTTAGCCGTATGTCTCTTATTCGCTATGGTTAACCTATATGCGAAGATCGGCAAGGGCACAGAATTTTTCCCGGAAGGCGACCCGGAACGGGCCATGATTGATGTACGTGCTCCACAGGGCACAAATATTCAGGAAACGAATCGCATCGTACGTAAACTCGAAGAGCGTCTCGAGCCTTATCAACCTTACATTAAACACATGGTCACAAATGTCGGCGCCTCGGGCGGCGGTTTGGACCTTGTGTCCAGCGCCGGCGGCCCGCATCTGGCCAACATCACACTTACATTCTACGATTATGCCGAGCGTGAGCGGCCTTCTTTGGAGATAATTTCCGAGATTCGAAAGGACATCGCCGATATCTCAGGCGCGGAAATCAAGATTGAACGAGAAGAGGAAGGCCCGCCGACAGGTGCACCGATTACCGTGCGTATTATTGGAGAAGACTTCAAGATACTTGAGTCACTTAACAGCCGGGCCCAAAGAATGATTGCCCAGGTCCCTAATGTTGTTAACCTTAGAAGCGACCTTGAAGCAACTCGTCCCGAGCTGGCCTTTACAGTCAATCGTCGTAACGCAATGCTTCTCGGAGTCAATACCGCTGTTGTCGGGAACTTTTTGAAAATGGCCATCTTCGGAAGCAAAGTCGGAACCTATCGTCAGTACAATGACGAGTATGATATTACCGTCCGCCTGCCTCTGGCCCGACGAATCAATATCGACGAACTTACACAACTGCAGATACCAAACACATCCGGCAATGCCGTGCCGTTGAGTTCGCTCGGGCATTTTAAATACCAGGGTGGATTCGGGACTATCAATCACGTGGACCAGAAGCGTGTCGTAACAATCACAGCCAACACCGAAGGCCGACTCAGCTCCGATGTCCTCAGAGACGTACAGGCTAATTTAGCAGATATTGAATTGCCCTCCGGTTATGAAATAAAATACGCCGGAGAGAAGGAGACCGAAGATGAATCTCGCGCCTTTCTGAGCAAGGCATTCGGTATTGCTTTATTGCTTGTCATCCTTGTGCTTGTAATCCAGTTTAACTCGATGATGATACCGCTGATTATAATGACAACGGTTATTCTGTCACTCATCGGCGCACTTATGGGATTGCTGATTTGCGATTTGCCTTTCGGCATCATCATGACGGGAATCGGTGTGATAAGTCTGGCCGGCGTGGTAGTAAATAATGCCATTGTTCTGCTCGCCTATACGCGACAATTACAGCAGCGGGGCATGGACATAATGAGCGCCGCGGCGGAAGCCGGTGTCACGCGCCTGCGTCCCGTGCTGCTGACCGCCGTAACCACGGTTATCGGCCTGATTCCTATGGCAATCGGGATATCCTACGATTTCCATACTTTTTCATGGGCGACGAAAAGCGAATCCGCCCAGTGGTGGCGTAATATGGCGGTTGTTGTTATATTCGGCCTCAGCTTCGCAACCATCCTGACGCTGGTCGTAGTTCCTTCCCTGTATGTCATGTTCAGCCGTCTTTCGATAAGGCTGGGATTCAAAGAAGCACAAGTCAAACAGCAATAGTAAAAACGGGAATTACAGGCTCGGATATCGCCGAGTGTACCCGATACTGCTTTAGGAAAATACAAATCAGCCCTTGTCTTTTATTCCGAGATCGTCTTTTGTGATTATACTCTCGAATGTATAGCCGGCTTCAGTGATATTTTCTTCGGCCCCTTGTTTGCGGTCTATCACACAGACGATTTTTTTAACCGTAGCCCCGACTTCGGTAATAATTTTAGCTGCTTCGATGACCTGTCCGCCTGTGGTTGCAATATCCTCGACCAGCAGGACGACATCGCCGGCTTTCAGGATTCCCTCGACCATTTTCCCTGTGCCGTATCCTTTCTTGCTGTTGCGAACAATTATCCATTTCTTCCCGGACTCTATCGCAGTAGCAGCAGCCAGAGCCACTCCGCCTAACTCAGCTCCGGCGATTAAAGTGACGTCATCGGTGATATGTTCGGCGAATTCCTCACCAAGCGCCTGAAGTATATCCGGGCAGGTCTCGAATAAATACTTATCGAGATAGTATTTGCTTCGTTTGCCGCTGCGAAGGATGAAATCACCCTCCAGATAGGCCGTTTCTTTAATCCGTTTTATTAACTCATCTTTTGTCATCAGATACAGTCCTTAACATTATACATTATCACTGATACTACCGAGCCAATCTTCTAATTTGTCTGCCTCTGAGGTTAATAAAGTGTCTTACTATCTACTTATTTTGCACTAGTACCGATTGTTCAAAAATCTTGTTTTTATTGTATCCAATCTCAAAGTGCCATAATCCTTCCTGGTCGAGGCTAACCATCGGCAACCAACCCCACAGAGCTCCCTGGCCAAATTCGACTTCGCTTGCTTTATAGACTCCTTCTGGACTTAGCCACCGCCAGGTAAAATGCGCTCTTGCCGGAACATCCTGACAAACAACCAGCGGCGTAATCTTTGTTCCCAAAGTTGTCGTCTGTGATATTTTACCTGATTCCACTGCCGCTACAAATCTTTTAGTATCCGGGTTCTTTAGTAGTTTATCCCATGCGTCAAGGCCAACTTCCATCTTCACCAACGCGACCGCAGAAGCAAAATCAGGCACAGGCTCTAAGGGTACTTGACTTTCGATGTTTCCAAGAAGAATCCGAACAATACTGTTTGAAATAGTATCAAGCCATTTCTGCTTCTGCTCATCCTTCATGCGTTCAGGAAACCACTCAGCCCATAAACAAAATGCTGCTGCTTCAGAATCACTGTGAAGATAAAGCCCCCACCCAACCATGTTGTATTGCCGGAAAAAGGGCCTTTTCCAAATAATACTTCCGCCTTTACCTACACTAAAAAATCTGACGGGTCTTGCTGGTGCGAACGGTTTTGGGTTTCTCTCTAAAACCTCCAATACAGAGTAGCTTACTTTTTCGTTGATGAGTTTCTTCTCGTGTAGCAGCTCAAAGTACTTAACTATGGCCTTTGCAGTTCCATGTTGAGGCAACAGGTCCATTTCCGACAAAACCTTTTTGGAAAACACCCTTGTGTCTAAAATCTTCGGAAGAACCCCTGGATCGGGGATAATCTTATCACTAAGGCCATTGATTCCAAGTTCGCTGGCCAGGGCATTGACACGGTCGTATCCAACCATCGCTGCTAAAACGCCTGTAGCCTCATTGTCACTGACCCCTATCATTTTGTCGAGTGCTTGTGAGACTGTGCAAGTTTCTTTCTTGCCATTTCTTTCAATGGTTACTGATTTGGACAAATCAAGCTGACCCGAATCATGTTGTCGGATGACCTCGAGCAGCACGAATACTTTTACAATACTCGCGAGGCATGCCGGTTGCCCCGGACGATATTCAACAATTTTTCCGGTTTTGAAATTCTTACCGTAATAACCAACCTCAGCTGGACATTCTTTTGTTAATGCAATTAGTTCCTCGATACTACTGACAGAACTGCGGGGCTCTTTGAAGTTTCTTTCATTAATACACCAAGCCAACTGAGGCCAAACCAAAACAACACCAATAATCAAAAACGCCCAGCCAAGTGAACGTTCCAGCACAAGCTGGCTTTTTTTTATTGGAGCCCTTGATTTATTTTCAGAGATAAGTCTAAGTTTGCGATATATACTAAGTTGCCACGAAACGCACTTTTTGGGGGAAAATATAGTCCAACCGCCTAGAATCATGAACGCCCCGACAAAAAATAGTATCATATTATTCGCCATCTATACATTGAGCTCGACTTTTAAATTCAATGATGAACGGTAACTTTTGAGGATCGGCGTTACAACGCTTTTGATGAATTCATCAACCTGTTGTGGTGCACGGCCGATGTATTTGTTTGGATCCAGCACTTTATCGAAGTCAACTTTTGTAAAACTGATATCGGCTTTGAGTCGATCGATTAAATCATTGGCCCTGCCGAATTGTTTCACCTGTGCCGCGGCTGCGTGTGAATGGAGCCTGATTTTTTCGTGCAATACCTGCCTGTTGCCGCCGGCTTTTACCGCAGCCATAAGTATATTCTCCGTGGCCATAAACGGCAGTTCGGCGGCGACACGGGCGGCGATGACTTTCGGATAGACCACGAGAGAGCCCGTGACATTGATTAGGATTTGTAAGATCCCATCTACGGCCAAAAACGCTTCGGGAATCACAATCCTCCTGTTGGCCGAGTCATCGAGCGTTCTCTCAAGCCACTGCTCACTGGCCGTCATCATCGGACTGGTAGCCAGACTCAATACGAATCTGCTCAGGGCAGTTGTCCTCTCACAGCGCATCGGATTTCTTTTGTAAGCCATTGCCGATGAGCCGATTTGTGTTTTTTCGAAAGGTTCCTCAACTTCCTTTAGATTTGCAAGAAGCCGAATATCGTTGCACATTTTATGAGC
>Ga0307437_1001717_pt1 | contig 14297 bp, 13 predicted proteins | sample SalMarWE160390MG_FD_202146 | JGI IMG/M metagenome (GOLD analysis project Ga0307437, IMG submission 202146) | Salt marsh sediment microbial communities from the Plum Island Ecosystem LTER, Massachusetts, United States - WE1603-90 | ecosystem: Environmental > Aquatic > Marine > Intertidal zone >...
CGACCCGCTGGGGCCGGAGAACACGCTGAGCCTGATGGTCGGCCCCATCACCGGCGTGCCCATCTCCGGCCAGTCCCGCGTCGCCGCTACGGCCAAATCCCCCCTCAGCAGCCTCGCCGGCGAATCCGCAGGCGGGGGCTTCTGGCCTGCAGAACTCAAGTTCGCCGGCTTCGACGGCATAGTGCTCCATGGCCGGGCTGAGCGGCCTGTCTACCTGTGGGTACACGATGGGGAAGCAGAACTGCGGGACGCCGCCCACCTCTGGGGGCAGTTCACCGCCGACGTGGAGGATGCCATCCGGGAAGAACTGGGCAACAGGCGCATCCACGTCCTTCAGTGCGGCCCAGCGGCCGAGAAAGGAGTCCGCTTCGGCGCGCTCATCAGCAACGCCAACCGGGCCAACGGGCGCGGCGGGATGGGGACGGTGATGGCCTCAAAGAACCTCAAGGCCGTCGTTGTGCGGGGGCACAACCGCCCCGAACTGGCCGACCCGGAAGCAGTGAAGGCGTTGGCGAAGTGGGGGGCCGAACACGCGGGTGAGGGGTGGGTCCTGGGAACCGCAGGGAGCGTCCTCCCCCAGTCCAAGACAGGGGGCCTGCCCACCCGCAACTGGTCCAGCGGCACGTTCGAAGGGGCCGAGGCCATCAGCGGCGAGCGGATAGTCGAGACCATCCAGAAGGCAAGGGACACCTGCTTCGGCTGCGTGGTGCGCTGCAAGAGCGTGGTGGAGGTGACCGGGGGCCCCTTCCCGGTGGATCCCCGCTACGGCGGCCCAGAGTACGAAACCCTGGCCACGATGGGCTCCTACTGCGGCGTCTCCGACCTGGCGGCAATCGCCCGCGCCAACCAACTGTGCAACATGTATGGGATGGATACCATCTCCTGCGGCGCGACCATCGCCTGGGCGATGGACTGCTTCGAGCAGGGGCTACTCACCCCAGAGGACACTGACGGCGTCGTCCTGCGCTTTGGCAACGCCGAGGCCCTGGTACAAATGGTAGAGCGCATCGGAGAGCGAGAGGGCTTCGGGCGGGTTCTGGGGGAAGGCTCCGTCCGCGCTGCCGAAATCCTGGGCGTGGGCCACGACCTGGTGGTGGCGGTGAAGGGACGGGAACTCCCCGCCCACATGCCCCAGGTCAAGCGGGGCCTGGCTCTCATCTACGCCGTCAACCCCGGCGGTGCAGACCACACAGTCTTCGAACACGACCCCTCCTACATAGATCAGGCCGAGCGGCTGGCGGCACTGGACCTTCTGGACCCACAGCCGGCGGATGTGTTGAACGCCGAGAAGGTACGCTACGCCCTCTACACCCAGATTGTCAACAGTTGTACTGATAGCGTCTGCCTGTGCTGGTTCGTCTTTGGCGGAGCCTGGCAACTGTATGATACCAGCCAGATTGTGAAGGTGATACGCGCGGTCACCGGCTGGAACGTCAGCCTGTGGGAACTGATGAAGGTGGGAGAGCGGCGGCTGAATTTGCTGCGGGCCTTCAATGCCCGCGAGGGAGTCGGCGCGGAGGCGGACACGGTGCCGCCCAAGTTGCTGATCCCGCTACAGGGTGGAGCCAGCGACGGGGTGACGGTTACCGCCGAGGAGGTAGAGACGGCCAAGTCACTCTACTACCAGATGGCCGGCTGGGACGAGAACGGTCGCCCGACGCGGGCCAAACTGGAGGAACTGGCGCTGGGCTGGGTGGCGGACGAACTGGGGCTGTAGATTTACTCAGGCATCCAGGCACGGCACGCGAGCCATGCCGATGTAGAGAAAACCGGTTAGACTGTCCGCGCCGGAGGTCGCGCCGTGGGCCAGGACCTCCCGCACAGCCGCCGCGATCTCGGCCTCCGCTACCCCCCCCGTCCCCCCCGATGGTTCGACAGGCTCACCAACCGCGGGGGGGAGTGTCAGCGCCGCCAGCAGCGCGTGCCACGAGGTGTCGCACTCCCCCCGGCCGGCGGCTCGCAGGAAAGCGGCGGAGAGGGTCGTGGTGCGGGGGGCGGCCACTTCGACCAGAGCGCGGCAGAGGAGGCCGGGGGCAGGGTGAGCCAGCCAGGCCCAGAGCATCACGCCGGTGAGGAAATCGTCGCCAGCGGGGGTAAGCCCGCCCCCCAGACCGGCCAGCCCAGCCACCCCCTCCCGCAGCCGTCCGAGGTCGCCTCCCCAGCCCTCCCGCAGGGATTCTGCGGTCTCCTGGGCTGTGGAGAGGATGGCCTCGGCGGGCGCACCGCCGGGTGGGGGAGCCTCCAGCAGCGCCAGGAGACTACCGGCAGAGGCGTGGCGCAGGCAGAGGGCGCGTACAAACGGAAGATGAGACGCAATCGCGGCACGCCGGGCCCGCAGCGCGTCCCAATTCGGGCGGGGCTCCCACACCGCCGCCCACCCCAGGTCCACCCCTAGCCCGCCGACCCGGAGTAGGGGCGGGGTAACCCCGCCCCTACTCCCCTCCAGCGTCACCGGCACACCGGGATTAATCCCGCCGAAGAGCCCCGCTGCGCCATCCACCACGATGTTGAGCGACCCGTCGCCGATCTGGGGGGTCACCAGCGCCACCACGTCGCCATCGCGGGTGACCAGGTCGCAGGCGCGCTCAAAGACGGCCAGCACGCGGGTGGCAAACGGGGCTTTCCACAGCCGCTCCTGTACTGGCCGGCTGATCGAACGGGCGACGACCCACGTTATCATTGGTCCCCACCGACTCGACTACCTGCTCACGACGAGGCTTTCAGTCCTGTCCAGAGCGCAGGGTCAAACCGCTGCACCTCATCAACTACGTCAAAGTGCTGATCGGCTGAGAGAATGCGTCGAATTCCGTTGTTCATCATCACTGCCACGTGAAGAGAATCTCGCGCTTGCAACCCCGCATATTGCCGGTGAACGCCCAATACCATTCAATGGGTCTCTGTGACCTTCTTCAGCCCGCGAGGGTGGTCGGGATCATACCCCTTGGCCAGCGTGATGTGCAGCGCCAGCAATTGCCCAGGCACGACGCAGGTGAACGGCGACAGCCACTCCGGCAGGGCAACCGGCAACCACAACGGCGTGCGGGCCAGCCGCAGTGCCTCGTCCTGTCCAGAGATGACGATGAGTTCCGCCTCGCGGGCGGCCAGTTCGTGGCTCAGGGCCAGCACGTCGGCGTAGACCGCGCCCTGTGGCGCGACGACGACGGCGGGGAAGCCGCGCTCGACGATGGCGATGGGGCCGTGGCGGAAGTCGGCCGAGGAGTAGGGCTCGGCGACGACGTAAGTCAGTTCCTTCAGTTTGAGCGCGATCTCGAAGGCAGTGGCATAGTTGTAGCCCCGGCCAAGCACGACGCACTTGGTAGCGTAGGCGTAACGCTGCGCAGCCAGGGAGACCGGTTCCTCCAGCGCCAGCGTCTTCTCCACCGCCTCCGGCACGCTCCGCAGGGCGGCCAGCCGCTCACCGTCGCCGGCCAGTTGCACCGCCAACAGCGCCAGCGCCGCCAGTTGCGCGGTATAGGTCTTGGTGGCGGCCACGGCCCGCTCTTCGCCCGCGTCCAACGGGAGGACGTGAGCGGCAACCTGGGCCAGCGAGGACGCGGGCGTGTTGGTCACGGCGACAGTCAGCGCTCCCTGTCGCCGCCCCTCCTCGACGACAGCCACGATGTCGGGCGACTGGCCCGATTGGGAGATACCCAGCACCAGCGCGTCGCGCAACTGCGGCGGCGTGCGGTAGATGCTGAACAGCGAGGGGGTGGCCAGTGCCACCGGTAGCCCAACAGCCGCACCGAAGAGGTATTGGGCATAGCGGGCAGCATTGTCGGAAGTGCCACGTGCGGCAATGACGGCATAGCGCACGTCGCGGGCGCGGATAGCAGCGGCAATCTGCGCGGCGGTTCCGGCCTGCTCGTCCAACAGACGGGCCAGGACCTCCGGTTGCTCGTGGATTTCGCGGCTCAAGTGGCTGTTCATCATGTGGCAATTTCCTCAATTCAGGATTTAGGGTCTGTCATTGGTCATTGGTCATTGGTCATTGTTCATTGTTCATTTCCTCCCACCCACCCTCTGCTCCGCTCCACCGCCCTCTTCCATCCGGCGTAGGCCGCCTCGCGCCGGGCCTCGTCCAATCCCGGCTCGAAGACCCGGTCCACGCCCCAGTTGGCCCGCAGTTCGTCCAGCCCCGACCACAGGGCGGTTGCCAGCCCCGCAGCGTAGGCCACACCCAGCGCCGTCGTCTCGTGCACCACCGGGCGCACCACCGGCACGCCCAGGACGTCGGCCTGCAACTGCATCAGGAAGTCGTTGACTGTAGCGCCGCCATCCACCTTGAGCGCGCTCAACTCGATGCTGGAGTCGGCTCGCATCGCCTCCAACACGTCCCGCGTCTGGTAGCAGATGGATTCCAGCGTGGCGCGGACGATGTGAGCGCGGGTCACGTAGCGGGTGAGGCCGACGATGACGCCACGGGCGTCCATGTCCCAATAGGGGGCGAAGAGGCCGGAAAAGGCCGGGACGAAGTAGATGCCGCCAGCGTCCTCCACACTCTGGGCGATTTCCTCTGTCTCGGCGGCGTCCTGGATTAGCCCCAAGTTGTCGCGCAGCCACTGCACCGCTGCCCCAGTGATGGCGATGGAGCCCTCCAGCGCGTAGGTCGTCCCCTCCGGCAGGCCGTAGGCGACGGTGGTCAGCAGGCCGCTCTTCGACGGGACGGGTTTGGGGCCGGTGTTGAGCAACATAAAGCAGCCTGTGCCATAGGTGTTCTTCGCCTCGCCCACGTCGTAGCAGGTTTGGCCAAAGAGGGCCGCTTGCTGGTCCCCCAGGTCGCCGCAGACCGGCACCGCGCCGCCCACGGGCCCGTCGGCTCGCGTCGCGCCGTAGCGGGCCGGGTCGGACGAGGGGCGGATGACCGGCAGCATCTGACGCGGGATGGAAAGGACCTCCAGTAGTTCATCGTCCCAATCCAGCGTGCGCAGGTCCATCAGCATCGTGCGGGATGCGTTGGTCACGTCGGTGACGTGCGCCCCACCCCGCGGCCCGCCGGTCAGATTCCAGATGACCCAGGTGTCCACGTTGCCAAAGACAGCCTTGCCCGCCTCCGCCTTCTCCCGCAGATTTGGGACGTGGTCGAGCAACCACTTCAGTTTGGGGCCGGAGAAGTAGGTAGCGATGGGCAGGCCAGTCTTCTCGCGGAAGGTTGGCTCCAGGCCGTCGGCGATGAGTTGCTGGCAGAGCGCGCGGGTGCGCGTATCCTGCCACACGACACCGTTGCAGAGCGGCTCGCCGGTGATAGGATCCCAGACGATCGTCGTCTCCCGCTGGTTGGTGACGCCGATGCCAGCGATCTCCACCGACTGGATACCCCCCTCGGTCAGCGCGCCGCCGATGACACGGCGCGTCTTGGCCCAGATCTCCCCTGGGTCGTGCTCGACCCAGCCGGGCTGGGGGTAGATCTGTGCACGTTCCTCGTACATCGAGGTGACCACCTGTCCCTGCCGGTCGAAGACCATAAAGCGGGTGCCGGTGGTTTCCTGGTCTACTGCGGCCGCGTATTGTGCCATGTCACTCCTCCCGCGCGGTTTTGTCGTGCTATCTCCGACTATACCGCTTTTGCGGGGAGTTGGCAAGTGGGTGTGATGCGTGAAACGTGATGCGTGACCATCACGTTTCACGTCTCGCGTTTCACGTTTTACGTTTCACGTGTTATACTTGTGCTCAGCGCAGACTGGAGGATAAGTCCTAGATCTGTATATCCGTCACGCATTGGGCGAGCGCTTCATCTTCGACCTGCGAGTGCGCATTTATGCGTACCTGCAGCGGCTTTCCCTCTCCTTCTTCGAGCGCACCTCCACCGGCGAACTGATGTCACGGGTGACCAACGACGTCAACGTGCTGGAGCAGTTCGTCACCCATGGCGTCGCCCTCACGGCTGTGGACCTGTTCCGACTGTTGGGGGCATCGGCGGTGCTCCTGGCGCTTGACTGGCAACTGGCGCTGGTCGTGCTGATCCCGCTGCCGATCATGGCCGTCGGCCTGCGGCTCTTTAACCAGCGCGCGCGGCCCATTTATCGCCGGGTACGCGACCGGTTGGGCGACACCAACGCCCGGCTGCAGGACAACCTGGCAAGCGTCCGTGTCATCCAGGCTTTTGGGCAGACGGCGATGGGAATGAGGTGCTACACGACGTCGAGTTCCACATGGCCCCCGGCGAGGTGGTGGCGCTGGTCGGGCCCAGTGGGGCGGGCAAGACCAGCATCGCCAATCTGCTGTGCCGCTTCTACGATCCCATCCACGGCCGCATCCTGGTGGACGGACACGGTCTGCAGAGCGTGCAAATCCGGTCGCTGCGCCAGCACGTGGCCGTGGTACTGCAGGACACCTTCCTGTTCAACACCACCGTGCGCGAGAACCTGCTCTACGGCAAGCCCGACGCGAGCGAGGAGGAGATGGTCGCCGCCGCGAAGGCCGCCTACGCCCACGAGTTCATCGAACAACTCCCTCAGGGCTACGATACCGAGAGCGGTGAGCGGGGAGTGAAACTGAGCGGCGGGCAGAAGCAGCGGCTGGCGCTGGCGCGCGCCATCCTGGCCGACCCGCGCATCCTGATCCTGGACGAGGCCACCTCGTCGGTGGACGCCGAGGCGGAGTACCTGATCCAGCAGGCGTTGGACGAGGTGATGAAGGGGCGCACGTCGCTGGTCATCGCCCACCGGCTGAGCACCATCCGCAACGCCGACAAGATCATCGCGCTGGAGGAGGGGCGCATTCGCGAGGTGGGCGATCACCACGAGTTGCTGGCGCGGGGTGGGCTTTATAGCCAACTCTACCAACGGCAGTTGGAACTGGCAGCGAGCGGGGCGGAGGGAGGCTTGACAGCCTCTATTGGTGCTGCTATAATGCTGCTATGATGACCTGTGAGAAGGAGGCAATAGGATGAGTGTGGATGTCAAGCGCATCACGATTCGGGTTCCCCAGGCATTGCACCGGCAACTGCACCAAGCCGCCGCCGCCCGGTCGATCTCTATCAATACGCTGGCAGTCAGGGCACTGGAGACTTACGTCGAGGAGACCTCAGCAGATCAGGAGCGCTTGCCTCTGCGGGAACTCAGCGCCTTTCTGGCCCCTGCCGCTGAAGCAGCCGAACTCACCGAAGAAGAACTGCTCCACTACGCCCGCCAGGTACGCCGACGCATCTGGCAGGAGAGGTACGAGAAGACTGTCCAGGCCTTTACCGACCAGCAGGAGCCCCGGTGAATCCCATCCGTGTCTTCCCAGACACCGGTGTGCTGCTGGCGATGATCGTCTTTCCCCACGACCGGACCGGCTCACCTACTCTGGCTGGTGAGGTGCTCCAACTTTACGACGAGTCCGCTTTCGATCTGATCATCGGCCAGGCGGTGATGGACGAACTGGACGAGGTGCTGGACGAGCGGTTTCCGAGACATCGGCCCCGAGCAGTGTCCTTGTTGATGCCTTTCACCGAGCGGCTGGTCCGCTGGCCAACCCCGGCAGAAATCGCCGCCGTCCTTCCATTCTGCAGCGATCCCTCCGATGCCCCTATCTTCGCCTCTGCCGTCATTGCCCGGCCGGACATTGTGCTATCCAACGACTTTCGGGCCTTCCACACCCCCCAGGCGAAAACCTTCTGGAAAGAGCACGGCATCGCCGTCGAAAGCCTGTATGGGCTGCTGTGTGTCCTCGGCCGGCGGGAGCGCAAGGGGGGGACTGAGCCCACCGCTTAAGCACCATCTGCAGTGCCGACAAGATCATCGCGCTGGAGGAAGGCCGCATCCGCGAGGTCGGCGACCACCACGAGTTGCTGGCCCGGGGCGGGCTTTATAGCCAACTCTACCAGCGGCAGTTAGAGTTGGCTGTGAGTGGTAAGGAGGAGGGGTGAAACACGAAAGTCCGAAAGGACGAAGGACACGAACGACTTCAGCGAAGCTCATCGCAGCGCCCTACTCTCTCCGCCAGACTTTGCGGGCCCAGCGAATGCTATAGATGAGCCCGCCGAGCCAGACGATGCCGGCGGTGATAAACGGAAGTACCTCGTTTTCAATTTCGGCAGTCAGGCTGCCTACTCCTAGCCCGGCCCCAAACGTGATTGCCAGGCCCAACAGAAACACGACGATTCCCCAGAAGCGGCGCGGCTTGGTTTTGACAGGGGCAACAGGCTGTGCCACAGACCGCGGGGCCGCCCTGAGAGCGACGCTACCGGGCGGATCGGCCCGCACCCAGTTAGTACCGTCGTGGAGATACCACTTCCCGGTCTCGTACCCTATCATCCACCAGTTGCCCCGCCCGTCCTGCACCATCAGTTCGCGCAGGCGGGCCTTGAACTGCTCCTCGCTCAGACGACCAGCGACCATCTCCTGACGCAGCCTGGCTACCTCCCCTTCGACCTGGGCGAACCTGTCCCATTCCCTACCCTGGGGTAGCACATCCGGTTGCCCCTTCCTGGCCTTGGCTTTCTGCTGTTCCATCCAGGCAGCGCCCATCTGCTGTCGTCGCATCTGCTCCTGTTGCTTTCGCATCTGCTCCTGCTGCCGCTGCATCTGCTGTTGCCGTTGCTGCTGTTGTTGCCATAGCGGCTTCATGATCTCCTCCTATCTCTCCATTCCACTTCGGCGAAGTTCATCGTGGGTCTCCGGTTGATCTCCCGTCACCGCGGGCCGCCGGAGGATCGGCCCGTACCCAATCAATGCCGTCGTGGCGGTACCACTCGCCGGTCTCGTAGCCCACCATCCACCAGTTCCCGTCAGCGTCCTCGACCATGAGGTCGTGCATCCGCGCCTTGCACTCTTCCTCAGCCAGCAGGCCGTCTGTCACCTGTCGGCGCAGCACCTCGACTTGCCGCTCGACGTTCGCAAAGGGGCCGGCAGGTCTGGGCCGCGTTGTAGGGCTTCCAGTCGGCGTCCTCTCCGCCGCCTGACGGGTCGCCTGGGGATGCTCGGGTTGGGGCGTCTTTTGTTCTCTCCCTCTGCGGATGATCCATGATACACCGGCGACCAACAGAACGCCAAAGATCAGAATGATAAAAACCTCGATCAAACCGAACGCTGTCATCTCCCTATTCCTCTGGTAGCCAACCTGGTCGTTCCTCCGGCAGCCGACTTGGTCGCGAACGCCCAGGCTTCGGACGCTGGCCTTCCTCGGGGAGCGTGCTGGGACGCGGGCCGGACGGCGGGCGTGCCGCTGCGTTCTGAGCCTGCCGAAGGGGCGGCGGAGGTGCCGTCGCCCGTTCCATCGCGGCGATCAATCTGCGCAGCCGCGTCACCTGCTCGGCCACGTCCCGGTAGCCAGGCCGCTCGGCCTCCAGCCGCTCGAAGCAGCGCAGCGCCTTCTCCCATTGGCCGGCGGTGAGCGCGCCGATGCCCTCGGCATATTGCGCGGCCAGCCGGGCCTCCGCTACCGCCGGTTCCCGCTTCCCCACCGGGCTGCGGGCGATAAGGATGTCCCCCTGCAGATCGAAGGCCCACTTGCCAGGAGTCTGCTGGGACATCTCGTCGGTCACCCGGTCGTAGACGTAATCATAGAGTTCGTCGAGCGAGACCCAGCCATCGCCATTCAAGTCGGCCTCGCCGGTCTCCAGCCCTCGCACCACGTACTGGGTGAACACGGAGCGGCTGCCCTCGCCGATGACCTCATCGCCCTGGAAGGCATACTGGGTTGCGTTGGAGGCGGTCAGCACCACCCGGCCTCGCCCCTCGAAGCGGTCGCGGATGTCCACGCTCTCGCCCCCCTTGGCGACCATCCCCCGCGCAAAGGCCCCGCTGTGGCAGCAATCGAGGACGAGCACCTGGCGGCGGGAACGGCTGGCGGTCATGGTCTCATTGACGAAGGTAGCCGGCACCGCCGTCGAGCGAAACAGCCCGCGCTGGGTATCGGTGGTCGCCAGGTAGAGCCGCCCGTCGTCGTCCTTGACGCCGTGGCCGGAGAAATAGAGCAGCAACAGGTCATTCCGCTTGCGGCCGGCGAAGAAGGTTTCGATCTCGCGGCGCACCTCGTGGGAGGGGCGGTTGATCAGTTTCTCGACCTCGAAGCCGCCGATCATAGCATCGGCCAGCACGCGCGCCAGGTCAGCAGCGTCCTTGCCGGGCGCGACTAACTGCTGCAACGTCCGATCGGTGAAATGGCTGCTGGCGACGACCAACGCCAGCCGCTGGCCCTCTGGGGTCATCCCACACTCTCCTCCTTGGAGAACCTTGCGAAGGTTTTATTCGCAACCTTCGCAAGGCTGACCAACGATAATGCTTATCCTCCCGCCGCGGGCGACTCTCCCTGTCGCAGCGCGCCCAATACCGCGTTGACGAAGTCGGTCATCTCCTCGGGCGAGGTCTCGGTCGGGGAGTACGCCAATTCAACCTCCCGGTCGCCGGCTCTGGCTCTGAGGGTGATCGTGCGCCCCTCGCGGCGTAGCGCCCAGGACTTCAACAACTCAATCAGGCTGGTGAACACGCCGGCAGAGGCCAGGGCGACGACGATGCTGCCGACGGTGATGGGATCACCCTTGGCGCCCGGTGGCAACTCAGCGCCCCGCGCCAGACCGGCCGCTTCGACGTCCAGTTCGTCAATCTCGTCGCGCAGTTGCCGGGTGAGGCGGTCCAGTTCCTCGTCGTCCACTTCGTCCCGAAGGGAGATGGTCAAATCAAGCAGTTGTTCGGGCATCGGCTCTCTCCTTTCCCCTTTCATCACTGCACCCAGTATACAGCAAGAAAGGCAGACACGTCAAGCGGTACATTCGTATATTCGTAATTCGCACATTCGCTCATTCTTCTTGCTCCAGCACCCACTCCCGCACCAGTGCCAGGGCTCCGTCGGCGGCCCATTCCCGCACACGGGCGCGGTCGCCGTTGAAACTCAGCCGGCGGCAGGTCTCCCGCCCCTGCAGGTTCACCGCCACGTGGACCACGCCGTAGGGCCGCTGGGGGGTGCTGTCTTCGGGAATGGCGATCTCTCCCACACCCACGCCGACGTCGGCATGGGTGGCATACCGCGCGGTCGAAGCCATCGTCAGCGCGGTCTCCTCATCCGCCAGGCTACCTCCCCTGGGCTTATCCAGCGATGCCAGTTCCACGTCAACCACTGCGCTGCGGCGGAACCAGCGTTCGCTACCCTCTGGCTCGGTCAGGCGGGCGGCCACCAGTCCCCCGGTACCCAGTTCCGCCGTGGCGATGGTCAGCTCGCGCTCGACCAGCAGGTCGGCCACCACCTGGGGCAGATCCCGCCCGTCCTCGCTGATGACGTACTGCCCCAGTTCGGCCCGCAGCGCCGCCAGATCCGCCGCCAGCAATGCCTCTGCCTCCTGCGGTGTGCTGCCTGCGACGACCACCTCAACGGTGATGGTGCCCCGGTGGGGGAGAAGCCCCAGGAGCGGGTTGCGGCCCCGCGCCAGCATGGGCCGGACGCGCTCGTTGATCTCCGACTCCGGCAGGCCGTAGACCTTGAGCGCTGCCCGCCGGACGTGATGACCGCTTCCCACCAATTCCCGCAGCCGGGGCAGGATGAATCCTTCCAGCATGCCCTCCATCTCGTAGGGGACGCCAGGGGTGACGAAGATGTGTTTCCCGTCCACCCGCAGGTAGAACCCGGAAGCGGTACCTCTGTCGTTGTGGATGATTGTACTTCCGGCGGGCACCTGGGCCTGGATACGGTTACTCTCCGGCATCGTGCGGCCCCGGTGGGCGAACCGCCCTCGGATGCGGGCCAGCGCCTCGGCATCCTCCACCAACTCCAGGCCGAAGTAGGCGGCGATGGTCTGACGGGTCAGGTCATCCTCCGTGGGCCCCAGCCCGCCAGTGATGATGACTATGTCGGCCGCATCCAGCGCGGTGCGCAGCGCACGCTGGATGGCCTCTGCATCGTCCTCCACCGTCAGGTGGAGGATCACGTCCAGCGACACCATCGCCAGTCGCCGGGAGATGACCTGGGAATTGGTGTCCAGCCGGTAGCCGCAGGTCAGTTCGTCGCCGATAGCGAGAATGGCTGCTTTCATCTAGCCACCTCCCGCGCCACCCGCCGCCCCATCTCCACCGCGTAGTTGGTGCCCCGGTCCCAGGGGTAGACCTGGCTCATGTTCGCCATCCACAGTCCGGGGATGGGCGTTCTCAGCGGCGGAATGTTGCGCGAGTGGTGGAGGGTGGGGACCGGCTGAGCATACTCTTCGGTGAACATCCAACTGGCACGCACCCAGTCAGGGCGGAAATCGGGATTGATCTTGACCAGGCCCGGCAGGTAGGTCTCCAGCAGCCGTTCCTTGCTGTAGCGGAAGTAGGGATGGTCGGGCGGGAGGTAGTCGCCGCAGTAGACCAGGTGGTCGCCGCCATAACGCTCCGGGCTGACGTAGTTGGTGTGCTCGACCAGCCCCATGAAGGGGAACCCGTCTCCCTTGGGCAGGTTGATCCAGTAGTGGCCTTTGGTCAGGCGGTGCCTGAGGGCCAGGATGAGCACCACCGCACCCATTAACTTGAGCCGGGCCAATTTCGCGGCATAGTCGGAGGGGAGATCGGGGGCCAATTGTAGCATCGTCTGAGGGGAGCAGGTGACGATGACCCGCCCGTGCTCGGCGACGCCCGCCGTCGTCTCCAGCCGCAGGCGGCCATCGGCGGTGGGGCGGACGGCCCGCACCGCCGTCCCCAGCCGTACCTCTCCGCCTTGCGCCCGCACCCGCTCGACCAGCAGGTCGGCGAAGCCCTGGAACCCGCCGACGAAGTAACCAAGGCTGGCAGTGCGCTTATACAACCTGGCCCACATCCAGGCCATGTTCACGTCCCGGTAGTACTCCTCGCCGAACTTACTGATGAGCAGCGGCTTCCACATCACGTCGTAGGCCCGCTCGCCGACGGTCCGGCGCATCCATTCATCGGCCGTAACGCGCTCCAGCGGTCGCCAGTTCCTGGTCAGAATCAGATAGACACCTACCAGCCCGGCCCGCAGACGGTCCATCAGCGGCAGCGGGGTAAACTGAAGCGTCCGAACAGCACGGTGCAGCGGCGGCCAAGGGATAAACTGGAGCAGGGGAACAGGACTGTCCATCGGGTAGAGCCGGCCCTGGTGGTAGATGGAGGTAGTGGGGCGAGGGAAGAAGACCTGGTCGCAGGCCCCCAATTCGTCAATCAGACGGATTACGTCGTCGTCGGAGGCAAACCAGTGGTGGTAGAAACGATCAAGATGCCACTCCCACCGCTCGTCGCGGAAGCCGGCTGCCAGCCCTCCGGCGTAGGGACGTGCCTCGTAGATGGTGACGGCGTGGCCCTGTTTCGTCAGATCGTAGGCTGCCGTCAGGCCAGTGATACCCGCGCCAATGATGCCGATGTCCATCATTTGACAACTTCTCACTTTACCGCTATGATAGATTTTACATGACTACTCAGGCATCGTCATTCTGAGCGACCGAAGGGAGCGAAGAATCTCGCGTTGGCAATGATTTGACACTCAAAGAACGAGATTCCTCGTCCCTTCGGCTACGCTCAGGGCAAGCCGCTACGCTCCTCGGAATGACGCATCACGGGCAGCCTGAGTAATAACAATTTTACATTATAAGGTTGCAGTGGAGGGCCGCAAAATGGAAACTGCTACTACACCGCTAATACTTCAGAACCGCAGCCTGACACGCGGGCAGGTATGGGTAGACGTCCGCGTCCAGGCCGAACTCAACGTATCCGCGTTTGTGGCACGCCAGAAGGTGACAGGCTACGTACTAGACCACGTGAGTGATCACATGGGGGGCGATGAACCAAGCCTGGTAATAGACGGCGAACGGTTTCTATGGCGTGTGCCAGTCTATCTTTCCGTGTTACCTCATGGGAGGTTAGGCCAGGTCGGCACCGTTGACGTGGATGCTCAAACTGGTCAACTCCTGGTGACCAAAGAACTCATCGAGGAGCTACAACACCATGCCCAGGCGCTTGTTGAGCGTGCCACTTCATAGCATGAGGCAAGCGGCTGATTGCCTTGCTGCCTGTGCAGCAATGGTGTTAAACCATCTTGGCCGCCCTGCGGACTACGATCAATCTTCGATAATGCCCCCATTCAAATCGCCAAGGGCGACTTCTGGCTGGCCTGGTTAGAGATGAGCAACCGCTATGCCCTTATCTCCCTGCCGTGAGCAGGCAGGCCCCAAATCCCAAACCCCAATGACCAAATCCCAATGGCCGCTACGCCGGGGACGTGTCCAGGCGGCGGATGGCCTCCTTCAGCGCCAGCACCGATTGCTCGAACTGCTCCAGGTCGGCTGGGTCGGAGAAGGCGCGGGCAAGGGAAAAGTTAGGCCACTTGCCAAGGGCATCGTCTGGGAGTGTCCGAAATCCGCGGATTCTGCGCAGGGCGGCAATCCACTCTTCCAA
>Ga0307437_1001728_pt1 | contig 14258 bp, 35 predicted proteins | sample SalMarWE160390MG_FD_202146 | JGI IMG/M metagenome (GOLD analysis project Ga0307437, IMG submission 202146) | Salt marsh sediment microbial communities from the Plum Island Ecosystem LTER, Massachusetts, United States - WE1603-90 | ecosystem: Environmental > Aquatic > Marine > Intertidal zone >...
ATGGCGAGGGCGAGTGTGATTTCCGTGTTCTAGCGGATCCTTTGTAGCAATCATTTGCTTTCTTTTCCAATCCAGAAGTGATGCCGCAGCACAGTGGGGGATGGTACCACCCCAATTCCGTTCACCGTCGTGGCCTCCCCCTCGTGGTCGTACCACAAGAGGCCCTGTCTCACTCGCCCTCCCCTGTTTCGCGCAACAGCTCGGCGACACCCTCGAGGAAGTCGGCCCACCACCTTGCTCTTTCCTTCTCCTCAGAGGGGTACTCGATGTCATTTTTCAGAATCCACAGCAGGGTCCTCAGGATTAAATCTGAGGACATTTCGTCTTCTCTCATTGCGTCAACTCCTTGAATTGCCTGGCGACGTCAGGCCAGCCGCCAAGCGGGACGTACTCGTCTCGCCGGATCACGCCGTCCCAGTAGGGGCGCCGGGCAGCGAACACTGTGCATTCGTAGGCTTCGTCACCCAGCAAGGTTGATCCGCCGCTCTCGGTGACGCGGTAGATCATACCACCCCACTCCAGTGTCTGCGGCAAGCCGCACAGAGCCAGCACGGTGCCGCGTGGAGGGGAGAACCACAGCTCGACACCCTCGCAGGCGCCGCTGCGGTACGTAGCCCTGATAGCCGGTGCCTCGGCGTGCTTGACATCGGCGTGCTCGTGGTTGAGCGTGCCGGCGCCGCCCAGCACCACCAGGAACATCAGGCCCACCACGAGCAGAAGTGCACACATGGGGACGAATGTTCTAGTCATCGTCGCTAGCCGCCTCCGCCAGCATCTCGGCGGTGGTCTCGAAAAACGGGACCCAGAAGTCGGCCAGCTGCCTGTCTGTCAGGTGCCGGGCCCTGTTCTCCAGCGACTGCTGGACAGCATCTAATATCTCCTGTACGGTCATACCAGTCATTTCGTTTCCTCCTTGGGGTAGTACTCTCTCCACTCCCACTCCCAGTCCGTCTCGTACGGATCGGGAGTGATAGTCCTATCCTTCCAGTCGGGGTCGTACTCCTCCGGGTCCTCGACACCGCGGACCCACATCTTGAGCGCTCCCCCCTCGTGCAGGAGGCAATACGAGTTGAGCCTCCTGGCTTCAGCCCTGGCGTACTCTGGCTTGCGGCCGTTCAACGTCAGGCACAGAGAGGAGCCGGTGACGTTACAGGGCTCGCCCTCACAGATCAGGACCAGTTCGCCGCCGTCGCCCAGGTGGTACAGAGCACGGCGGCGACCCTGACTGTCGCCAGCCCCGACGACGTACCACTCGTGCCTGGGGCTCATTTTGTGCTCCTTCGAGGGTTCGCTTTACTCGACGACTTCTTTTCACGGCGGTACTGCTCCATATAGTGCCTCTCGCACAGCCCGTAGGCCGTGCCGTCGAGATAGTGGCCGTCTACCGTGTGCAGGATGTGCTGCTTGCCATCCCTGCACATCACGCACTTACCGACCCGGCGCTTCCGGGCTAGCTTGCGGTAGCACGTGTGGCATAGACCGACGGCATAGTGGGGCTGGCGCTTGCCACAGCCGTGGCCTTCACCTGCCGTTCCCTTCACTTTCCCGCATACGATGTATTTCATCGCCGGGGGAAGGAGCGGTAGCGTTCTCTCCCCGCCTTCTCCGCTGCTGTTGCGGAGTCGTACGCTGTCGCGGAGATGTACCCGTCCCAGTAATAAGGGACATCTAGGTCTGTCCCTGCTACTTCCAGGGAGAAGTTGAACCTCGCCCCGGAGTCGCCCTCCCCCTTCCAGACCCGGAGGGTGGCGTCGTTCTCCTGGTCTATTTTAATCGCTCGAATCTCTTTCAACCCTTCTGTTTTCGTTTTCATCCTGCCTCCTTGGGATATGTTGGGATAAACTTGGGATATGGGGGCCACCGCTCTTTTCGGCCCGTTGCGTCTACGCTACATTATGCAACGTAGATGTTACCACTCCCATTATACCACACCCTGTTGTCGTTGTCAAGTTAGGTTTCGCCAGGGCGACGAAGGCGGGGTCTTTGGGCAATTTATACTTGTCCGTCCACTCGCCGAGCGGGGCCCGAGCTGGTACTGGTACGCCCAGCACTGCCGGTTGCCGAGCGTTGCTACGTCGAGCAGGTAAACCATCGCCCCGTCTCTGTGATCCAGACCTCGAAATGGCCAGGGAGTATGGCATCTCGCACTTCGATGCTGGCACGGTCGATGCCTTCCAGGAGCAGGCTGTCGACGGTCTCGCTGATGTCGTCGGTGCGAACATCACCGACATACCTCTTGTGTGTTATTCTGTGTGGCAGCCACCCTGTTGCGTTCATACTTCCTCCTCCTCCTCCTCCAGCAATGCGACGTATTCCAGTTCTTCATCGTCGCACTTCGGGCACAGGCCCTCATCTCCATGGCCAGGGACGTACCACTTGCCGCACATCTGGCACCGCCGGCGCCGGCGGGGTTTCTCCTGGCGGTAGAAGTCTTCGTAGTGGTAGTTCTTCATCGTGCCTCCCCACAATGTTTGCTCATTTGAAAACCCACCAAAGTGTCATTATGCTCTCGTAGATGCAGCATCCCAATACGATGCTACCGTAGAGGACCCGCATCCACGTCTCGAATGCCCTCACATCTTGTCGTAAGAAAGAGCCGGGAATGTAGATCATAGTGTCCTTGCTCTTGTCAGGACGGGCGGGTAGATGCGACCCCGATACCCGGGGTCGCCACCCCTCACCGCGAGGCGCAGGCGACCCATGGTGATACCCACGCTCCAGGCGTCGACCATCACGCACCTGGCGTGCCAGAGCGTGACCGGGCCGACACGGACGCGGGTATAGTCGGAGTACCCATTGCTGCCCTCGTGGACGTGCGCGCGGGCCCACGTGCTCCATCGTCGAAGAAGTAGCGTTCTCACCTGCCTCCCCTCTTCCTGTCGTCCTCGGGCTGCATGGCATCGTACGCACTCAGGGCGAAGGCACCAAGGACGAGCACGATGGGGAGGGTAATTATCAGGACCACAGCCGCGTCGACGATCGCCTCGATTGCGGTGGCCAGGTCTACCACTGGTCACCCCCTTTGTCCCGGGGAAGCCGCCGCAGGGCTATCAGCGTCGCCGACGCCGACAGGATGATGATCACCAGGAACACCTGCCAGGGCGTGAACCCGAGCAGGCGTACCAGTACCCACGCGAACAGGCCCCAGCACGCGGCGGACGCAACCGCCGCGACGAGCATCACTGTGAAGTCCCCCCTGGTCATCGTAGCACCGCCTCTGCCACGAGGCATGCTACCAATGTAAAGAAAAACATCGCCAGCGCCCACCCCGCGCAGCCGCCGAGGTCTGGGCCCCCGCCGGTGTCGGGCGTGTAGGCCCACGTCCCGTCCGGGCCCTCGCGTGCGTTGTAAATGTCCATCCTAGACCCCCCCCTGCCGGCGCTGCCGGCGCCGGCGCCGTACCTCGCGCCGGCGCAGCCGGCGCGCCCGGCCGCGCAGCTCCGGGCGTTTGGAGCCGGCGTGGCGTGTGCCATCGGTGGACCTGCCGTTGTTGAGTCTCATGTCTACCTCCTCATTTTAGTATACCATACTCTGGAACGAAAGTCAAAGTCAAGAGGTGTACCTCCCGACGTTCCGTTCAGCCCTCGCTGCCCACACGTGCTTGCACCTTACCTGAGTGCCGTAGACGGGCAGCCCCCGGATCTTGTCGAGGGTGCCCTTCTTGCGGGCCCAGAACAGGGTGTTCTGGACCATTTTGAAGTCTTCGCAGTCGCACTCTGCGGAGACTTCGCCGCTGAGCCTCACCGTGTGGGTCAGGCCAGGGCGGCTCTGGGATTGGACCCTGAAGACCTGGGCGCCGTTCTCGTGGCCGACGAATTCCACTCCGCCAGCCTCGTAGATAGCGGCGCCTCTGCGCCGTCTTGCCGTGTTTTGGTTCATTCTTTTATCACCTCCTCTATCCAAGATTTGGGGACCAAGGCCCCACGCGGGACTCGAACCCGCTCCCTGGCCACCGCCAGGGCAGGCCAACTCACTGTGGGGCCGTTATTCAGTTGTCAGGCTCTGCTAGGAAACCCAGCGGACGCTAATGGTGGCGGCGTACTTCTCGGACTTTGCCGCCGCCACGCAGGCCCGCGCGAACTGCTGCGCCGCGGGCACGCTGTTGAAACTGCGCGAGAATGGCCCATTCACGTAGCCCACTCCCGTCACGACCACGGTTCCCCCATTGGTCAGGGCCTTCACAGCCTTGGCGACCTCATCGTTCTTGGACATTTCAACCTCCTTGGGTTGGGCCGGCTCCTCGGCCGGCGGGATGATGTTCTCGGGGTACGGGACCCCGTCTGCTCCGTCGTCCCCATGGACTACCGCGTCCCTGATGGCCCCTAGGTCGCCCAGGGGGCCACCCTCTACTGGGGTGTAGGGGTAGCCATCCAGCATCACCGCCAAGTCGGCGGGGTCTGCCGGGGGGATGGGCTCACGGTGCCCTTGCGGGTGCGGCACAGCGGTCAGCCCTGCCTCCTCCAAGACCTCCTCCTGAGAGGGGAGAGCCTCGACGTCGACGGGCCCGTTGCCCTCATCGAGATAGTCGTCTACCTCCTCGTTGAGGCCCTCTACCTCGTCGAGCTCGTACTCCTCGACGAGGCGGGCCAGCGCCCCGGTCTCATACTCCTCGACGTCGACGGGGGTGTCCTCCTCGACGACGTGGGCCGGCACCCCGGTCTCGTACTCCTCGATGGCCGGATACAGTTCCGGTCCACCGAGATTGGTCACGGCCTTGCGCAGCCTGGACAGCTGCTTGGCCTCCACAATCTGCGGCGCGGCGCCTGGAGCGCCTAGCAGCAGTATGACGGTGAAGCCCCTGTCCTCGACTTCAGCCGTTACCCAGCCGAGGTCGTTGGCCGCCCGGATGGCTGCATCGATCATTCTTTCTCGCATTGTTCTATACCTCCCGTGAGAAAAGTTTCTGTGCGCCGAGGCGCCTGATCTGCGCCTCGACGAAGGCGAGTGCTATTTCACCCTCGCCGAATTTCTTGGCGGTCTCCTTCACCCACTCCATGTAGCGGGGGGCGAGGTCGGCGCCGAGCACTTCGATGGCGAGTGCCTTTAGCTTGGCGACGGCTGCCAAGCCCTTGGCCTGCAACTCTGTCATCTGTATATCACCTCTTCTCTACGGTCTAGATTTGCCTTCCGGCAGAACCGCAGCCGTGCCGGCCCCACCCCGTGGTGGGGCCGGCTGGGCCGGGGCCCTACGCCTCTCCCTGTTCTTGAGCCTGGGCTCTCGCTTCCTCCCAGGCTTCCATCAGGCTAACCCGGGTCCCGTCGGCCCTGACAAGGACGTCTCTCGAGTCCTTGCAATCATCGCAGAACTCGATGAGGTCCCCGCCGATGATCAAGACCCTGACGGGCTCCGGCGGCCAGTTGCGACCACACACGATACAGAAGTTAGCCATCTGTATCACCTCCTTTACCTAAGATTCTGCGGCAGGACCGCAGTCGTCTGTCCCCCACCGCGGGGTGAGGGACAGGGACTGGGGTGCTACTGGGTGAAGACCAGGGCCTTCTGGCCCCAGTTATCTTCGCCGAGGGCAAAGCCCCCGGCCTGGGCAGCCGCCTTAATGGCCGTCCAGTCCTCCTTCGGCCACTGCGCTGAGACCAGCCCGGTGGCCTTGCTCCCGTCGGAGCGAATAAACACGATCACGCCCGTGCCCATCTGGCGGGCGAGCCGGCGGGGCGAGGCTTTGTTGATAGCCCCGAGCATGCGGTCGACCGCGCGCTCCGGCTCGTCGGGCATCGTGCCGGGCTTTGCCCCCCGGCGGGCAGAACGTGTACGGCGTTGCCGGACGTCGGGCCCGGCCCCGCCGGTGGCCGCCTTGGCGCGGCCTCTACGGTGTGACATGTCGCCTCCTTATAGCCGGAGCCTGATCTGGGCCCCGGCATGGTAGACTGCCGAGTCCTTGCGGACTCGGGGCGAACCGCTGGGGGTGAACACGACGGCGTCGATGACTGCATCACGCACGACGTCGTTGGCCTCGCCCCCATTATTGCAGCGTACAACGATCTCACCGCCCTCCAGGAGAACGGTGAACGCTTCCCCGGCACGCAGGCCGAGGGCCCTGCCGAGTAGAGAGCGGTACACTTGCTTCGTTGTCACCGGTTGTATTACCTCCTTTTCTAGGATTCCCCTTTTAGCCAGGCCAATGCCTGTTGCCCGCCCTGCACCACGCGGAGGCAGGGGATATGCAGGGCTATGTAGGCCCCGAAGGGCCATTGTATTCAGGCCAGTTCAGCCTCGACCCGCCGGCCACTGACCTTGATTCCCTCGATGCAGCCAAAGGTGACTTTCCTGCCTTTGGCCAGGCTGAGATAGTCGGCCAGGCCGGGCGCGATCTCCAATTGGCCCACCAGCAAGGTGGGAACACTGTCAATGGAGACCATGGGCACTGTGCGGGCGATGCGAGCCAGCCCGCTCTTCATCACGACTTCAACGAACATTCTGTTGCTGAGCATTCGAGTACCTCCTCGAAAAGTCTCTGGGTTTCCCCAGGCCAAAACCTTGTTCTGCCACAGAACAGGGCTTTTGCCTGGGGGCCACCAGCACGGGGGTGGGATGTACACACCGCCCTACCCGGTGCGCCCGCGCAGGGACGCTCTCTACCGGGCGCTGGTGGCCCCAGCGGATGCTATACCGCCGCCCACATCAGGGCGGCGGAGACGACGATCGCCAGGCATACGACCAGGAATGCCACGGTGAAGGCTATGTCTTCCATCTCTGGCACCTCCTTCTGCGGCCTGGATTTACCCTATGGGTAGGCCACAGCCGAACCGGCCCCACCACGGGGTGGGGCCAGCCGGGCCAGGGGTCTACTCATCGCAGGTTTTACCCTGGACGAGCCTTAGCTTACAGAGCCCACTTGCCGCTTCCCACTCGGGGACCAGCTCTTGACACACGGATGTCAAGTCGTCGGTCCCCTCCGTGCCCATGGTGATGAAGCAAGCGACTCGGGTCGCTTTGCTGTGGGCACCCATTAGCGTGTCCACTAGGTCGGGCTCATCGGTGGGCTCAACCTGTGGGGCGGCAGCCTCTCCGCCCTTGCCGCAGGCCAGGCCCGCGACGAGAGGGAAGACGAGTACCAGTAAAACTAACAGCTTCTTCACGACACACCTCCTGGAAAGATAGGGAAGCCCAGGCAAGAGCACCACTCTTGATGGGCAACCCGGTAAGTAGCAAGGGCAGCAGCACAGGACGCGGGGACTCGAACCCCGCTTTACGGTGTGGTATCAGCACACCACTCATCCCTCCGTGGAAGGACTATCCCCGACCGGGGGAACCTGTGCGGCCGCTCTTGCTACCTACCGCTCAGTGTGAAGGTCCCCTTGCAAGGGGGACCTCACAACCTGAGCGCCGAGACTATCCGGCCACCCCCCGGACTAGGGTTGTGCCCCTCTCCCTTTCTCAACCGGACTTGGGACCGGCTATGGTGGGGTTAGCACTGGGAGGCAGACCACCAGCTCCTATCAGCCCTCCCAGAAGTCGGGGACTGATGGGGTAGCGATTGCCTCCCACTCTTCCTTTGAGCAGACACTGGGCAGCCCACCCTCTACGTGCAGGTGAGTGGGCGTATCCCAGTCCCCCCACACTCTCAGAGGATAGCGGGCTGCTACCCTGGCGGGGTAACAACACACTACGAGATCGGGCCTTGGCAGTGTCGCAGCCTTCTCTCCCCTCAAGCATGTGAGGGTGCCCTCGGAGGAGCTATGAGTTACGAGGACCCGCTCGCCGGTGTTCTGGTCTACGAAGTCCCCGAACCCATAATCCCGAAGGGAGTCTGCCCAAGAGGGGTTTTGAGGAACGAATGTCCTCATTGCACACCTCCTCGGTGGGTGGGGAGGGGGAGGGGCCGCCTCCCCACCGGTGCCCGCACATCCCGCGGGCAGGGCTAGTATTGATACCCCCCATTCACTGCGGGGGTGTCAATACTAGTAATCCGGCCCTCCTGCCCGATTTCATTTCCCCATAGCAATTCGCTCTTGACACTTGTACAAAGATGTGGTATACTACAAACGTGGACGACTTATCGGGAGCCGGCCGGCCCGGACGGGGTGCTGTGGGCAGGCAACTTAATAACGAGTGGAATGTCGGGTCACAGCGACGACCCAAAGCGGGACTGTGATATCGTGGTCAGGCCAGGCCGTGAGAACACAGCACAGTCAGGGGAAGGGATAGTTAGTGGCTAATCTACTGATGTTCCAAATCAATTTAAGGAAAAGGAGGCTAGTATGCGTGTAGAGATAGCCCAACAAGGATTACCAGTACAGGAAGTAATGCGCCGGCTGGCGACAGGGTGGGCAGTTTTCAACGTAGCCCTCGATGGGCCCGCCATTGCCGTGCCAGGGCAACCCATGCCTGGCCCGAAGCGAGTAGACGTATGGGTCGAGCCGCCACAGGGACCGGTAGTGCCACAGATCATCGTGGCCGACTTTCTGCGCCAGGCCCTGACGGCTGGCGGAGACCAGATCACTCTGGACTGGCTCTCCACCCACATGTTCCAGACCAACATCGAGGAACTGGTGCGGCAGCTCCAGGAGATTGCAGCGAGTGCAGCGCAGCCTGTGCCAGACCCGGAAGTGCCGGTACAATGAGACGGTCTTACATCCCGGCGTTCTGCGCTCTGTCGATGACCGTCTACCTGGTAGCCACCTGGATTGCCCCGGCCCTGCCCCGCGCCGTCGATTGGGAGACCGTGTTCTACCCGGCGACGCGGGCGGTTTGGGCCACGGGCAGTCCCTATGTGCAGGGCTTTCTGAATCCCCCCTGGGCCATTCTGCCCCTGCTAGGGTGTGGGCTGGCGCCTGCACCGGTGGGCCGGGCGCTGCTGTTCCTGATGAGCCTTGCAGCATTTGCCTACCTGGCCATTCGGTTAGGCGGGACGCCCGTGACGACCGGACTGTTTCTGCTGAGTCCCCCGGTGATGCACTGTCTGCTCAATGGCAACATTGACTGGCTGGTGCTGCTGGGATTGCTGGTGCCACCGCAGTGGGGGCTGTTCCTCGTCATCCTGAAACCTCAGATGGGGCTGGGCGTGGCGATCTACTGGGCCTGGGACGCCTGGCGCCAGGGGAGGTGGAAGCAGTTATATCACACCCTCGCCCCTGTGGGCCTGGCTCTCTCGATGTCTTTCGTGGTCTACGGCCCGTGGCCTCTGACACTGATCGGGCAGCCGGACAAGCCCTGGAACGCCAGCCTGTGGCCATTGCTCATTCCGGTCGGCCTGGTATTGTTGGTCAGGGCGTTGAGGTCTGAGGGGGATACCGGGCGTGACTATGCCCTGGCGGCGGGGCCGTGTCTGGCTCCCTACATCATGTTCCACTCCTACGTGGGATTGCTGGTGCCCTTACTGCGGAAACCCATCGAGATGGCCATTGCGGTAGGGGGACTGTGGGTTGCCGTCTTGATCACAGGAGGGCTGATGTGAGTGAGACAGATCTGAATTTGATAACTGAGTCTTGGCGCGTGTTCCTCGATCCTGGCGATCGCTGCCTCTACCTGCTCTTTAAGCCTGTGGGAAAGACGGCGTGGCAGGTTTGTGTAGTGCGGCCGGCCACGCTGGACACGGTGAGGGCGTTGTGGATGGCCGCGGACCAGTGCTTGTCGGCTCAGGAGAAGGATGAGTAGTTACCGCGATCTGCTTTTGTGACTGTTTCCGTCACATAATGGGAGGTTGTTAAATGAAACGAACAGGGAGTGCACAGAGACTGATAGATACCATCGCCAAGTACACGGATCACATAGAGGAAATCCGCCAACGCCTGGAGGCATTGGCTGAGGCCGAGCCGCTCACGGGCCAGCACGTGGCCCATGCTATGCGTAATATTGGGAAGCCACCGGGCGAGGAAGTGGAAATTGGCTCGCCAACCCAGCCGCTGCCGCCATTGCAATATTCGGGCCCGGGCCGATAAGATAAGAGGGGGCGCACAGGGCTTCGATTGGGGGTGTAGGGCTGCCGCGAGGGGAAAAAGGCCCAAAGCAGAGTCCCCGCTGACCGGTTGCCGCCATTCTCAAGACCGGGGTTCGAGTCCCCGGCGCTCCACTAGAAAAGAGATATAGCTATTTGGAAGGAGAAAAATGAGACGCTGTCCGCTCGTTGCATTGCTAGTCCTGGCTGCTGTGGTCGCGTGTTTATCGGTCAATATCGAGGGCACTGTCGTGGGCTCGCCCGACTGTACTCGCACACCGACGCCGACCGAGACGTCCACGCCGACCGAGATGCCGACCGAGACCCCTACCCCTACACCCGTGCCGACTTCCGATACCCCCGCGCCCACGCTGACGAATACACCTACACCCACAAATACGCCCAGGCCCACGAGTACCCCGGTCAGGCCCACCCCGACGCCCCCGCCCGGGCCACCCTACGGGGTCTGGATCAGATCGGCCACCACTTCGATAATCACCATCGAGACAGCCTGGCCGTGCCAGTATCGCGTGTGGGTTGGCTGGTCCCCGCCGGGGCAGGGCCATACGGCCCCGGCGCACGTAGTCTATGGAGAATCCTTCACCATTCTGAGTTTCTGGTGGAACGAGATTGGCCTCGGCGACCCCGGGCCTGAGGCAGGGGATCACGCCTGGCTGTATTGGGAGTGCGAAGGCTACTTCGGGTATGCCCATGCGTTTATCGTGGAAGCACAGTTGTGCCAACATTACTTTCCGGCAATGCTGCTGTGGTGGCACTACTATTGACAGCTGTTTCAAAACGTGGTATACTGAGGCATCATGTGGCCACATAGTATAGAAAAGAGACGAGGGGGGATGCGTGCACGAGGTACGTGTCCCCCTGGTATATATGCCAGCGATAATTAGGCGCTGCGGTTCACGCTGGTGTGTCTACGCCCACAAGGGCAAGAGGGCCAGGCGCCATACTTCCAAGAAAAAGGCATTAGCCCAGCAGAAGGCCGTGAATCGCAGTCTGCGGCAGAAAGGGAAAATCAGGTGAGGTGTCGTGAAGGGACCCAGCCACCGGGAAGCATCATTCCTGGCCTCGTTGCCCGTGGGGCTCGTGGTAGGTGGAATCTGGGGCCCCGAAGCAGGGCTGTGGGCAGCGGTTGGTTGCCTGGCCGGGATGGCCATTCATCCCGACCTCGACCAGGCCGAGGCTCACATGAAGCCGGCGGCTAAGGTGCTCGCACTGGTGATGTTTGGCACCTTGCTGGGCGCCGCTGTCCTGGCAGTTCACTCAGACCCTGGCCGGCTCGAGGTGTGTACCAGGACATTGATGTTAGCGTTATGCGATCTACTCGAATTCCTGAGAAATACTCTGCCATGATCACTACAATGTTGTTTTTCCCCTATGCCACAGTTATACCCCATCGACACCCGTGGTCTCATCTCTTTCTTCTAGGCACACTGCTTCGTGTGCTGTACATTTCTCTGATTTTCTGGACTGTGTGTCTGGTCCTTAATCGGCCGGACATATTTGATTATGTGTGGGAGTGCCGCGAGCACTGGTGGCCCTTGCTGCTGGGCCTGGCTGTCAGTGACGCCCTGCACTGGGCCATGGATGGGTTCCCAACGTAGGAGGTGGCCGTGACAATAGAACCCATAGACCCCAGAGACAAAGGGACACCGGGAATGATTGAGCCGGTGGAGGTGGCTGGCCCGGAGGAGATGGTAACCATCGAAGTTGACCCGTTGATGGGTGTGGCCGCGGCCCTGCTCGCCTTGGTAGGGGCCGTGACCCCGATAGAGGCCCGGGCGATGGTGGGCATGCCCCCAATGACCGGCCTGGCGCTCAGGAAAATGAAGATATTGGCGAGGTTCGTGAAGGCCAGCGGGCAGCTCTTCCCGCCGCTGTGGGCCGAATTCTGGCCATAGGAGGGCTTGAGATGCTGATTGGTGTTGCCGTGTGGGACACAGAGGAGAATGGCCGCACGGATTTGACCCGGCAGACCCTGGAATCCTTGGCTCGAACCGTGGACTGGGGCCAGCACCGGCTGATCGTCTCCGACAACGGCTCATGCAAGGCTACCCTCGCACTCTACAGGGAGATGGTCGAGGTCCTTCCATTCAAGGTTATCTACAACGGCGAGAATCTAGGGACAGCGGCTGCTATCAACAGGGCCTGGCGATACAGAGAACCGGGCGAGTCCGCCGTGAAAATGGACAATGACGTGCTGATTCACCAGCCTGACTGGGTTGACTGGATGGAGGATGTGTTTCGGAGGGACGGTAGTATCGGCATTTGTGGTCTCAAACGAAAGGACCTGGCCGAGTGCCCCTGGTCGGAGAATCCCTGGTACGAATCCACCATCAGGATGTTGCCACACGAGCCTGGGCAGCGGTGGTTGGTGGTCGAAGAGGTGGCGCACGTAATGGGTACAGTCCAGGCATATTCGGGCGCTCTGCTCGAAAAGATAGGCTTTTTGTATCAGATGCAGGACCTGGGAAACAAGTACGGCCTAGATGATAGCCTTGCTTCCGTCCGTGCACACTTGGCCGGCTTCAAAACTGCATTCCTACACGGTTTTGAGATCGACCACCTGGATGTCAGCAATCCTCCCGACAAGGGCCAATTCACCGAGTGGAAGAGGCGAAATGCCAAAAAGTGGCTCGAGGTTTATCATCGAATCATCAAGGAATATGAGGATGGCACGCGGCCATTGTATTGGGAGGATGCCGATGTTTCTGGACAGTGACGAACGGTTATTGCTGCTCCATCAGCCCGATAACTCACTAACACTGGAGAGCCTGAGAGGGTTTCGGCGGGCGGGTGTCAAAACATCTATGTGCACCAACTGGGCATCCTGGCACGAAATGGAGCCGGAGCCTGGGGTGTACAATTGGGAACCACTCGATGATGTGGTCGCACGGACACGCGCCGCGGGGCTCAAGCTGTTGATACCACTGTATTTTAGGCCAGCCCCGTGGGTCCGGTGTATTTGCTACAAGATCGAGGGCATAGAGGAAGGCTCCGACGGTATCTGGGGATTGCCGTGGTGTGCCGCCGATCCATTTGACCCCGACACCATGGAGGCCGAGCGGAAGTTTCTACACCGTGTATGCCAACGCTATACCGCTGACGATGTGACCTGCTTTTACGCCATGCACGTGGCCGGCGAGCGCATCGTGCCACCGACCAGGCCAGACTTGCTTGGGGAAAAACACCCCGCGTACACCAACTATGCATACACAGAACGACAGATTGTCGGCTTGGTGGTGTCCCGCCAGCGCGTGTTCGCACAGTACAGCGACGAGCTGTGGAATGCTTTTCATGCCGCTGCTGTACACGACGGGACGGGCAATGAATATCTATGGGCCTGTTTCGAGGCACTGAAGCGTGAGTTTCCTGACCATATTATCAACCGTCTTATCTACACGTTTTTCTCATTGGGGTGCGAAGGACACCAGGCAGACATCCAGGGTGTCAAGCACTGGGTCGGGGCGGAATATTGCGCCAACGTAGTGCAAAGCGCGGGGCGAATCGATCCTCTTGGTATATGGGGCCTGATCATGGCTCCGAGCGACCCGGCGCGAGGCCGTCGGCAGTCTACGCCGGCCGACTTCGCGGCGGTGGCTCAGGCGGTAGAGATACTGAATGGATAGACCAACACTGATCACCGTGATGCACAATAACTGGGACGTGTATATTCCCAGGCTCATCAGGATGGTGGAACACTACACGAGCCCGGGCGACATAGATCGTTGGATTATCTGCGACAATGCTTCCTCTCCGCGAGACAGGAAGCAGTTGTTGGCATACGGATTCACTCTGCCCGTCACAACAGTGTTTGCCAACGAGAATATCGGTGACTTGCCGAGATACAACGTCTTGATGGAGGATACCGGCGCTGGCTGGTCTCAAGCGCCAGGTATTTCTACAGAAATTGTAGTATTCATCTCGCCTGATGTAAGAATATTCTCAGATAAATGGATAGATACTTTCATACGGCCGTTTGAGGATCCCCAGGTTGGCATGGCGGGCGCTATTGGCCCTGGTGAGAATTTAGGGCCTGACAATATCACGCCTGAGACGGGTGGTCCTTGGCACTGGGTGCCACGACTGCTGGTCGAGCGCCATATTCCGCTCGACACTGCCAGGCATGTACAGACCCACTGCTTCGCGGTGAGGACCAAAGCATTTAGAGAGACGGGTGGGTTCCGAGACTGTGGATTTGCCCTGGGAGGCAAGATGCCTCCTAAGAGGTGTCTGGTGGCTTTCGAGGTGGCGTTCTCGGTTGCGCTGAGGGCAGCCGGCTGGCGGCTGAGTGATACGCACCCACGCATGCATCACTACGGGGGTGACCTATGCAGCGAGGCCGACATG
>Ga0307437_1001733_pt1 | contig 14238 bp, 11 predicted proteins | sample SalMarWE160390MG_FD_202146 | JGI IMG/M metagenome (GOLD analysis project Ga0307437, IMG submission 202146) | Salt marsh sediment microbial communities from the Plum Island Ecosystem LTER, Massachusetts, United States - WE1603-90 | ecosystem: Environmental > Aquatic > Marine > Intertidal zone >...
CGGTGGTCCACGTTGGCCCCCGTTGCAGCACAAAGGTCTCAGAACCAGTTCCGCTGTTGATATTCAGCCGAACTCTGTATTGGACGCCTGTGCTGATCGCCTTAAGCCTGGCCAACTGGAGGGTATCTTCCAAATCCTTGGCAGCCCCTCTCACACGAAAGCCAGCCGCCCACTCGCCCAGGGCAGGGCTCATAAAGAGGGCCATAATGCCGATAATAGCCATCACCACGGCGAGCTCGATCATAGTGACGCCTTTGTTGTAATTTGTTCCCTCACCCTGCCTTATCATTTTTTCCTCGCTTCCTACATCTTTACTGCATATCGAATGCCAAAGGATATTGTGTTGTCCTATTGCTAAGCAATTGATTTTAAAGGGAAATTATGAAAGGTGATCAATGATACTAACGGCAGGAGACAAAGAACGTCTCTTTTCAGGGGTGAAAACTGACAAAAATTGTCACTAAAAAGCCCACCTGAAAAGGTGGGCTTGGGGTCTAAAAACCCTGTTGAAATTCAGATCACTGTATTAATGGGATATGATATGCATTCCCTTTGCCCTTTTCGCCCTACTTCTTGCGTTAATCTGCCTTCTCCCGCCAGAAGATTACCTTACTCTGGGGTGAAGATGCAGGATCGATATCTATCACCTTAACGACACCGGTACCCAATTGTATCATGCCTCGTACCCCCTCCTCGCTCCCTGCATGGATGACAACGCTGGTCGGCATACCGGAGCCTAAACCGATCTTTTTGAGAATTTTAGATTTCCAACCACTCACATCAATCCCCTCAGTTCCGTGAAGGCCGATAACCGGCTTCCAATAAGCAGTACCTGTCTCATAATAGAGGGCATAGAGGTAACTATTGCCACCGAATTCACAGATATCCGCCTCGGGCTTAAAGGTGGGGAACAGTACTATATTCCCCAGCACGGTGGCGGTATTGATGGCCCGTTCTCCATCAAGTGCTATAGGGTCTGTCATATTCAAATACCAGCCGTATTTCGGGGTTGTTTCAGCACCGTATTCACCTCTCTTCAACGCAAGATAGCTTGAAAAGGTAGTATCTTGCCCTGGGGTAGTGTCGGTATCCATGTATCCCCCTTCATAGACCTTGATGTTCGTGACATCGTTGAGGGCCGTAGGATCGCCCGAGGACGAGACATCTACCGTCACTTTCGTAGTTTCTTGCGGACGATCCCATACCCCATAGAGCCTCTGCACGTTAGCATCGACCTTGTCTTCGGTGGAGAAGAAGCGGCCGGTCCCCCAGAAGAGCCAGAGCCGGTTGAAGGGATCCAGCGCAGCTATGGGGGCAACGGTTATCGGCTGGTCAAAAGTGACGAAGGGTGACGGTGACAAGTTCCAGCTTGCTTCCGTTGTATCTTCATCGATCTCAATGCGGAATATCTTCCCTTTCCATTTTGATGAATCACTTAAATCTTTGTAACTGGCGCCGATGTAAGCTACGTCCACCTGATAATCAAGGTCCAGATCAATGGTGATCGGGCTGGCCATAAAGACGGGGTAGATGGGATTGACGCCGCCGCCTTCCTCAATATCAAACGTCCTCACTGCACCTCCGCTCGCGAGGTTGCGGATATAGACGTGACTCGTTGCAGCGCCCTCGCCCTCGAATGTCGTCGGTCCGGAGCCGAAGATGACATACCAGTCTCCTTGTCTCGCACCGGGATCAAAGGGCTTGGCAGTACCGACCCTGAAGACCGCAGGATATGAGGTGGTAAACCCCAACTCGTCAGCGGTGATCTCCCAGAGGAGATCGGGGTTACGCGGGTCGGTGATGTCAATGGCAAAATAGGCGGAGCGGAATGGCTGACCGTCTGCGGTGATTTCCTTTCCGCCGAGCCGCATGCCAGCGATGAGGACCGTGCCCCACCCGTTGAAGTGGGTAGTTTCATCGGGTGTAAATATCCGTGCGTCCACCACCTTGGCCTTCAGATCCACGTAATAGACATGGCAGTAGCCGGGTTCAGCCAGCCACTTGAGATGGGGCAGGAGGTTGTACGGGATATAGGCCCAGTCCTCGGTGCCGAAATCGCCATCATACCATCCTTTCTCAATGATAGGAGGATCGGTACTAGAATCATCTCCCTCGTGATATGTTCCGGCGCTGAAGGCATGGAGCATGCCGTCGTTGGCCCCTACGTAGATAAAGGTCTCTCTGTCCTTGTGCTCCCTCACGAATTTCAGATACGTGGTATCACCGTACACGAGGTGGTAATTTTCTGACGGCCTGCCCACGACCGTCGGGGTCGAATAGACGATATCGCCGAGCTTCCACGTTTCTCCATCAATCTCCCTATCCCTGTACTCGGTGTTGGGGTTGGGGGAGTCTGGGACGACGGGAACACCTCGTATAAATTCGATTATGTCTCCGGCCTCGTCATCATTGGCGGCATTGAGTAAGGGTCGCAAGGCCGTACGGTTGCCGGTAACAAAATTATTTTTGCTCCACGAGCCATTGATCAAGGTAGATATCCGCCGGGTGCTCGGGGTCCGCCCTGCCAGTGCTTCACCACCCTCCCACAACGGTTGCAGGTCGGACAGGGGATACGTACTCGGCAGGCCATCTCTCTGACCGTCACCGTCGGTATCACTATATTTCCTCACCACCGTCTCACCATCAACGAGATCAAACTCAATGATTTTATCCTCTGTGAGGACGAGACGCTGATTTCCATTGTCTTCCCGTAAATTCCCGTATTGATCGACCCAGAGGGCATTGAGATATCCGACCCACGTCACCTCCCGTCCCTCGTCAAATACCGAGGGGTTAAAATAGGCCTGGAAGAGGGACCCCTCGCCTCCGGCAGAGGTGGAGAGGACCGACACCGCTGTGCCGGCGGATATGCGCTTGAGGATCTCGCCGAGGGCCTTATTCAGCTCGTCCTCAAGTTCCAACGGATTGTGTACCAAGAAGTAGGTATCAGGCACAGTATTCCCATCCCTGTCCCATTCTTTTGGATCGTCGGGATATCCGCTGCCATCGATATCATTAAACCCGCCGTATTTCGCCGCGTACCACAGCGGGTCCTTCAAGAGCGTGGCTGTTTCCCCTCCGGGGGAGATGGTAAATTCCTTGGACCATGTCTTCTTCACGGCGGCAACGGCAGCGGGCGTCCAGTTATCCTCTGCATCGGGAGTATGGTCGCTTTTTACCGGCAGGTAGAGCCCATCTGTATCTGCTGACCCGGTCCCGGAGATGAAAAACCCCATCACTTGATCCACACACCCTGCGGGATATTCGACGGAGGAAGAATCAAGACTAATCCTCACCGTGTTGCTGTTGATGACGGTATATTCGTACATGACAATGGCATCCATGTCGTGGTCCGCACCCTGCTCCGCGTCTTCAAAGTTGATCCTGAATTTTCCATGGGTAGGGGTAATCTCCCCATCGACATAAAAATCAACGATCTGACTCGACATACAATAGGCAGCTGGATCAGACATACAGTTACTGATCACTAGGCCCCTATCAGTAAAGGGGGCGGCGGCCGAAGCGTCATAATAGTCGAGGTCGCATCTACCACTATACTCGGCAAAGTCGCCGGTGCGATCCCTTTGCCCGCAATACGGCCAGACCTTATAGACACTATCACTATCGCACCCGCTCACCAATTTTCCAGCAGGTATGAGGGTGACGGTATCGGAGCCGACCTTGATCTTTATATCCGGAATGGGCGATGAGAGGGCCACGCCGTAGGTGGTAACAGGGGGATAGTATATTTTGTCGTCTTCTTCTACGGCGTCGACCATCAGCAAGTTTTTAAATTCCGTCTTTCCATAGTGGGCCACGGCAGCGGCATAGTAACTCCCCTCCTTAATGGGTTCCTCAGGGCATTGCCCCCGTATCTCGCCCAGGCCCGAGACATCTTTTGCGGAGCAAACGTTGTCGGTGGGGGTCGTCCCGCTCTGACCGATAAATACTTTTGTGGTACCTATACCCTCGTTGGCGCCTATCGCGTTTGCTCGATCTGTGACATCCAAGCCACCTAAATCATCTCCCGAAAAAGACGCAAAAGCGGATCCGGGGAGCTGATCAGAGTCATAGCTGGTTTTTACATCACTGATAACCAGCATACTCGGTTTGCTGCACCACGGATATTTTTCAAAGGGCTGGTCCCAGGTCGGAGCGGCAAGGTTGAGCCCTGTATCAGGAGAGGATTGCCCGAATTCCGGGGTAGTCCTGTCCGCAAGATACCGCAGGGCCTCATACATCATCTCCGCGATGGGGTTCCCCCACATGCGGCATTCACCTTCTGTGATCGGCCGATCCTGTATCCATCCGCAATCATATGTCCCTTCATAAGTATAGTCAGAGTACCTGAACCCAACGGTCTTGAGCGTCTCCAAGGTCGGTATGATGGCCCCGTCGGTGTTGGTGTAAGCGCCGGTAAAGGTACCGTCAACGGGGTCTATTTCATCCGACATGTTCCGCATTGTTTTTCTCAAGACCCCGCCGCTTAAGTTTCTTGCATACGAGCCCGTGACGAGGGCAAAATACATCTTTGTGAGGTCTATACAGTCGCCGTCAGCAGCGTCGCAATCGTCTTGATTTGCGCAAGGCTTAAAGGTCTTGGAGCATACCTTTGTTACGCCGTCCCCTGTTCCATACCGCTGCAAGATGCCAACAGGTTTATACACCTTACTCGGGTAAAGCTTGCACAGCCTGTACTCGTCGGTATTCTCTGCCGGGGCGGTAGCGCAGACCTTTACCCTGACCATATATTCATCATTTATCGTCTGGCTATCATCGCATACGGTCCGCTCCTTAGAGGCCCATTCCCATATCCTATTGGAGTTGTTCAGACTCACTCGTATCCTATGGGGTGCATCTAAGGCGGTGGATGTCACGCAGAAGAGGTGCCTGCCTGAAGTGGGGGCAGAATAAGGGGTCAGTTGGGCAGTATCCGATTCTGCATACTCCTTGCCCCAGCTGTGGGCGTCCTGAGGGATATAGACACCTTCTAAGACCGTCTCAGTAGCTGTATCGGTGCTTCGGTGACCGCCGTAGAGGACCTTTCTCAAGACATCCGCCCTGGACATGGAGAGCCAGTTGAGGAAATTGCCGCTCCACTCGCCGCCGCCACAGTACATATCGCTGGTTACACCCGAGGGATTAAATTGAGTACCATCGTACGTATAACACTGATTGGAATCGAAATATCCATAATATTTTATGGTATGTTTATACCCCACATCGAGGACGCCGTCATCGTTCAGGTCTGAGGCATCATTATAGGCCTCGTAATAGAGCTTGTGGTCCCTCCCCAAGACGATCGTCACGAGCGGCGGTCCCTGGCGCGCGATAAAGGGTGGGATGAAGCAGTAATCAGTCATGTCATCAGCCCTGGCAGGCCCAGGACCCTGCACGACGCTGATAATGACCATGACAGCGATCATTAAGGCAATAACGAGTCTCATTTTTTATGCCTCCCGTGTTTGTACTGCTCTTAAACATTCATGAGTAAAAAAATCGTTGCCTCTCATGAGCATGACTTTTTTATTCGCCTCCCGCCACGCCGATGACGTGGAGATATCCCGCCTCGATCCTCGACTCCGACTGCATTAAGGGAAATTGTCCCAGGGAATCGATCGCATAGTTTATCCCCACACTTCCTCCTCCCCCGCCCCCGATTCCTTCATACCCTGAAGCGAACTGCTGTGCGCCGCCTGTTATTTGATACGCATTGATGCGATCGATATCAACCCTGAGTTGTACACGCGAGGGGAGCCCTAGGTTACTACCAATGCCTTTGGAATTTATGTCAGGGGGGCTGTCCTCGGGCGTATCAGGGTTTCGTTCATCGGTGAATATTTCTGAGAACAGATCAATATCTATAACACCTGAGTCTTTCCATGGATCATCAGGAAGGTCGCTCAATGCAGCGGGAAGTTCGTGTATGATGATTTTTGTCAACTCAATCCCCATGGGTTCGCCGGAATCGGCGACATAGAAGGCCTCTTTGAACGCCCGCTCAAAGCCGGAGATCTTCGTCTCGAAGATGGACGTGGTAACGGCATAGATCCCAATAACGGTCAGGATCAAGAGGATCAACACGGCTATGATCAGCGCTGCTCCCTCTTGTGGGTGGGGACCAAAGATTTTGATTTTTCCTCTCATTGCAATCATTGTAAATCTCCTCATTCTCTCACACAAAGCCACAAAGGGCACTGAGATTTTTTATATTTTTGCTTTTAATTCTTTGTGTTCTCCGTGTCTTTGTGTGATTATTTTTATTCCCCATTACAGATTCCTCACCTTGACCACCGTGGTGTAGACCCTCCTTCTGAAGCCATCCGGTCCATTGAGATCGGCGGGATTGGTATGATCCTCTAATGCTGGTTGATTGAATTGAGCCGTCGAAGCTGCATCCTGAACAACGGCATCCTGGACAGCGGTCCTCACCGTGAGATTTATCCTGACCATCCTGATGTCGGCGTTGGTTAACCCCGCAGGTAGTGCAGCGTCATTTGTCTCACCGTTGGCCGCATCTAGCACTCCATCAAAGGTCCAATAAACAACTCCCTCAACCTGATAGGCAATCTGTAGATCCTCTACAATGGGGAGGTTATTGTCGCCTATCAAGGGATCATTATTGCGACGTAAAACTAAGAACGAATCGCTGGGAACAGTTGTCCTCCCAACCCTGTATTCAATGGCTTTAACCTCGTAGACCTTTTCATCAGTAAGAAAACTCGTGTCTGGAAATGCTTGGAGAATTATGTCCGTGCTACCATCCGACGTGCTAGCATCTACTTGAAAAACCTTGCCGGCATATGTTTCAGAGGACACATAAGAAGGAGCATCCTGAAAAGAACGATCTAAGGTAATACTTTTGGTGCCTGAATCGGCGCTGCTGACAAAGCCGAGTTCCTTCACTGCATATACAACGGCAACGGCGTCGGTGCCGTCAAGGATTTGATTGCCGCCATCGGTATCATTGTTGACAATGGGTACGATGGCATAAGTATACGTTTGAGTTGTGACGCATTGTACCTGAACAAACTGTGAGTCATCTGAGCCATCGGCAAAACCTGAACCACTTCCAGCACCAATCATGGCGCCCGCCATCCTGATATCTCTGGACAAAAAGTTGAGGGCGGCGCGGGCATCCTGCTGGACCCCTGACACCTGATCCTGTACGGAATACGACCGCGACTGTGTCATAAAGAGGGTATAGATCCCACCCACCAAGATAGCGGCAATGACCAGGACGATCATGAGCTCGATGAGGGTGACACCTTTGTTTTTTAAAATGATTTTGCCCATCACGTTCCTCACGGTTTGCAAACTGTGGTAAAAGTTGCTGAATGTGTAAGAGATGGTTGCCCCGGCGCGGAACCCTGCCATTGAATAGTCATTTCTATTTTCGTCATGTTTTCTGCGGGGATGTCGTGCTGTACAGTATGACTTATTAGATACGTAAACCCTCTATTATCCTGCTCTTGGTACCACGCAGCCGGCTCCGTACCATCGGGATGATCACCCTCCTGGAGTTTTATATCGGTATCTGCCAGGTTTTTGAGTTCCTCGAACTTTTCCTGGGCAAGCATTGAGGTGTAAGTCATCTCACTGCTGAAAGCATTGGCCCTTATGGAGACAATCTGCATGGTGCCGAGGGCCAAAAGCCCCACAGCCAGGATCACCAGGGAGATCATAACTTCTATGAGTGTGAAACCTTGAGATTGCTGAGATACAAAAGACATAAAATCCTCCTTGTTATCTTTCTCGTTGTCTATATCTCCTGAATACTTATCCTACCGACACTATTAATGTTAACTTGATATTGTTTACCTTTCACATTATCTATCGTAATGGTCCCGCCGCCTATAGAGGTACCATCGGGAACAAAACTAACTGAAGCTGTACTCCCAGTCACAATATTGACCCCCCGTGGAACTTGAGCCACACTTCCTCCTGGCAGCAGTTGATATGTGTTATTGGTCGTATTAAAATCTACTCTATGTTGCGTTCGGGTTGATATGGTCTGCATCTTTGCCTGTTGCAGGGTGGAAGAGATATCTCTTGCTGTCTGCCTGATTCTGTAGTTATCCAACCATTCCCCTATAGCTGGGGCCATAAAGAGGGCCATGATGCCCACAATGGCCAACACCACTGCTATTTCTATGAGAGTAACCCCTTTCTCCCCTCTTCCTCTCTTCATAAAAATACCCCCTTCTCACCCTGCTATCTTATTTACTCCAAAATCCGTGCCATGATGGAGGTTTTTATAACCTACTGAAATTAATTGGTTTTTATGATGCAGCCGCGCTGCCAGCAGGCAGTTTGCTATGAAATAATGTTATAATAATATGAAAAATATTCATAGTAAAGAACCTTAGATTATATTCTACGTAATACCCTCGCCTTTGAGGGTTCAGGGGCCCATAAGTGAGAGGTTCTAGCAACACATTTGAATGATTTCCACTCGAACCCTTGAATCCTCGCATCCTGCCGCCAGCGGCCCCCTACCATTCGAATATTTTTATGCCGCCGAAGGTGACCCTTTGGTCAAAGGTGGCTCTGACCAAAGGGTCACCTTCGGTTTAGCCAGAGGGGGTGTCGTATGGCGACACATCCCGTATTCCGTGATTTATGCAAAGCGGAGCGGGATTGACCCCTAAAACTGTCCCGCTTTTAGCGGGATAGTTTACTTATGGCTGGCACTCTTCAATCCTTATCCTGCCGGTGAAATGAACGACAACTTTATATTGTTTGCCTTTCTCATTGTCTATCTTGATGTGTCCGCTCGAACAGGTACCATTGGGATTAAATTTAACCTTCGGAGGACTACCCAGACTGCCTGTTGCACTGGTGATATCCACGCCTCTGGGGACACGAAACACGCCCCCCTCTTGTTGCCACACGCCGTCATTTCTCTCTAACAGGTATTCATCATTTATCAAATCAAAACGTACCCTATATTCCAGACGGCTGGAAATAGCCCTGATTTTAGCAAATTGGAGATGAGAGACGATATCCCGCGTCGCTTGCCTGATGCGGTAATTATCCAGCCACTCCCCTATGGCTGGTGACAAATACAGGCCCATGATGGCAACAATGGCCATCACGACGGCCAATTCGATGAGAGTAACCCCATTTACCCCCCGTTTCATCTTCATACACCCCCCTTCTTACCCCAAAAATATGAGCCAGGTTAGAGATACTGATCGAGTTAACCGGAGCGCAGTTTTTCGCGTGTCCGTTTGAGCGATTTATTAAGCGCTTCGTGGAGCGAGTCAATTCTAAGAGAGATCTCAATGCCTCATTCACTGATGCAGAATCATGGAAAGCTTCAGCTACGTCTGGAGCAAGTACGACCACGTTGGACCCTTCATCGAGCAATCGTGTATAATACTTCCCACGAACAGCTTTTGAATAATTGAAATCATACTCAGGACGTAACTCGTCATACCTCTTTTGCTTTTTATCCTTCATGTTTTTTCCTCTCGTGCGCAGTAGCAAGTCTTGCGCTGATGATACGCACAATTTTTCCCCTCTCTGCATGTGCAACAACAACTAGACGCCCGTGAAAAGATTTCCTTGCTCATACCGGCTTTCGTCCCGTCCACCCTCATCCAGAGATCGGTATGGGGCGGCTCCGCCACGGCGAGGTTGGGGGGCGATGCTGTGGGCGTTCACTTTTCCCCTTTCCCATACCCCTCCAGCCCATAGTCCTTAAGCTTGTAGAGGAGGGTTCTGTGGCTTATCTCCAACAGGCGGGCTGCCTGCAGCCGGTTGCCCCCCGTTTTTTTCAGGGCCTCTTTTATGAGCCTGATCTCCATCTCATGCGCGCCCTTTTTGATGGACAATCCTGATGGGATGGAACTAGCTCCTTCTTCCCCGTGCATAGGCATCAAGAGGGCCTCAGTGCCGATGGTATCCTTTTCCGTCAGGATCATGGCCCGCTCGATACAGTTTTCCAACTCCCGCACGTTGCCGGGCCAGGGGTATTGGAGAAACCGTTTCATCGCCTCCTTGGACGCGCCTTTAATGCGCAGTCCCAATTTTTTGTTATACATCTCGATGAAGTGCTCGACCAGGGGCGGGATATCCTCTCGCCTCTCACGGAGGGGTGGGAGGTGAATAGGGAGTACGTTGAGGCGGTAATAGAGGTCTTCTCTGAACCTATTGTTTTTTACCTCTGCGGCCAGGTCTTTGGCCGTGGCGGCAATGATGCTGACATCGACCTGAGCAGAGGTTGTATCCCCTACCCTCCTGATCTCACCATCCTGGAGCACGCGCAGCAGTTTCACCTGAAGGCCCACGGGTAGTTCCCCCACTTCATCGAGAAACATCGTCCCCTGATGGGCCATCTCAAAGAGGCCCTTTTTCGATCGGATGGCATCGGTAAAGGCCCCTTTGACATGGCCGAAGAGCTCGCTTTCGAGTAAATTCTCAGGTATGGCGCCACAATTGACTGAAATTAAAGCATTATCCTTCCTATCACTATTGTAGTGAATAGCCCGGGTCACCAGCTCCTTGCCGGTCCCACTCTCACCGGTGATGAGGACAGAGGATTTATATTGGGCCACCTTCTTGATAAGATCGAAGATCTCGAGCATCGCATCGCTCTTGGCAATGATGTTTGTCAGGTCGTAATCCCGCTGCACCTCTTGCCTGAGCCTGATATTTTCCTCTCGCAGTCTTTCGCGCTCCTCGGCTTTTTTGAGTGTAAGAATGATCTCATCGGCGTTAAAGGGCTTGGAGACATAGTCATAGGCCCCGATCTTCATCGCCTCTACGGCCGTATCGACGGTGCCATAGGCGGACATCATGATGATGGTTCCCTCCAACCCTTTTGCCTTCACCTCCTTGAGAAAGGCCATACCGTCCATCTTGGGCATCCTGATATCGCACAAGACGATATCCAAGGTATGCTGCTGCATCTTCTCGAGGGCCTCGTTACCGTCTTGTGCGGTTTCCACCTGGTACCCCGCTTCCCCGAGGACCATCTGGAGGTAGTGCCGCAGGTTTTCTTCATCATCGATGATCAACACCCGCTTACCTAACATCGCTCGCTCCAATTTATTCTTTCACACAAAGCCACAAAGACCACAGGGATTTTTTATGTTTTTGTTCTTCTTTAATTCTTTGTGCTCTCCGTGTCTCTGTGTGATAAATTGCGATTTTCATGGTTCGTGTGCGCAGCTTCGTCATGATAGATTTTTCAGAAATTTAAGTTCTAAATATCACAGTAATCTTTTATGGGCAAGGGGGAACAATTGCCTTTTGTTCTTGACATATTCTTTATTTTGTTTTACCATTTTAGACGTTAAACAAAAAAAGCTGTTAAACAAGTATCTGAGGTGTAAAATGTTTGCAAGGATTCTCAAAAAGGGGCAGATCGTGATCCCAAAAGAAATAAGAAAAAAGACCGGTATCTCCCCAGGTGATAAGGTGGAAATAAAGACCTCTGGAGAGGGGATTGTCATCTTACCGCTTAGTATAAGTCATACCGAAAACACTAAGGGGATAATCAGAGGCAGACTTTCTCTCGATGAGCTTGAGGAGATCTATTCGGGTGAGTAACAATCTAAAAGATTTTCCAGCTAACGATAGTATTTTTATCGACGCGAATATCTTCTTGCATCATGCCTTTGGCATGAATGATGTCTCTATAGGGTTTCTTAAAAGGGTGGAAGATATCAAAGTAAAGGCATTCACCTCTGTATTGGTATTAGAGGAGGTCTTCTTTAAACTCTTGCTGCAACAGGCTTCCAATTTCTTTGAAAAACCAACGGTAAAGAAGCTGAAGAGTTTTTTAAAAGATGAAGCGAAAAGGTCCGAGATATTCGCCCCCCTTTCCCAGTACCAAGACTTCATTACTATTTTGAAACTTTCAGGTCTGAGGATCATTGAGGTAAAGAGCACCGATGTAGACATAGCCCTCCATCTATCAAAAAGATGGGGGATTGTAACCGCTGATGCCTTCCATCTGGCGGTGATGAAAAGGAAAAGATTAACACACTTGGCATCGGACGATACTGATTTCGAGATGGTTCAAGAAATAACCTTATGGAGACCGCAACAATAAAAGAAATCAACTGAGCAGTTTGTCTTCAACGCCTGTTTCTCCTTTGCTTGACACCCATCTCATCAAGATGTATGTTAATCCTAAGAAGGATAAAAACCACAGTATCTGCGGAGGGATAGATGCAACGCAATTTTACTCTTGAGTATTGGATTGATGATGGATGGTATGTAGGCAAACTCAGGGAAGTTCCCGGTGTTTTTAGCCAAGGGGAGACCATCGAGGAATTGGAAGGAAATATCAAGGACGCATACGACCTCATGATAGAAGAGGAAATTCAGACCCAACGTCCGGAAATTCAAACAAAAGACATCACCGTTGACGTCAGGTGAAAAGGACTGAGCTGATCAGAGAACTGGTGAATTCCGGCTGTTATCTGAAGCGGCACGGTAAAAAACATGATATCTATATGAATCCAAAAAATGAAAAAAAAGCCCCCATTCCTCGACATAAGGAGATTAAAGACAGCCTCTGTGATTTGATTAAAAAACAGCTCGAAATATAATTTTTTCAGGCCTAATGGCCTAATAAGGTTTAGGGGGACGACGCGATGCGCCGTGCCCTATAGCTTTTCCGGGTAATCGCTTAGAGCCGGCGTAGCTCAGTGGTAGAGCGGCTGATTCGTAATCAGTAGGTCGGGAGTTCGACCCTCCCCGCCGGCTCCATCCATCAACGTGCCTTCTATGGTCCCATCTCGCTTCCTCATTATCAACGCCGATGATCTTGGCTCCTCTCCCGAGGTAAACCAAGGGATACGTATCGCCCATGAAAGAGGGGTAGTCACTGATTCATCCCTGTTAATAAAAGGGCCTTTTGCTCAAGAGGCCATAGCACTGATCAAAGAAAACCCGGCTTTCCCAGTGGGGCTCCACATAGATCTCGACCCTGTGCTGGGGTGGAAGTCACCCGGAAAGGAGCGATTCCCTCGCCAGGAGCTCTTTCGAATGATGGATAGTCCCGATTTCACCAAAAAAGTAAAGAAAGAAATCGATGAACAGATGACGGCCTTTCTGGATACAGGATTGACCCCTTCCCACGTGGATACCCATCATCACGTACACGGCTTTCCCCAGATCTTTGAACCCCTCCTTGAAGCAATGGACGACCACGGCATACAGGCCATCCGCTTCAGCAAAAAAGGGTATGCACTGTTGGGCAGAGAGGATATTCTCATCACCGCAGAGCAGGCTCAAGGGATGGAGGATGCACTCCGTGAAAGGGCAATCTCTCATTCTCATCTGCTTATCGATCCCCTCCGTCCTTTCTCCCTCACGGAAATCCCCCAAGGGGTCACGGAATTGATGGTACACCCCAGCATGGGGGGCGATCAATGGAGACAGAAGGACCTTGAGATGCTCATGGACCCCCTCTTTATGAAGACGGTGCACGATGAAGGCATTCAACTCATCAGCTTTTCAGACCTGGTATCCTCTCGCTCTGCTTTGACATAAAACCCTCGTGTGATATATTGAATAATTTCAGGCTGTCTTGCTAAGATACTATTGAAGACCGTTCACGCATCAATGGGGTCGGGTCTCTATGAAAAAGAAGACGTTACTTTCCGGTAATGAGGCGATAGCCAGGGGAGCCTGGGAGGCCGGTGTGCGCTTTGCCTCCTCCTACCCGGGGACACCGAGCAGTGAGATCCTGGAAACTATCGCCCACTATAAAGAGATCAAGGCGGAATGGGCTCCCAATGAAAAGGACGCCTTTATGGCGGCACTGGGGGCCATGTTGACGGGGGCCCGAGCCATGGCATCAATGAAACACGTGGGGGTCAACGTTGCGGCAGATCCCTTCATGACGGTGGCGTACACCGGCGTCAATGGAGGATTTGTCCTTGTCACCGCCGATGATCCCGAGTTGCACAGCTCACAAAACGAGCAGGACAACCGTCACTATGCCCGATTTGCCAAGGTACCCATGTTGGAACCGAGTGACAGCCAGGAGGCCAGGGATTTTACGAAACGGGCCTTTGAGATCAGCGAAGCGTTTGATACGCCGGTCATGCTGCGTACGGTAACCAGGATTTCTCATTCCAAGGGTCCGGTGGAATTGGAAGAGCGCACCGTGCCGGATCGTCCCCTAGAGCTGGTTATTGATAAACCAAAATATGTGATGTTACCCGTTTACGGACGTGAAAGACACAAGGTCATAGAAGAGCGGTTGATAAAACT
>Ga0307437_1001735_pt1 | contig 14215 bp, 13 predicted proteins | sample SalMarWE160390MG_FD_202146 | JGI IMG/M metagenome (GOLD analysis project Ga0307437, IMG submission 202146) | Salt marsh sediment microbial communities from the Plum Island Ecosystem LTER, Massachusetts, United States - WE1603-90 | ecosystem: Environmental > Aquatic > Marine > Intertidal zone >...
CCGGGCCGTCGCAGGCATCGCCTACGCCGTCTGAATCTGAATCTGCCTGGTCAGCATTAGCAACGCTGGGGCAGTTATCGATGCAATCTGCGACGCCGTCACCATCGGAGTCGGTATCTGGGGTACCGCAGCCGCAGATGCCGGGGTCTGTCTTGTTGGGGTCAGCGGGACAGCCATCGTTGCAGTCTGGGGTGCCGTCACCATCGGAGTCGGTATCTGGGGTACCGCAGCCGCAGATGCCGGGGTCTGTCTTGTTGGGGTCAGCGGGACAGAGGTCGTTGTAGTCTGGGGTGCCGTCACCATCGGAGTCGGTATCTGGGGTACCGCAGCCGCAGATACCGGGGTCTGTCTTGTTGGGGTCAGCGGGACAGAGGTCGTTGCAGTCTGGGGTGCCGTCACCGTCGGAGTCGGTATCGGCGACACCGCAGCCGCAGACACCGGGGTCTGTCTTGTTGGGGTCAGCGGGACAGAGGTCGTTGCAGTCTGGGGTGCCGTCACCATCGGAGTCGGTATCTGGGGTACCACAGCCGCAGATACCGGGGTCTGTCTTGTTGGGGTCAGCGGGACAGAGGTCGTTGCAGTCTGGGGTGCCGTCACCGTCGGAGTCGGTATCTGGGGTACCACAGCCGCAGACACCGGGGTCTGTCTTATTGGGGTCAGCGGGACAGAGGTCGTTGCAGTCTGGGGTGCCGTCACCGTCGGAGTCGGTATCGGCGACACCACAGCCGCAGATACCAGGGTCTGTCTTATTGGGGTCAGCGGGACAGCCGTCGCAGGCATCGCCTACGCCGTCTGAATCTGAATCTGCCTGGTCAGCATTAGCAGCGCCAGGGCAGTTATCGATGCAGTCTGCGACGCCGTCACTATCGGAGTCGGTATCGGCGATACCGCAGCCGCAAATGCCGGGGTCTGTCTTCAATGGGTCATTGGGGCAGTTATCGTCATCATTGGCGACATAGCCTGGGGGCTGGGTGCAGGCCAGCATTGAGACAACGGGGTCGCCGTAGCCATCACCATCGCTGTCCTGATACCAGGTGCTACGGCCGTCGCTGACGGTGATGGAGACGGTGGCTTCGGCACTATCAAGCGCACCATCGTTGACCTTAAAGTCAAAGCTATCAGCACCACTGTAGCTGGCGTTGGGCTGATAGGTCACTTTGTGAGTCCCATCCGTGACAATGTGAGGAACCGACGTAATATTGGTTCCGCCGGTTCCCGTGCCATCATATAGATTGCCGTGAAGCGGTAATGTGGAAATTATATAGGTCAGGGGATCGCCGTCGGGGTCGGTTCCATTCAGAGTTACGGTTAAGGTGCTACAGGAATTAACCGACAGACCACTTTGGTTATTAGCCACCGGGGCCTGGTTGTAGGAGTAATAGACAGTGATCCGAATGTGGTCCACATATGCATTTCTAGTATTATTAGAATTGTCTTTTCTTGCTGATATAACAACACCAAAACCGGAACCGTTGATATCGTCGCTAGACCAGTTTAGCCCCCAAAGGTCAGTTGAACCGCCATAGGATTGATATGTATCGGTGTCAGAGTCTGGCCATGCTAGACCCGTGCTTTTGTCATCTCCACCTATTGTTCCGTTTTTTACCAAACGAATACTGTTGTCGCTTACTCTAGTACCTCCAGATCCTGTGCTTGCGTACCTATCCACTTCCACCACAATACCTTGGATCGTCGCACCGCTGGGAATAGCGAAACTGAAATTAGTTGCTTTTAGATAATGGCTAATCGGGTTGCGTCTCCTTAGCCTTGCGGTAGCGTAACTGTCATTTTGAGTCTGTGCGTAGGTAGGATTTTGCCAATCTACTGTTCCAACTGTGCTGTTATTAACAAAAGTCACACCGTTATTTGTGGCGCTTGACTCCGCAAATGCCGACACTTCCATTACCAGCCCCGTCTCATCACTACCACAACCGCAGCCTCCAGCCAGCACCACCAACAGCACCAGTACAGACATAATGCCAATAATTTCTCTTCTCATTTCTCTCTCCTCTTATTAATCCTGTCTATTTTCTTGTCGTCTCCTCGACTCGGCGCATTGCGGTCTATCCATCGCACAATTTTTATTTCCATAAGACATCATTGCCTTCAAGACATAAGACTTAGCCTTCTTGAGACCGGTTGCATCGCCAGTTCTGCAGCGGCTAGGTGCCAACCTAAAACTTCGGCCATTTATTTCACGGGCATATGCAACACTCCCTGAGCGTAATTGGGTATACTCTAAAAGCTGTTCGCTGTCCCGTCAATCGCCCATTAGTAACCCCTACTTTCGTAGGGGAGAGGCTTGCCCCCTCTCAATTTTGCGGGAGCACACAAGAAGCTCCTTACAGAGATTCTGATGAGATTGCCACGCGGAGTTTACCCTGAGCGGAGGCGAAGTGATGAACACCGAAAAGAATCCTTGTCATGGCTGACTATATGGGTAAAACTCTGGGTATGTTTGGTGATAATAACTTACCATGGGAGTTACCGGAATGAGAAAGTCAGCCAGCGAATATTGACAAACTTTCAAAGACAAGGTATTATACGGCCTCGGGGTGCTTGTCTGTTAGGGAGTGACAGGTAAGTTTTCCCCAAAGACCTGACGGTTTTCTAACTTATAAGCTTGCTAGTATGAGTTGGTATGAGAGTCGGCGCTCAGCCTCTATCACCAAATTTGCTGAACTTTACCGACTTTTTTATCAATCCGGCGCAAATCCCGAAAGGTCCCGAAAAACGCTTGGCAGTGCGGGGGTGATACACTATGGACTAAGGTTTTGGAAAAGCTAAACTATTACGTCAGGGAAAATCCCGGAGGAATGTCAGCTTTTTGACATAATAATAAAAACTGAAAAGGAGGTAGAACAAATGGCGATGGATTGGTTGCCAAGAGATAATAAACTTAAAGACCACCAGCTTGTCGGCGATGAGTTCTTTGGAACAGAGCCGCCGTGCACCATGTATGAGAAAAAACCTTTGGTTAACCCCAAGACCGGGGAAACGGTAGACGGGCTATACACAGCATGGGTTACCCTCAATAATCCGGCCCAGTATAATTCCTACACCACCGAGATGGTCAAGGGCGTCATAGCTGGAATGAAGAAGGCCTCGGCAGATAGGAGTGTTGTGGCCATCATCTTCACCGCTGCTGGCGATAGGGCGTTTTGTACCGGTGGCAATACCAAGGAATATGCCGAGTATTACACCCTCAGGCCAAGAGAATACAGGGACTACATTAATCTGTTTTCCGGGATGGTGGATTCCATCCTTGATGCTGGAGCGCCGGTCATTTGTCGCGTTAATGGGATGAGGGTGGCGGGAGGACAGGAAATCGGTCAGGCCTGTGATCTGGCTATTGCCTCTGACCTTGCTCTTTTTGGTCAGGCTGGTACCGGGGTTGGCTCGACGCCGGACGGAGGCTCAACTGATTTTCTCCCCTGGCAGCTACCTACTACAGAGCTGGCCATATGGAGTTGTGTCTCCAACGAACTGTGGAGTGCCTATAAAATGCACAGGCTGGGCTTCATAACCGATGTAATGCCCGTGAAGAAGCTCAATGGTGAGTGGATTAGGAACCCTCTGGTGATTACCGACAGGTATGTAGAGGATGGAAGGATCGTCTATGGAGAGCCTAAGACCGGTGATGAGGCCAAGAAGGCAAAGGAGATTATAAAGACGTCCGAGACCGACTTCTCGCTCTTGGACCGAAGGGTAAACGAGGTTGTCTGGACCCTTACCAATCTCATGCCTATGTGCTTGATGAAGAGCATTGAGACGATAAGGTTGAAAAAGAAGTTCTTCTGGGATGGCAATAAGATAAGCGCCAAGTACTGGCTGGGGGCGAATATGAATATGGAAGCCTATCTTGGGTTCAATGCCTTCAATACGGAAGATATGACGGGTCAGCGCAGGATAGACTTTATTAAATTCCGTCAGTTGATTGCCCAGGGGCATAGCTTCGATGATGATCTGGCAGAGCAAGTCATGCCGAAGCCGAAGCCGAAGCAGTAAACTGATAAGGATGGCGTAAATACGAAAGCCCAGGGATAAACCGTGGGCTTTCGCTTTTTGGCGAAAAGTGCGCTTCGCTGTATAATAGGAACGAAATATATCCTGAAGGGAGGGAATATGAAATTCCAGAACATTGTCGTGGATAAGAAAGAGGGAATGGCGACTCTTACGATTAACCGCCCGCCACTTAACGTAATAGATAGTGATACATTGGTGGAGCTAAATACTGCCCTGGAGCAACTGGCGAAGGATGATGAAGTTAAGGTACTGTTGCTCCGTGGCTCTGGGAACAAGGCCTTCAGTGCCGGTGTGGAGGTAAAGGACCATATCGGGGAGAAGATGCCTAAGATGATGAAGGAGTTCGGCCGTGTCTTCCATCTCCTGAGAGGTCTTGGCAAGCCGAGTATTGCTGTGGTCAATGGCGTAGCACTGGGAGGTGGATGTGAGCTTGTTGCCGGCTGTGACATGGCTATTGCCTCCGAGAAAGCCCAGCTCGGTCAGCCGGAAATAAAACTGGGGGGGCTGGCGCCGGCGGCTGCCCCCTTGTTCCCCAGGATAATGGGGGAGAAGAAAGCGTTTGAGTTGCTGGTGATGGGGGAAAATGTCAGTGCCCGGGAAGCGGAACGAATTGGTCTCGTTAATAAAGTTGTTCCGGAAGAAGAACTGGACCAGACTGCGGAGGAGTTCGCACGCAAGTTCTTGGGAAAAAGCTCGCTGAGCGTCAGGCTCGTGAGAGATGCGCTGTATGATTGCGCGGAAACGCCCTCACTTGAGGCTTCGCTGGAAAAGGGGGTGGAGCATGGTATCAAGAGTTGGCAAACTGAAGATGGACAGGAGGGGTTGCAGTCGTATTTGGATAAGCGCAAGCCTGAATGGAAGAACAGGTAACTAGATTGGGGGTATTATGAGGTTGCAGGATAAGAAGGCAATTGTCACTGGTGGTGGGAGGGGTATTGGCCGGGCCGTGGCCCTGGCTTTTGCCAGGGAAGGCGCCGATGTGGTGATAAACTACCGTAGCAATGACGCCACTGCTAATGAGGTAGTGGACGAGATAAAGATGCTCGGCAGGAAGGCTGTGGCCTTGAAAGCGGATGTTGGCAATTACCAGGATGCCAGGTCAATGGTCGACCAGGCGGTGCGGGAATTGGGGGGGGTGGATATCCTGGTTAACAATGCTGGACTGTCCAGGCCCGCTTTGCTTTTGAAGATGGACGAGGAGACGTGGGACCAGGTTGTCGATATTCACCTCAAGGGCACATTCAATTGCACGCAGGCTGCCGCTAACCATATGAAGGAAAATAAGTACGGGAAGATTATCAATGTCATCTCCACCGCCGGATTGTACGGGACGATGGGGCAGATAAACTATGCCTCGGCGAAAGCGGGAATTATCGGGTTCACCAAGTCCGCATCCAGAGAGCTCGCCAGATACGCTATAAATGTTAATGCCATATCCATGGGAATTATCACAACGGAGATGACGGGCAAGATAAGAGAGGATGAAAAGCTAAAGGAAATATACCTCTCGAGAATACAGCTAGGACGGTTTGGCGAACCTGAGGAGGTAGCGCCGGCCTTTGTGTTTCTGGCATCGGATGATGCGCGGTACATCACCGGACAGGTGCTATCCGTTGACGGGGGCTATGTCGGGTAGTATCCTTGTTTATCACCCCTGAGAGGAACCTGCTACTAATGTCAGCTCGTTGACGTTAAAAATCGGGGGTCAGTACGATCCTCTTTTCCAATCCCCCCCTGTGAGCTTCTTCATACGCCTGCTGAATCTGGCTCATCGGTCTGGTCTCAACAAAAGGTTCTATCTGTATCTTGCCATCCAAGACCATCTTCAAAACCTCAGGGTAATACTTAGGTAAACAGCCCCAGGAACCCATAATATCAGCGTCAAATGCCATCAACCGTGATAGAGAATACTCGTTCTTTTGCATGCCGAAGCCGCAAATCAGCAGCTTGCCGATAAATGACAGCAGCTCCAGACCAATTGCCTGACCATCGGCGGTGCCCGTCCACTCAAAAATCTTCCAGCCGTAACCGGGCAGGCCTTTTTCTTTACAGTAGCTTCGAAATGCATCCCTAACATCTCTGGCACTCTTATCCACTGTACTAATAGTATGAGTTGCCCCATATTTCAAAGCTCTTTCGAGCTTCTTGGGGTTGCGAGCAATGCCAATAACCTCTTTAGCGCCCAATGCCGAGCAAATCTGGGTGGCATATACCCCCAGACCACCGGTAGTCCCGACGATGATAGTTAAATCCCCCGGTTTAACCTCAGCCTTCATTGCTGCCTGATAGGGCGAGGTCGCGGCATCGGCAATTACGGCAAAATGAGAAAGAGGTATTCCTTTCTTGTCTGTGATGACACACAAATCCTGAGCAGGGACGACGATGTGACTGGAATTACCACCGTAGATTTCCATACTATTGCCGGGCATCTTCTGCGCCAGGCAGCGGTTGCCCCTTCCAGCGGCACAAATGGGGCAATTATTGCACGGCATCACCGCTGGTATAATTACCTCCTTGCCCAGCCATTTTTCATCGCCGGCTATTACCGTGCCGCTGATTTCATGCCCCAGGGTCAGCGGCGGTTTGTTGACCGTGGGCACGCCATCATAGAAATAGCCCAGGTCGGTATGGCAGACCCCGCAGCCGGCAATTTCAACCAGCACCTCACCCGATTTAAGCTCGGGGACGTCAATGCTTACCCTCTTCAGTTTGCCAGGCTCCACCATCTGCCAGGTTTCAATTTTGTCAGGTATTTTTGCCATAGTTCTCACTCCTTACTCTATAGTTTGCTGATAAATCCAAAGACAAAGTTCGACCGTTCACATTTAGCAGGTTCACCACCTCCCCACTAATCTGAACGCGTTTTACCATAATTTTAATTAGTCTGTCAAGCACAGTTTGGCTCCCGTCGCTGTAAATTTTTAGCAAGTGGGGTTGATATAAGGTGAAGGACGCCGTAAAATTATGGGTGGCTTGGCTCACACGCCAAATATGCTTGAAAGTACGGAGGATGATATAGTATAGGCTAGAATTTTGGAGAAATAAGCTATTACCAGCGTCTTTCACAGTGACCGCTACTGTGGAAATACATTGTTTAAGGAGGTTGATATGATACCACTTCAAACTGATTTATCCATATTCAACAAACTTAAATTTGAGAAGCCACCTGTAGGTTTCAAGTTCCTGTACTTCAAACCAGAAGGAATAAAACAAATAGACAAACGTCTGGCTTTCTGCGAAATGATCAAAGAAGCACAGCAAAGGGAATCCCCATTTTATTTCGCTAAGGAGAATGAAGATTGCTTCGGAACAGTATCACTGGGGATGGAGTTGATGTCCTCATGGGGCAAAGGAGGAGAATTTGGAGCTGCATTGGAAATCTTTCAGGAACCAAGGGCTAACGCCAGAATATATCAATACGTTCCCAAATTTCCGGAAGGTACGGTTAACTATGTCGCTGTGTCCGCGCTGGACAAGCTGACATTCGATCCAGACCTCTTAATTCTTGTGGCTACTCCCGCCCAGGCAGAAATCGTGCTGAGGGCGATGTCCTATTCGACTGGCGAGATATGGGAGAGCAAGACAACAGGGGTATTGGGATGTGCCTGGATTTTCGTTTATCCATATCAAAGTGGCAAAATCAATTACGTGCCTACCGGGATGACCTTCTGCGGGAAAGCACTCCAACGATTCCCGGAGGGAGGGATACTTATATCTATCCCTTGGGATTGGATACCGGCTATAACGCAAAACTTGAAGGAAATGAAATGGGTTCTTCCCTCTTATACCGATGGGAGGGAAAAGTTTGTGAAGCGAAGAGACAGCTGCATTGCGAAATTAACCCAAAAATCTGAAAACCCCTAATTAGGTAGAATACTTAACTATATAGCAAGGAGGGAGGGGGGTGTTAACGTAAATCACTAGCCGTTTTCAAGAAGCTAGAATGTCAACGCATGTTCTAGGTTCATTTGTGAAAAGCACAGGATTAGTTTTTTGTTTAGAAATGTAGGGTAATTCGCATTATCTTCAAGCCAACATGTAGCTTGACAAGTCGTGCTGCTAAGCTTATGATAGAAAGTCAAAAATAAATCTAACGGGAGGTAGTACACCATGACTGAAAAGGCTGAAAGAAAAGCGGGGCAACCATATAGTACGGAGGAGCTACTTTCTTTCGACCGCATTAAGAGGGCTATGACAAGCAGGGTTTTGGACAGGATAGAAGAGTTGTGGCAGGGAAAACAACCCTTGAGTGTTGAGCAGATGAATGAAGTAATCGAGGGTGAATGGCGAAGAGTAAAGGAGGCGGTGAGGTCATCACCAGCAGCGCGGGAAGCCTTCCGTAAGTATTTGGAACGCACCGTCGCTGAACAAATAGACAAGTTGATGAAAGAGGATAAAGCTGAGCTAGAATCATTAGGTGTTGTAGAGAAGAGTCTATAAATTGGTTTCACAAGATAGAGCTGAACCAGGCAAACAGGTCAGGCAAGACCGGGATGTAGGGCAGTTAATTAAGCGCCTCGATATGTTAGACGATAGGCTGGATAACATGGATTCTATAGTAACATCGCTTATAGAAAGGGTGATGGCAAGGCCTCTTGTTATAGAAGTAACCTGCCCTAACTGTGGTAAAACCATAGAGATCAATGTCACCAGTGGTGTAAGGCTGCGAGGTAAGGAATAGCCATAGCAAGCGTCGTATTTGTATCAATGTTTAATTTCTAAGCCACCCAATGATAAGTAACCTTCTATTTTTGCCATATTATCAAATGTTTGTCGTGTTCAGTTATGTTTGATACAATCGTCAAACGGGCGGTTAGCTCAGTGGTTAGAGCGCTGCGTTGACATCGCAGAGGTCACTGGTTCAAGTCCAGTACCGCCCATTTTTTGATGAAATTTTGTTTGATTTCTAGAGTTATAATGGGAAGTTCGCGATGAAATCAAAAAACGAGGATGAGCAACTGGAACGGATGCGCCACTCCACATCTCATATCATGGCCGAGGCGGTGCAATATCTTTTTCCCGGGGCTAAATTTGGCATCGGCCCGACCATTGAAAATGGCTTTTATTATGACTTTGAGCTGCCCCGCCCGTTAACGCCGGAAGACTTGCCTGTAATTGAGAACAAGATGAGGGAGATTATCAGTGAGAATTTACCTTTTGTTACGGAGGAAATGAGTAAAGATGAAGCGCGTAAGCTCTTTGCTACCCAGCCTTATAAATTGGAGCTTATCGACGAAATCGCCGACACTACTGTAACTATCTATAAGCAGGGGTCTTTCACCGATTTGTGTCGTGGTCCACATCTCGCCTCTACGGGTGAGGTAAAGGCATTTAAGCTTACTCATCTAGCTGGAGCATACTGGCGGGGTGATGAAAAGCGGCCCATGCTACAAAGAATTTATGGTGTGGCTTTTGAGAGCCAAAAGGAGCTTGACGATTATTTATCGCGGCAAGCTGAAGCCACTAAGCGCGACCACAGGAAGCTGGGCAAGGAACTTGACCTCTTCAGTACTCACGAGGAAATTGGCCCTGGCTTAATTTGCTGGCACCCCAGAGGTGCTTTGATTCGACAAATCATCGAGGACTTCTGGAAGGCAGAGCATATCAAGCGGGGCTATGACATTGTTTACACTCCTCACATTGCCAAGCTAGATTTATGGAAAACTAGCGGGCATTGGGAATTCTATCGGGATTATCTGTTCTCACCGATGGAAATTGAGGGACAGCAATATCTGCTAAGGCCTATGAATTGCTTGGGCCATATCTTGATTTATAAAAGCCAATTGCGCAGTTATCGTAATTTGCCTCTGAGATATGCCGAATTAGGCACGGTATATAGGTATGAGCGAACTGGTGTATTATATGGGCTTGCCAGGGTCAGAGGATTTACTCAGGATGATGCTCATATTTTTTGCCGACCTGACCAGGTTGAAGAAGAAGTACTAGGGGTTCTGAGCCTGGCACAATTCATGATGTCTAGCTTTGGCTTTGATGAGTATGAGGTGTTGTTATCAACGCGTCCTGAGAAATATGCCGGCACAGTTGAAATGTGGGAGGAAGCCACGGAATCCTTGAGACACGTTTTAGAGAGACTTAACTTGCATTATGAGGTGGATCCTGGCGAGGGAGTTTTCTACGGGCCTAAAATTGATATTAAACTTAAGGATGCTTTAGGGCATGTTTGGCAAGGTCCTACCATCCAGGTTGATTTCAATTTGCCACAACGCTTTAATGTCTGTTATATTGGTGAAGATGGCTTGGAGCATAGTGTGGTGATGATACATCGCACAGTTTTAGGTAGCATGGAGCGTTTTTTAGCTTGTCTCACAGAGCATTATGGTGGTGTCTTCCCGGTATGGTTATCGCCGGTTCAAACCGTAATAATTCCCATAGCAGATCGCCATGTTGGCTATGCACATAAGATGGAGGGCGATTTAAAAAATAAAGGTATCCGAGTTCGGGTTGACGACCGCTCTGAGAGGATGAATTTGAAAATAAGAGAAGCCCAGCTGGAGAAAGTCCCATATATGCTTATAGTTGGCGATAAAGAAATGGCTTCATCCAGTGCGTCACTTCGCTTAAGAAGTGGCGAGGATCTGGGCTTAGAAACTCTGGTACAAGTTGAGAGCAGGATAATGGCAGCTATAGAGGCCAAGTCTTAAATATTGTTCCAGGGGGTAGAACTAGCATAGTTAAGGAATTATTAACCAATAGAAGAATCAGAGCCAGGGAAGTTCGCCTCATAGGGGAAGATGGGGAACAACTAGGCGTAGTGCCTCTACAGAAAGCATTGCAAATTGCTTATGAGCGCGGCCTCGATTTGGTGCAGGTAGCATCAACGATGACTCCGCCAGTATGCCGGCTTCTTGATTATGGTAAATATAAGTATGAGCAAACTAAAAAAGAACGCAAGGCGAAGAGAGGCCAAAGAGTTGGCTTACTCAAGGAGGTCCGGTTAAGACCCAAGATAGAAGAGCATGATTTACAGGCAAAAATTAAGACCACGAAGAAATTATTGGAGGAGGGTAATAAGGTACGGTTATTTCTAAGGTTTAGAGGACGCGAAGTTATTTATCCTGAACTAGGTTGGAATGTGCTGCGTAAAGTAGCTGAAGCCTCGAAGGAATTAGCCGTGGTAAGTAGCTCCGTTAATGAAGAGAGGACTATAGCCTTGGTCTTATCCCCGGTTGCACATAAGAAATCTAAGGAGACAGAAACAGATGCCAAAACTCAAAACCCATAAAGGGGCAAAGAGCCGTTTTAATATAACAGGTAGCGGCAAGCTGATGCGCACTAAATGCGGCAAGAGCCATTTGAGGCGAAAAAAAGCTCCTAGAACTAAGCGCCTCTTCGATGAAATGATACCGGTCTCCTCAGCGGATAAAAAGAGGATCAGGAGGCTTTTACCCTACAAATAATGTAGGGAGTAGTTTATTTTATCGCTGAAGAAAAAATAACACCCAAGGGTTAAAGGAGGAAGAACTTGCCACGAGCCAGGAGTGGAAAAGTCACTCACAGACGACATAAAAAGGTGCTTGAGTTGACCAAAGGGCATCGGGCTGCCAGACACAAACTTTATAGGACAGCTCATGAGTCCATGCTTCATGCCTTAGATTATTCCTATCGTCATCGTCGTGATCGGAAAGGCGACTTCAGAAAGCTATGGATTGCCCGCATTAATGCTGCGGCACGGGCTAGAGGACTTACTTACAGTCAGTTTATAGCCGGGTTGAAAAAATCAAATGTAGAAATCGACCGCAAGATGTTAGCTGAAATGGCAGTCAAAGACCCTGAAGGTTTTGCTACATTAGTAACTTCAGTAACTGAGAATAAATAACCCCGCTTGTAATGACATTACGCCTGAAAAATTCAGGAATTTTGGGCAGGGATAACATCGCTTGGTAGCCAATGCTGGAACAACTCAAAGACCTTCATGCACAAGCTCTCGACGAGCTAAACAAAGCTAGTAATCCTCGGGAGCTGGAGTTGTGGCGCGTTCGCCACCTGGGTAAGAAAAGCAGTTTAACTAAAATTCTACGTTCCTTGGCCGCTTTGTCCCTGGAAGAACGGCGAGGGATAGGTGCTCAAGCTAACGAAATCAAGAGAGCTTTAGAATCAAGCCTAGAAGAGAAGGAAAAATTACTACAGGAAGCCCTTTTGACTTCTCCTCTGGAATCCCAAAGATTAGATGTTACCTTACCTGGTCGGCCTCTTCCGACGGGTCGACTTCACCCCACCACTCAAACACTTAACGAAATTTGCGATGTTTTCAAGAATATGGGCTTCCAGGTAATTGAGGGCCCCGACGTGGAGTGGGATTACTACAACTTCGAAGCCTTAAATATTCCTCAACATCATCCGGCGCGAGACATGTTTGCTACCCTATGGATAGATGCAAGCATGGGAGGGAAAGCTAGACTTCTGCGCACGCATACCTCCCCTATGCAAATTAGGTTGATGGAGAGGGAACGTCCACCAATAAGAGCCATAGTACCGGGGCGAGCTTATAGATATGAAGCGACCGACGCTACTCACGAATCTATGTTTTATCAAGTCGAAGGTTTGGCCGTGGATAAGGGCATCACCATGGCTGATTTAAAAGGCACTTTGTTTGACTTTTGCCGCTGCCTTTTTGGTGAGGAAAGGAAAGTGCGCTTCCGCTGCGATTACTTTCCTTTTGTGGAGCCCGGGGTGGAGGTAGCCATCGGATGTTCAGCTTGCGATGGGGCTGGCTGCCGGCTATGTGGGTACAGCGGCTGGCTTGAAATACTAGGGGCAGGGATGGTGCATCCCGATGTCCTGGCACGGGTGGATATCGACCCTGAGCTTTATAGTGGTTTTGCCTTCGGGCTGGGAGTTGAGCGTATACCCATGCTGCGCTACGGCATTGACGATATCCGCCTTTTTTATAGCAATGACCTCAGATTTTTGAGGCAGTTCTAGATTTTAAGGTGACAACATGAAAGTTTCCCTCAAATGGCTCAGGGGTTATGTTGACATAAAGCTTGCTCCTGAAGAACTGGCCGAACAACTAACCATGTCTGGCCTGGAGGTCAAAAGCATACAGACTATAGGTGGCACCTGGGATAATGTAATGATAGGGGAAGTAATAGCAGTAAATCCCCATCCTAATGCTGACCGCCTTAAGCTAGCCACGGTTGACCTCGGCACTGGGCAAGTCACCACGGTTTGTGGTGCTCCCAATATCGGACTTGGTCAGAGGGTGCCTTTTGCCCATATAGGAGCCCGGCTTATAGATCCTCACACTGAAGAAACTGTACTGCTAAAGCCGGCCAAAATTCGCGGCGTCGCTTCCGAGGGTATGGTTTGCTCAGAGAAGGAGCTGGGGATTTCTGATAATCACGAAGGCATTTTGGTATTGTCACCGGAGGCACCCATAGGTACTCCTCTCAGTGCTTATCTAGGCGATGTAATTTTTGACCTGGATGTAACACCTAACCGCCCGGATTGCTTGTCTGTGATTGGTGTTGCTCGAGAAATTGCTGCCTTAACTGGTGAACCACTTCGCTTGCCCCAAATTAATTACGAAGAATTAGAAGACTCGATAGGCTCCTTCGCCTCCGTTGATATAGTCGAGTCAGATCTATGCCCCAGGTACTGTGCTAGTTTGATTACCGGAATTAAGATAGCTTCCTCCCCAAGCTGGTTACAGCAGCGTCTGAATAGCTGCGGGATGCGTCCTATTAACAACGTGGTTGACGTTACTAATTATGTGATGCTGGAATATGGTCAGCCCCTTCACGCTTTTGATTATCAGAAGCTCAAGGGCCGACAAATTATCGTTCGCAGGGCCGGAAATGGTGAAAACATAACTTCCCTCGATGGCACAAAGCGCGCTCTTAACCCAGATATATTGCTTATTGCCGATAAAGAAGAGGCTGTCGCTGTCGCTGGAATCATGGGTGGCCTGGATTCCGAAGTTACGGACAGAACTGACACTATCCTCCTGGAGTCGGCGAATTTTAACCAGGCTGCCATCCGTCGAGGCTGTAGCCATCTTCAACTTCAAAGCGAGGCCTCGATTCGCTTTGATAAAGGGCTTAATAGCGAGCTTCCACTGCTGCCATTGAGACGGGCCACTCAACTGCTACTGGAGCTGGCCGGTGGCAGAGCAGCCAGGGGCATAATCGATGTTTATCCCGGGAAATCAGGACCAAAGCTTATATTG
>Ga0307437_1001736_pt1 | contig 14212 bp, 14 predicted proteins | sample SalMarWE160390MG_FD_202146 | JGI IMG/M metagenome (GOLD analysis project Ga0307437, IMG submission 202146) | Salt marsh sediment microbial communities from the Plum Island Ecosystem LTER, Massachusetts, United States - WE1603-90 | ecosystem: Environmental > Aquatic > Marine > Intertidal zone >...
TTAATTTTCTTTATCCTTCTCTTCATTATTATCTTGGCTGTTACCTAAAAACCTGCCTAAACCTTCTCTAGGAATCCTATATAAAAATTTGTTATTATTTAATTAATGCTTGCCAAAGTTACTTCTGGGGCTACGATTGGGCTTAATTCTGTTCCGGTCATTGTTGAGGTTGATATTACTAAGAGAGGGTTGCCTTCTTTTACCATCGTTGGTCTACCTAATAAAGCCATTGAAGAAGCAAAGCATCGAGTCCGAGCCGCCATCAAGAATTCTGGGGCTGACTTTCCCAGTCATCGGATTACGGTTAATTTAGCTCCTGCCAATTTACCTAAGGAGGGTCCGGCTTATGATTTACCGATTGCTTTAGGTTTATTGATGGCTGATGGCCAGATAAGAGCTGATTTAACCGACGCCCTAGTTTTGGGCGAGCTTTCTTTAGACGGGTCCCTTCGTCATACCAACGGTATTTTACCTATGACTTTGCTCGCTAAAGAAAAAAAGAAGAAGAAAATTTATCTTCCTGAAACTGATGCTAAAGAGGCGGCGATTGTAGAAGGAGTTAAAATTTATCCGGTCAAATCTTTGTTGGCTCTTGTTAACCATTTGACAGATGTTGAAATAATTTCTCCTCAGCCTCATCTTGGTTTCCAATCTTTAGCAGATAATTTTGAAGCCGAATTTGACATGGCAGAGATAAAAGGCCAAGAGCATGTTAAGCGGGCTTTGGAAATTGTTGCTGCTGGTGGACATAATGTTTTTATGAAAGGTGTTCCCGGAGCCGGCAAAACGATGCTCGCGCGGGCTTTGCCCGGCATTTTGCCTGATTTGATTGAAGACGAAGCTTTGGAGGTAACCAAAATCTATTCCATTACCGGCAACCTGCCCCCAGGCGCTTCGGTTGTCAGCCAGCGTCCTTTTCGGGCGCCTCATCATACCACTTCCAGAATTGGTTTGATTGGTGGGGGAAGTCGGTTGATGCCCGGAGAGATTTCTCTTGCTCACCGCGGTGTTCTTTTTCTGGATGAATTTCCCGAATTTCCTCGCCATGTTTTAGAATCATTGCGCCAACCAATGGAGGATGGAATTGTTCAAATTTCTCGAGCCGCGGGGACGGTTAAATATCCAGCTCAATTTATTTTAGTGGCGGCCGCCAATCCCTGCCCCTGTGGTTATCTAGGCGATGAGAAAAGACAATGTCGTTGCTCTCCTAGTCAAATTATTCGTTACCAGAAGCGTCTTTCCGGACCCCTTTTAGACAGAATTGACCTTCATGCTGAGGTGCCGGCCGTGAAAGTGGAGAAGTTGACCGGAGAAGGTATCGTGGGTGAAGAATCAGTCAGTATCAGAAAGCGTGTTCAAAAAGCTCGAGATTTGCAAAGAAGAAGATTCAAAGACACGAAGATTAAGTCCAATGCGGAAATGCAAACCCAAGATATTAGGAAATACTGTCCCTTGGATAATGAAAGCTTGAATCTTCTTCGTCAAGCAGTTTCCCAAATGAATTTGACCGCTCGTTCTTATTATCGAGTGATTAAGTTAGCCCGAACGATTGCTGATTTAGGGGGTGAAGGAAAGATTATTGTTTCCCACCTTGCTGAGGCGCTTCAATACCGTCCCAAAGAACAAATCTTTTAGTAAAGGAACCCAACCCCCTTGAGGAGCTGGGTTTCTTGGGAATCAGTTTTTGGAGAGGAGATTTAAGCTCCAATCCTGAACATAGTTGTCCCACAAGTTTCACAAACCGCTTTTCTAGCTGGTTTGCCGTTCTTCATGGTCACTTTCTCAATGTTCTTACCCTTTTTTTTGGCGCGGCACTTAACACAATAAAACATTATATCTGCCATAATTTTCTTTCACCTCCTCTCTATTTAATTTAAATATTTTTTTATTTTCGGGCAGGGGAAATTTTCAAGCCTACCTTAAAGCTAAGTATAGCATGAATTCGAGGCTAATGACAATTAAGCTAAGAGTTAGAGTTTTAGCTAAGTCATGCCTGATTAGCTTGTGGTCAAAAGAAATGATGGAAATATCGGTCTTTTCTTGTGGACGCGCCTGTTTAGTCTCAGTTTTAAGTGTTTTGGAAATTGCCTCTTGACTAGGTTTGGCTTTTTTGCTTGTTGAAGGAGGAAGGGAGGTTTTTTGGGCAAGTTCTCTTTTGAGTTGGAGAATGATTTTATCTTGCCTGGTTTTTCGTTTCTTGGCCATAGACGGGATTAGATTAGCATAAGTTAGCACCAAATTCAAGCATCCATTTCAGGGTAGTTTTATAATTTTGGGTATAAAAGGTTTCAATAATCTAAATAACTGACTTATACTATAGGATTGACATTTAATCATTTTTATGATAAGCTGAAACACATTAATAAGGCGTGACCGAGTAGCGTCTTTTTTATTAAGTACATTGACGTTTCTGTCGGCGGAGAAAAAGTAAGAAGAAAGGAATGATTGAAATGAGAAGAAAAATAAGAGCATCTCACTTTTTGATCTTGTTCGGTGTTTTTCTTGCGCTAGTTTGCACACTGTTATCTTATGTGTCACTCTCCCCAAAGGAAGTTTCCGTTTCCGTTTCTGATTGTTATTACGGCCAGGACGGCTGGACGTTTTGCAATGAGAGCGGGGGAAATGTCAGAGTTCGACATTACGAAGTGCACATCGAGACCATTTGGATTGGAACGGAATCGAGTCTGGAATACGCAGGATATTCCTTAAGGTATCAGCCACCAAATCTGTATGTTCGTGACAAACTCCGCTAACTTATTCTGCCTGACATGCAACATGCCTCCTTAGTAGTTAATTGCCGTGACGAAAAGGAGGCGCTTTTTTTTGAAAATTAACCTTGGAGCGGATTTAAAACAACTTACCGATTGACACTAAAGCTTCTACAAATTAAAATCAAGTAAGGATGTTACTCAATTTTGACCAGATTCTGATTATTATCATTGGTGTTCTTATTGTTTGGCTAACAGCCTTAAGTGTTCTCTTTTATAATTTTTATTCTTCTTTACGCAAGTTGACTAAGGGTATTACTAAGAAAGACTTGAAAACAGTTTTAGAGAAACTCCTTAAAGATTTTGACAAACAAACCGAGCAAATCGAGAAACTCATCAAAATTGCAGATGAATTAGAGAAGGATAATTTGTATAATATTCAAAAGGTTGGTTTGGTACGTTATAATCCTTTTGCAGAGACTGGCGGCGATCAGAGTTTTTGTTTATCATTATTAGACGGTAAAGATAGTGGTTTGGTTATTTCCAGTTTGCACAGCCGAGATACAACCAGAATCTATGCCAAGCCAGTAGCAAAAGGCAAAGCCGCGGGTTATGATTTATCAGCAGAGGAAAAACAAGCGATTAAAAGAGCTAACAAGCTAAAATGATATTGAATAAACAAAAATTAATTCCTATTCTTATTGGCGGTTTAGTTTTATATTTTATTTCCACCGGGGTTTCTTATGCTGCTTTTCGCTTTTTGATTGGACCGGTGGCTCCCGGTTTAATTTCTCCCCTTCTCGTGGAAGAAGCCAGATCGAAAGTTGATTTAACGGCTCCCAAAACCGAAGCCTGTCCTCTCAATGGCAAGATGTTTACCAAAGGAGAAAAGACGATTTGGGAAAAACGGCGCCCTCTAACGGTGATGATTGAAAATCATGCTGATGCTCGACCCCAATCAGGCCTTTCTAAAGCTGATATTGTTTATGAAGCGGTGGCTGAAGGGGGGATTACTCGCTTTTTGGCGGTTTTTTACTGTGGGGCGGCGGCAGAGGATTTTACTATTGGTCCGGTTCGCTCTGCTAGGACTTATTATTTGGACTTTGCTTCTGAATATGGTGACTATCCTCTCTATGCTCATGTAGGCGGCGCTAATAAGCCAGGAAAAGCCAATGCTTTGGGGCAAATTGGCGATTATGGTTGGCTAGGAAAGGGGAATGATATGAATCAATTCTCTTTGGGTTTTCCTACTTTTTGGCGGGACTATGAACGATTAGGTCATCCGGTCGCCACTGAGCACACGATGTATACCACGGCCGACAAGCTCTATGAAGTGGCTCATCAACGAGGTCTTGATGCTAAAGATGATGAGGGGAATAAATGGGATGAAGATTGGCAATCTTGGCAATTTAAAGATGATGCCTCAGAGAAAGGCAACGTAGATAAAATTGAGTTTAATTTCTGGAGTGGTTATCAAGAATATCAAGCTACTTGGCAATATAATTCAGAGAGCAATCAATATCTTCGCTTTAATGGTGGTCAATCTCACCAAGATTTAAATAATGATGAACAATTAAAAGCAAAAGTGGTTATTGTCCAGTTTATGAAAGAAACAGGCCCGATTGACGAACTGAAACATTTGCTCTATGCCACCACTGGTACAGGTAAAGCTTTGATTTTCCAGGATGGGCAGGCAACTCAAGCAACTTGGAGCAAAGCCAAACGCCAGGATAGGACAATCTTCAATGATTCTAAGGGGAAAGAGATTAAGCTGAATAAAGGTCCGGTTTGGATTGAGATTGTTCCTGCTGGCAAGGAAGTTAATTACTAAAGCCTGCCCGGAAATACCGTGCTAAAAGACTTAATGGTTTCCAAAGTCCGGGTGAAACTCCTTCAGACGTTTCTTTATCAGCCTGATGAAATTTTTTATGTTCGCCAATTAGTGAGAAAGATTGATGAGGAAATTAATGCCGTTCGTCGAGAATTGTCCCGGATGGAGAGAGCTAATATGGTAAAAAAGGAACCACGGGGCAATCGGCTTTATTACTATTTCAATCGCGACCATCCTCTTTATGAAGAATTGCTGGCAATGGTTCATAAGACCGTTGGTTTGGGCAGGGCGATTATTAAAAATAAGTCAAAATTGGGAAGAGTGAAATTGGCGATGTTTTCCGGACGTTTCGCCCGTCGCTTGCCTATTGAAGAGGGCGGCGTTGACCTTTTGTTGGTAGGCGATATCAACATCCAGGCTTTGGCTAAATTGGTGCGGGTTGAAGAAGCCAAGTTGAATAAGGAGATTAACTACACGGTCATGACTGGGGATGAGTTTAATTTTCGCAAAAAAAGACGTGATCCCTTTTTACAAAGCATTCTCTTAGGTTCAAGGATAATGATTATTGGTGACCAAGAAGATCTGGTGAAAAAGTACGGAGAGGAATAAAACACCTGACAGGGTCGGACCCTGTCACCTATAGTCTAAAGATGGGCAAACAAAAAATTATTAGAACCGGCAATAGTTTAGCGGTAACCATCCCTTCGGATTTTGTTAAGACCGTGGGAGTCAAAGCGGGTCAAATAGTCCAGGTTAAAATAGAACCGGAAACTGGTAAAGTGAGTTATATTTTCTCGGGTAGTCGTCAGCTTCCTCTGGCTTCCAATTTCACCAAAAGGAGAAGAGTTAAGAGATGAAAAACCGTCGTTATCTGCTCTGGTTAATTATTATTTTAACCATCCTCGCTGTTTTTATTGACTTTCCTTCCGAACTTCCCTTGAAATTTGAGGTAAGGGGATTTAAAGTCAGTCAGAAAATCTCAAGACCAAAGCTAAACTTTCAAATTGGCAATCTCCGATTTTTTCGTGACTTAGAGGTTAAATTGGGGATTGATTTAGCTGGAGGCAGTCACTTGGTTTTTCAGGCGGATATGGGTGAAATAGGCACTGAAGACCGAGATTCAGCCCTGGAAGCAGCTAAAGAAAATATTGACCGACGGATTAATCTATTTGGCTTGGCGGAATCCTTAGTCCAAACTTCTAAACTTGGAGAAAATTATCGTTTGATTGTCGAGCTACCGGGAATTACTGATGTTAATCAGGCAGTTGATTTGATTGGCCAAACTGCCCAGCTTGATTTTCGGGAATTATCAGCTGAGGCGACAATAGCAGCCGCTCTTGATGATTATTTGCGAACGGATTTGACGGGTAAGGATTTGAACAAGACTCAAGTCCAGTTTGACCCCAATACCGGTGAACCTACCGTTGGTTTGGAATTTAATGACGAAGGGGCAAGGAAATTTGGCCAAATTACGAGCAGAAATGTTGGTAAGCCGGTGGCAATTTTTCTTGATGAATTTCCTATCACCCAACCGCTGGTAAGAGAGGAAATTACCACTGGCAACGCGGTTATTAGCGGCGAATTTACTACCAATGAAGCCAAATTGCTGGCTACTCAGCTTAATGCCGGGGCTTTGCCGGTTCCGATTAAAGTGGTTGAGCAAAGAAATATTGGCGCTACTCTTGGGTCTGAGTCGGTTAAAAAAAGCGTTCAAGGGGGTTTAATTGGATTGGTAATGGTTATTTTATTTATGGCTGCTTATTACGGTTGGCTGGGAGTGCTGGCAGACGCGGGTTTAATTATTTATGGACTGATTACTCTAATGCTTTACAAACTAATTCCCGTGACTTTGACTTTACCGGGAATTGCCGGTTTTGTTCTTTCGGTGGGAATGGCGGTTGACGCCAATATTCTAATTTTTGAGAGGATGAAAGAGGAAGTAAGAGACGGTAAATCAAGACAATTGGCAATGGAATTGGGTTTTGGTCGGGCTTGGGATTCAATTCGTGACGCCAATGTTTGCACTTTAATTACCTGTTTCATTCTTTTTAATCCCTTTAGTTGGTCGTTTTTGAATACTTCGGGAATGGTGCGTGGTTTTGCTTTGACTTTGGGCTTAGGAGTTTTGTTAAGCTTGTTTACGGGCGTTGTGGTTACTAGGACTATCTTAAGAACCTTTTCCGGTAAGGAGGTAAAGAAATGAATTGGATGAGATTCAAATGGTTTTATTTTTTACTCTCGGCAGTTGTTCTTGTGCCGGGGATTGTTTCCATGGTCTTGTTTGGATTGCAGCCAGCAATTGATTTCACTGGCGGGAGTTTATTGGAGCTGAGGACGGAGAGTCCTCTTGATATTAAAGAAGCTGAACAGATAATGGTTGACCAAGGCTTTGAGATTTCGTCAATTCAGCCATCAGGTGAAAACCAAATTTTGATTCGTCTCCAGCCAATTGAAAAAGAAGGAGCAGAACAGATTAAGACAGTTATCACCGAGAAATTTAATCAAGAGCCGGAGGAAATTCGTTTTGAAACAGTTGGTCCCACTTTAGGTAAAGAGCTGATTAAAAAAACAATTTGGGCAATTATCTTAGCGGCCGGTTTTATTCTGGCTTATGTGGCTTGGCGGTTTAAAGACACGAAATTCGGGGTTTGTGCCATTTTAGCCATGTTTCATGATACTTTTATTCTTCTTGGCACGTTTTCTATCCTTGGTCATTTTTTTGGGGTTGAAGTTGACACTTTGTTTGTGACCGCTGTCTTAACCATTCTTTCTTTTTCGGTTCACGATACGGTAGTGGTTTATGACCGGATTCGAGAATCACAAAAATTATTACCCAAGACCTCTTTTGAAGATTTGGTGAATAAAGCGGTGACTGAGACCTTGAGTCGGTCCGTTAACAACTCAATGACAATTATTTTTATGTTAATTGCCTTGCTTCTTCTAGGGGGAGCAACGATTAAATGGTTTGTCTTTGCTTTGCTGATTGGGACGATTGCCGGGACTTATTCTTCCACTTTTACGGCCGCACCGCTTTTGGTGGTTTGGGATAAATTGGCCAAAAGAAAAAAGTAAAAAGAGGTTATTCTTCTATTGGCGGTCTTCTTACTTGATTTAACCAGACCCTAAAATACTTTATAGGATTACCTGACATTCGAGCTCTCATTCTTTCGAGGTATTCTTGATATTCTTTTGTAAATCTAACCGGTCTTACTTTTAACTCATCAGGAGAGAGGGAATATAAACCAGGTTCAAGTTTTTTTAAGCCAGTTTCTCTTTTTACTTCTGGACTCATATAAAAAATATATCACTTTAATTAATTGGCGTCAAGATAGTCCCTCTTGACTTAAAAGAAAAATTGCTTCAAGATAATTATAAGAAAATGACAAAGATAGTTAATTGGATAAAAAGAAATAAGTTACTCACATTAATAATAATTGTTTTTCTGCTTTTTATTGTTGAAAAATTCCTTCCTGGTTATTTTTTGAGTATAAAGCCCTTGCAAAAAACTCTTCAGGCACCGATGAATGAATCTGGTGTAGGTGAAGATATGGTTCTGACTCCTTCAGCTGATCGGGGCGGGGTTGGGATTGTCCCTATTCCTGAACCTGATTATGCGCCGACTGAAACAGAAGAGCGTTTAGTAGTTGAAGAATCTTCAATGTCGATGGTGGTTTCTGATGTTCGCGAAACCAGTGACAAAGTGATTGACCATATTAAAAGTGTTGGTGGCTATATGGTTAACACTTCCTTAGTTAATCCTGAAGAAGCGCCTTTTGCGACTGTCACCGTTCGTGTTCCCGCAGAAAATCTTCGTTCGGCTTTAGATTATTTCCGCTCTTTGGCAGTAAAAGTAACTTCTGAGAAGATTAAGGGTACTGATGTTACTGATGAATATGTTGATATTGAAGCAAGACTGGCTACTTTAGAGAAAACCAAAGCTAAGTTTGAAGAGATTATGGACAAGGCCACTCAAGTTCAGGATATTCTTAATGTCCAGCGACAGTTAATCTATATTCAAGACCAAATTGATGCTCTTAAAGGCAGGCAGAAATATCTTGAGCAAACGGCCAAGATGGCAAAGATTACGGTTTATCTTTCTACTGATGAATTTGCTTTGCCCTATGCGCCGACTGAAGCTTTTCGACCAAAAGTTATCTTTAAGCTGGCGGTTCGCTCTTTAGTAGGAACTTTGAGGAGCGTTGCCAGAGTTTTGATTTGGATTGGAGTTTACGCCATTATTTGGATTCCGGTGGCTTTGGTTGTCTTCTTTGTTTGGAAGTGGTGGCAGAAAAGAGCTTCCTAAATTAAGGTTTCATTCTATCGGAAACTGAGAAAGTTTGGCAATTTTTTCTTTGTTATCTTCAAGAGCAACTTTATTAAATCTTTTGTAACCACATTTTTGACAGTGATAAAGTATTTGCCATTTCCCTTTTCTTTTGGTGACGCCAATTGGCTTCATTAATCCGCCACACTCTTTTTTCCTATCTCCAGGAAATACATCAAGGTGTTTACTGAAAAGACAGTTTGGACAATGGTCAGTATAGCCGGTGCCTTCAACTTTTGTTCCACAGACTTCACAAACAAAATCCTCAGCTTTTTTAATGAATTTTTTTGGTTGCATTGGAGACTGTTAACTTACTTGAGTTAGCTTTTTCCCGATGACTTTGATTCTTTTGAGAAGATATTTTTTTTCGTTTTTTTTCTTATCCTCAACTATTTCTTCAAATAATTGGCTTAAAATTTTGCCCACCCCCGGCCCCGGGCGAATCTTTAAGATTTTCATGACGTCGTTGCCATTGATCTTCAAATCAGTAACCAAGAAAGGCTGTTTTTGGACTTCGATCAGTTTTTTCTTAAATCTTTCGAAGCGCCAAGAAGTTTCTCTGGCGCCGCCACCCAGCCGATCCGCTCGCCTAAGTTCCAACATATCAGTCAGATTTTCTTTACCCACGTTTCTAATAAAGCGGCGAATGGCTTTATCAGTCTGCCTTTCATCCACGCTAAATTGATGCCAGCGAACGAGGGTAACCAATCTTTTTTCGTCCTTTTTAGAAAATCTCAATCGCTTGGCAATATTTCTGGCAATGGAAGTGCCGACAACTTCATGGTTGTAGAAAGTAATTGTCCCTTTTTTATCTTTGCCAGCAACAATTGGTTTGCCTATATCATGAATAAGAATGGCTAGATTGACAATTGGGTCTTTGGACTGACTGGCTTTGAGTGATTTGACTGCATGAGTACCAACATCGTCAAGGTGGTGCCGCCCCGGGCTTTTTTGTTCAACGCCAAACATTTTTTCTGCTTCCGGGAGAATTTCTTCTGCTAAACCGGAGTTGCGCAAAATCATATAGCCATCAGCGGCATAATTACTAATAAGAATTTTAAAAAGCTCTTGTCGAATTCTTTCTGAACTAATTTTGTCAATCAGAGAGGCATTTTTTTTAATTGCCTGAAAAGTTTTTTTTTCAATCGTAAAACCCAATTGGGCCGCAAATCGAACGGCTCTCATCATTCTTAAAGCGTCTTCGGTAAATCTTTTTTCTGGCTCGCCAACTGCCTTGACAATTTTCTTTTTAAAATCTTTTTGACCATCAAAAAGATCAATTAATACCAGTGATTTCTTATTCCATTTACCTTCTTTGAATTTTGGTCCAACGACAATAGCGTTAAAGGTGAAATCTCTTCTCTGCAAGTCATCTTCCAGCTTCTTGCCCCATTTGACTTTATCCGGTCTGCGTTTATCAGAATAACCCCATTCGGTTCGGTAAGTGGTGATTTCATAAACCTCCTCACCTCTTTTAGTTTTTAAAGAAATGCCGACAGTACCAAAAAGATTGTCATAAAAAGAGTCATCAAATAAAGCTTGGATAATTTCAGGAGTGGCATTGGTAGTAAAGTCGCAATCAACTGGCACTTTATTTTGAAGTAAATTTCTTACTCCAGCGCCGACCAAATAGATTTCATAACCCTGCTTAGTAATTTTTAAAAAGGTATTTTTAACTTCTTTGGGGATTTTCTGACTGAATTTTTCTGGAAGTTTTTTTCTCATCCTGATATGATACTTCGCCTTCGGCTCGTATAATCCCATAATTGGTTATGGTATTATGATAGCACAATGCGCTGGCGAATTCTAAATCAAATCAAAGCTAAAAACTCAAAACAGAGGAGAGAAGAAATCGTTAAAGCCCTTTTTGAGAATCGTGGCTTAAAAACTATTAAGCACCGAGAAGAATTTTTAAATCCTAAAAATCCCTATAAATTAACTCCAAAAGAAATAGGTATTTCCTCAGTTCAATTAATTAAAGCGCTTAAAAGAATCAAGAAAGCGATTAAAAACAAGGAAAAAGTGATTGTTTATGGTGATTATGATACTGACGGCGTTTGCGCCACCGCTATTATGTGGGAAGCTTTAAATAGGTTAGGTGCGGAAGTAATGCCCTATATTCCTCAAAGAGAAGAAGGTTATGGTTTGAAAGTTGAGGTGATTGACCGGATGGCTAAAGATGGGGTGAAGTTAATTGTGACTGTTGATCAGGGAATTGTTCATTCTCGCCAAGTGAGTCATGCCAAGAAACTAGGAGTGGAGGTAATAATTACTGACCACCATCAGCCAGGCGGAAAAAAGCCGAGAACAGTTGCCCTTATTCATACCACCGACTTGGCCGGGGCGGGGGTGGCTTGGTTTTTGGCTAATTGGTTAACGAAGAAAATTAATCCCAAGAAAAAACCACATGGATTAGATTTAGCCACCATCGGGACAATTACGGATATGGTGCCTCTGGTCGGGCCGAACCGCTCAATAGTTAAATTCGGCCTGAAGTCGGTTAGGAAAACCAAGCGTCTTGGTTTGCTGTCGCTTTATCAATTCGCCGGCATTGACAAAGAAAAAATTGGTGCTTATGAGGTTGGTTTTATTATTGGCCCTCGGATTAACGCCAGTGGGAGGATGGATGACCCGATGGAGGCTTTGCGTTTAGTTTGCACTCGGGATGAGGATAGAGCCATTAGTTTGGCCCAGAAAATTAACCGGAAAAATAAAGAGCGTCAAGAATTGACGAGGCAAACATCAATTCATGCTCGCAATCTTTGGTTAAAACAAGATGGCCAAAGCGCCTTGATTTTTGTTTATCATCAGTCCTATGAACACGGTGTGGTTGGTTTGGTGGCGAGTAAACTTAAGGATGAATTTTATCGACCGGCGGTAGTTTTGGCACCCAGAAAGGACTTTTGGGTGGCCTCGGCACGGTCAGTTGATGAATTTAATATTGTTGAAGCGATTCGGGAGTTGAAGAATCTTATTGGTGAACATGGTGGACATAAAAGAGCAGCAGGATTTAGTGTTGCATCTGAAAAACTGGAGGAGGTTAAAAAGCGATTAGTTAACAATGCGGAAAAAAGTTTAGATAAGTCTAAGTTAACGCCAAGACTGGAAATTGATGCTGAAGTGGAATTAACTGATTTGAATCTGGCTTTTTATCAAGAATTGGAGAAATTTGCTCCTTTTGGGATGGGTAATTCTCAGCCTGTTTTTGTTAGCCGGCAAGTAATGGTCTCGAATCTAAAGGCAGTCGGCGCTGAAAGACAGCACCTTAAATTTTGGGTTAGTGGTTTTGAGGCAATTGCTTTTGGCAAAGGAGATTTATTACCTCAATTATCTCCGGATAAGCCCGTTGACATTGCTTTTAATTTCTTACTTAATAGGTGGAATAATCGGGAGAAGTTGGAACTTCGAGTGAAAGATATCAAAAAAATTCACGATTAAAATTGCAAAATATTCCCACAAAAGATAGAATAAGGAGTACCTTGTTTCTCATTAGCGCTCGAAATAAGGAGTACCTTGTTTCTCATTAGCGCTCGAAATAAGGAGTACCTTGTTTCTCATTAACATTCGAAATAAGAACCATACGCCTTTGGCGTAGAACTTTGTTTTTCACTAGCTCGAAATCAAAACTATGGAAAGAACATTAGCTAAGGAGACTCCTAAAAAGACAGGTGAGAAAATTAAACTTTGTGGTTGGGTTGACCGCCGTCGAGACCATGGCAAGCTGGTTTTTATTGACTTAAGGGATAGGAGCGGGGTGGTCCAAATAGTCGGCAAGGAAGAACTAGGAAAGTTGCGGATTTCTGATGTGGTTGAAGTGGAAGGAACAGTTAAAAAGAGACCTGAGGATTTGGTTAACCTGAAGTTGGCAACAGGTAAAATAGAGGTAAAAGTTGCCAAGATTGAGATTTTAGCCCGGTCAAAAGATTTGCCCTTTGATATTCGCGGTGATGGCTATCAGATTGGGGAAGAAATAAGATTGAAATATCGCTATCTTGATCTCCGCCGCCCCCGATTAGTTAGAAACCTTGAACTTCGTCATAAGATGATTAAGTTTATTCGCGATTGGCTTGATAAAAGGGGTTTTATTGAAATTGAAACCCCGATTCTTTCCAAAGCCACGCCGGAGGGAGCCCGTGACTTTCTTGTGCCCTCGCGTCTCCAGCCAGGAAAATTCTATGCCTTGCCTCAAGCACCCCAACAATATAAGCAACTTTTAATGGTGGCCGGTTTTGAAAAATATTACCAAATTGCCCGATGTTTTCGTGACGAAGACTCTCGGACGGACCGAGCCTATGGTGAATTTACCCAACTCGACTTAGAAATGTCTTTCACCACTCAGGAAGAAATTCTTCAATTAACCGAAGAACTTTTTACGGCCATCACGGAAAAAGTGCTTAAAAAGAGGGTTTTTAAAAAACCCTTTCCCCGCTTTACTCACCAAGAAGCGATCAAGAAATATGGGGCCGATAAATTTGATCTAAGAGAGAAAAAAGATCCTGACACGGTTGCTTTTGCGTGGGTATTGGATTTTCCTTTGTTTGAGAAAACTAAAGAGAAAAAGATTACTTCGTCTCATCATCCTTTTACCGCTCCCAAAGATAAAGATATTCCTTTACTAGATAGAGAGCCGATGAAAGTCCATTCTTGGCAGCACGATCTGGTTTGTAACGGCCTTGAAGTGGGCGGAGGTAGCATCAGAATTACTGACCCTAAACTCCAAAGAAAAATTTTTAAAATATTAGGCCTTTCCGATAAAGAAATTGAAAAGAAGTTTGGTCATCTGCTTAAGGCTTTTGAATATGGTGTCCCGCCCCACGGTGGTATTGCCCCTGGAATTGATCGCTTTCTTCAAGCAGTCCTTGGAGAACAATCGGTTCGAGAAACAATTGCTTTTCCGATGACTGCCGGAGGCCAAACAGCGATTATGGATGCCCCCAGCGAGGTGGATGAAGGACAACTTAAAGAACTAAAAATTAAGATTGTTAAAAAGTGAAGCAAAAGAAGGCTGACTTTACGGTCATAAAAATTAAACGAGGGTTTCTTTTTTTATTTGGCTTAGTTTTCTTCTTTTTTCCCAGTAATAGTTGGTATTCAATTATTCAAGCCAATTATCAGCCAGTAGGAATTCAACCGATTGACCTGGAAATTCCGAAAGTAGCTGATTATCCAATAAATTTCACTGGTACTCCCGCTCCATCGCTAACCGCTCGCTCGGTGGTGGTTATTGATCGCGATTCAGCCGTGGTGATGTCCTCTAAAAATGAGCAAACACAGCTTTTACCAGCTTCAACCGTTAAGTTAATGACCGCCTTAGTGGCTTTAGATTATTATGATTTAGGTAAGATATTG
>Ga0307437_1001737_pt1 | contig 14206 bp, 13 predicted proteins | sample SalMarWE160390MG_FD_202146 | JGI IMG/M metagenome (GOLD analysis project Ga0307437, IMG submission 202146) | Salt marsh sediment microbial communities from the Plum Island Ecosystem LTER, Massachusetts, United States - WE1603-90 | ecosystem: Environmental > Aquatic > Marine > Intertidal zone >...
AGATAAGGAGGTTAAAAGGATGAGCATACCGTTGCCTGCCTTTGTTGCAGTTCCTCTGATAGCAGCGTTTTTGCTCCCTATCTTCGGTAAGAAAGGAAAAGCAATCGCTACTTTCTTAGCTAATTTGGTTACGCTCTCACTGCTCGCGATGGCCGTCTCTTCCATCGGCCGCACCGAAGTTTATGAAGTAGGTAACTGGTCTATTCCACTCGGCATCAATCTGGTTATGGATGGCCTGAGCTCATTGTTGCTTTTGGCTATTAGTGTTGTAAGTGCTGCTGCGATGCTCTTTAGCGCCAAATATATGGAGCAGTATACTGCTAAGGCCAAGTACCTGAGCCTCTTTTTGCTCATGGTCGCAGGCATGAATGGCGTTGTTCTTTCCGGCGACATCTTTAATTTGTTTGTGTTTCTGGAAATCGCCTCACTCGCGTCTTATGCTCTTGTTGGATTTGGATGTGGCCCTGAAGAGCTCGAAGCGTCGTTTAAGTATATGGTCATGGGAAGTATAGGCTCGATATTTATTCTTTTTGCCGTTGCTCTTGTTTATGGCAATACGGGCACGCTAAATATGGCCTACATTTCTAAAGCAATTCAGGACTCCGGTCTAAATATTGGCCTTACGTTTGCACTGGGCTTATTTATAACCGGCTTCGGCTTAAAGGCAGCCCTTGTGCCTTTTCATGCGTGGTTGCCCGATGCGCATCCGTCTGCACCTGCTCCAATTTCTGCCATGCTTTCCGGTATCTTGATAAAAACTCTTGGCATTTACGCCCTGACACGTGTTGTTTTCAACGTCTTTGGCGTTTCAATTGAGATAGGCTGGCTGCTGGTTGCATTGGCTCTGGTGAGCATGATCGCAGGCGCGTTTTTGGCAATTGGACAGTGGGACATAAAACGCCTTATGGCTTATTCGAGCATCAGTCAGATAGGTTATGTGCTCCTGGGACTCGGCCTTGGCGCGACTTTAATCGCCAAAGGGGCTAACCTGGCCTGGGCGTCATTGGCGATTCTTGGCGGACTGTTCCATCTTGTCAACCACTCTGTTTACAAATCACTATTGTTTTTAACGAGCGGCTCGGTGGAGATGTCAACAGGCACAAGGCAAATGAAGCAGATGGGCGGGTTGGCAGAGAAACTGCCTGTAACACGTGCGGCCTGTACTGTCGCATCTGCTTCTATAGCTGGTATACCGCCTTTTGCAGGCTTCTGGAGCAAGTTGGTTCTGGTGATAGCCGCTGTTCAGGCACAGTTTTACTGGGTCGCAGCAATAATTGTCTTTGTAAGTTTGTGTACATTGATTATGTATCTGAAGGTTCAAAGGTATGTCTTTTTGGGCGAGTTGCCGGATAATCTCCAGCAAATATCAGAGCACAAAGGCTCCATGTCGGTTGCGATGGTTTTCCTGGCATGTTTGTGTGTGCTTATGGGATTATTGCTTGTGCCTGTCCTAAGGTCTAGTATCCTTGAGCCTGCTGTAAAAGTTTTAACCGATGGTGTTTCATATTCGGCTAATGTTATCGATATGGCCAGAGAAGGTGTGAAGATATGAGGCGACTAATATATTTTGTTTTGGCTTTTTTTATCTGGTTTGTGGCGACTTGGCCCTTTGTTGATGGTAAAGTTGACCTTCAGGTTGTGGTCGCAGGCTTGATTGTTTCTTTTATCATCGCGATTTTGTTCCACGAAATATTGCCCAAAGAGCATCGCGTATTCATTTCGCCGGTCCGAGTGTTCTGGGCACTGGTATATCTGCCGGTATTCTTTTATTATGTGATCAAGGCCAATCTTGATGTTGTTTATCGCGCTTTACATCCGAAGATGCCGATCAACCCCGGAATAGTGAAAATAAAAACGATTTTGAAGACCGACTCAGGGATTACAGCACTGGCAAATTCTATAACTCTTACTCCAGGCACTTTAACAGTTGATTTAACAGATGACGGGTTTTTATATGTTCACTGGATTAATGTGAAATCTGACGATGTTGAGCAGGCGACACAGTTCATTGCCAGACGGTTTGAGTGGTTCATAAAAAAGATTTTCGAATAAGCCATTGGCTTATAAATAAGAAGAGGTTCCTGATGATAACGATATTTTACCTTGCCCTATTTGCTTGTTGCTTCATGTGTTTGTACCGGATAGGTCGTGGCCCCAGCGCACCGGATAGAACCGTGGCAATTGATATACTCGGCATAGTCATAGTTGGTTTTTGTGCCATCTTGTCTTTAGAGACCGGAAAGGATTTCTATTTGAACGTTGCTATGGCCTGGGCGTTGTTGAGCTTCATCGGGACTATAGCGTTGGCAAAGTTTTTGGAGGGCCGAAGTTTCGATGAGTGATATTATAGGATACATACTGATAATAATTGGGATTCTGTTTGATATATTCGGCTGTATAGGCCTGGTGCGTTTTCCCGATGTCTACAACCGTCTGCAGGCCTCGACAAAGTGCGTGACTTTGGGGACTATTTTGTTATTGGTGGGCGTTGCAGTGATTAGCGGCCTAGGCCCCATAGCCTCAAGAGCAGTAATCTGTGCCGTGTTCATAATGATAACTTCGCCTACGGCTGCGCATGCGATTGCCAAAGGTGCTTATGCTGCCGGAGTCGAGCTGTGGGATAAAAGCGTCGTCGATAAGTACGCAGAGCACGTAAGCAAAGAAGACTCATAAAGTTGACAGGTAGTTAACTACCAATATACCATACTGAATAGGATTTAGGAGCCTTAAGTTGCGTTTGCCAAAGTTGAGAGAATTAAAAGAGGCAGTAACAGCGGTTCTTTCACCGCGTTTTACGACTCGTTTTCCTGCTGAGCCTTGTGTGGTGCCTGAAAGGTACAGAGGCAAACCCGAATTTAACCTCGATACATGTATCGGCTGCGGTGCTTGTGTCAATGTCTGTCCGACAGAGGCGCTGACTCAGCAGGACGTTATCGATGCTGACCCGCCCGTAAGGAAAATCACTCTTCGTTATGACACTTGCATCTTCTGTGGTAATTGCAGTGAAAATTGCACCACCGAGACCGGCATCAAGCTCTCAGACGAGTGGGATTTAGCCGGTCTGGACAGAGAAGCGATGACCGAAACCCACGAATATGAGCTTCAGTTATGTGAGAAATGCGGCGCGATAATAGGCACAAAAAAACATCTGATCTGGCTCTATGAAAAGCTCGGCGCACTGGCTTACACTAATCCTTCATTGTTACTCGCAAAAAATGGAGAACTGCTCAAGGGTGCGCAAGTCCCCCAGCAGCAGAACGTAGAGAGCATCCAGACGAGCGATTTTATGCGAATTTTGTGTCCCAAATGCAAGTGCGAGCTGAACATTCGACTATGAGAATTACTTTATGGGCACTGACCGCCAACTGGAGCAGTTGCTTGGCAAGCCCCTAAGGGGCAAGCTAAGAAACAAAAAGACACTAATTGTTGGAATCGGCAGTTTACTCAAGGGCGATGACGGGGCCGGTCCTATCGTTTGTCAAAGGCTGCGTGACGCTAATGTATCTGCTGAAACCATCGACGCCGGCACCGCTCCTGAGAATTACTTTCAGGCGATAATCAGAAAGAATCCCGAAAGCCTGCTTGTTATTGATGCCATAGATTTCGGAGCTTCGCCGGGTACGATAGAAGTATTTAGACCTGAGCAGTTAACCTCTTTTGTTATATCAACACATTCGCTTTCGCCTCATTTATTTGTTGATATGGTTTGCCGTGAAATTGAAGTTGATGTGTATTTCATCGGGATTCAACCTGCACAGACACAGCTTGGCCAGGCCGTCTCTTCGCAGATGCGACACGCAATCCAGGAGCTTTCAGATACTCTTCTCGGGATTTTTCCACCCTATAAGTAGTTTAGCGCAACTTATACAAATCCGAAAAAGTAGCTGCGCTTTAGCGAGAGGTCTTTGGAAACAGCTATATTGTTAATACCGTGTGGCAGCCTCATCCCTTAGGGATGGGGATGGTTGCACCTGGTTTACTTGAGTACTTACATAGCCTTATTGGCATCAGCATTGGAGTCAAACGCAAGGTGAAACACAGCGCGGTTTCCGATAGAGGCAACAGAGAACCCACGAAGATTTATACCTGCATCTGCGAGCTGCTCAGTTAGTTCTGCACCGAAGCCTGGTTTGTTGCCGGTAGCAACGCGTACACCATGAAGCGATTCTGACTTCTTAAAGCCTGCTTCTCTGGCAACTCTTATTTGTCGTGGTCCTTTTATCGGCACGACGAAGACGACGCCGGTGCCCGGTTTTTCCGGTGCTCGACGGGCGCTTATGAACTCGAGGTCCGCATCAGCTTCAGCAAGTGCTTTTAGTTTCTCTGCAAGGCCGCCTGGTCTATCCTCAATACTGGCTGCCCAAATATCAACACGAGAGGCATCTACTCTCATAGCTAATCCTCCAAAAAAAATTGTGAATTCCTAAGCCACAACAAATTTTCCAATTATTAACAGAGTTTGACCAATGCTATAATCTTTGTCAACAAGCCGACCAACAAAATTTTGGAGTATTTTGTTTGTATCTGTTCAAACTCACATTTAATCGGTGCACTTCTGGTCTCAGATTACTTGTTGTGGTAAAATCGAGTACTACATCAAATATCAGAAAAATGAATGAGACTGACTTACTTCTAAAAGCGTATTACGAAGCTTTGTACGAACAGCTTATGGCTGAGAGAGAGCGTCTGTCAAGACTGATTGAACAACTGCTTACACAAGAGATCGCAAAGCGAGGATTTGAAAATTTCGATGATCAGAAGTATGAGGCATATATAGAGACGTGTCTGGCCTTTATAGATGAGCGAATAGAGGCCTATAATCCATTTGGATTTCAATACACTTTCGACCGCGTAAGAGCACGTCAAGTAGCTGAGCTTGAATTGCAACTTAACTGGTACGACAGCAGAGCGGAGTTTAAAATCCTGGTAGAGATAGCGCAGGCAAAGGCTGAAACTGCATTCGCAGATGAAAGTTTGGGCCAACTGTCACGTGAGTTGATAAAGCAGGTTGGAGCCTTTCCGGATAGTAGCATCATCGCCACATACGAGGCTGAGCCTACACTTCTTAAGTTGCCGGATTATGTCGTCGCGCGGGCGATCGAAGAGACCATCCGTTGACTCACCGGCATCTTCTATAAAGACGCACTCTGATTATACAAACAGAGCCTTTGGCTAAATGGCGAGAAAGCCTTGCTTAACCGCTATTGAGTTCATGACAAAGTTTTAGCTGGGCCAAAATTTGTCTCTCATTCGAGGATACTATTTCGTAGATTTTCACGCCCGCCTGCTCGTACCTCTGGCAAAATTCTTCTGACCTCTGTTTGTATCTATTATAGAAGCTTCTTTTGTATTGAGGTTGCTGAGCCAGCGATTTTACTACCTTGGGATCCCAGTAGCTTATAATTATGTTTTTATCCCTCAAAAGAAACTCGATTCCTGCTGTCTTGTTGTTTATCTTAAGCGCTCGGGCGATTTGGTAGTCTCCGACTTCCTGACTTCTTAGATACATGCAGATTATTTCCTCTCCGTCTTTTTGACGGATTTTTTTAATTTCTCTTCTGGAATTTTTCAACTGCTTAATATCTTGCCGGCGGGCTGCAACTTTTTCCTCATAGCGCCCCGTCATACCGGTGAATGAGTTTGACTCGTCACGGCCGGTGTTACAATCACCAGCACGATACTTGCAATCACGGTCGCAAGGATGATCGGTACGCCGCGAATAACAGTATCCATATCCATAGTCAGAAATCAGGCCTGAATGTTTGTTGCTAAATGCGTATGGAGAGTAACGAACCCAATAGGGAACCAAGCCCGAATGATTCGCACTACGGGCGTAAGGAGAGTAACGTAGATAATACGGAACAAGACCACAGTTGTCTTTGCCAAAGGCGTAAGGACTATATCGAGTTTGATAACGAGCAGGGACACGATGCTGACTGTAACCTATGGTCGCTGTTGAGACAGCTATCAGTGTTGAGATGGCTAATAATGAAATCCTTTTCATTTTCGGTCTCCTTTCCTCTGAAAACTATTCTCTTATTGTCTTTTATTCTGGGTAATCACATCCTTTCAGAGAATGTCCTTGCTTTTTATTGTTTCACAGCGAACCTATACCTGCGCAGCTTTTTTACATCCGATCAATGATCAATCCATTCGCTCATTTACACTAAAAGCCTTACGACGCTCGTTTAGCGTCTAACGCCACACTTTTTTGCTATATGTGTTCACTTGGCTCTTAGGTGAGCTTTGCTCACGGCGTCTATCGCCCTCCCCCGATTTGGAGTGCTTAGGTCGCAACTTTCTGCTAAGAAAGCATTATTCTATGCTTATACAGCAATTATTATAGGTCGTTCTATAGAAACCGTCAATGCAAATCAGCTCGATTTTCAATAATATTTGGGTTGATCGCCTAATTAAAATTCAGAGCGGCAGTTTTCTCTGCTACTCTGACGCTTAGCACTAAAGATGCTATATACGGTTCAGTTGGCCGTCTAAGCTATAAGTTTTGCCAGGTTTAGTCTCGAAGCTAACTTGCCTGTCTTCGTGTTGAATTCTGCAGGTTCCTCCAGATTTGGCATGGATATCCGTTCTTAGGAGCTTTCCATTGACCCAGGTAATATCAACCTCGAAGTTGCCCCGAGCGCGCAGGCCTTTGGCGCAGCCTGTAGGCCAGGCATCAGGAAGCGCCGGCAGCAGCTGGATTTGTCCTGTATGACTTTGCAGTAACATTTCCGCAATGCCTGCTGTGCCTCCGAAGTTGCCGTCGATCTGAAACGGCGGATGGTTATCGAACAAATTGGGCAGTGTCGACCTCTGTAGCAGCGCGAGCGTATTTTCGTGAGCCTTTTCTGAATCCTGCAAACGTGCCCAAAAATTGATTATCCATGCTCTGCTCCAGCCGGTATGGCCACCACCATGTGCCAGACAATACTCCAATGACTTTCGCGCCGCTGCCGCGAGCTTTGGTGTGTTGTTTAACGTTATTTGTTTGCCTGGATGAAGTGCAAAAAGATGTGAGATATGCCGATGACCAGGCTCAGGCTCTTCAAACTCCTGGTTCCATTCTATAAGCCGGCCATCCGAACCTATCTTCGGACCTGCTAATCGCTCATGGGCGTTCACCACATGTGCAACAAATTCATCATTTATGTCGAGGACTTTTGCCGCCTCAATGCAGTTTGTGAAAAGGTCAAAGATAATCTGTTGGTCCATAGCCGGTCCCATGGTTATGCTGGCCACCTGGCCATCAGAAGTACGAAAACGATTTTCAGGTGACATCGAAGGACCACTAACTAACTCACCTGTTTTGGGATCCTCAACAAGATAGTCAAGTAAGAACTCAGCCGATTCTTTCATAACAGGATAAGCTCTCTTTTGCAGGAATTCTCGATTTCCACCGAAGGTATAATGTTCCCACAGATGCCGGCAGCACCACGCAGCACCCATCGGCCACATTCCCCACCGAACTTCACCGATCGGACTCGTCAACCACCACGCATCGGTAGTATGGTGTGCGACGAATCCGCTACAACCGTAAACATCCTTTGCCGTCTTTCGTCCTCGTGGCCGAAGATTGTCTATAAGGTCAAAGAAAGATTCGTGACATTCAGCGAGGTTACAAACTTCCGCGGGCCAGTAATTCATCTGAACATTTATATTGATGTGATAGTCGCAGTTCCAGGGAGCGTCGATGTGTTCGTTCCACAGCCCTTGCAGGTTGGCGGGCATACAACCAGGCCTCGAACAGCTTATCAGCAGATATCTGCCGAACTGAAAATACAATGCGATCAGAGCCGGGTCTTTTGCCCCAGTCTTTACAGCATCGAGCCTTTTATCTGTTGGCAGGTTAACAGATTCATTTCTGCCGAGGTCAAGCTCAACTCGTCGGAACAGGCGCCTATGTTCAGCTATGTGCGCATCACGTAATTCAGAATAACTTTTTCCAACAGCACTTGTCATCTGTTGACTACATGTCGTATGTGGATCACCGCCTTTATAATCCGTAGCAGCTACGATCAATATCGTGGCTGCGTCGGCGTTTTGCAGTTGCAGATTATTTCCAGCAACAGATAGCTTACCGCTCTCGGCAATAGCGCGCAATTGAGCTTCGAACTTTACGCCCTTATGCTGGCCTTTGTGTGAGGCCTGACCCGTCATCACAATCCGATCTGGCGCGATTACTTCGACATCAGAATCCGCAGGGCGAGAAAGACTCGCATTAAATGTGATAATACCCGGCTTATCGCAAGATATTCGCACTACGATGCACTGATCAACCGGACTGGCAAAGACCTCACGTGTGAAGGTGGCGCCATTACAACGATATGTAACCGTAGCAATAGCTGTGTCGAGGTTCAATTCGCGCCGGTAATTGGTTATTGGCTGATCGGTTTGGAATCGCAAGTGTAAATCACCGAGGGTTTGATAGCTGCGTACGAGCCGAGGACTCATGAATTCCTGCTGGACAATTCGCTGTGCCTGTGTGTATTTTCCCTCGAAGATAAGCCGCCTTACCTCGGTCAGGTATTTATATGCGCCAACACGGTCTCTGTGGAGGGGCTTTCCTGCCCAGAGAGTGTCTTCGTTAAGCTGCAATCGCTCCGTGTCGGTACCTCCGAAGACCATTGCTCCCAGGCGGCCATTCCCAACGGGCAATGCTTCGGTCCATTTTTGTGCAGGTTGTTCATACCACAGCTTGAGTTCGGTCCACTTTGTGTCGTCAGAGCTATCGATTTGAGCACCTAATGCGTTATCCTTCGCATCGGCTGACATAGCAGTATAGCCGAAAAGCACAAGAGTCAAGATAGAAACTGCTGAACTTATTTGTCTATTAGTCATTCTTGTAACCCTTCAATATACGTGGTTATATTTGGAAAAATTTTTTCTAGTGCTCTGTCTAAGGATAAATGATGATTGTCATTCTGAGCAAAGCGAAGAATCTCAATTGATAAGGCCAGATGCTTCGCCTTCGGCTCAGCATGACAATCCCTCAAACATCCTACGACAGAGCACTATATCGCTCGCGTATCATATCCACCCCACAGAAAGATATCAAGCGCAACCATTGTATCCCCAGCATTTAGGGCAATTCATTCACCGAAGAACTGGATACAATAACTCGTCAAAGCTTTGTTGTAGTTTGAAATGATCTATTGGCTTGACCCGGCTGTTCTTATGGTAATTCGGGGCGACAGGACTTGAACCTGCGACCTCATGACCCCCAGTCATGCGCGCTAGCCAAACTGCGCCACGCCCCGTGCAAACTGACAATATTCTACTACTTGACCCATTTCTATACAAACTATTTATACCAAACATCTGATGATTTTTTTAAGCTCAGCTGAACTGCTGTGAACATCATCAAGTATACACAAGAGAAAATAACCATCGCAAGCATGAACAAATAATTAGGAAAAATTGATAAATGACCTTGACAGAGTTAGGCGTGGCTAACTATAATAAGAAAAAATAGGCAGAAAAGATAATCATAATAATGAGCACAATGAAAAATATAAAGCTAAGCGCTTCTTTGGAAGATTATCTTGAGGCTATATTCAATCTTTCTAGCAATTCCAGAGTTGCCCGAAGCAAGGACATAGCTGAACTGCTCGATGTATCAAGAGCCTCGGTAACAGGGGCTTTGCGGTTACTGAGTAAAAAGGGTCTGGCCAATTATAAACCCTATGGTCATGTCACACTCACCGAGTCGGGGCACACCGCGGCGGCAGAAGTTGCCAGAAAACATCAAATTCTTAAATCGTTTTTTGTGGGCGTCTTGGGCATTCAGCCGGACACCGCCCAAAAGGCGGCATGTAAAGCTGAGCATGCCCTTGGCCCAGCAATAATCCAAAGGCTTTTATCTTTTATCGATTTTGTAAACCAGAGTGGTAAAGATGGCTATGATGTATTAGCCGAATTTGAGCGTTTCTGTCAGCGAAAATCCTATCGAGGCCCAAAGCAACAGAAGAAATAAAAAGGAAAAAACCACATGGAGCAGATGCAAAGGCCACTGTCAACAATCAGGGCAGGCCAGACGGTAACAATAGCCAGCATCCAAGCTGGTCGAGGCTTGAATAGCCGGCTTGCATCAATGGGCCTTGTGCACGGAACAAAGATAACCGTTGTCAATAACGATCGGCCTGGACCTTTTGTAATAAGCATCAAAGGATCAAAAATGATGTTAGGAAGGGGTATGGCTCATAAAATCATGGTTATGTGAAAAATTAGCAGCTACTGCAACATTAATGATAAAATTTTTACAAACTCAAACTGACCTATTTACTAACATTGTTATTGATAAGTCTTTTATACGCCTCAGGCGTATTAATTTGCAAAGACAAATATCGCCTTGTCATTCTGAGCCCTTCGCTCCGCTCAAGGATAGACTCCACGAAGTGAAGCGAAGAATCTGGCCAGAGAAAATATGGTTTTTCTTTTGCTAAAGCCGGATGCTTCGCCTTTCGGCTCAGCATGACAATAAAAATGGTCAGTTTGAGTTACAAAAACAGTTTTATAAACTGATATTCTAACTCTATTTTAATTAACTATATGAACCAGAACGTAAAGACAATCACTGTAGCACTGGCTGGTAATCCAAATAGCGGCAAAACAACAGTTTTTAACATGCTAACCGGCGCACACCAGCATGTGGGCAACTATCCCGGCGTCACGGTGGAAAAAATTGAGGGATTTTGCAAATACAAGGACTACGAAATAACATTCGTAGATTTGCCGGGCACTTACAGTTTGACAGCCTATTCAGACGAGGAACTTATCGCACGTAATTTTATTATCGACCAAAAGCCCGATGTCGTTGTTGATGTTGTCGATGCCTCCAACATCGAGCGCAATCTATATCTGGCAACTCAGCTTATCGAATTGAATGCGCCTCTAATCTTGGCATTCAACATGAGTGACGTTGCCGAACGTATGGGCTTAGTCTTTGACATTGAGCAGTTATCAAGTCTCCTGCAGGCGAAGATTGTTCCAACCGTTGCCAATAAAAATAAAGGCAAAACTGAACTTCTTGAAGCCATCATCCAGACAAGCCAAAGTGTCCCTGTCGAACGCATTCACAAAATCAGCTATGGTTCAGAAGTAGAGGAAGAACTCGCAAAGATAGAAAAACTCATCGCTGATAAAGAGTATTCACTGGCTCAAAAGTATGGCGCAGCATGGCTGGCACTGAAACTATTAGAGCAAGATGACGAGATAAGAGCAAAAGTAAAAAACAACGAAGTGCTAATGGCTGTTGAGGATAGCATCTCACATCTCAGGGCTATCTTCGCAGATGAGCCTGAGATGGTAATAGCTGACCGGCGGTACGGCTTTATCTCAGGTGCATGCCAAGAAACCATAAAAAGCACCGTCGAATTACGCCATAGTACAAGTGATATGATAGATGCGGTCATGACAAATCGTTTTCTGGGATTACCGATATTTCTATTGCTTATGTACGTAGCCTTTATGCTGACTTTTAAGGTAGGTAAATACCCCATGGGTTGGCTGGAACTCTTTTTTAATTGGTCGGGCCGAGCCGTAGCTGGCTTTTGGCCAGCCGGCAGTGCCAGTTGGTTAAAGTCGCTTTTAATTGACGGTGTGATAGGTGGCGTTGGTGGGGTGGTGACTTTTTTGCCCAATATTCTCTTGCTGTTTTTAGCAATAGCGCTTCTTGAGGATTCAGGCTACATGGCCCGTGCAGCTTTTATCATGGACCGCATCATGCACAAGATCGGCCTGCACGGCAAGAGTTTCATACCAATGCTGATCGGGTTTGGCTGTTCGGTGCCTGCAATCATGGGCACTCGAATACTTGAAAACCGTCGTAACAGGCTAACGACTATAATGGTAATTCCCTTGATGAGCTGTGGTGCCCGATTGACAATTTATATGTTAATCATACCAGCCTTTTTCCCCGAGAAATGGCACGGGCCTATGCTCTGGTTGATTTATCTGATCGGGATCGTACTCGCAATCATTTGTATACGTTTGTTGCGCTCGACGCTTTTCAAAGGCGAAACCACGCCGTTCGTCATGGAGCTTCCACCGTACCGAATGCCCACCATCAAATCTATTTTTATTCACATGTGGCAGCGAGGCTGGATGTTCTTGAAAAAAGCAGGCACAATAATCCTTGCAATTTCGATTGTACTCTGGATAGCGATGAGTTATCCGAAGCCAAGCCAGGAATCCTTAGCAGGTTTAGACGCCGAGCAGGCACGGCAAACCGAGTTAGCCTATTCCGTAGTTGGCAGGATAGGACAAGCAATCGAGCCGATACTTAAACCACTGGGTTTTGACTGGAAGATAGGAACTGCACTTATCGGCGCGACCGCAGCTAAGGAGGTGTTTGTCGCACAATTGGGGATAGTGTATGCGGTAAATCATGGCGATCAAGGCTCAGAAACGTTGCGGGAAAAATTACAGGCAAACTACTCACCTTTAACAGGTTTTTGCATAATGTTATTTTGCCTGATTAGCACGCCGTGTATAGTGACGGTTCTAATGACAAAACAAGAAACAGGCTCCTGGGGCTGGGCGTTTTTTCAATTCTTAGGCCTAACTATGCTGGCTTATGTGGTAACACTCATCGTTTATCAGGTTGGCAGTTTAATGATAGGATGAGTCGAGGATGTGCATTTAAGTCATCGTAGTTGCTGCAATTAAGATTTTTAGTAGCGACTCATAATGTTGGTAAGGATTTTTCGGCTCGCCACCGGCAGAATAAGCTGGTGGCTTATAAAAATAGTAAGGTGGGGCTTCCAACTCCGGCTTGGCCTTCGCCGAGACGAGTGCCCCACCACAACCTTATCAGATTCCGGTCGAGCTGATCCCGACCAGTTGGGACCAGGTAGTGCCTATGCCAGAAAAATCGGTGGGCTAACTCGTGCTACGTAGCTACTTCGTAGAGTAGTAAACCCACCCTAAACTACCGCGGATTTACACCCGTGGTATTACAAAAGAAGAATAAATGTATTAGCTGTAATACCTAAGATACTTAGGTATTCTTGATATCTGAGGGATTCTTGTTTGAATAATACCAATTGTGCTTGATATTTGCGCCTTTGTCATTTCGACCGAAGCCCCTAAGGGGCGAAGTGGAGAAATCTATTTATGGCTTAGTGGTTATATGCAAAATGAAAGTGCACCACCTTTTTGAATTTTTTTCAGGGATTCCGGATTAATCTTAAATGGTACTGAAATTATACGTTCAAGTTGTTTATCTCTCTCAATGTGAACTGTAAGGGTTTCTTTTAACAAATGCCATTCAGCAAGAACAAAATAGCTGATATAAGACGCTGGAAGCATCACAATCTCGTTGAGAACTTCTATCCAGCCATCGCCTCCGTCGGAGAGCTCACGAACCTGGCGAAGAAAGTAAACCTTAGGGACAAACTCGCGTTTCTTTTGACGACCAGACCTCGGAACTTCATAGCCAGTATATCGAAGCGATGCTTCATTAAACCACGCCAATTGACAGTCTATCTCAGACAGACAGCTAAAGGTACGTCGATTCCAAAAATTCCTGGCAAAGACGCTGTTATTACCCTCTATCGAGGCCTGAGAAAACGGACGTCGGGGTACCGCATAGATAGGCCAAATCTGATTACCCAAAAGAAATGCCATCGCCTTGCTGATATTGCGTTTGCCAGATCGAGAGCCTATGGTTTCCGTTGCATTGTCAACTTTTATGCAGTCTGGTCTCTCATATTGCTCAAAGACTTCTTGGCATCCGCAAATAAATGCTTTGGCATTTTTGGCTTCTATCCTCTTGAAATATCGAAACTTAGGTTCTGTCTTAAACGAAAAACCGATAAAGTGAATCGGCTCTGTACGACCTGTAAGATATTTTTGGCCTACAAAGTCCGCCTCCATGACTCGCTTGCCAAAGGTGTGATAGATGGTGTTCTCCGGATAGCACAGATAGCGAGATGCTCCGGTATTACGATGCTTTCTGTATTTATCCGAAAGCTCCATGTCTTTGAGGATTTGTCCAATCGTTCGCAATGGAGGGACGGTGTCGTTAGGATAGCGATGTCTCCATTCTTGTTCGATGGCGGAGGCTCCCCAAAAGAAGGCTTTGGGATTTGCTTTCAGATAGGCGTGCAGCTCTACAATCCTATGTTCGGTATGTTGATCCCATTTTCTTCTTTTTCCTCTGGGCCAGCCTCTGTTATCTATAGAGAAATCTTGATCTGGCGATTGG
>Ga0307437_1001741_pt1 | contig 14165 bp, 13 predicted proteins | sample SalMarWE160390MG_FD_202146 | JGI IMG/M metagenome (GOLD analysis project Ga0307437, IMG submission 202146) | Salt marsh sediment microbial communities from the Plum Island Ecosystem LTER, Massachusetts, United States - WE1603-90 | ecosystem: Environmental > Aquatic > Marine > Intertidal zone >...
GTGGACAATATCTACGATTTGTATAGTAACGGCAAAACGCTTGCAGATGCCTTGTTTTCCGACTTTATGAAAAATGGACGAAAATGGCAAAAGGAGTATGGCCTGGATAATTGGAGAAGGCCCCGTAACTGGCTGATGCCCTGCTCTATAAGGGACCATTATGAAATCTTTAGACGCTCAGTCCTGCCGAGCAACGTAAAGCCCGAAGACGACAAAGCCAAAGAATCTCTGGAATCCGACGAATACTTTGAGGTGATGAGAAATTATGATATGCAACTAGAGAATTTGACCGAAAGAATCTGGCAAAGTGAGTATCTTAATGTACAATAACATTCCGACGGCGTATGCAGCTTTTGCAGCTCGGTCCGTTCAACCTGTTGCTCAGGAGGTCGCCCTCCTTAAAGTTTCTGGAGCGTTGACTCAAAATGACCTTGAATAGTTATTCATCGTTATGTGACGATTTCTACATTGATATGCACATCAACACCAAGCTCAATCTACCCACACAGCGGGACACAATCCTGGCGTTTTTCGAGCGAGTACAGAAGAGTTTTCCCACGATGGCTCACTTCTACCGACGTGAGAATAATGAGTATTGCCTCGAAGAGAACCGTAACGTCGGCCAGTATCGCTGGCTCAGTCTCGAAATAGATCGCATCTGCTCTGGAATGGTCAATCCCTCATGTTTTGAAGATGCGTACCGCCAGGATCGTTTAGTGTTGGAGCTTGTTCCCTTCATGCTTGGAGTAAGTCGCCTCGACATATATTCGCTTGATGTTACTTTCGCTATGGATTTTGACTTTATGGGCAGTCACGATGAAGTTATTGCCGAGGCTCTATTCGGCACAAGTGCCTTTAGTGACTTGCTGGATATACCCTACGCAAGACCGATCGGTTTTTCACCTTCGATAGTTATAGCGCTATCCGAGGACGAGCGTACGCAGGCCCGAATAAGCATCGAGTCCAGGACAAGTATTTTTGAACCGAGCGACAAACAGAATGATCAAGACAACGCAATAAGTCTTTCTCTTACGGTCCGTCAATATCCGAATCCAAGCAGGAGCTTCGATACTCAGAAATCTTTTGAGTTCCAATGCCAATTAGCTGAAGAGCTAATGGCGGAAAAGATAGTTCCTTATATAGTCCAGCCCCTAAACGAGAAAATCTCACAAAAACGTGTTACGTAGGTGGTAGAAGGACTTTTAAATGGCTATAGAAGCACCCGTTAGCAAATATAGAAAAAATAACCTGAAAATTTATATTGTAATCTGCGTTGTCGCTGCAATCTGGTTCGGCTATGACGGCTATCTCAACAAAGGCTTCAGAGAAGAACACACCGACCCAAGCGGCAAAGCCGACAATACGCTGATTATCAACCGTAATGCACCCCCACTTCTTATCCTTGCAGCAGGGCTTTTTGGTGTCTATCTACTGGCCATAAGAAAAAAGAAGATTATTGCCGGCGATAAGGAGCTTATCATCAACACAAAAGAGAAAATAGCTTATGAAGATATACAGAAAATAGACAAAACACATTTTGATAAAAAAGGATTCTTCGTAATCACATACAAAAGCAACAACAATGTAGAAGTAGAACGCAAACTAAACCATAGACAATATGATAATTTAGCTGCCATTCTGGATCACCTGGTAGCAAAAATCACTTGACCGTTACCTCAACAAACCATAAGATTCAATGGCTGACCGCAATAGGTTACGGGAATCTAATTTTGTGTCGATTGCAAAATGAAGATACAGCTCGGCAAGCTATTGCGGTTTGTCTTTGCTAACATTAACATGATATTTGGCAAAAGTACGAATGAACTATTGTGTAATCGGATTGCAATGGGGCGATGAGGGCAAAGGCAAGGTCGTTGACATTCTTGCTGAGAGCTGCGATATCGTCGTTCGTTATAATGGTGGCTCCAACGCCGGGCATACTGTCGTGGTAAACAATCCACAGGCTCCTTCAAGGGAAGACAGATTTGCCTTGCACCTTCTTCCAAGCGGCTCCGTCCGGCCGAATGTCGCCTGTATTATCACAAATGGCGTTGTAGTTGATCCGGAGGTACTGCTGAATGAAATTAAGACACTTGCTGCGAAAAAAATCACCCTGAAAGGCCGACTCTTTATCAGTGAAAATGCGCACGTTGTTCTTGACTATCATAAAAAAGAGGACCGGTTGCGCGAGGAGTCTCTCGGTAAAAACAAAATTGGTACAACAGTACGCGGCATAGGTCCGTGCGTTGCTGATAAAGTTGGTAGAAGCTACGCGGTTCGCATGGGCGATTTCAGGGACCTTGAAAATCTCAAAGGAAAACTTCAAACAATTATTGAATACAAGAACAAGGTTTTCTCGGCTCTTTACAGTGCCGAGCCGATAGACGCCGCTGGGATCTTCGAAAAATGTAAGCTTTATGCTGACAAACTTTCGCCTTTTGTTATCGATACCACCGAGTTTCTTCACAGCGCGATCGCTGAGGGAAAGTCTATTCTCTTCGAAGGTGCGCAGGGCACCATGCTGGATATCGACCATGGCACCTTTCCATTCGTGACCAGCTCGAACTCAAGTTCGCTCGGCATGCCAGCCGGCTGTGGAGTACCAGCTAAGACGATCAACGAGTACTTGGGCGTAGCAAAGGCCTACACTACGCGTGTCGGAGCAGGTCCTTTTCCAACTGAGCAAGATAACGAAATCGGTCGGTATTTACGCGATAAGGGCAATGAATACGGCACGACTACCGGCCGGCCTCGGCGATGCGGTTGGTTCGATGCCGTGGTAGTATCATACGCAGCCAAAATTGGAGCCATTGATGCGATTGCATTGATGCACCTTGACACACTTACCGGCTTGAAAGAATTGAGAATCTGCAGAGCTTATGATATCGATGGCTGCGAGAAGACCTTTTTTCCTGCAAATATAGCCAGGCTCGCAAAGGCCACATGTGTTTATGACACTCTATCTGGCTGGGATGAAGACATAACCGATATTAAGAGCTTCGAGCAATTGCCTGCAAACGCCCAGGGATATATTCGACATATCGAAGATGTTATAGGCAAACCAATCAAAATGATCGGCGTCGGACCAAAACGAAATCAGACAATATCTAAGTAAACGAAACTAAAAAAATGCGATATAAAGCGGCAAAGGCACAAAGGGACAGAGACAAAAAGGGACTGGGGAATGTGGATGCTTAAATGAGTGATGAGCAAGTGAGTAAAAATTAACACATAAACGCATTTACTCATCAACTCATCTAAGTTCCATTTTGCGATGAATATAGCCGAGGAAAAATTAAGGCGAACCGCCAAGCTTCTTGGACTTGACGTCCACCAGGTACCTCATCACATCGCTATAATTATGGATGGCAATGGCCGATGGGCTCAGCAAAAAGGGCTGCCCCGAATCGCTGGACACCACCGGGGGGCGGAAACCGCTGAAGAAATAGCACACCGATGTGTCGATTTTGGCATTGAGTCTCTAACCTTGTATTCCTTCAGCATGGAAAACTGGAAAAGGCCTAAAGCCGAAGTCAATGCACTTATGGAGCTCTACACGCAGCACCTCATCAAGATGCAGCCTAAACTGATGAAAAACAACGTAAGACTCATTCACCTCGGGCGGTTGGCCGGGCTGCCTGCAGCACTCAGGGCAGAGCTTACTAAAACCAATAAAATGACCAGCACCAATACTGGAATGATACTGGCGCTGGCACTGAACTATGGAGCTAGAGCTGAAATCGTAGATGCCGCAAGAAAAATTGCTCAGAAATATAAAAAGGGACGAATGCGGCTCAAAGACATTGATGAGAGCTACATTAGCAAACACCTTTACACAAAAAATCTTGCCGATCCTGACCTTTTAATACGCACCGCAAACGAGATGAGAGTTAGTAATTTTTTGTTATGGCAAATTTCATACAGCGAATTCTATGTTACAGAAACACTCTGGCCGGATTTCAACGAAGCCTCTCTAAAAGAAGCTATATTAGTTTATGCAAAACGTGACCGGCGCTTCGGCACTATAAAAGGAACCTCGAAAACAGCAAAAACAATCTCCGAGGGACTTTAGTCTCTAATCCGGAGCCGCTCGATCCCGCCGCGCACGTTCAAAGTGGGCAATTCAGAATTATGCTTAAGTACAGACTACTTTTTGGAACATTAATGACACTATCCTTCACAGGCCTTGTTTGTCTTGATGGCTGGCTGGATGGTTCGCTAACATCCTCACCTTCCGATGACTGTACCGTGCAGGCGACATTAATTTACATTGTTATCGCAGCAATAATAGTCCTGGCCCAGATTGAATTCTCAAATCTGGCTGCGGCAAGAGACTTAAAGAGCTTCACTTTCATTACAGCTGTTGTCTCCATCCTGTTGGCTGGCACATGGTACTGGCCTCAACTGTTTGAACTGTCATCCAGGCCCTATCTTTTTTTTCTGTTGTTCTTTGCCTTGTTGGGCTTGATGCTTTGGCAGCATATCCGATACGGCACTGCTGGTGTGCTGGCAAATTGTGGAGTAAACTTTTTATCTATCATCTATCTTGGACTCTTGGGCGGGTTTGTCCTCGCCATCCGGATCGATTTTGGACCTCTGCCGTTTTTACTATTTATTTTTACTATAAAGTCCTCTGATATCGGTGCTTACGCAATTGGGACCCTGTTTGGTAAACACAAATTTTCTCCCAATGTCAGCCCGTCAAAGACTTGGGAGGGAATGGCTGGGGCCGTTGTAACAGCCGCTGTTGTTGCTCTCGCTTTTGCCTGCACTTTTGATATAATAGCTTGGTGGTCGGCGACGATTTTCGGATTGTGCTTCGCCTTTATCGCACAAATTGGAGACCTGATCGAATCTATGATGAAACGGGACGCTGAGCAAAAGGATTCGGCAAACAACGTTCCCGGCTTCGGGGGCGTACTGGATGTAATTGATTCGCCTTTGGCTGCAGCACCTTTTGCGTATTTGTACTATGTATTGTTCCTGTAACGCTTAGCGTAACGAAGTTCACAGCCGGAGAAAAAGTAGGCGTACATTCTCGAGAAAGAAATACCTTGGAAGTCACTATACAACTTGATTCTCCTGGTAAACAAATGGAGTTGTTTGGTCCAGCCGACAACCATCTCCGCCTTTTGCGTCGGGAACTTGGCGTTAGAATCACCGCCCGTCAGTCCAATTTAATAATAAGCGGTGCAGAGAAGAACGTTAATAGAGCTGCTGAAGTCATCGACAGGATGCAAAAACACCTGATTAAACAGCATTCGTTGACTGCTTCAGATGTGAGTGTTCTTATCAGCAAAGATGCTTCATCACGGGCTACCGAATCCGGCCAGGCAATCGCCGTCTATTCGCACAAGAATCTTGTCGAACCCTCAACTAAGGGACAACTTAAATACATTGAAACAATGTTGGCCAAGGATATTACATTTTGCACAGGCCCGGCAGGAACTGGCAAAACGTACCTCGCTGTTGCAATTGCTGTTTCTATGCTAAAGAAAAAACAAATCAGGCGAATCGTCCTGGCGAGACCCGCAGTCGAAGCCGGTGAAAAACTCGGCTTTCTGCCTGGAGATATGCAGGCAAAAGTAAATCCTTATCTCCGTCCACTTTTTGATGCTCTTGAAGACATGATGGAGTTCGCCCAGATGAAAAAATTCATTGAGCTGGATATTATTGAGATCATCCCGCTTGCGTTTATGCGAGGCCGAACATTAAACGAAGCGGCTATTATTTGTGATGAAGCTCAGAACACCTCGGCTTTGCAGATGCTAATGGTCTTGACAAGATTGGGGCACGGCTCCAAGATGATAATAACGGGCGATACAACACAAATCGACCTCGGTGCAGGGCAAAAAAGTGGAATGGTCGAAGCAATGCAAATACTCAGACGAATCAAGGGTATCGGAATTGTGGAATTGACCCAGAAGGATATTGTCCGACATCGTCTGGTCCAAAATATTGTGCGAGCGTACAAAAAAAGTAAGAAGACAAATAAAGGATGATCAGGGGCCAGGGTTCAGGGATCAGCAGACTCGTCGCCCTGCTCCGCCAGAGCGCTTCGCGGCGGCGAGATGACTTCTCTGATCCCCGATCCCTGATCCCCGAAAGGCTTTTATGGGATTATTCAAGAAAACTAGTCCTCGTCGAACGCAAGTCCGCAAGCGTATATTTATTGAGCGTCCCTGGCAGCTAAGCCAGCTACTCAACACCGATATTCTCACATCGGTCCTGCTGTGGTTGCTTTTCGTCATACTGAGCATTGGTATCCTTTCGTTCGATTTCATCCGGCAAACGCGTTATTCTATTCTATTTCCACTCAGTGCAATGGTAATGCTCATTTCCGTTGCCGCTGGCCTTTACATCTATCACTATCAAGGCCAGATCATAAGAAATCACGCAAGAGCTGCTGTGCTGGTCGGCTTGTTCTTATTGTTATTAGGAGCGACCAAGCTCGGTGCCATCTCGACTAAGCACACCGCTTGGGCTACCAGCTGGGCTACCGCAACCGCCACGATTGCAGCGATAATCTTGACAATCGCTTACGACCAGCGATTTGCTATAGGCATGGGCGTTTCCTATTGCCTACTGGCGTGTTTAGCCGCTGGAGATGTTTCAAGCGATAAATATCAGCTTGTCGATATCGCTCTGCTCTTAACTATGCTCGCGGCTGTAGCAACTTGCTGCTTCAGTTTGAAAGAGATTCGCACAAGAATGAAGCTGCTTGAAGTCAGTACACTAACTGCTGCGATAGTATTTGCGATAGCAACATCTGTTGCTACCTTTGATCTACTTGGCCGGTCGCCTAAAACCTCTGACGTTCTTACCGCTGCAGCGGGTCATGCAGGTGCCGCCTTTATCGTAGGCCTACTCATTCAGAGCCTGTTGCCGGTTATTGAAAAAGTCTTTCGAATAGCAACGAGTATGACTTTGCTGGACTATAGTGATGCGAATCAGCCGCTCTTGAAACGGTTGGCGATGGAAGCACCTGGTACGTTTAGCCACAGTTTGCTCATCGGCTCAATCGCCGAGGCTGCTGCCGAGGCAATAGGTTGTAACGGCCTTTTGTGCAGGGTTGGGGCATATTACCACGATATTGGAAAAATCAATAAGCCCAAATACTTTATCGAAAACGAAATGGGCTCTGCCAGCCGACACAAGGAGCTCTCACCAGCTATGAGCCAACTAATTATCGTAGGCCACGTCAAAGACGGAATAGAAATGGCCAAGGAATATGGTTTGCCTGCTGTGCTGCGCCAGTTTATAGAGACGCACCACGGCACAACGCTGGTAGAACCTTTCTACAATGAGGCCAAAAAGAAGCACGAAGCTCCTGCAATAGGCTCATCTACACGAAAGCCTAAAGAAGCGCCACCTTCTGAGAATGAATTTAGATACCCCGGACCGAGACCACGAACAAAAGAAGCTGCCATTGTAATGCTGGCAGACGCGATCGAAGGTGCCGTTAGATCCCTGTCTGAAGTAACACCAGCTAAAGTAGAAGTAGTCGTACACAATATGGCGATGAAACGCCTTCAGGATGGCCAATTCGACGAATGTGACCTGTCGCTGCGCGAACTGAGCCAAATAGAGATGAGCATGTCTAAAACACTCGCTGCGCATCATCATGGCAGAATCGCATATCCAACCGCACCGGATGTTCCCGAAGACGCTCAGACACAACCTCAGCAGGCCTAAAAATCAAATCATAAGTGAAATCGACTAAGCATGATAGATGTTCAAATCATAAAAAATTTCCGGTACATCGATGCCAATTTGTATAGAATTAAAGGACTCGTCGAAGAAATTTGTGCCCGGTTCGAACTAACCAACGCCGTTATCAGTATTGCAATAGTCGATGATAAGCAAATCTTGCAACTAAACAAACGATTCTTGAAGCGTAATTGTGCTACCGATTGCTTGAGTTTCGACCTAACAGACGGATATGAGCCGGATTCCTGTAGATTTTTTGACCTTGTTATAAGCGGTGAAACGGCTGTCCGGCAGGCCAGCTTACGAGGCCATTCGGCTGAAGCTGAATTGGCACTTTACATTACACACGGCATGCTGCACAACCTTGGATTCGATGATTCAACACCTGAAAAGGCTAAGAAAATACATAATACCGAAGATGAAATTTTACAGCATTTTGGTTACGGATTGGTGTATAATAGCAATAAAGACCTGTAACCAGGATGCTGCTTTAGGTGGTTTGTGCTAAGCTAAAATATTTGAGGATTATTAAAACGTGAGTTACATCGGCTGGATGGTGTTGCTGATTTGCTTATCGGTAATAGCGACACTATTCTTTTCTGTCAACAGTATAACTCTACGCATATTCTCGCGTGCCAAGCTGCAGGAAGCATTCAAAAAAACAAATAAGCAAAACGGCAGCGAGGATCTCATCGACCAGATAGTAGCCAATGTTGAAAAGCTGACTCTGGCGTCCTCTTTTTATCGCTTCGTCTTCAATACGCTAACATTGCTATTATTGGTCGCAGCCTTTGTGCGCCCTTCAACGGAGTTGACTCTTGGCACATACATGCTTGTGTTCATTGTGGCAGCGGCAATCTTTTCAATCTTTGGTTTGGCAATCCCCCACGCTTGGGCTAAGTACGCAGGTGAAAAAGTTCTGAGTCGATCCTACAAGCTCCTCTTATTCTCGGCAAAGGTAACTTCGCCCATCATTCAAATCCTAAAATTATACGATGGTTTTGTACGTCGCCTCGCTGGCATCGTTGAGACATCGCCCGAGGAACAACAGGAGGAAAAGCAAGAAGAATTCTTGACCGACCTTGAGCAACACAGAATGGAGGGTACGGTTGACGAGGAAGAGCAGCAGATGATTGAAAAGGTTCTGGAACTTAGTGACCATACGGCTGATCAAATTATGACTCCTCGCACCGATATCGTTGCGATTGAAGTGAACTCTGATCTACAAACGGTCCTTAAAACTATTACCGACGCCGGTCATACACGCGTTCCAGTTTACGAAAGTAACATAGATAACATAGTCGGCCTTATCTATGCCAAGGACCTGCTGAGTGAAATTGGCAAGAACCCGGCAGACTTCAAGCTTCGTGATAAAATGCGGCAGGCTTACTTCGTTCCCGAGACAAAGCAACTGAGAGCCTTATTGCACGAGTTTCAAAACCAAAAATTGCATATCGCAGTCGTGCTGGATGAATATGGCGGGACAGCCGGCATCGTTACCTTGGAAGACATCCTTGAAGAACTTGTCGGTGAAATAACCGATGAGTATGAGGAAATACCTGCTGAGCCGATAAGGCAAATCGACCAAAACGTTATCGATGTCGATGCCAGGACCTATGTTGGCGACCTCAATGACAAGTTTGAGCTAAGCCTGCCGGAAGACGAAGACTACGATACTGTCGGAGGTTTTGTTTTCTCACGCCTGGGGTACATTCCGAAAACCGGCGAAAATTTCGACTACGAAGACCTGAAATTCACCATTGCTTCCGCCGAGGCCAGGAAAATAATACGCATTAGAATCCAGAAGGTCACACAGCAGTAACTATGTTAACCAAGGATTTGGCCATCTGTATACGCACCATCGACTATTCCGAAACATCTCAAATCGTTACGTTATTCACCAGAAAAACCGGCAAACTCAGCACCATCGCCAAAGGCTCCAAGCGTCCGAAGTCTGCGTTTGAAGGACCGATTGAAATACTTTGCTTTGGTGAAATCGTCTTTTCCGACTCGAACAAAGAGAAACTCGCCACACTGACTGAATTTCAGCAGCAAACATTTAGACACCTTGCCGATGATCTTGTCGGCTTGAACTATTGTCTTTGTGCTGCGGAACTGCTGGACAGGCTCACAACTGAATACGATCCTCATCCAGAGCTCTTTGATTGTTTCTTGAGCTTGCTGAAAAATATTAACGAACTACAGGCAGCAAGAGACGAACATCGAAAGTTTTTGGTTTTACTAATAAGATATGAGTTGGTCTTGCTCAGAGAAATCGGCCTGCTGCCGGTACTTGATGCCTGTGCAAATTGCAAAAGTGCTGTTTCCCTTAGTTGGCCACAAGGTTATTTTAGTAACTCCGCACCCGGCTTGATCTGCAGTGATTGCGAAGCGAGCTTTCCTGACCGCACTGTCATATCGAGCGAAACCTTGGATTGTCTTTCCAATATGAAACAGCTTACTGCTGCAAGCGAGAAAACTCTCAATGAAATTGAAAATATCTTAATATCCTACTTCACACATATACTGGGCCGACCACCCAGAATGGCCAAATATATTCTACGAGAGTGAATCAACTACAAATGGTTTTTTCCCGATAAATACAATACCATTGGCCCCTTGAAGACAAGAGCTGAACAGATGACGAATTCGAGTATGCTGCCGGAGCGCGTTTCGCAGGTAAATATCGAGGGCAGAGATATTTATCTGGTGGGAACGGCCCACCTGTCGAAAGAAAGTGTCGAGGACGTCCGAATTGCCATCGAAACAGTGTTGCCTGATACAATCTGTGTGGAACTTTGCGAATCACGCCACAAGGCGCTCACCCAGAAGGACAACTGGGCGAAAACCGATATTTTCAAAATCATCAGAGAAAAGAAGGCGGTTTTTCTTTTGGCCCAGCTAATTATGAGCTCTTTTTATAGGCGTCTGGGCGAAAAACTCGGTATCCAGCCGGGGGCCGAAATGCTCGAAGCTATAAAACTCGCCGACGAGACAGATATTCAACTCGTTCTCGCTGACCGCGATGTCGAAATTACGCTGAAGCGCGTCTGGGGCTATCTGAGCTTCTGGAATAAGCTCAAGCTGATGATTCACCTTACCGCCTCAATATTCTCAAGAGAAGAAATTGATACAAGTACAATTGAGACACTCAAACAAAAAGATCAGCTCGAAAGTGTGCTGAACGAATTTACAGAGAAGTTTCCTGAGATCAAAAGACGCCTCATAGACGAACGGGATGTTTACCTTGCTCAAAAAATCCGAAGAGCACCAGGTAAAAAAATTGTCGCGGTAGTCGGCGCAGGCCACGTTAACGGTATAAAAAAGCACATTGGCAAAGACGAATCGCTCGATGAACTGGTGCGAATCCCACCTAAATCTATTTGGCCAACCATTACCAAATGGGCTATCCCGGCAGCAATTATAGTTCTGATTACATACGGTTTTTTTAAGGAAGGGGCGGCTCATTCGGTGGAAAATATATACATCTGGATACTTGTAAATGGCATCCTCTCAGCCGCCGGCGCAGCCGCGGCATTAGCGCATCCTTTAACAATTCTATCAGCGTTTCTTGGCGCACCGCTGACCAGTCTTAACCCGACTATAGCGGCGGGCTGGGTGGCTGGAATTGTCCAGGCCTGGATAAAAAAACCGACAGTTACCGATTTTGAGGACCTGCCTAACGCGATATCCACCTTCAAGGGCTTTTGGACGAATCCCGTAACTAAGATACTTTTGATAGTCGCTCTCGCCAACCTTGGCAGTGTGCTTGGCACCTATATTGCCGGTATTTGGATCGCAGCACGCTCGGTCTGAACATCAATAATGCTTCACTTGCGAGGGTTTTTCTATCCCGAATTAACGATATCCGAACTTGAGAAAATCCTTGACGGGCCATAGCAGGCAAAATTGTTCTTGGTTTAGAGGCGGATTTTAGATAAAATAGAAGTGTGAAAGAGTTCGTGAGTAAGATAATGAAGTACGAAATTTTATGGAGAAGGATGTGATGAAAAGTTTGGTTTATGGGACTTTGAGTTTATGGTTATTAATGGTTTGTGTCTCTTGGGCTGCGCCTGAGCCAGCTATAGTGCCTGGGCCGAGAGACTGGACACTTGTCGTAACCTTTGAGCACCCACAGTTGCTCTCTTTACAGCCAAGAGGCGTAAGCACGCCAACGCACTTTTGGTACATCATCATTACGCTAACTAACAAGACAAATCGCGATGTCGATTTCTATCCCAACTGCGAGCTAATGACAGATACATTTCAAATCATACCTGCTGGAAGGGCTGTACCGCCGATAGTCTTTGAGAGAATCAAGAACCGGCATAAAAGCAAGTATCCATTTCTTCAACCCTTGGAAAAGGCCGGCAATAGAATACTTCAAGGCCAGGACAACGCCAAAGACCTCGCGATAATATGGCCTGATTTTGACATGAGAGCCAAAGGAATCAAAATATTTATAACCGGTTTAAGCAACGAGACAGTAACCGTTGACCATCCGGTAGCTAAAGACGCTACTGGCGAGCCGATCAAAGTGTATCTGAGAAAAACCCTTGAATTAGACTACAGTATCAGCGGTGATCCGGCTTTAAGGCAATCAATAAACATAGATTACAATGGCAAACGCTGGATTATGCGATAGAAAATCCGCTCCGTAATTAATTGGGGGGTATTCAATTGTTTGGGAAATAGACGAGCTAATTGAGAAAGCCCGATGATTAATCGGACAAAAGTCACGGAAGGCTTTTGTCAAGCCTTCACAAATATCCGCCAGAACCTTATCTCAGTGTTATTTGAAGGACGGAAGTATTGTCACAGTGGTTGGTCTCATACCAACTGAGTCTTCTATAAGTTCTATCTGAAAATAACGTCTTTATTTCCAACACGAGTTTTTGCCCTGACAGAGCTAATGCAAACATAGCCCAGTGGAGATGTAATTAGTTTTCCATATATTCTCGAAAAAATATGTGCCCCAAAGCTGGTAAAAAATAAAGTTTTTTTGGAGTCACAGCGGTGGATTTGGTATAAATCATAATGAAGTGACATGCGAACATTCGCTCTCGCAGGAGAAAAATGCGTATTTCTCACTGATAAGCGAGGAAAGGCAGGAGGGAGATGCAAGGCTCTGACAAAAATTATGTCCTTGGGAAGTTAACTTTTACTGCGTTGATTCTAACTTTTATTTATTGGCTAAGCAGTGAAGAAAAGAGGAGTAGACTTTTAAGATAGGAGAATAAAAATGTTGCGGAAAACATGCTTGCTGATCTTGATTATTGTACTGCTATTATTGGGACAGACATCCTGGGCTGGAGTCAGGAATGTAGTTTTAATGATCGGCGATGGGATGGGATTCGAGCAGGTCAAGGCGGCGTCGCTTTACGCGTATGGGCGCGAAGGGAGGTTATCATTTGAGAAATTTTATCGCGGAGAGATGATGACACACTCAGCGAATTCGTATCTGCAAAAAAGTCATGCAACGGATTCGGCCGCGGCGGTTACTGCAATGGCGACAGGACAAAAGGTGGATAACAGGATTCTCAGTCAAAAAGGAGACGAGCCTATCAAGACAATCCTTGAGTACTTACAACAAGAGGGTAAAACAACTGGACTGGTGACAACAGTGCCCGTTACACATGCTACGCCGGCTGGATTTGGAGCCCATACTAAAAATCGAAACAATTACGAAGAGATCGCGGATGATTATCTTAATCAGACTCGGCCCAATGTTCTTTTCGGAGCGTTTTATGCCAACGGTCGAGGGATGACGGAAACGAAAGCCAAGCAGGCAGGTTATTTGGTGGCCCAAACAAGGGAACAGATGCATCATATCGTATGGTCAGTGGACCAGAATCCAACGAAAGAGGTGTTCATAGTGGGGTTGTTTTCGCCTGATGAGATGCCATGGGAATATGATTATTATAATCCACATAGAATTCTGTTTCCCGAGGAAAAGAAAAGCGATTCACCCGATTATAATGCGGTACCGCATTTATCAGAGATGACGACGGCAGCGCTGTCTTTGCTGGGAAATGACCCAGACGGTTTTTTTCTAATGGTGGAGGGCGGTAAGATCGACTGGGCATGTCATGGTAACATTATCGAGCACTGCGTTTTTAATACGTTGGAATTCGATAAAGCATTTCAGGTGGTTCTGAATTGGGCAGAGGATCAAGACGATACCTTGATACTTGTGACCGCAGACCACGAATGTGGGGGATTGAGGGTCGTTAAAAATCGAGGGAAAGGATTTATGCCCCAGGTTTTCTGGGGCTCGACAGATCATACCGGAGCGAATGTGCCTGTTTATGCGACAGGCTACGGAGCCGAGGAATTTGTCGGCGTAATTGATAATACAGAACTCTTTACGATAATTCTCGAATTGTCACAATGATGATTAATACAAATCCAATTAAATAAATGCACTTTTTGACAAATTACCGATCATCATGTCA
>Ga0307437_1001749_pt1 | contig 14108 bp, 12 predicted proteins | sample SalMarWE160390MG_FD_202146 | JGI IMG/M metagenome (GOLD analysis project Ga0307437, IMG submission 202146) | Salt marsh sediment microbial communities from the Plum Island Ecosystem LTER, Massachusetts, United States - WE1603-90 | ecosystem: Environmental > Aquatic > Marine > Intertidal zone >...
CCAGGGACATCGCCATCGCCATCGAGGGCATCGGGGGCTTGTTCAACGCCAGCACGGGCCGAGAACTCACCACCTACTGGGCCAAGGTTGGCGAGGACCACTTCTCCATAGCCCTGGACGTTCTGGCGGACATGCTTCTCAACTCCAAAGTGGAGGAGCAAGAACTGGAGAAGGAACGTGGGGTCATCATCGAGGAGATCAACATGACCCTGGATCATCCTTCGGATTGGGTCCATCTGCTGGCGACTGAGCTGATATGGCCCGATCATCCCCTGGGTCGAGACCAGGCAGGCACCAAGGAGAGCGTCTCCGGGATCACCAGAGCGATGATTGGCGACTACCTGAATCGGCACTACCAGCCGGCCAACGCTGTGCTGGCCGTAGCCGGCAACATCCAACACGAGAGAGCGGTGCGTGAGGCTGAGTCCATGCTCGAGGCCTGGCGTCTGGCTCCAGCCGCCGCCTTTCTCCCCATGGATCAGGAGCAAGGAACGTACAGGGTAAGGCTGGCGCACAAGCCCACACAGCAAGCCCACCTTGCCCTCGTGCTCCCGGGCATCTCTCGCTTCGACGACGACAAGTACAGCCTCAGCCTGCTCAACACCATACTGGGGCAGGGCATGAGTTCTCGCCTGTTCCTGGAAGTACGGGAGAAGCGAGGACTGGCCTACTCCGTGTACTCATACGTCTCGCCTCTGACGGACACAGGTTTGGTGGGCGTCTACGCCGGTGTGGATTCAGACCGCATAGAGGGCGCTTTGCAGGCCATACTGGTGGAACTGGAGAAGATGAAGCAGGAACCTATGCCCGAGGAGGAGCTGCGCAAGGCCAAGGAGTTCACCAAGGGGCGACTGAAGCTACAGATGGAGGACTCCTCCTCCGTCGCCTCCTGGATCGGACGGCAGGAGATCCTCGAGGACCGGGTCCTATCCCTCGATGAGGTGCTGGAGGAAATAGATGCCGTGACCACTGATGACGTCCAACGTGTGGCACGGCGCCTCTTCCGCCAGGAGAAGCTCAATCTGGCCGTCGTCGGCCCTTACGAAAGCAACAAGGAAGAGGATTTCCGGTCGCTGCTGACACTCTGATGCCCTGTGGAGCCCCTGCGACTCCTGCGTAGGGCAGTTGGTCGTGACTACCGGAAGGGATACCAGATCGCGACGATGAGCGGGGCGTGCGCGGCCTCTCGAGCAGAAGTGCAAACCGTGCCGAAGATGGAGCCATCTCAGAGCATCTTGAATCGACCGGAGGTCCTGCGCGTGATCTTCCACCCGCGAACCCACGATTCCCCCACCACTGTCCCATCCGGTGTGCGCTCCATTTCCATAGAGGTCGAGCAGGGAATCTCCGCAGGCGGACGACTGTACGAAGCAGGGCCAGACGCTCCGGCGATCCTCTTCTGGCACGGGAACGGCGAGATCGCTGCCGACTACGACCCCATCGGCTCGCTCTACGCTAGCCTCGGGATCACGCTGCTCGTGTTTGACTACCGGGGATATGGCAACAGCGGCGGCTCGCCCACGTGCAGCAACCTTCTCACCGATGCGGTCACTCTCTTCCAGGCGGCCGAGGGCATCTTCGAGGATCAAGGTCTCGCCCCCTCCAGGCTCTTCGCCATGGGCCGTTCCCTGGGAAGCGCAGCCGCCATTGAGGTCGCCAGCACCCACGGAGATCAGCTCGTTGGGCTCATCGTCGAGAGCGGTTTCTCGGACACCTTCTCCCTTCTGGCACGCCTAGGCGTGCACGTGTCGGGTGCAACCGAAGCGAGCGATGGCTTCGGCAACGGCCTCAAGATGGAGAGGGTCACCATCCCCACACTGATCATCCACGGCGAGAGCGACGTCCTCATCCCGGCAGCAGACGGTCAGCAACTCTTTCGCAGCTCGCGCGTAGACGACAAGAGACTGGAGCTGATCCCGGGTGCGGGTCACAACGACCTGATGTTGGTGGGAAGGGCTCAGTACTTCGAGGCCATACGCAGGTTCGTGTTTGGATAACCCGGAGGTCTAGATTCGTGTCTGAGGCAGAGCAGGGGGATTCCACTACGCACATCATCATTGGTGTGGCCGGAGGCACAGGATCGGGCAAGACCACGGTGTCGGAGGCGATCCTGGACAGGGTAGGGCGCGACGAGATAGCCTATTTGCAGCACGATTCCTACTACAGAGACCGCAGCTTTCTCCCACCCGAAGAGAGGGCCAACGCCAACTTCGACCACCCAGATGCCCTGGAGAGCGAACTCCTCGCCCAGCACCTCCGATCGCTCAAAGTGGGGCAAAACGTGGAGGTACCTCTCTACGACTTCACCTCTCATACGCGCAGGCACGAGACAGTCCGTGTCGAGGCGCGGAACGTCATCCTCGTGGAAGGCATACTCATCTTCGCCGAGAAAGCCCTAAGGGAGTTGATGGACATCAAGGTCTTCGTGGATACCGACGCTGACGTTCGTTTCATCCGCCGGCTCCAGAGGGACATCAGCGAGCGAGGACGGACAGTGGAATCGGTGATTCGACAGTACACTGAGACAGTACGCCCTATGCACCTGGAGTTCGTCGAGCCCAGCAAGCGGTATGCTGACATAATCGTCCCCGAGGGCGGTTTCAACGTCACTGCCATAGACATGATTGTAGCCAAAGTCAAGGACATGATCGCAGAGCAGTGAGGGTTGAGGGCCGGTAGCTGCGCCCTCATGTCCTGGCTGCCCTGAATGCCGTCCGAAGACTTTCGTCCGGATGCGGACAATGATCGGTGGGAGGTTGGTACTATTGACTGCTGTACTGCAGCATAGTATAATGGGGCATAGCAGGGCTAAGCTCGGCTATAAAGGGGAGGGTCTTGCAGAGAAGACCATCTGGGGCGAGTGTATATCCCGTGCGTCGTCTGAGCGCGGGCCGTTTCTTTGTGTTGCCCCAGCATCGCCCAGCACCACGAGGCCGTACACTTGAACGCGCAGCCGCATTGACAGGCCACAGAAGACCGGCCAAGCGATCCATCGAGATGACGGCTGGCCTTGAGAGCAAGGCAAGGTTTGAGTCAAGATCGCACTTCCACGGTCGGAATCGGACTACCACGGAGAACAACCGAAGACACGAGAACTCACCATGAACACGACTGTCGACGACCAGCAAACGGGGACCGTGATCCCCCCTGTTCACGAAGCACCCACCATACTGATCCGACCCTCACGCGGTTGGGTCGCCCTCAACCTGCGGGATCTGTGGAACTATCGAGAGTTGCTCTATTTCCTTACCTGGCGCGACATCAAGGTACGATACAAGCAAACGGTTCTCGGAGCAGCCTGGGCGGTGCTCCAACCCTTCTTCACCATGGTTGTCTTCAGCGTATTCTTTGGGCAGTTGGCCAAGGTACCCTCAGACGGCATTCCCTACCCGATCTTCTCCTACTGTGCGTTGCTGCCCTGGAGCTACTTTGCCGGCGCGCTGGACCGGGCAAGCAACAGCCTCGTGGGCAGCTCCCATCTAATCACCAAAGTCTACTTTCCACGTCTGGCCATACCCATCTCCGCCGTGATGGCAGGGTTAGTGGATTTCGGCATCGCTTTCGTGGTCCTCCTGGGCATGATGATCTACTACGGCTTCACTCCCACGACAGCCGCCTTGACTCTGCCGCTTTTCCTGTCACTGGCCGTGGCGACTGCCCTAGCTGTAGGCTTGTGGTTGTCGGCCCTCAACGTACAGTATCGAGACGTGCGGTATACGATTCCCTTTCTGACTCAGTTCTGGCTCTTCGCCACGCCGGTCGCCTATTCCAGTAGTCTGGTGCCGGAGCGGTGGCGTGCCTGGTACGGGCTGAACCCCATGGCCGGCGTGGTGGAGGGGTTCCGCTGGGCATTGCTGGGCAAGGAGCCGCCCGCATCTCTCCTGGCGGTTTCCACGGTGGTCGTGGTATTGTTGCTCATCGGCGGTCTGTACTACTTCCGCCGTATGGAGAAAACCTTCGCCGACCTTATCTGAACGATGACTGATATCGCCGTTCGCGTTGAGAACCTGAGTAAGCAGTACCGCATCGGGGGGGCGCAGGCTCGCTACAAGACGATGCGCGAGACCCTGATGGATATGGCTGCAGCTCCAGCACGTCGGTTGCGCCGCCTTGGCCGACCCGCGCCGCCCGAGGAGACCATCTGGGCCTTGGAAGACGTATCTTTCGAGGTCGAGCAGGGGGAGGTGGTGGGCATCATCGGTCGCAACGGCGCCGGCAAGACCACACTGCTGAGAATCCTCTCCCGCATCACCGAGCCTACCGAAGGGTACGCGAAGATCAAGGGCCGCGTGGGTTCGTTATTGGAGGTAGGTACCGGCTTCCACCCCGAGCTCACGGGGCGGGAGAACATCTACCTCAACGGGGCCATCCTGGGCATGAAGCGAGCCGAGATCGAGCGGAAGTTCGATGAGATCGTGGCCTTCTCCGAGATCGAGAAGTTCCTGGACACACCGGTGAAGCGCTACTCCAGTGGGATGTACGTGCGCCTGGCCTTCTCCGTGGCCGCCCACCTTGAGCCGGAGATACTGCTGGTGGACGAGGTGCTGGCGGTGGGGGATGCGGCTTTTCAAAAGAAGTGCCTGGGGAAAATGGGTGATGTGGCCAGTGAGGGCCGTACGGTACTGTTTGTAAGCCACAATATGGCAGCCATATCTGCGCTTTGCCCCCGCAGCGTGCTGCTTGAGGAGGGGCAGCTCGCCTGCTACGACGACACCCAGGAGGCCCTGGAGAAGTACTTGAACCTGGGCGCAGTCCTACAGCGGATTCCTCTGATCGAGCGAAAAGACAGAAGGGGCAGTGGTAGGATCACCTTGATGGATGTATCCTTCACAGACCCACAGGGGACGCCCACGCCCACCATCAGATCAGGCCAGGACACTCGAGCCTGCATCTCTTATGTCTGCAAAGATGGCGTTCCCCTGAGGAACGTAGTCGTTTCTATTGCGTTTGACGACTATTTGGGGCGACACCTCTTCAGTTGCCCGAGTCGAATCAGCGGAGAACCCTTCGACGAAGTGCCTCCTTCCGGCAGGATGATCTGTGCGATTCCGCGGCTCCCGTTGCCTCCAGGAACGTATACCTTCCATCTGTTCTGTGGGGTGAACAACGAAACAGGGGACTGGATTCGACATGCTGGGCAAGTCTCTGTTGCCGAAGGAGACTTCTTTGGGACCGGCAGACTGCCAGAAGCATCCCGGAGAGGACTACTTGTACCACATCATTGGGATGTGGAATAGGGCCGGGCACGCCCGTCATGAGGAAGGGATGGCGGTGTGACTGCTGCGAACCGTCGTGAGTCGCTGTGTGGCCGGATGGCCAGCGAGAGCAATGGTCTACTCCTTCACCTCCCTCAGACCATGGGTGCATCGAGTGTTGAGGTCGGCGTATGGTAGAAGAAGCTGTCAATGGAGTACTGGAAACAATACGCCAACGGCGCAGTGTTCGCCAGTTCACGTCCCAGCCAGTCCCGCGGCGTTTTATCGAAGAGATTGTGAGAGCTGGTGTCTGGGCTCCGACAGGTTCCAATCAACAAGAAGTCCGCTTTCTTGTTACCACTGACCCCACGGACCTCAACGCGGTATGGGCGGTCAAGCCACACATCAAGAACCCACAAGCCGCGATTCTAGTCTATGTTTCTACCTCGAACGACTACTACGACCGGCTGTATCGGTATCCGCATAGGGCCCAACTCCCGTTGTTGGACACGGGGGCAGCCTGTCAGAACATGCTGGTGGCTGCACATTCCTTGGGGCTGGGAGCTTGCTGGTTGAACCTCTCCCCTCACATGCGGTTCCGAAATGTGTGCAAGCGTTTCGCGCTTGCTCCTCATCTGCGCCTGGTAGGCGGGCTGTTCCTGGGATACCCGGCTCGTGTGCCTGACCTTCGCACGATCCGACATGGACCGGCGGGGCAACCTACGCGGATGGTTCAGAGGGGATCCATAGAGGAGTACTTGGTTCAACGACCGCCCGTGTCGAGGGTACTGTGCATACATTCGCTCGATCGGGATCATCCCAATCTTGGATCCCAGGCCATCGGCGCTGGTCTCAGGAAGGCCTTACACCAAGTCTTGCACGACAACTACTTGGGTGTGCTGGGGCTCCATGACTACCACCTCATGGAACTCAAGTGGTCCAAGTACCTTGCACTGACGCCTGAGGACGCTGTGCTGGCCTTCAAGAAAGACGTCAACGACTTCGCCTCGAAGCTCGAGCAGAGTCGTCGCGACCACACGCCGGGGCTTGCTAGGCTGCCCTACAGAGTACGCAGGTTGCTCCTTCGGATCGCCACTCGACCGGAAGAGCGCCTGTACCTTGCAGCCACGTCTGCGCTATCGCAGGATCCTCTTTGGGATTCGAGCGCTGCGGGGGGGGCTGAACCCGTGCCCCGGGGGTGTGTTGTCGAGAATGGCGAGATCAGGGTGCCAGCAATACCCCCTTCGACTGTGCGGTCTCGGTTGGAGCGCGCCATCGCTAGACGCTTGCACCGACTCCTGCCACGGCGATTCCCTCCGGTTGAGGATCCGAGGGCAGCGGCCGCTTCCCGTCTTCTGGATTGGGCTCAGGTGGTGCTGCTCGACGGCGACGGGAACATTGCAGACACCTGGCCCAGAGTAGTGATCCAGAGCCTGTTCGATCTTGCTTTGGCCAAGAGACTCGGGGCCGCCGCCTACTCTGTCAACCAGACCGTCGACCTGTCGAATCCCGTGCTTTGCCGTCTACTGAGATACGTCTACAACTCCATTGATGGTGTCGTTGTGCGTGAACCGATTAGCAGGCGCCGGTTAGAGGAAATGGGAGTGAAGCCCCACCTTATCGAAATCGGAGCTGACTGTGCCATACTGGTCGATGACTTCAGCGAAGCGAAGGCGAAAGCGGTCGCTGACCGCTTCGAAGTGCCCCCGGGCAGCATAGGTCTGGCCCTCAGGGCGGACATGGCCCCAGACTTGGAAATGTGGGCGGAGGCGGTGACAGCGATCCAGGAACGTTTCCACCGCAAGGTCGTCTACTTCAACTCGTCAGAGAAAACGGGCCTGCCCCTTGGGTGGGCCCTGCGGGAGAAGGTTGGAATCACGGTTGTGGAGGGCCTGTCCGACTACTCGGTGCTGGTTCCACTCTTGTCAAGACTCAGCCTCGTGGTCTCGCAGTGCTATCACCCCTTGTACTTCTCCATACTAGCACAAGTACCATTTGTCGCGCTGCGAGGAAACACCTTCAAGGCGGTGGGATTGCTCGAGCACCTTGAGTATCCCATTCCCGTGTTCGACAACCCCTCGCTCGAAGAGGTGCTCGACGCCATACAGACGATCATGCTGGACTATGACGATTTCAAGACCAGATTGACAGCCGCCAAAGCGTTGTTGAAGGAGAAGGCGCTCACCAACGTAGAAATGGTCGCTGGCGACTACGCATCTCCAGAGCCACTTGAGGGGTGACTCCTTGGGCGGCCTTTGGCTCGCTCCTGCCCAGACCGTATCCGCAGACATGGCCACAGCGGCGGCCTGGCGGCGGCGAAGGACCGACACCAGGGGCAGCGGACACTGGGAGGATGGATTGAGCAACAGTCCCCAATGCACAGCATGAGGTGTTATGGCTCTGCGTAGCTTCACATCGACGGGTAGTCAGTCGCGATGAACGCTAATACCATACTGGTGATATCGCATCGCCGCTCAGGGACACACTGGACCATGGATGCCATAAGGCACAATCACGCCTCGGTGGGTGAATCGTATCTGAATCTCGACAGGCTTCTGCCATGGCATGAGTCTCCGATGTCGATCAGTCATTTCAAGTCTCTGCTTGCAGATCAGCAGGGTGCGGTTCTCATCAAGACACATGCACCTCCAACACTGGAGCCTTTTGCAGTGGACACTGGGTTGTTGAGGTATGTCCAATCCCTGCTTGCCGAATCGGATGTGGTGTACGTGTATAGAGATGGACGAGACGTGATGGTGTCGCTATACTACTACATGAGGCACTACGACCCGGGAATGCGCGGAGTATCGTTCTCGGATTTCATCCGCATGAAGAGCCAGTTCGATACCATACCGGCCAGCGAGCACCGGTTGAACCGCGTTGAATACTGGAAGTTCCATGTTGGGGGATGGCTGAAACAGTCGGCTATCTCCGGGGTTTCATACGAAGACCTACATGCGGATTATGAGGCGGTGGTCAAGGCACTGGGAACATGTCTTGGACGTGAGACCGTCGCCGACATCAAACCAGTTGACTTGCACAGCAGATATCCGTCCGGCAAGCTCCATAGGCTTGCCCTCGGCATGGTTCGCACAATCCGCAGTCGATCCAGCCCCACCTCATCGGCCATTCTGCCGCGCAAGGGAGCCGTTGGTGAATGGAGGCGGCACTTCTCTGATCAAGACATCTCATTCTTCAATAGCATTGCTGTCGACCTTCTGCAAGAACTGGGCTACTTGTGACGAGAACGCTGCTGTCAAAGCCCACGCCCCTTGCGAAGTTGAATAACGGTACGAGGTAACTCTCGGCGACACCAGATGCGCTTCTTGATAGTCAACACCGATTATGGTGCCTTCTTGCGCCAGCTCTACAGCCAGCATAGCACGCTGGAGACAGCCCCGTACGAAGAGCAGATGCGCGCGCGGACTGAGAGTCTCTTTGGCGTGGCGGATTTCTACTCACGCAATCTGCGCAGACTGGGGCATGAAGCGTGGGATGTCTACGCGAACAATGAATTCATGCAGAGGGCTTGGGCGCGCGAGCATGGGCTTCCTGTTGGGGAGCCAAGATCGCGCGAGGGAGCTAAGTACCGGATGCTCAAGCGCGCCCGTGGTCTGGCGTCTAATACGCCACTTCGCTTTCTGAAGCCGGTCCTCCGTCCGCTGCTGCATGTTCTGGATAGCCAGCAAGCGTGGCTCTATGATATCCTGTCAGCACAGATCAGCCATTACCGGCCGGATGTACTTCTCAACCAGAACATTGGCCTGCCGAGCCGGTTCTTCCAGGAGGCCAAGTCGCACACTCGGTTGCTGGTAGGGCAGCACGCCTCAGTCGTGCCGAAGGGACAGGATCTCGGCGTCTACGATCTGATGATCTCCTCGCTTCCCAATCTCGTCGACTACTTCACACGACAGGGCGTGACCAGCGAACTTCACCGGCTCGGTTTCGAACCAGCCGTACTTCAAAGACTCGGCGAAGTGAAGAAGTCCAGACTGGTTTCGTTCGTCGGCAGTGTGTTCCCAGCCCATGCTTCGCGGCGACAGTGGTTGGAGTACGTGTGTCAACGCACAGGCGTGGAAGTCTGGGGCCAGGTGAATGGATTGCCGCACGACTCACCCGTGGCCAACTGTCACCAAGGGACAGCCTGGGGTCTGGAGATGTATCGGATTCTGCAAGATTCTCATATGACCCTGAACCATCACATCGATATGGCGGAGAACTACGCCAACAACATGCGCCTATTCGAGGCCACGGGAGTAGGTACCCTGCTCATCACAGACTGGAAAGAGAACCTTCACCAGATGTTTGACCCGGGCAGCGAGGTAGCGGCTTACCGAAGCCCACAGGAATGCGTTGAGCTCATCGAGCACTACGCGAATCACGACCATGAGCGCGAGGCGGTCGCGCGTCGTGGGCAACAACGAACGCTGCGGCATCATACCTACTACGAACGAATGCAGGAGTTGGTGGACATTGTCGGCAGACACTTGTGAACGGCTCTTTGCGGTGCTGTCATGAGCGCAATCGTTGCCTTCAAAGAACAGGCATCTAAGGGTTTCGCGAGGCTGGCCTGGAGAGCGAAACAGATGGTCGGTATCCCGCCGCAGAGTGCTATGGAAGCCTTCTGCAGACTATCCTGGATTGTGGACCATCAGGCGCGCTACTGTCCTGGTCGATTCACGTTTCCGTTCGGTACACTCGAGTATGTGGACGGCAAGTCGTTGAAATGGCAGTATTGGGAGATCTTCGTACAAAAGGCCTACGACTTTGACGCGCAGCGTGAAGACCCGATCATCGTAGACTGCGGCGGCAACATTGGTTTGAGCACGATCTGGTTCAAGCACCGCTACCCCAAGAGTCAGGTCGCCGTCTTTGAAGCTGACCCAGCCATCGCCGAGGTGCTATCGGCCAATCTGTCGGCCCTTGGTCTACCAGATGTGCAAGTCGTCAAGAGTGCGGTGTGGACGGAAGCAGGCCAGGTAAGTTATGCAAGCGATCGGGCAGATAGTGGTCGAATCGATCTCCACCACGGGGAACAGGTCGTCGATGCTGTCCGCCTGGCAGAGTTCATCACCCAGCCCATTGACCTGCTGAAGCTGGATATTGAGGGTGCGGAATACGCGGTCATTCAAGACCTTTGTGAAACAGGGACGATCAGTCGTGTGCGGCGACTCGTCTGTGAGGTCCACGGACGACGAGACGACAGTGTGGCACTTGCCGCTGTTTTGAGAGGATTGGCGCATCATGGCCTTGCCTTTACCCTCACTGGCGCACGTAGCGCATCTGACCTTCCAGGAGATCCTGAGCCGACGCCGTTCCCCTTCGCCCCGGATGGCAAATTCCTGCTGAACCTATATGCGTGGCAGCCCAACTTGAGGGATTGACCACATGCGTATCGTGATGCTCTCGGACCTGGAGTCTAGCGGCGGGGCAGCAATCGCCGCCGGCCGCTTGGCCGAGGCCCTCGTTGTCCTGGGCACGGAGGTCATTCGGGTTGTTGGCCAACCCGACGGGCGAAGTCACCCGTGGAAAACCGAAGCCTTGATGACCCCACGCGAACGCCTGCTGCTGAACGCCACGGGGAAGATTTCCGCTCGTCTGAAAATGCAGGCGGTGCATCGGGTCACTTCTGATCGGTTGAGGGCCCTCCTGGCCCGCGTTCAACCAGATGCCACCAACGTTCACAATCTACACGCTGCTGGATGGGGGGTTGAGCTAGTTGCTGTTTGCGCCCGCCATGCACCTACTGTCTGGACCCTCCACGACATGTGGAGCTTCACTGGCCGCTGCGCCTATAGCTACGATTGTCGCAAGTTCATCAGTGGTTGTGACGCCTCTTGCCCGACACCGACTGAGTATCCCAGCCTCGACCCCGCATTGATAACGCGGGCATGGAGGCTGCGCCGCCGGCTCTTCGCTCAACACGCCGATCTAGTGGCCGTCTGTCCCTCAGAGTGGCTCGCCCAGGAAGCCCGCGCGGGCCTTTGGGCAGGCCATCCCGTTCAAGTGATTCCCAATGGTCTGCCGCTGGATCGGTTCGTGCCCCTCAGCCGGGAGTTGGCCCGGGCTGCGCTGGGCATCGATTCGTCGGGGCCCGTACTGCTCGCGGCCGCGCAGGCACTCACCATGCGGCGCAAGGGTGGGGACACACTCGTCGAGGCCATCGACCAAATACGCAGCCGGCCCTTCACGCTGCTCACGCTGGGCCACGGCCATCTTCCTGTTGATTCTGAAGGCATCCGCCTGTTCTCCCTTGGCCACATCGATCACGAACGAACGATGGTTCTCGCCTACAACGCCGCCGATCTCCTCATTCATGCGGCCCCGGTGGACAATCTGCCCAATGTCGTCGTAGAGGCCATCGCTTGTGGTACGCCGTGCGCGGGCTTTGCCGTCGGTGGCATGTCGGACATGGTGCGTGGTGGAATAACCGGCTGGCTGGCCCAAGACGTGAGCGCCACGAGCTTGGCCGGTGCTGTCGACGGTGCACTGGCTGGCATCCAGCAAGGAGTGGACCTTCGTTCGTCATGCCGCGCCGTCGCGGAGGAAGAGTATGATGCCCAGTTGCAGGCGCGGCGATATCTGGCGCTGTTGGGATCTCTCTAGCCACATCGTCGTCGCACCTGCCTCTAGCATCATGCGAGGTCATGGGGCCCGTGCTGTGCGCATGCTGAAGCAGGCTGTAGGCCCCAATGAGGCAACTCGGGAGGTCGCAGCCAGCGCGACGGGCACTGAGAGGGCGAAATGAGACGCTTCGGAAGCCAATACTGTCAGAATCAGTGGCAGTCCCTGGGGATTTCAAGGTTGTGGGGTGTGATCCTGTGCGCTGTCCCGGTCTGAGCGAACTTCCACCACCCGCACCCGGCAAGACGGGCTGGCCCTGGACTGAAGCAGGTCCCCATCTGCCCGATAACTTGGCCCATGGCTCCTCCTGGCCCAAGGTCAGCATCGTTACGCCATCATACGACCAGGCGCAGTTCATCGAGGAAACGATCCGCTCTGTGCTTCTGCAAGGCTATCCTGACCTCGAATACATCATCATGGACGGGGGAAGCACAGATGGCAGCGTGGAGATTATACGCAGATACGAACCCTGGCTGAGCCACCTCCACATTGGACCTGACGGAGGGCAGGCCGCGGCCATTGCCGAGGGTCTGAGGCGCGCCACAGGCGAGATACTGGCCTGGTTGAACTCGGACGACCGCTACCGGCCCGGAGCTCTGGCCCGTGTGGCCTCCTTCTTCACCGCTCATCGCAGGCTGGCCTTCGGCAATGGGGATGTCAACCAGATCGATGCCGACGGCGATCTTGTCCAGCGCATCTGGGCCATACGTCCCACGCGGTTCCTGACAGCGAACCTGGGTGTCCGCTGCTGGCCCCAGCAAGGGTGCTTCTGGCGCCGTTGGGCCTACGAGCAGGTGGGCGGAATAGACGAAGATCTACAGTTCTGCATGGACCGCGACCTGTTCATACGTCTGGCCGGAATGGGCCCCAGCAGCAGGATTCCGGGCCCGCCGCTGGCCGATTTCCGGATGCACGGTCAGGCTAAGAGCTCAACCATGCTCGATATTGCCGAGAGAGAAAGCCAGACCCTCATGGCCAAGTACGGCAACCCTCGTGTCCGGTCCAAGACGCGACTGCTGCGGCTACTGTGGCGGTTCTGGTGCCAACCCACCGTCATGCGCCGCCGTCTGAACCAGAGATATGGATGGGAATGGTGATGGCGATGCCCGAGATGCCCTGGCACGCAACCTGGCCCAGCGCCCAGTTCCTGACCCGCAGTTCTCTGGCCGCGAGAGGACCAACCCTTGCACCAACGACGACTCTGGACAGCAACGTGTAGCTTCAGCAGTGTCCCAAACGGAATCTGCAGAATCGGAGGGGATGTCGAGTGAATCGTCATAGCAGTTCCTCGGAAGGAAAGCGTATCGTGGTCACCGGCGGGGCAGGCTTCCTTGGCTCTCACGTCGTGGACCGACTGCGACAAACGGACTGGTGCAGCGAGGTCTTCGCTCCCCGCAGCCGTGAATACGACCTCAGAAACCAACCTGACGTGATCCGCCTCTATCAAGACTTCCGCCCCGACATCGTGATCCACATCGCGGGCATAGTGGGCGGCATCGGGGCCAACCGGGAGCATCCCGGCCAGTTCTTCTACGACAACCTGATGATGGGCGTTCAGACCATGCACTACGCCTACCTGGGCGGAGTCGAGAAGTTCGTGGCCGTGGGCACTATCTGTGCCTATCCCAAATTCACGCCGGTGCCCTTCAGGGAGGACAACCTCTGGGACGGCTATCCCGAGGAGACCAATGCTCCCTACGGATTGGCCAAGAAGATGCTGCTGGTACAGGCGCAGTCCTACCGGCAGCAATATGGGTTCGACGCCATATACCTGCTACCTGTGAACCTCTATGGCCCCAGGGACAACTTCGATCCCTCCAGTTCCCACGTCATCCCGGCCTTGATCAAGAAATGCTTCGATGGCATGGACAACGACGAAGGGGAGATCGTCGTCTGGGGCGACGGCACGCCGACACGCGAGTTCCTCTACGTCGAGGACTGCGCCGAGGCCATTGTGCTGGCCGCTGAGATGTACGACAAGCCAGACCCGGTGAACATCGGCGCAGGGTTCGAGATCTCCATCAAGGATCTGGCCCATCTTATCGTTGAACTCACGGGCTTCCCAGGGCGTATCGTCTGGGACACCAGCAAGCCAGGAGGACAACCCAGAAGGTGCCTCGACACCACTCGGGCAGAACGCGAGTTCGGATTCCGGGCCCAGACTAGCTTCGAGGAGGGCTTGCAGAGGACCATAGACTGGTATCGGGACTTCCGCTATCAGCGAACGGAGGGCCATGACTGAGCACCTGCCCCTGATCTCCATTGTGACGCCGTCGTACGAACAAGGCG
>Ga0307437_1001750_pt1 | contig 14104 bp, 10 predicted proteins | sample SalMarWE160390MG_FD_202146 | JGI IMG/M metagenome (GOLD analysis project Ga0307437, IMG submission 202146) | Salt marsh sediment microbial communities from the Plum Island Ecosystem LTER, Massachusetts, United States - WE1603-90 | ecosystem: Environmental > Aquatic > Marine > Intertidal zone >...
CCATTTCAGCCCGAACAGTCGCCTGGGACATTTTATCAAATGAACCCGTATATGCAAGGAAGGGAACAAAAATGGAAAACTATATTGGCATCGACATCTCAAAACGCTACTTCGACCTCCATTGTCTGCCGGAAGGTAAACAACATCAATTTGAAAACAATCAAAAAGGTATCCAACAGTGTCTGAAATTACTCGCTGATATAAAACCAAAGCTGGTCGTTATGGAATCAACCGGCGGATACGAGATAACCTTGGCTTGTAAGCTTCAGGCAGTTGGTTTACCTGTTGCCGTTGTCAATCCCAGACAGATACGTGATTTTGCCAAGGCTATCGGCCAGATTGCCAAAACAGACAAGATTGATGCGAAGGTAATTGCCAAATTTGCCTCTATGGTTGAACCACCTGCAAGGGAAGTTATGGATGATAAGGCCAGACAATTAAAGGGCTTGGTTACCAGAAGAGACCAGCTAACAGAGATGCACGTCGCTGAGAGCAACCGGATGGAACACGTTGTTGACAGAAGCATTGCCCATAGCATTAAGGCAATCCTTAAGGTTATCGAGCGTCAGATTTCCGATATTGACAAACAGATAGCTGAGCACATTAGGCAGGATGAGCATCTTAGGCGTAAGGCTGATATAGTTGATTCTGCTCCCGGTATAGGTAATACGACTGCATTTATGCTGGTTACCAAGTTGCCTGAGATAGGTACTCTTAATCGCCGGCAGATAGCAGCGTTGGTTGGTGTAGCGCCAATGAATCGTGATAGTGGAGCTTTCAGGGGTAAGCGAATGACCGGCGGAGGCCGTAGTAGTGTGAGGTCAAGTTTATTCATGCCTACGCTGGTTGCTATAAAGCACAACCCTGTGATACGAGAGTTTTATCAGAGGTTACTGTCTGTGGGCAAGACTAAGATGACAGCGGTGATTGCAGCAATGAGAAAGCTGCTAACAATTCTCAATACGATGGTGGCCAAAAATGAGTTTTGGAATCCAAAAATTGCTTGATTCTCAAGACAGTCGCTACAATCTAAATTACAACTTCATTTTTTATATAAAAGCATATCTGATAAGTTTTATTCATCTTTCACATTTTCTTTCAATTGCTTGATATCTTTTTCAAACTCAGAAAAATCCCATTTATTTTTCGAATAAATAGCCTCAAATAAGTAGCCGAGGATTAATAAACAAAGTCTTTTGATACGTTCCGGTTGCTCCTTAATATCTCCTCTGTAAATAATCCTTCCGTCGGACTCCTCCGTTATTTTTTCAAAAAGAACCAAATCTGGATGAATAGCTTCATGAAATCCAAGATACAACGCCCTCAAATTCAACTTTGGTTGAGTTTTCCACACATCCTGTACTAATTCGGGTATGCTAAAACGCTCTTTTTTTGTAATACCCGCAGATTCGATAGCTCTTATCCGCTTCTTAAGTTCTTCCTTCAATACGGAAACTTCATCTCCATATTCCTCTTCTAAAACAACCAGATCTTTTTCCATCAATGTCCTAAACTTCGATAATGAATGCCGCCGCCATTTATCGAACTTTTGATTAAATTCTTCTTCCGATGTCTTAAGTCCTTCTAAACACCATCTACATTTTATGCTAACGTCACTTATAATTCTTAAAAGCGCTTCTGCAGGTAGTATTTTCCCTTTGTCTAAGATTAATAAAACACTCTGAACATAGTTTTCTAGCAGAGCTATTACTTCTCTACAAAGTTTGTCGACATCAAGTTCAAGTTGCTGGTGGTATGTTCTTCCTCCAGCGGTATTTTGTTTTATTTGTCTGAACCATTTATTTATTGTTTCATCGATATTCATTTTCAATTCTTGCATTTTTCTATTTTGAATCTGCGATGAAACCGCAGGATAAATAATTTATGGATTCCCGCCGGAGTTTACCCCATGCTTTGTCACGGGGCGGGAATGACAGCAAAGATGTTCTATGCAAAGCGGCCTTGTCATTCCGCACTTGTTGCGGAATCCATGCACTGACTGGTTGATCCAACGACAACCGTATGCAATCCATTATACAAATCATTCCAATCCGAATTGGCTGACTCGATGAGATTAATTTTCCATTGCCGATTCCATTTCTTCAGCCGTTTTTCCCTTTCAATTGCACTATAGATATCTGAATACTTCTCATAATACACAAGCATATGAACGTTATACTTGCGAGTGAAACCCGGTACCAATCGTTCCTTATGTTGATATACCCTTTTTAGGAGGTCACCAGTTACGCCGGTGTACAAAGTACCGTTTTTCTTACTTGCCAGGATATATACAAAATAGCTCTTGGTCATCTTTCTGGATTCCCGCCTGCGCGGGAATGACAAAAGTGCTCGTTATTTAGATTTCTGCTCCTATTTTTTGTACCTTCTGACAAACTCCGCATATTGCTGCGGTGTGTCGATGCCATCGCAGGTGTGTTTGACTTTGCCGACAAGGATGTCAAAGCCGTTTTCGATCGCCCGCAGTTGCTCAAGCTTTTCGATTTTTTCCAGCGGCGTCTGTGGCAGGGCAGTTATCTTGGTTAGAAAATCCTTCCGATATGCATAAATGCCAACGTGTCGTAGATATTGTCGGATATTTCCTATGCCGGATTTTTCCCTGTCATAAGGAATCGGCGCACGGGAGAAGTAAATTGCGATGCCGCAATCAGTTTTGAGTTTTAAGTTTTGAGTTTTGAGTTTTCTGCTATCCGCTCCACGCTGTACGCTCCACGCTACTACGACTTTTACAATGTTTGGGTCGCTGATTTGCTCTAACGTTTCAAAAGAAGCAGCTAAAGTTGCCATCGGATAATCGGGATTATTAATTAAAAGTTGGGCGATGAGATCTATGTTAGCAGGGTCTATTTCGGGCTCGTCGGCTTGGACGTTCACAACGATATCGTCAGCGTTCAGCCCTTCGACTTCGCTCAGGACAGGCGGATAGCGTTCAGAGCTTACTTTTCCTATCCGCTCTACGCTGTCCGCTATTTTTTTTAAAGCTTCGGCGATGCGATCGGTGCCGCTTTTGTGCTCAGGCGAGGTCAGGATACACTGGGCGCCGAAGCTTTCAGCGGCCGCAATAATTCTCTCATCGTCCGCTGCGATTATTACTTTCTCAGGCAGCCTGGCCTGGCAGGCCTGTTCGTAGGTATGCTGGATGAGGTATTTGCCCGTGTCTTTGGCGAGAACTTTACCGGCGAATCGTGTAGAACCATAACGAGCAGGAATAAAAACTACAATTTTCACTCTCGATTATACCTTTGTGCCAGCAAAGCTTCTCTCACTGCGCAAATCGCCAATCCTGAATGTGAAAGGAAAACTCGTTGCGGCAGAAACGCACAACAGCCTTACTTCAACTGGGCCTTTATAATAGAGCAGAAAACCTTCCTTGTCAACGGTGGCTAACACAAATTTTCGGCTTTGCGAAGAAGAACTAAATAAATAGCCCAGCCAACGCCTGTTCTATTTGCCCGGATTCTGTACGGACATCTAAAAAATACGACAAGGATATAGACAGATTATCGATGATCAAACGAGGCCTAGTCTTGAATGGGCTTGGCTTCTGTAATATCAGGGGTGGGTATCTGAGAATCAGGTTGGGAATGGGAAATCTCTTTGATTTCAATAGCAGGTTCAGGCTGTTCAGGAAATGCTGTAGCCCTATCAGTATTGTAAATAAACTGGGCAACCTTTCTGTAGTCCTCTGCTCCGTGGCAATTTTGCTCATATTCAAAAATCGTTTTGCCATAACTCGGTGCTTCAGCGAGCTTGATATTTCTTCGAATGACCGTTGGCAGAATTCGGGCTTGCGCCCAGGCGCTGTTTGTGCCACGCGCGTTATCAAGAAATCTCTCAATGTCGGCTTTGACCTCGTTTGGCAGTGAAGCTCTGCTATCGAACATACACAATAGGATCCCACCGACTTTTAGGCCTGGATTTATTCTTCTATTGACCAGGTCGATCGTTTGCAGCAGTTTTCCAAAGCCCTGTAGAGCGAGAAAATGCGGCTGCAAAGGTATCAGAACCTCCTCGGCGGCGGCAAGGGCATTCAAGGTCAACAAGCCAAGCGAAGGCGGACAGTCGATAAAAAAGTAATCGAATTTATCCTGGGTTGGCTCAATAGCTTCGCGGAGAATCGTTTCCCTGCCAACAAAACTGACAAGCTCACCTTCCGCACCGACCAGATTAATGTTTGCAGGCAAGAGCCAAAGATTGGGACGCACCAGCATGATTTCTTCTTCGAACTTGGCTGACTGGGTCAGAACCTCGTACGAGCCGGACGTTGTGATTTGCGGCTCAAGTCCGAGGTGTATCGATAACGACGACCTTTGACCCCATAGCGGCAAGAGCAGCGGCTGTATTGACCGCTGTTGTGGTCTTGCCCACACCTCCCTTTTGGTTTAATACTGCGATCCTTCTCATTTTTGCAGCTTATTAGCTATGCGTATTTTTCCAATGCAGTTAAGCAATTAATAAGTCGGTTGTTTACACGGCAATTAATCAATTTATTGTCGGCTTTGTCCGGTTTAGTAGGGTGGGGCTTCCAACTCCGGCCTGGCCTTCACCAAGACGAGTGCCCCACCTAAATTTTATATTTTTTTATTTGTTAGGCTAAAGCTTGTCCCAAAGGGATGCCCACCTAAGCCTCTGCGCATTTCACAAGGCACGATTTTCGAGTTTCTTTAAGACAGCGTCGAGTACGCCGTTAACAAAAGACCCTGACTTTTCGGTACTGAACTTCTTGGCAAGCTCGATGGCTTCGTTTATTACAACCTTCGGCGGAATATCAGGACAGAATTTCAATTGATAGACCGCCAATCTCAAGATGCTTTTGTCAACAGGTGACAACCTCGAGAACTGCCATCTTATAGTCGAATCAGTAATTAGTTTGTCGCACTGTTGTATGTTTTCCCAGGCTTCCCTTGTCCAGTCAAAAGCCAATTTGCGCACAAAATCGTTTTTTTCTGCCTCCACTAAGAAATCGTCATATAAGCGTTCAAGCAATTCAGACCCCTGGACATTAAGCTGATACAAAGCTTGCATTGCCAGTTCTCTGGCCTTAGTCCTTTTGTCCACTTGCATCCGGCCTACAAGTTTGTGCTTAAGTAGGGTGGGGCTTGCCCCACCAAAATCAAATATTTCTTCACAGGTCTTATGGGCTAAAGTTTGCCTAACTTTTACAATGCTTACCTTACGTTACTAAGCATTGTACTTTGAAGCTAAATCTGTTGCATAACGCTGGTCATTTCCATAGCAGTCGTCGCAGCGTCAGCTCCGGCGTTACCCATCTTAGTTCCGGCTCTTTCTATTGCCTGCTCAAGCGTTTCGCAGGTCAGCACGCCAAATACAACCGGCACGTCTGAATCGTAGTTTATCTGTCCTATACCACGAACCACTTGTTGCCAAACGGCCTCGTAGTGGGTGGTTCCGCCTCTTATGACCGCGCCCAGGCAAATTACTGCGACGTATTTGCCACTGACGGCGAGCTTTTTGCAGGCTTGTGTTGACTCACAGGCACCGGGCACCCAAACGACAAATATCTGCTGATCGGTCGCGCCGTGGCGTTGCAAACAATCTATAGCACCAGCAAGAAGTTTGGATGTTATGAATTCATTGAACCTGCTTACTACGATAGCATAATTGCCTTTACCGACTGTTACCTGCCCTTTTATTTGCTTGATCATGTTTTACTTCTCCAAAGCCACAATTACGAATGGCTATTCGCGGTTAAGTCTGTGCCTAGCGCACATTTACGATACACAAGTGTCCTAACATTATAAGACTATCACCGAGAGCTTTCCAGAAAAACACCAACTTGTGTTGTAGTTACAAGATGAGTCAGCTTGCCCTGTCGAGCTAACGTGCGCCTATTTAAGAGCTTATAGATAAACCGTCGGCTTGATTTCTCTGTCGGCAAAAAGCCTTGCTACCGAGAAGAAGTCACTAAGGCAACGGTACTTTGTTGGCGATAACACCGTTGGGTTAGCTGGGTTGCAAAGCAACCAAGCAAGGTGAGGTACGACTATGCTTTTTGAAGGTACGGATTTCAATTCATACGACAACGCCGAGAGTAAAGCCCACGAGGCATTTGAGCTATACGAAGATGGCAAAATGCCACAGGCACTCGAAGAACTCGACGGAGCTCTTGAGATAAATCCCGCCAATAGTGCATGGCATTTCGACAAGGCCTTGACTCTGGATTCTATGAACCGGTTCGATGATGCGATAAAAGAATACGAGATTGCGTTGCAACTGAATCCCGATGATTTAGAGATATTGAACTCACTTGCTATCGATTATACGCGTATTGGGTATTATGATCGGGCAATTGAAACGTTTGAGTATATTCAAGAACTCGACTCCCAATTTGAGCCTTGTTACTGCAATCGTATAATTACCTACACGGAAATGGGCCTGCACGATTTGGCCGAACAGATGTTCTACCTCGCCCAGCAGATAAATCCATATTGTGCGCTGTGCTACTACAACATTGGCAATAGCCTTTTTGCTCGTGGGGAGTATAGAAAAGCCATTCGTTGTTGGCAACGAACAGCGGAAATTGAGCCAAGCCATCCGCAAATAAATTATCGAATCGCTCAAGCCTATTGGTCCAACGGCGAAAACGAGCGTGCCCGCGAGCAATTCCTGGCTGAGCTCCGCGTCAGTCCGGGCGATGTGGATGTCATTCTTGATTTTGCTCTATTTTTGCTCGAGCTTGGTGATACCGAATCCGCAAAGGAAAAATTCAACAGGATACTCGAACTGAAACCTGGTTTTCCGACCGCCCTGCTTCACCTGGGAGAGATTGCTTTTAATTGCGGTGACTACGAGTGCGCGGCCAAGCTATTTAATCAGGCAATCCAAGAAGACGGTAAACTGCGTGGTCCTCGTTACAGATTGGCTCAGTACGCACTAATGCAAGACCAGGAAATAAAGGTAAAGGCCTATTTAATTGCTGAACTGAAGCTCAACCCCGAAGATACAGGTACTTTAGTGTCCATAGGCTCAATGTTCCTAACGATCGGCGAGACTGATCTTGCAACGCACTGCCTGCTCAGAGCTTTAGATATTGACTGTACAAATCCCGATGCCCACTATTACCTGGGGCTTATTAGTATCGAGAAGGGCCGGTTTAGTGACGCTGCAGAATTCTTCAGGCACACGCTTGATCTGAACGGCGAACATATCGAAGCCCTGCGAGATTCAGCCTATGTCTATCTGATGATGGGTAAATTCTCCAGCGCCACTGAAAGGATAACCAAAGCAAGCAGCTTATCAAGCGATGATCCGCAAATAAGAAGCCTGCAACGCAGTATCCAGATCGCCCAAGCTATAGAGTACATTGCGGCTTTATTATCGCGATTCAGTCCGTGGTCATTTCTAAGAAGATTACGCCGATAAGTCTTTGCCCTCCCGCCTTTTGTGATAGCACTTTTCAGAAAAGCCGATAAAAATCCCTGAACAAAAATCTTCAAGCCGAGTGTAAAAAAGAAGTTAGGCCAAACCGGTTATAGAAGCTGCAGATGCAGTTTGCGGCCCTTAGGTGAAACAATTTGCAAAATTTGGCCAATTACAGTAACGTATTGAGCCGGGCCGAGTGGCGGAATGGCAGACGCTGGGGACTTAAAATCCCCTGCCCGAAAAGGGCGTGTGGGTTCGAATCCCACCTCGGCTACTATTTGTTGTATACAGTACAAACGTGGGCATATTGCAGCCCATGTTAGCTGACAGGAACATCAGTGAAAATTTAGTATCAGGGGATATGTCGGAGATCGCTAATGACAAATAGAAACCCTAAGATTGAAGATGTGAGCAAGCCCAATCTGTACAGAGAGACTTTTCCATACGATGAGTTCCCCAGGTCAGTGTTTGATAATCAGAGCATCGAGCGGGATATACCGGAGAACATCTGGATAACCGATACGACATTCCGCGATGGTCAGCAGGCTCGGCCACCTTACACGCCTGAGCAGATTCTGCGGATATATGATTTACTACACGAGATAGATGGTGGAACCGGCTTGATCCGACAATGCGAATTCTTTCTCTACTCAGAGCGAGACAGAAAAGCCGTCGAGTTGTGCAAAGAGCGTGGCTACAAATATCCTGAGATTACCGGCTGGATACGGGCGGTTGCAGACGATTTTCAATTGATCTCAAAGGTAGGCCTTAACGAAACCGGCATTCTTACCTCGGCTAGTGACTACCATATATTCCTGAAGTTGCGAAAGACACGGGCGCAGGCCATGAACGCCTACCTTGATATCGCCAAGGCTGCCCTGGACCATGGTGTTCTTCCACGATGTCATTTTGAGGACATTACACGAGCCGATTATGAGGGCTTCGTTCTGCCTTTTGCAGCGGAATTGATGAAGCTGTCGCAGGAATATAATAAACCTGTCAAAATTCGGCTTTGTGACACGCTTGGGTTTGGTCTTCCATGGGTACAAGCTTCTCTGCCAAGGAGCGTCCCGAAGCTTGTCCACGGACTTCGGCAAATAGGAGTGCCATCGGAACAACTTGAGTGGCATGGTCATAACGATTTCCACAAGGTACTGGTAAATGCTGCTACGGCCTGGCTGTACGGCTGCAGCGCAGCTAACGCCGCGATATTTGGTAGCGGCGAGCGCACGGGCAATCCACCACTTGAGGGTCTTCTGGTCGAACATGCTCAACTAAAGGGCATGACAAAGGCAGTTAACTATACAGCTATAACTGAGCTTGCTGAATATGCTAAAAAGGAGCTGGGATTTGATATCCCACGAAATTATCCTCTGGTCGGCAGGGACTTCAATGTCACACGTGCCGGCATTCATGCAGATGGCCTGCTAAAGAACGAGGAAATATATAACTGCTTTAACACACAGAAACTGCTAAACCGACCTGTTAGTGTGGCGATTACAGACAAAAGTGGAGCAGCAGGCATTAAACACTGGATAGAAGCCAGATACGAAATTGAGATTCCCAAGCACGACCCTCGTGTTACTAAAATAAAGGACAGAATAGACGCCGAGTATACCGCGGACAGGGTATCGATAATATCGGACGACGAGATGTTCGAATGGGTCCACGAAGCATTTGGCAAGGATGTACCTCCGCTGAGGAAATAGATGATAGAAGAATGGATTCCTGAACTACTAAAGAAAACTGAGTACGCACACATACACTCATCCACGTATTTACGCATTGGCACAAACTATGTCTGACACGAAGATCAAAGCAGTGCTGTTTGACCTGGGTGACACGTTGCTAAACTTTGGCAAGATCGATACGATCCGTCTGTTTGCGGCAGGTGCCAGGTCTTCATACGATTATCTTAGAGAACAGGGTCAACCGGTCGGCAGATTTACGTTCTATTTGTGGCGGAACCTTATTCGTCTACACTTAAAGGACCTGTTTTCGAGAATAACCGGTAAAGATTTCGACGCCTTGGCCTTGCTGCAGAAGATTGGCACAAAGAAGGGAGTAAAGCTCAACTCTGAACAGTGGCAGCACCTGGCATGGCTTTGGTATGAACCGTTGAGCAAGGTTGCCGAGGTCGAACCGGGCATGAAGAAGATACTGACCGAGCTTAAGAATAAGGGGCTGAAGCTCGGCATAGTCTCAAACACTTTTGTCAATCGCAGTTCTCTGGAAAAGCATCTAAGACAATTAGGTATTTTAGACTTCTTTACCGTTCGGGTTTATTCATACGAATTTGATTTTAGAAAACCCGATCTTCAGATTTTTAGAATTGCCGCCGAGAGGATCGGCGAGGCTTTGGAAAAAATTCTATTTGTAGGAGACCGAATCGATAAGGATATCCAGCCTGCGATAGAAACTGGCATGCATGCTGTCTTAAAAGAGGCCCACACCAACACCGGCCAAAAAGTTCCGAAAGGAATCCAGAAGATAAAACAACTTGCCGAGCTGCCGGGCTTAATAGAAAAAATCAACAGCTGCTAAACTATTTAACCACGGATTACGCGGATTTTTAGAATTGACGGGAATTGTGGTTTTGGATATTCTGTAATCGAAAGGTGAGCAAAAAAGGACTGATATGTCTAAAGGACTGTTGTTTATTCCGGAACTTCGTACAAAATGGCGCAAAGAAAAGACTTTTTACGAAGTTAGAGAGGTTGGCACCGGCGTCCAGATATTTGTTAAAGACGTATTAAAATCACCCGAAGTCTTTGCGCTAAAGGTCGGGCTCAATTCTACAAAATTAGAGGACAGGAAAAACGAATTTTTGGAGGAGAAAACATCCAAAGGTAGAAACCAGCCTGATATCACTATTTTTATAACACCTCAAATTAAAATTCCGGTAGAAGTGGAAAGATACAAGAATATAGACGCTGGCAGAAGTCAACTGTTTCAATACCAAATCGATTTAGATAAAAAATACGGAATTCTAACGGATGGCTATACCTGGCAATTTTATAATAATAACGAATATAGAGAATACACTCTAAAGACAATTCTCGACAATACAGGCCTATTCTTAGAGTTCTGGCGCGAATATATAAAGCCAGAAAAATATTATCTGTCTTTCTTTGAAAAACGTTGGCAACATTCGCTTTTGCAAGAAACCGAGCAATTACCTGTTGAGGACTATCGCCAGCTATTTTTCGAGGATATCACTAAGCTCATTGCAAGCTTCAAAAATAAACTTGACATTGAGGGTTACTTAAATGGCTTGCCGCAAAAAGAAAGGACAAAAACTGCCGTTGAAATTACATACGCTTATATAATTCAGTTTATATTGTATAAGACCCTGGTAGATAATGAATTTGATGATTTTCCGAAAGAATATGAAACTTTAGTGGAAGCAATACATGGTCATTTGAAACAAGATAGATTCAAAGATGTATTAGGCAGTATCGATGGAATTTCTGCTACGATATCCAAGAATATTTATCGCCCATTTTCGAAAGAGCAAGAGTTTATTAGGAACAAACTTTGGGACATTCTCCATAAGACTTTAAGTGAGTTGCACGATGTTTCCCCGTGGCTTGATATCTTTGTTTTTATAAAGAAGTATAATTTTGCTGAAGTTCGCAATGAAATCTTCGGGTATATTTATGAGAATTATCTAAAGGCTTTATACGAAGACCAGAAAAAAGGCCAATACTTTACAGACCCCGCAGTTGTAAACTTTATGCTCGAACAAGTTGGCTACACACCTGAAAATCTTAAAAGCAAAATCACACCAGATAAGAACACAATCTCTCTCATTGACCCTGCCTGTGGTAGCGGTACATTTCTTTATTCGGCTGTTGATACGCTTATAAGGACGATAGGGCATGATTCAGAACAGCGTGTCAAGAAAGTTAAAGAACTGGTGAACAAAGATATATTTGGTCTTGATATCGCTGAATTTCCTCTTTATCTGGCTGAAATGAACATTTTGATGAGGATGCTTCCGCTCATAATCAATGAAAAATATAACAATCCTATAGAGAAGAAAATTAAGGTTTTTAAGACAAGGGACAGCATCGCTGAATTTATGGATACCGCACTTCGTAATACTATTCATGATATTGATGTTGCCGTCCAGAAAAACAATGGTCAAGGTTTTCTTTTCAAGGAGAAATTAGATCTCGGCTATGTTAGTTATGTTCGAGATAAGGACGACCTGAAAGAAATGAAGGAGAGTTTAGAGAGTCGCCCTCGCTGTCCACGACGCCGTTTTGATTTTGTAATAGCAAACCCACCATACGTGGGCTATAACGAATGTTGCAAACAGAAAGTTTTAATCACTAAACTAATTCAAGAAAAAAAGATTCAGATGAGCAATATTTATGGGGTAAATTTAAACACTGTCCCTGGGCGAATAAAAGCTTACGCTCCAAAACCAAATCTTTATGCTTTCTTCGTCTCATTGGGTTTAGCATTATTAAAAGATAACGCAAAACTTTGTTATATTATACCTCAGACAATCTTAACATCTGGAGATTTAGATGTTATCCGTTATCATTTGGCAAAATTTACTACTATTGAAAAGATTGTAACTTTTGAAGGAAAGATGTTCGTTGGTCGGGGCATAAAACAAGATAAGCCGGTTGCTACTTCCAGTTTGATTTTTGTGACAAAAAGAAAAATCCCAAACGCAACTCATAAAGTTGAAATCGTAAATTATAAAAATCCTAACGATACTGTTGTAGAGACGTTAAAAAATATTATTTCTGGCAGGAAAATTAGCAAAAAGAAAATCTTGCAAGGAAAATTATTACAAAGTGTAGTAAATTGGAATTTTCTAAAACATGATAAAAAAACATCCGATTTTATAGAACAATATATAAGAAACGAGACAATATATATTTACAGGATGCCAGAGTTATCAAAGTCAAAGTTCAATTCAGTTTTTTACTTCGATAAAGGACTAGTTTTTGCTAAAGATAAAATCACAAAATTGGATAGAGTCCAGTCAGACAAAGAATTTTACCACCTCGTAAGTACCCATAAAGATAAACTTAAATTAGATGTTACAAATAATGTTATTTTTAAAAAAGACCTTCGATTTCCAAAAGGCAGTCAGGGTATAGATGTTTATGAGAAAAAGTATAAGATTATTTGGAGATATATGAATACTAAAAAATTCTATTTCTCTGAAGATAACATAATGGTTAATTTTAATTGGATTGTTATCTCATCTGAAAACAAGAAAGAAATAGAATATATCCTGTCTCTATTGAACTCTAAATGTAACCGATTTGTATTTAATAATTTATTAAAAAGTGAAAGTGAAAAAGATATTTTAATTGGAATTAGATCAATTAAAGAATTTCTTCGTGTTCCCAGAATTTTTGATAGCAATCAGCATATTAAGGATGAAATTATAAAACAGACTGAAGAAATGATCGATTTAGAGCAGGTAAAACTTGCTGATTTAATTGATTTTTCACAAGTTATGATGCAGAAGTTTGATGCTGTATCAGTCACGGCGAACGACCTTGTTTTACGAAAGGATAAAAAAGAAAAAAAGCTGAAAATCAAGAGTAACAAAGAGCTTGTTGAAAAAACCGTCATCGATAAATACAGAAGCGGTGAATTAGAATTTGAACATGACCAGATAAAGCTTTCAGAATTAAAATCTTTGCTTGCTATTGACTTTGAGAAGCAAGAAGACGTAAAAGACTATATTGACGATTTAGTCTTTGCATTATATTTCAACATTCCCCTTACAAAAGTGGGATTGAAACATCGTTCTGAAATCAAACAGGAGTGCCAAAAGAACAAGTTTTATAAACTGTTGAATAAACTTTCATAACGACTATTGCGAAAACTGGAAATATGGATATGGATTAATCCTTGATAGACTGCGCTCAGAGCGGCCAAAAAAAACGATTTTCTGGTTGATTTTTGTATGAAAGTGTGTTAAAATACCCGCATGTTTGCCAGCAGGCAAACGATAAACCGCCACGAGAGCTTGCCCGCCTCTGTCGGGGCGAAGATAACTAAACATTTCAGAGTTCATAGTTCTTAGTTCATCGTTCATGGTCAATTATCAATAATCATTTATCAATAATCAATAAGAAAGGGGGGGTTAATCATGTCCACCGAAGCCCAAATACTCGCCAACCGGCGTAACGCACAAAAATCGACAGGCCCACGCTCACGCCGCGGCAAGGCCGCCGTCTCTCAAAACGCCGTCAAACACGGCCTGTTAGCCCGTCAGGCCATAATCAGCTCAGAAAGCCAGGCCGACTTCGACCTCTACCGCCAGCAGTTGCTCGCCGAGCTGGCCCCGGCCAGCCCAATGGAATCTATGTTAGCCGAACGCATTGTCACTCTCTCATGGCGGCTAAAACGTGTCTGTAGAATCCAGAACCAGACCATCGACGCATTGAACGCAGGTAATACCTCCAGCCCATTAACAAAACTCACCCAATCGCTGTTTTTCAAAGGCGTAGACCGGCCGCAGGGCGATCCGAGTGACTCGGCTACCCATCTGGCTCTGGGTCGTATGGCGATAAAGGACTTCTCAAATGGAAGGGTGCTTGAGCGGCTGTTGATGTATGAACGCCGAATAGAGCACAGCCTGTACAAAACGATACTCGAGCTTCAAAGACTCCACCTCATCAGACAACTGGACCCCGAATGTGAAATGCCATTTAACCACTCA
>Ga0307437_1001753_pt1 | contig 14080 bp, 17 predicted proteins | sample SalMarWE160390MG_FD_202146 | JGI IMG/M metagenome (GOLD analysis project Ga0307437, IMG submission 202146) | Salt marsh sediment microbial communities from the Plum Island Ecosystem LTER, Massachusetts, United States - WE1603-90 | ecosystem: Environmental > Aquatic > Marine > Intertidal zone >...
TCGTTATTCCTCATGCTTCTCTGGGATGTCATTGCTACGAGGCTTGGCATCAGTGTTGATATTAACTACGTCACAGCCATGCTGATAAACATTACACTGTGGATAGCGATAGCTCCCCTGGCCGCAGCTTCAGTTAAGAAGAAATTTTTTTGATTGGAACTGTGCCATGGGCGGTTAGCGTGGAGGTGAGAGTTCCTGTCTTACACACAGGAGGGCAGAGGTTCAAGTCCTCTACTGCTCACCATAGGTAATGGTATTACCATTCTGGAGATACAGGTAACCCATTCCTCGAAACTCGTCAATCATTTTTCAGGTTCAAGGTTTGGCATTTGAATTACCTTGTCCTCTAAGGTGGTATTCCTCTGGCCGGTAACCAGGTGACTATTGACAATAAAATCACCGAGGGCTACACTCAGTCTCCAACGTATATGTTGACGAGGAATATTTCGAAAAGGACGTAAATCATGCCAGCTATACCAGTCTTTGAAATAGGTATCTGGAATGCCTGGATTCTCCTGCTGTTTCTTCCTTTGCACCCTCTCATTATGATGCTAATTGATAAATTGGTGGGCACCGGGGATATGTTTAAGAAAATGGAAACTCCTGCTTTAAGCAAGACTGATAGTATAATAAATATTTTTGGTAGCTATGTTTTATTTTTTGGACTCTTCATATACTCAATTTTTCTGCCGTTACAATTAGGAACGGCATGGTTTTATGTAGGCCTTGCTCTGTGTGTCTTAGGGGTGGTTACCTGGATAATTGCTATAGTGAATATTGCCGATATCCCGCTCGGTGAGCCGTGGAATAAGGGGCTCTATCGGTATTCAAGACATCCCATGTATCTCGGTCTCTTTTTGACACTTATAGGTGCAGGTATAGCTTCAGCCTCATGGATTTTCTTATTGCTTTCGATTGTATATATAATTTTGTGCGCTATTCTCGTAAGTGTGGAAGAGCGTTTTTGCCTCGACAAATTTGGCACTCTCTATCGTGAATACATGGAGAGAACGCCAAGATGGATAGGATTGCCGAAATCTTAAATACAAAAGAAAGGAGGTGATAAAGATGGCGGAAATCCCGAAGGACGTAAAGAAGTTGCTATTTGGAATGGGCATTAAATGGCATGCAGCTGTTTCAATGATTATGAACTCGGTTGCCCTCGTTTGCCTTATATTAGGCATTGTAGCCGCTGCTATGGGTGGAACGCTGGGATTATCAGCAGACCACTGGCTTTTAATAGCTATTGCCCTTATTGTATTTGCCTTATCAGCCTGGTTTGTAGCCTATCATGCCGCCAGGGAAGGGTATGGAAAATAGGGTGTATATCCTTATTTAAATAAACAGTTAAGGGGGTTATAACATGATGGAAATGTGGACGGGACCCGGATTCACCAAGCGCAATCGCGGTCGCATGGGAATTATGGGCAGTATTGCGACCTGGCTCGGCGTTGCATTCGCTATAGTCGGAATTATTAGCGACGCAACTCGCACTATTATCGGGTTTTATCCGACATCCTGGTATCTATTGGCAATCGCCAGCTTGATATTCAGCGTGGGTTGCTGGCTTGGCTGGGCAGTTGGCATTTATTTACACGCCAGGGAAACGGAAAGTAAAGAGTAAGACTATGACAACCTAAGCACAGGAGTGGTCTATCTTTAAGGCATTTCTGCTACTGTTCGCGGATAAGGATAGGGAATTCATAGGGAGAACCGGGGAAGGGCCTCTCTGCCTCTTCTAAAGTGTGTCTTAGGCGATTTTTATTGTACCCCACTCTCGGGGAGCCAGTTGCAAAGCGTTACCCAGGCGGTGGTTATCGTTTCTTCGTAAGCCAAAAGGGGGTATCCCCCGGGCATTGGCGCTACCTGTGCCTAGCTACCCGAAGTTGCTCTCCCAGAGAAAATCCAGCCAGGCTTAAAGTTCTGTTTTGCTAAGAATCACCAACCAGCACAAGGTTTTGATAGGGAGTTGGATAAAGGAGTATAATGCCTACTCAAGTAATAGGCGGTATGCCACAAAGGAGCCCACCTCCCTATAGGGGAGGGATTGTTTTTAGGTAACGATAACGTTGGAGGTGTTTAAGATGAGCAACTCGAAAGAAGCTAAAGTGAGTATTCGGCGCATGATACGTAGCGACATTCATGAAGTTCTGGCTCTTGATAGGATAATTAGAGACTCGGGGCGCGATGTTATCCGTTATGAAGACTTGGCTTCCGCTAACCCTGGGACACCGCCTGACTTGAGTTTTGTAGCTGAGATTGATGGTAAAATAGTTGGCTTTTCGATTAACCGGTCGACTTATCTAATGGTACCGCTTACTGAAGTGTACATTATTCACGCTATACTTATTCACCCTGACTATCAGGGGCGCGGCATTGGCCGCAAATTAATTCAGGCGCTCCTGAATCATTGCCAAACCGTAGGTGCTGGCACGGTTCGTGCCCTCATTCCAGAGGATAACAAAGAGCTGCAAGCCATCTTCGAGCGGCAAGGTTTCCAGCGTAGCCATATTGTTAATTTTGATAAGACCCTTGAGACTTAGGTAAAAGGTCTCCCAACACCTGAAGAACGCCTCGATAGTTCTTGAATGGGGCGCGTTCTATTTCTTCCTGGCCCTCGATGACAGCTTCGATACTATCGCCTCTGGTATTAGTGCCGCGTGACAGTAATTGACAGTAATGTTGTAGAAGTAGCCAATATCACTGATAGCTCCGAGGTACAGGGGAAAAACAAACTTCCCTTCCTCAGCCTGGAGCTTCAGGTCACTATTATAAAGGCCTCAATCAGTAAGATGCCAGTATCTTAGTATCTACGCTGTCTGCCTCGTCCACCAAAGCCGCCACCACCTCCTCCACCAAACCCACCGCCTCCGCCATAGGGCCTCCTGCCGCCTTCGGCGCGAGGGCGTGCCTCACTAACACTGAGAGTCCGCTCTCCCAATGATGTTCCATTAAGCTCGTTGATTGCAGCCTGGGCCTCAGATTTTGTTGCCATCTCAACAAACCCAAAACCTCTAGATTCGCCGCTGTACCTATCCTTAATTATGTTTACCGATGTGACCTGTCCAAAAGCCTCAAATTTCTGGCGCAATTCATCCTCGGCAACCTCGCGAGATAAATTACCTACATATATATTCACAATATTAACCCCCTTTCGATTTTTATAGCCTTACCCTTCGTGCAACCAAACTTTTTAAAACACGCTGAATTCTTCTGCTTCTAAACCTTCGGGGGCGGGGTTTGGTTCCGGCCCCCTTTGAATCCAGCTACATTAAATTATTGCTGACTGCTTGATTTCATCTTGTTGTAGCACTCACTACAATATACTGGCCTGCCCTCTCGAGGCTCAAAGGGCACTTCGCAGTCCTTGCCACACTCAACACATACTGCGGGATACATTTGGCGGCTAGATCCGTAACCTCTGGAGCTATTGTACTGGGCTCTCTTTGCTTCACGGCAAGCTGGGCAACGCTTGGGCTCATTAGTATATCCCCTACTAGCATGGAACTCCTGCTCCTCAGCGGTAAAGGTGAATGTAGCACCACAGTCAGAACATTGTAGCGTTTTCTCTGTAAATCCCATTGGATGACCTCCTTTCTTATAATACTTGGCTAGAGTTTCGGTCATCCAACGTTCGCGAATGAGCCCGGAAGAGCTTTCACAGAGGCGTGATAACCTACGCTTATAACCACTTATTTAAGTATAATAAAGCACTTGGAAAATTGCAACTATTGGAAGTCGCTGCCTAGCATTTTTATCTTGGAGCACCGCTAATTATAAAATTATAGACTGGCTGTGAGAGGTAGCATGGAGTAGTGGGGGACATGCATAAAGGAAAACTAAAGTTGAAATTCCTGGGATGCCTGGTAGGGACGGCAATCGGCGATGCTCTGGGCGCCGGGCGGGAAGGAAGAGGAATGTCCAGAAGCGAGGATATCGTTTCCCTTGCTGAGAAGCTGGAGCAGCTAATTTACACTGATGATACTCACATGACCATCGGCATTGCCGAATCCCTGATAGAAAGCAAGGGCTTCGATGGAGAACACATGGCACAAACCTTCATAAAAAATTATGATGCTGAGCCATGGCGCGGCTACGGACCAGGACCCCCCATAATTTTTGGGATGATAAAGAGCGGCGAGGCATGGTATAGCGCCGCAAATGGACTTTACCGGGGCGGCTCTTTTGGGAACGGCTCAGCCATGAGAGTAGCGCCAGTAGGGCTTCTATATTCCCGTAACCTGGAGAAGCTAAGGGAAATCGCTTACCAGTCAAGCTCCATCACTCATTCTCACGAATTGGGCAAGGAGGGAGCAGCACTCCAGGCTTGTGCTGTAGCCCTGGCTCTCAACACGCCTTCAGATGAAGAGATTGACAGAGAGGATTTTCTCTCCAAGCTCCAGAATTTCATCCAAGACCAGTTGTACAAGGAAAAAGTAGCCCAAATAAGAGAGTTGCTCGGCGAGCAAGATAAGGCGAAGGTGGTCGCCGTGCTGGGAAATGGTATAGAGGCACCAAGGTCAGTGCCTACGGCTATCTATTGCTTCCTGAGGCAGCCTCAATCCTACAAGGATACCGTGATTTATGCTATAAGCCTGGGCGGCGATACTGATACTATAGCCGCCATGGCCGGGGCTATTTCCGGGGCATATCTCGGCATAGAAGTCATTCCGTCAGAGTGGCGGGTGAAGCTGGAAAACAGGGAGTATATTGAGGCTCTGGCGGAAAAATTGTGGCACATCGCAATTTTTTCCAGCGGATATTGACTTAAGAATATCCAGTGGTAATATATAAATGAGGATTTGCGTGGGCAAGGGGATAAAAATTTAGGAAACGAGAAGGAGGTGCAAAATGCCATCAGCATGCGGTATAGCTTGCGAAATCTGTGTCCTTCATGCAAAGGAGATATGCCCGGGATGCGCTCCCGGGAACGATCCGAAGGCGCCAGCGTTCATGGAAACACTGAAGGGATTAGATATGTCCTGCCCTGTGCTTGAGTGCGCCATAAAGAATAAGGTTGACTATTGCTTCAGGTGTGAAAAATTTCCCTGCGACGTTCATTATCTGGGGTTCCCCTACGCCAAGGAACTTTTGGATACGTGGAAGAAATTCTCGGGGAAGTAAGCAGGCTTGGCTGATAAGCGCTTCAGTGCTCCTCGTTCCAGCAACAATGTAGTTACCCAACAAGTCAATAGTTTATCCGCCGCCGGAATCCGGTAAGTTTACCGTGGCTTCAGGTTTATCTTCTATGCTCTTCATTTCCTTACCGCAGCACACAAGTGTACCGCCACCAACCTCTATTACCTCCACCTTATTGCCGCATATTTTGCACTGGAATACCTCTCCGTAATGTTCTACAGCCATACTACACCCCCTATTCTTTACCGAATTTTCCCGTCCCTTAACAGCATTATTTCTGAATGACGGATGCTCCGCTGCTTGGCAGCCTGCTAGTTTTCACTGATAACAGCCGGGGCATTCCCGAAATATACCTTCGTGTGGGGCCAGGGTATTTCTATACCCTCGCTATCAAACGCGTCTTTCAGGCGAAGCCGTAGTTCACCCATAATAGCCCACTGCTTCGCTGGCTTGGTATCTCCCAGGATTTTAATGTCTATGCCCGAATCGCCCAGCTTATCCACCCTTAAGACCGAAGGTGTTGTGATAAAATCGTCTTTCCACTGCGGGTCCTCCGCCATCTCCTGGCAAACTTTGTTGATAATATCGATAACCTGTTTCAGGTTCTCACCATAGCCTACCGACACATTAAGATTGACCCTGGAGTATTTCCTGGTCATATTGGTGGACAATTCTACCTTGCCATTAGGGACTGAATGTACATTAGCATCTAAATCTCTAAGTACAGTGCGTCGCAAAGTGATATCCTCGACAACACCAGCGATTCCCGCAATAGATACCACATCACCGATTCCATACTGGTCTTCCAGGAGAATAAAGAAGCCCGCAATGAAGTCCCTTATCAGGCTCTGGGCAGCGAAAGCGATAGCCAGACCGCCGACACCAATAAAGGCAATGAGGGTGGTAATATTCACACCGAATTCAGGCAATATCGTGATTACTGCGATAATCAGGATAATTATTCCGGCGATTTTAACAAGTATGGAAGATAATGTGTCTATCCGCTGCTGGATATCCGTCTCGTCTTCGCCAGCCATCCGGTGAGACACAGTTCTCTTTATGACAGAACGTATTACCGGACGGCAAATAAGGTAGACTGCGACGGCAATAGCGATAATAACAATGACCCTGATACCTGTACTCCTGAACCAATCCATAATAACCTCCTCACATAATTAAGAATTACAATAGATTATATCACGACATTTCAATTTGATTACTAAACCGATGTCCAGAATGTGTGATAGTGGCCAAATACCTCGAAAAACTGGGGATTGGACTTAGCCCCTCTTTCGGCCGAGGCATTGTCGAGGAAGAGCTATAAGGTATAATTCCTGTCTATCGCAGGTACAAGTTCGGGCAAGATATGGTAGTGACCGATCCGGTAATGGCTATATGCGTAGTGTCACTTTCTCAGGATGGCTAGTATACCAACCACGATAAAGCCAATTCCCAGGATCCATTGCATCACCCCAGGGGCAGCTAGAATCAATATTCCAATAACAATCGCTATTATCCCCATCATCAATCCAGTTATAGGCATCTTCATAGTCCTTTACCTCCTGTGCTGAATTTGAAGCTACAGCTTCTATTATGATTAGTGAAGTATCAGAAAGTCAATAGCCTGTCCTAAAAGAAAGACTGGGAGGAATTCGGGAAAGATAAAATTTAGCGGGTGGGTTTCTCCCCCGATTAAATAACACAACCATTATCTTGACCCGCAGCAATGCCATATCTATAATGTCATGATTAAAAAATCAAGGGAGGCTCTATGATTAAATCAAGATTGTGTGACCTAATTGGAATCAAATATCCCATTATACAGGCGGGAATGGGCCCCTTCAGCAACAACAATCTCTGTGTTGCTACAGCAAACGCAGGTGTCCTCGGGCTGCTTTCCACAAGCGGCGTTTTTAACAAAGATGATCAGCCATGGATTTACAACGACTTCGTGAGAACCGGAGAGGCTGACACTGAAGATGATATGGCTACGGTACTGGAAAAGGTGCTGAAACGGACGTACAGGTTGGTCAAAGATAAGGGCGGTATTTTCGGGACCAATGTGATGGTTTCAAAGGAAGTTCTCCCGGCTTCACATGTCATGATCGATACGGCCATCAGGGTGCGCGAGGAGAACCCGGATATGAAGAAGTATTTCAAGGTGATGTATACATCCGCCGGCGACCCTCTTGGCTGGGAAGACAAAATAAAGGGAGCAGGATTTACCTGGATTCACATTGTTCCTTCGGTTAGGGCAGCTTTGCGCTGTAAGAAAGCTGGCGTCGATGTAATAGTAGCCTCCGGCCACGAAGGCGGTTTCCATACCTCGTGGGAACCGGTTCACTCGATGGTTTTGCTTCCAGCCGTGGTGGAGGAAGTATCAGACGACAAGACCCTGGTTGTCGGTGCCGGTGGGTTCTGCGATGGCAAGACACTGGCGGCCGCGCTGCTAATGGGTGCGGACGGTGTGCTTATGGGGACCCGCTTTCTAGCAACACAGGAGAGTGATTTTCATCAGATGTGGAAACAGGAAGTTGTGGACGCAGGCGATAGAGCAACCCTTGTAGCGCGCGGTTTTGTCGGGCCTGCCCGGTGGCTGAAAACACCCCGCAGCCAGGAACACGCTAAAAATACCCTCCAGAAATCGCCTGGCGTTTTCCTGGGTACTCCCGATGATTACGCAACGCTCGACATGTCTTTGATTGATTTTGAGATCGAATCAATGAAAGCCACCTTCGAAGGGAATAAGGAAAAAGCGATGATGGCTGCCGGCGAGGCGGCTCAGCGAATTAAAGATATGCCCAGAGTTAACGATTTAGTGCAGGAGATCATCAGGGAAGCAGAAACTGTCCTCAGGGAAGTCCCGAAAAGGATTCTGGTGTAAGGTTTAAATAAGACTATGATAAAAGCCAGCGGTTTTCTCACTTAGCTCATGGGTTCTTGCCACCGTAAATTTTTCCCAAAATTTTCTGCGTAAGTCTAGATATGAAACTCGACTATGTCGCCATCTTGAAGTACATGTTCCTTGCTAACCCTCTGCCCGTCATACTTTCCTGAGCCCCAGACGACAGCATACTTCAAATTCTGACGGAAGTCCTTATGGAGGCTCTCAGCAGCTTCTTCCAGTGTGCTGCCCTTCTCCAGTATCATAGGGTCAGTCGGGTCGGCCTTACTGCCGGGGGTCTTGGTATAAACCCGGATGATATTCAGGGCTTGGTAAATTGCTCTTTTGAACTCCTCCAGGCCGCCCCCTTCCCTCGCTGAAATGGAAACCAGGGGAAACAGCCTGGCATATTGAGAACGCAAGCGCTCCCAGTTCTCGTTGGAACCTGCCAGCTCATTCTTGTTCCCCACGATCAACATCTTCCTGGGATAACTCCCCGGAGTTGCTTGTGTACCACCATCTGGTAAGGGTTCTATTCTTGCGTCTCTTAGCCCTTGGAGAGCTGCCTCTACCTGGCTTATCGGCTCCCGGGATAAATCTATTACAACGGCAATGAGGTCGGCGTTTCTGAGGCTATTTGCTAACAGTACTCTCACTTCTTTGTGCCCGATGGGCGGCGTATCCACCAGTTGTATCTGGGTATCTTCAAACTTCATCATCCCCGGAATCGGGGTTTTGGTAGTGAAGGGATATTCAGCTATTTCCGGAATAGCCTCGGTTACCGCCGCTAGTAGCTGTGATTTCCCGGCATTGGCTGGCCCGACTAACATTACCTGTCCGGCACCCTCCCTGCTAATATAGAAGCCTGCTCTCCTGGCTGTGGCGTACTTTTTTTCTGCCTCTTGCGAAAACCTGGCAATCTTCCGCCTTAGCGCGGCATGAAGCTTATCGGTGCCTTTATGCCTGGGCATAATGGCAAGCATTGCTTGCAAGGCCGCAATTTTTTCCTCTGGCTCTTTGGCTGACCTGTATCTCTTCTCAGCCTCGAAATACTGTGGCGGTAGATTCGCTGGCATATAACTAATTCTAACATTATGCCCTTTCTACCAAAACATCTAGTGCTCTTTCCCTTCGCAAAAGAGGCTGGTTAGCTGTGATTTATACCGTTAAGTAACTTTTGGGTTTTTCATGGTGGTGAAAAGTTCGTTAGCAAAAACGGGTATAGAGGCTAAGATGGTCTTTAAGACAGTTGGCTGTCTGGGTAACGCAAATACTGTGCACCATTACGGAAGCTTCTGCTAATTCCTCTAGTCTTGGGTCCAACAATATCAGAATGTGCAGCATTATCCTCAACTGGTGAGTACACAGGCTGTTGTTTGAGGGAGCAACAAAGTGCTGCAGTTATAGAAGCAACACCATAACCTGGATGTCCGGAAAGAGTGTGTTCGACGGATGACAGCTTTAGCCAATTTACTGACATCCTATCCGGCGTATCTGGGTCATTCTCAAATGCTGCCGAACTCACCTTGCCAGACTCTTTTAGATGCCAAGGTGGGATTCTTCTAAGGAATTGGTCTTGGGGTTCAAAGTGAGGTGTATTGTCACATTTGTTGGGCTGATTAGCCAATGGTATACCTTATGGAGATAAAATACCTTGGAGCAAGCTATCAAGCTCGGCTTCAGAGGTGATAGCTCCCTCCTTTTCCGTACCAGAGGATGAGACAAACAAAAATAATCGTTGTTGACCGTCAGGTGTTATCCTTATGATGAGTTCCTTTGAATTCAGTTCCCACTCCAGTTGGACGCCGCCATCAGAGCATGGAGCTATGAAGACATCCGAGATAAGTTGGGGTGCAAGGTCGGATATTTGTATGAGTAAAGATTTGGCTGCCGCAATTACTCTAGCGTCAATTGGTCTAGCGGAATAGCTGTCCCAGGCATTAGGAAGTCGTTCAAGTTGTTGGATGCGGCTTTTAACAAAAGAAGGCATAGAGGGTTTAACCTTGGGCCATTTAAGTGTGGCAAAAGTTGGACCGACGGAATAGTATTTGTTTAGATTAGAAATAATCTGCGACTTCTTAATGTCATAAATAAATACCGTATCACCCATGAAAGAAACGGCATCAGCCATGATAGTATGACTTTGCAAGTGTTTGAAGTGTGCAGGGTCAGAAGTTTTGCTAAGTTTGAAGTAAAAAGGAAAATAACTAGGTAAATCCAGTTTTACTTCTTCCCACGATATACTATGCTTGCGGGATCCTTTGATTCGCCTATATGGCGTAGGTATCAGGTTTTGTACTGCCATTTTATTTGCTCCTAGGAGTTCTGGATCTCTTTTTGTTTTTTGTGCGAGACCGTGCCTCCAATGCCTCAGAGAGCAGGTGGTGTAATATTTCTGCAGTACCCCAGGACAAACATATGCGAGCTACTTGAGAATCCTCCATATAATCAGCATTCTCAATATATGGAGGTGCTAAAAAGCCGAAATCCAGAAGAACTAGCTCTGTATGAGCATTAACCATTACGATGTTAGAAAAAAGCGGAGCTACGGATTTTGGAGGCGCCGGAATTTCCTTTGGCGGTTTTTCCTTGTTTATTTTCTTCATATTAATCACCAACAAACAGAATGCTATATCTTAGTTAACAGCTTGTCAATATGCAAATCCCAAAGCATTTGACACAATCATTATAACGCAAGTATTCATATTTTGAAAATAAGAATACACGCACTCGATACAAAAGGTTTGTCCCTGAGCGTGAAAAGAAGTAACTCTTGATACCTTTTTATTGGCGATTTAGCTTCAATTTGTACCTCTTGGTACCGCTTTGTTTCTTATAGTGGTGAAAAGTTGGTTAGCAAAAATGTTAGCAATGGTAGGGTTTATATGATAGATCAGTAGAAGTAAATTGTGGAATAAAACAACAAAACAAAGCTATACCGGTATTTCATTCAGCAATTTTGTGTATCTCGGCTCTATGTTTTGGTATCTTAAGTTGTCGAAAACAGAGTCTTTAATCTTTGGGATGATGTCTTTAGCCTGATCTACAGTCATTCCGTTAGAAGTTAACCATTTAAAGATTGCGGACAGTTTATTATTACTAGGTAGAAGTGTTATGCTAAACTGTGGCATAGATAAACCGTTCAAAACAAGATTCACTTGTGTTGCAATAAAATCATTCTTTACAAAGTCTTCTCCGGTAATTGCATCGATAATTGAGTCAATATCAGGATACTTTTTCCATTCGCCATATCCCTTTTCTTGTTTGTATATTTTTTGCTGGACTTTTGCTGGCTTATCGTTATCGCTTATGATCAGACATTCTCGTTTAGCAAGCTCAATCATTGGTGTAATCGCCTTTATAGTACTTGCTCCTTGTGCATGGCAAATGCCGACATTCTTGAATTTTTCCTTCAAATCATTAGGGGCATTTTCGAGAGCAAGTAAGAATAGGTGTTTGTCATTCCATCCCTCAAAGATAAGGTTCTTCTCTTTGAGAATTGAAAAGATAGAATGTCCAAGAGCATTATAAAGCAGCTCTTCATCGGCAATATTAGAGTATTCCGTCGGTTTAATTGAGGTTATCTCGTTTTCTTTTGTTACGATATAATGCCGGTCGATATATCCCGGATCAATCATAAATATCGAGTGAGTGCTATATACGACATAGTTTGTCTTTGAAATGGTAATCAACTCGTCTCGAAGATATCGTTCACTAGATGGATGTAGGCAAATATTAGGATCATCAAGAAGCAGAAGTGTATCATGGAGGTGGTGTGTTCTCACGTTAGCTGAAATCATAAGTAGGAAAGTAACAAATCGCTTGAAGCCGTCACTCCGGCGAGCGAAGTCATGAATATTCCTCTCTTTGACGCCAGGAATAATCTGATTGGCGTTTCTCCTTAACGAGAATTCTATGTCTTCATATTCCTTCCAAATTGATCGGAAGTGATTTGTTGTCCTCTTTGCAATTCGGTCTAGGTAGTTTTGAAACTGGTTGGGTGTTCCTTTTCTCGCAGTTTCAATACTACCTTTGATGTCATCATAGCCAGCTAGTGTAAACATGTTTCTTAACGCGGGACACGAATCAGGCTTATTTAAGAACTCATCGATTTCTACAGAACTTGGTAAAAGATTATCCTCGTTATATTCCCAAAACAAAGTATTCGGAAGACTATCTTTGGTTATTGTTCCAATTGCACTACTATATAAATCGTCAAAATCATTAATTGTTGCGTTGTCGAGATATTCTTCAAGAATCTCGGAAAAATCTAGAGATTGTATAAGCTTATATTTAGCAAGTGGGTGCTTTTGGCTTTTAACATCAACAGCAAAATTTTGCGGACAAGCCTTTGAAGGCTTCTTCCATCCCTCGAGGAGTTTGCGGCTAGTGCCAATTCTCCATGATTGAGGCTTCTTGCTTGCTGTGCGTATATTTACAGTATAAAGACCCTCATGCCCAGAAACACAAAACTCTTCTACAGATTCTTTCTTGTTAGCAGTGGAGATGATTTTGGGGTCTTGGGTTTTCGAAAGAATGCTACCTGAAATGATTTCAAGTAACCTATCAGTATCGTCCTTTTCAAAGGTAAAGACGAAGAGAACATAAGATGAGTCAATGGGGTCTTCATCTGGTAATGGTTCTCGGACGTCATTCTCTTTGACGGGTTGACGGTCTTCACTTAAAAGAGAGAGTGCACGTAGGATATTCGACTTGCCGGACTCGTTGATGCCAACAAGAACGCGACAAGCCGGATCAATATTGACGATAACATCTTGAATGGATCTGAAGTTCCTAATATGTACCCTAGACAATTTCATAATACTTATACTATATATCATTTGGGAGTGTTGATGCAATGATGAAATTAGTATTTTGACTATTGACAGAATTGATTTAGCTGGTAGGCCGTACAAGATTCGAACCTGTGACGCCCTGATTAAACGTCAGGTGCTCTACCAACTGAGCTAACGGCCCATAACTTTGTGAACTATGCGCAGTCTATTTTTCTTCTTACTTGAGGCGCAAGGTCTCCGGGGTATAAGAGGTTTTTAGTGCTGTGTCGAAAGATAAAAGTGATGTTGATTTCTGAGCTGTTAGAAGTTACCATAAAATGAGGAGGGAAGGAAATGGCATCTAATAGTAGTGGCAGGGGCGGGTTACTTACCGCTGGCGGAATCTTAAGCATAGTAGGGGGGTTATTTGAGGTAACTGGTGGAGCAATAATGGTGGGTTTAGTAATAGCTCATAGAGAACTGTTCAGGCTGGGGTCTACTACAGGCCACCCGGGCATCTATTCTGAACTCTTTGGATTTGTCGAGCTAATTTGGTTGATTATTGTGGGAGTGCCTCTTATAGTCTTGAGCATAATAGCTATAGTAGGTGGCGTCTCGGCCATAAGAAGGAGAAGTTTTGGCCTATATTTAGCCGGGGCTATTTCCGCCCTGGCATCAGTCATTTTGGGAATACTGGCAGTTATTTTTATCGCCCTGTCAAAGAAAGAATTTGGGGTGGGGAGCTAGATGCCGAAGTGGCGGAAAGGTAGGCGTGCCATGGGCAGTTGGCTCAGTGGTCATGATAGCAGGAAAGTAAGCGGGAGACAGGATTCGAACCTGTGACACCCAGGTTTCATTTTGCTGTCTCAAGGCTAACCCTACCTGCATCTGTGCCCTTTCTACGAGGCAGGCTGAAGAAAAAGGTTGACCCCCTACCTTTTTTAGATTCCACCCAGATTTCCCCACCATGGGCTTCCACCAGTCTCCGGCAAACCATTAGGCCGAGCCCAGCCCCTCTGGCCTGGTCGGGTCTGTTATTCTCCAGACGCTGGAATGGGCCAAAGATTCTGGCCTGCTCGCTGGAGGATAAACCCTTACCATGGTCGCTGATCCCTATGACCAAACGCTCTGGCTCTGTATAAGCTGACACTTTTATATGGCTGCCCGGCGGAGAATACTTGGCTGCGTTGTCCAGAAGGTTATAGAGGATGCGTTCGATTCTCAGTGGGTCACCGTTTATTGATGGCAGCTTATCGGGAATAGAGGTGACGAACCGGTGTGA
>Ga0307437_1001759_pt1 | contig 14036 bp, 6 predicted proteins | sample SalMarWE160390MG_FD_202146 | JGI IMG/M metagenome (GOLD analysis project Ga0307437, IMG submission 202146) | Salt marsh sediment microbial communities from the Plum Island Ecosystem LTER, Massachusetts, United States - WE1603-90 | ecosystem: Environmental > Aquatic > Marine > Intertidal zone >...
CTACTTGGGGCACTCCTTCTTCCGAAGTTACGGAGTCAATTTGCCTAGTTCCTTAACCAGGGTTCTCTCGAGCACCTTTGGATACTCTCCTCGCCTACCTGTGGTGGTTTGCGGTACGGTCACTCAGAAGACTCACTTAGAGGTTTTTCTTGGCAGTTTGATTAGGGTCAGTTTATGCCCTTGCGGGCTCCCCATCGCATCTCGGAGTTATGCCCCGGCGGATTTGCCTACCAGGACCTCCTACCTGCTTAGACTCCGTATTCCAACACGGAGCTGACCTTTCACTTCTGCGTTACCCCATCGCTAAAGCGTCTCCTAGGTGGTACAGGAATATTAACCTGTTTCCCATCGCCTACGCCTTTCGACCTCGGCTTAGGGACCGACTCACCCTGAGCGGATTAACCTTCCTCAGGAAACCTTAGGCTTTCGGTGATGCCGTTTCGCACAGCATTTATCGCTACTCATACCGGCATAATCATTTTCATCTCGTCCACCCCGACTCACATCGGAGCTTCAACCTACTATGAAACGCTCCCCTACCATCCCGACAAGTCGGGATCTGTAGCTTCGGTGGTGGGCTTGAGCCCCGTGAATTTTCGGCGCAGAACCACTTGACCAGTGAGCAGTTACGCACTCTTTAAATGATGGCTGCTTCTAAGCCAACATCCTGGTTGTCTAAGCAACTCCACATCCTTTGTCACTTAGCCCACACTTAGGGACCTTAGCTGACAGTCTGGGTTCTTTCCCTCTCGGACCTGGAGCTTATCCCCCAGACCCTGACTCCCGCAAAACAAGTAACGGCATTCGGAGTTTGATTGGGTTTGGTAACCTATTAAGGCCCCTAGCCCATTCAGTGCTCTACCTCCGTTACTCTCTAATGCGAGGCTAGCCCTAAAGCTATTTCGGGGAGAACCAGCTATCTCCGAGTTTGATTAGCCTTTCACTCCGATCCACAGCTCATCCCCCAACTTTTCAACGTTGGTGGGTTCGGACCTCCATTCCGTGTTACCGGAACTTCATCCTGGCCATGGATAGATCACTCGGCTTCGGGTCTACTGCAGATTACTAAGTCGCCCTATTCAGACTCGCTTTCGCTACGGCTCCTCCCGTCAACGGGATTAACCTGGCAACCTACAGTAACTCGCCGGTTCATTATACAAAAGGCACGCCGTTAGACTACTCCGGGGTCCCGAAGGATCCCTTTCATCCTCCGACTGCTTGTAGGCATACGGTTTCAGGTTCTATTTCACTCCCCTCACCGGGGTTCTTTTCACCTTTCCCTCACGGTACTAGTTCGCTATCGGTCACGAGAGAGTATTTAGCCTTAGGAGGTGGTCCTCCCAGATTCCCACAGGATTCCTCGTGTCCCGTGGTACTTGGGAAAGAGACCCAGGAAGTCCATTACCCTTTTGTCTACCGGGCTATCACCGTCTTTGGCCCCCCTTTCCAGAGAGGTTTGACTAGAGTACGGATTTTTAACTTCCCGACCTTGCCGCACCTCAGTCGAGTCTCCTCCCGCTACCCCAGCTGTACAACGCATGCGGGCTTTACCGTACAGACTGGTTTAGGCTCTTCCCCTTTCGCTCGCCGCTACTCAGGGAATCGCGGTTGCTTTCTTTTCCTGGGGGTACTTAGATGGTTCAGTTCCCCCCGTTCGCCCTCCCTGCCTATTTTATTCAACAGGGAGTTGCCCGACATTACTCGGACAGGGTTCCCCCATTCGGAGATCCCCGGGTCTAAGGTTGTTTGCACCTCACCGGGGCTTATCGCAGCTTACTACGTCCTTCATCGCCTTCTCGTGCCAAGGCATCCACCATATGCCCTTACTAACTTGACCAATAAAGATGCCCATCCCCTTCCTGTGCAGTTGTCAAAGAGCAGTTTAATTTGGTGGAGATAACCGGAATCGAACCGGTGACCTCCGCCTTGCAAGGGCGGCGCTCTCCCAGCTGAGCTATATCCCCTTTTGGTGGGCCTAAGTGGAGTTGAACCACTGACCTCCCGCTTATCAGGCGGACGCTCTAACCACAACTGAGCTATAGGCCCTCATACCTAAAGTTAGAGAGGAGATTTCTCCTCTCATAACCTGAAAAATAGCGTGCACCCCCAACCTCCAATGAGGTCGACCTAAGAGATCCTTGCGGAATCTCCTTAGAAAGGAGGTGATCCAGCCGCACCTTCCGGTACGGCTACCTTGTTACGACTTAGCGCCAGTCGCCGATTTTACCTTCGGCAGCTCCCTTCCCGATTGCTCGGGATTGGGAAACCGACTTCGGGTACCACCGACTCCCATCGCTTGACGGGCGGTGTGTACAAGGCCCGGGAACGTATTCACCGCGGCATTGCTGATCCGCGATTACTAGCGATTCCAACTTCATGGAGTCGAGTTGCAGACTCCAATCCGAACTGAGACCGGCTTTAAGGGATTGGCTCCACCTCACGGTTTTGCAACCCGTTGTACCGGCCATTGTAGCACGTGTGTAGCCCGGGACATAAGGGCCGTGCTGACTTGACATCATCCCCACCTTCCTCCCCGTTAGCCGGGGCAGTCCCGTCAGAGTTCCCAGCATTACCTGATGGCAACTGACGGCAGGGGTTGCGCTCGTTGCGGGACTTAACCCAACACCTCACGGCACGAGCTGACGACAGCCATGCAGCACCTGTTCCCCTGTCCCCGAAGGGAGATCCCCGATTTCTCGGGGACTTCAAGGGAATGTCAAGCCCCGGTAAGGTTCTTCGCGTTGCGTCGAATTAAACCACATGCTCCACCGCTTGTGCGGGCCCCCGTCAATTCCTTTGAGTTTCAGCCTTGCGGCCGTACTCCCCAGGCGGGGCACTTAATGCGTTAGCTGCGGCACAGAAGGGGTCGACACCTCCCACACCTAGTGCCCATCGTTTACGGCGTGGACTACCAGGGTATCTAATCCTGTTTGCTCCCCACGCTTTCGCGCCTCAGCGTCAGTTGCAGGCCAGAGGGCCGCCTTCGCCACGGGTGTTCCTCCTGATATCTACGCATTTCACCGCTACATCAGGAATTCCGCCCTCCCCTCCTGCACTCGATTCCGATAGTTTCAAATGCACTTCTTCTGTTAAGCAGAAGCCTTTCACATCTGACTTATCGAAACGCCTACGCGCCCTTTACGCCCAGTAATTCCGGACAACGCTTGCTCCCCCCGTGTTACCGCGGCTGCTGGCACGGAGTTAGCCGGAGCTTCCTCTGGAGGTACCGTCAGTTCCCTTGAAGTATTTCCCCAAGGGAATTTCTTCCCTCCTGACAGGGCTTTACACTTCGAAAAGCTTCATCACCCACGCGGCGTTGCTGCGTCAGCCTTTAGACCATTGCGCAATATTCCCTACTGCTGCCTCCCGTAGGAGTCTGGGCCGTATCTCAGTCCCAGTGTGGCCGGACACCCTCTCAGGCCGGCTACCCATCGCTGCCTTGGTGAGCCGTTACCTCACCAACAAGCTAATAGGACGCGAGCCCCTCTCCAAGTGGTAACTTACAAGTAGAGGTCACCTTTGATCTCTAAGGGATGTCCCTTGGAGATGTTATTGGGTATTAGGCCCGATTTCTCGGGATTATCCCCAACTCGGAGGCAGGTTGCTCACGCGTTACTCACCCGTTCGCCGCTTTACTCTCTCGATATAAATCAAGATTTCTCGCACGACTTGCATGTATGAAGCACGCCGCCAGCGTTCGTCCTGAGCCAGGATCAAACTCTCCGTGATAAGATTATTTCGGAATTAATGGACTCATTAGGAATTGAGGTATGCACGCTATTTTTTCAAAGATCCATCTTACAAACCTAATTTAATACCTTAATCCCTACTTGTCAAGCTTTTTTTTGCAGGGATTGGAAAAAATTTAGGAATTAGTCCCAGATTATGCTAAACGCCGAAAATCATTGAAGTAATGAGGGATCCAAAGATCAGATTGTTTTGTCCAAGCTATATCCTGAAGCCACCGCCCGGGTTTGAACCGAGGACCTATGGTTTACGAAACCATTGCTCTACCAACTGAGCTACGGTGGCGAGTGCTTTCTGAGGTCCCATTTTATTATCGGATAAATGAGGGAAAATATTTAGGATTTTTTTAATGCCGCCCCGCAGAATCGAACTGCGGACACACGGATTTTCAGTCCGTTGCTCTACCGACTGAGCTAGGGCGGCAAGAACTTGCTAAATATCGGAACTCACTTAGCCCCTGTCAAGAAAAATTTTGGCCACTGCAGCTGTGACCCTCACAGCGTGGCGAAGCCGCAACCAAAGCCACAGATTACCCAGATTTCACAGACAGAGAAAAACTACTTAACGCCAAGTGCTCTTCTACCCCCGTTAAAGTGGGGGGTGGATAGGGCTTCAGCCCGTTCACTGGACCTCAACCCCAAGGACCCGCACTAAAGTGCGGTAGAAGTAAGAGATTGCTTTGGTTTGCCACTTCGCTGTTGCTCAGGGCAAGCCGCGTAATGACCCACAAATGGATGAGGTATTGCAAGAGGCAAGCCTCCGAAGCAACCTCATTTCACCAAGCTTTAGCCTGTTGTTGGTTAGGCAAAGGGCCTATCCCCTCAAATTTTTGCCTTCAGAATTAGGGTTCTAATAGCCGTTAGTCCAATATGGATATGGTCCTGTAGGGACGCAAGGCCTTGTGCCCCTACTCATCGCAACCAGAAAAGTTTTGCCCAAAAAACAGGATTTTGCAAGATTGTATACAGAGTTACCACTTGCCAGAGGGGATGATCCTTGAAAAAAGGGGAGGGGCCTACTCTCTCCTCCCTTCTCAGGTTCGGTAAGAGATGCGCAGATATGAAAAAACCGGTCGCCCCTGGGAGGTATAGCATTTATTGAGCATAGAGCCGTTTAATCTCGGTTTAAAGCTCAAAATCATAAATTGGCACGTTGTCCCCAACATTCCCCTCAGTTTTTCATTTTGTCCCATGTCAAGGGCTGCCCCCAACATTCCCGTTAATTACCATTTGACAAGCGGAAGTTCTTTGGTTACAATTGGGCTATGCAGGTGATCGGGGTTACTGGAGGGATAGGTAGTGGGAAGACAATCCTCTGCAGGATGTTTGAGAGGTGGGGGGCACGGGTAATTGATGCCGACCGTTTGGGCAAGGAGGTGGTGGAAAGGAATTCATCCCTTTTGAAGAGGTTAAAAAGGGAATTTGGAGGGGGAATACTCAACCCCGATGGAAGTTTAAATCGCAGGGAGTTGGGGGAATTGGCCTTTAAGAGCCCAACTGCGCGGCGCAAGCTCAATAGCATTGTCCATCCACCTCTTCTGGAACTGTTGCGGGAGGGAATCCGCAGGGAAAGGGGGCCAGACCCCTTGGTCATCGATGCTGCCCTCCTGGTGGAATGGCACCTCTCCGAGATCATAGACCTTCTCATTTTGGTTCGGGCAAGCAAAGAGCTTAGGGTAAAGAGGACTGGCCAAAGATGGAGCAGGGAGGAGATTGAGAGGAGGATGGCTCTCCAGCTTACAGATGAGGAGATGGCCAAGGAGGTCGATCTGATCATCGATAACAACGGCAACCTGCAGGAACTGGAGGCAAAGGCCCGCAGGGCCTGGGAGATGATAAACCAGCTTGGCTAACCGGGATGGGCATAGTAAAGCAACCCCAATCGGATTGCTTCGTCGTCCCCAAGCCCTGCGAGGGCGAAAGCCCGGAGCAATCTCTTCACTGATGAACCTTTGTGGATGATAACATCCACAAAGAGCAAGGTTGGTGTGTACTTAATTGAATTTCCCCCCTTCACGCCACCCAAACATTATCCTCCCCTAATACATCCATTAACTTAGCAAGCAGCGCTGGTTTAGGATCGACCTTGACCTTATTTGATTTTATCCTTATCCCCTCCTCCTTCGTCTCCAAGTGGATCTCTACCCCGCACTCTCCTGTTGCGGAGGAGATTATGCCTTTTACCCTTTCCAGTAAACCCTCATCTAAGCCTATAGTGGACATCTTCAGGTGGAGGGAACGGGCGGAGAATTTCCTGGTCTGGGATAGGGGAATTACCTGGAAGGCAACCACTTTGGCCCTTTCGGTCTCCTTTGTAGATACCCTCCCCCGGATGAGGACCAGAGAATCGTCCTTGATGGTCTCCCTGGCCTCCTCATAAAGGTCGGAGAACACTATGGCCTCGAAGCTTCCCGCAAAGTCCTCCACAGTGAGAAAGGCCATAGGTTTCCCCCTGCGGTCCTGGTTTAACCTCATCCCCGCGATGATCCCCCCCAAGGTTACTATCTCTCCCTCGACGCACTCCTGGAGGCTCTGGGCTGTATGGTTTGCGTATCTTTTCAGTTCACTTTCATATCTCTCCAGTGGATGACCGGAGACGAAAAATCCCAATACTTCCTTTTCCCTGGAGAGCAGATAGCTTTGGGGCCACTCCTCCACCTGGGGGAGCTCCGGAGGGGCAAAGAGTTCCTCCCCTCCACCAAAAAGGCTTGTCTGGCCCTTGGCCCTATCCTTACTGCTTTTCTGCCCCCAATCCATTGCCTGTTGCACAGCACTCACCTTTTGTGCGCGGTGCCCCTTAAGGGAATCCATTGCCCCCGCCTGGATGAGGCTCTGGATCATTCTCCGGTTCACCAACCGCAGGTCAACCCTCTCGCAGAAGTCGAAGAGGTCCTTGAACTCACCACCTTCCTCCCTGGCCTTCACTATGGAGCTCACGGCTTTATGCCCCACATTCTTCACCGCCCCTAAGCCAAAGAAGATCCTCTTCCCTTCCACCCAGAAGCGGTCAAAGCTCCGGTTGATGGCTGGAGGAAGAACCTCAATTCCCATCCTCTTACATTCGTTGAGGAGGATAACCACCCGGTCCGAGTTGCCCATCTCGCTGGAGAGGGAAGCGGCCATAAACTCCACAGGGTAATGGGCTTTTAACCAAGCTGTTTGGTAGGCCACCAATGCGTAGCCTGTGCTATGGGATTTGTTGAAGCCATAACCGGCAAAATGGGCCATAAGATCGAAGACCGCATCGGCCACCTCCTTCTTTACCCCCTTGGACAGGGCCCCCTTGATGAACTCCTCCCTCTGTTCGATCATCATCTCGGTGAGTTTCTTGCCCATAGCCCGCCGGAGGATGTCCGCCTTTCCCAGGCTGAAGCCGGCCATATCACTGGCGATCCTCATCACCTGCTCTTGATAGACTATCACCCCATAGGTCTCCTTGAGGATGGGCTCCAAGAGGGGATGGGGATAGGTTACCTTCCTCTTTCCGTGTTTCCGTTGGATGAAGTCATCGATCATTTCCGAACCCAATGGGCCGGGCCGATAGAGGGCATTCATGGCGATCATATCCTCAATCTTTTCTGGTTTGAGCTTGCGGAGGTAATCCCTCATCCCGGAGCTCTCAAACTGGAAGATCCCTACCGTATCCCCCCGGGAAAGGAGCTTAAAGGTCTTTTTGTCATTTAGGGGGAGGTCCCTGACCTCAATCTTCTTACCTTGATTTCTTTCGACGATCTCCAATGTATCCTGGATTACGGTCAAGGTGCGCAGGCCTAAGAAGTCCATCTTCAATAGCCCTATCTGCTCTAAGGATTTCATATCATACTGGGTGGTTACCTCCCCCCCCTTGGCCGGACGAAAGAGGGGGACGAATTCGGTCAGCTCTGCGGGGGCGATGACCACGCCTGCAGCATGGGTGGAGGCATGCCTGGCCAGTCCTTCCAGGATCTGGGCATTCTCTAAGAGGTCCTGCACCCGGGGGTCCTTCTCGGCCAGCTCCCGTAAGGGGGGAACCTGTTCCAATGCCCTCTTCAGGGTCATATCCGGTTCAAAGGGGATCAGCTTGGCTATCCTGTCCACCTCCATATAGGGCATATCCAGCACCCTACCCACATCCCTGACCACCGCCCGGGCGGCCATTGTGCCAAAGGTGATTATCTGGGTGACATTTTTGGAGCCATACTTTTTCACCACATACTTAATTACCTTGTCCCGATTCCTGTCCGAGAAGTCTATATCGATGTCGGGCATACTGATCCTCTCCGGATTGAGGAACCTCTCAAAGAGGAGGTCATAGCCAATGGGATCGATCTCGGTTATCCCCAGCGAATAGGCCACTAGGCTTCCCCCCACCGATCCCCTTCCCGGGCCCACGCTTATCCCCTGGCTGCGGGCATAATCGATAAGGTCCTTGACGATGAGAAAGTAACCGGCAAACCCCATCTTTTCTATTATCCCCAGTTCGTAGTCGAGCCTCTCCGCAAGCTGCGGGGTGACCTGGGGGTACTTCTCCCTTAACCCCTGACGGGAGAGTTCCCGCAGATAGGAGCCCAGATCCTGATAGCCTGCGGGCAGAGGGAAGTGGGGTAGGTGAACCCGGTCGAATTCAAGCATCAGGTTACACTCCTCAGCGATCTTCAGGGAGTTGGAGAGGGCTTGGGGAAGGGAGGAGAAGAGCTTTTCCATCTCTTGGGGGGACTTGAAGTAGATCTGGTCGGTGGAGAATTTCAGCCTGTCCTCATCATGCACCTTCTTCCCGGTCTGGATGCAGAGGAGCAGGTCATGGGCCTTATAATGTTCCTTCTTCAGGTAGTGGCAGTCATTGGTGGCCACATAGGGTATCCCTAAGTCCTGGGAGAGCTTGAGGAGCCCCTTTAAGGCCTTCTCCTCCTCCTCTATGCCGTGGTCCTGCAGCTCGAGGTAGAAGTTTTCCTCCCCGAATATGTTGAGATACTCCTGGGCCACCCTTTGGGCCTTTTTGTAGTTGCCGGAGATCAAAAGCCGGGGGATTTCCCCCTTGGCGCAGCCACTTAGAGCAATTAACCCCTCTGCATACTGGGCTAATGCCTTCTTATCCACCCTGGGTTTATAATAGAATCCCTCTAAGTATCCTATGGTGGAGAGCTTTATCAGGTTCTTATATCCCTGGTAGTCCTTGACCAAAAGGGTGAGATGGTAGGAGGTCTCGCTAAGGCCGCCCGGGTAGGACCTCTCTGTTCTTGCCCCTGGGGCCACATAGACCTCACTGCCGATAATTGGCTTGATACCTGCATTCATAGCCTTCTTGTAAAACTCTATGGCGCCAAACATATTGCCATGGTCGGTTATGGCCACTGCCGGCATACCAAACCTCTTGGTCTGGGCCACCAGGTCATCTATCTTACAGGCCCCATCCAAAAGGCTATAATCGGTGTGATTGTGTAGATGAATGAATTTTGCCGCCATCTTACCCTCTCTTCCTTAAGAGCTTTGCCCCAATTAAACCCGCGGTAAATCCACCTATATGGGCGAACCAGGCCACTCCTCCTCCAAATCTTCCTCCTAAGTTGGGGATCCCGTTGAGAAGCTGGATAAAAAACCAAAAGCCCAACAAGAGGAAGGCTGGGACCCTCACCAAACGGATGAAGAAGCCAAATATAACCAGGGTTAAAACCCTTGCCCGGGGGAACCTAACTAAATAAGCGCCCAATACCCCGGCAATGGCCCCACTGGCCCCAATCATCGGGACCTGCGAGGCGGGGTTGGTAAGGATCTGGAGCCCATCTGCCGCCAATCCACAGCCCAGGTAGAAGAAGATAAACCTGAGATGTCCCAACCCTTCCTCTACATTGTCCCCAAATATCCAAAGATAAAGCATATTCCCCCCGATGTGGAGAAGTCCCGCGTGCATAAACATAGAGGTGAAGGGGGTAAGGCGAACAGGGATTGGTGAGAGGGGAAATATATCCACCCCATTGGTTATCTCATAAGGGATTGCCCCCAATCTCAGGATCAACCCCTTTCCCCAGGAGAGCTGGTAGAGGAAGAACAGAAGGTTCAAGATGATTATCCCTATGGTAACGCAGGGGAAGGTATAGGTAGGGTTTTCGTCCTTTAAGGGTATCATCTGTAATAGTATACTCTAAAACACGAATTACACCGATGGACGAATATCCCGAATTTTAGCGGATTTATGGATGAATAAGTTCCATTTCCATTCGTGAAATTTGTATATCCGTGCTATTCGTGTTCATAAAGAGGTTAGCTTTGTTATCGCAGTATCCAAAATTCCGATCGGTGGATCGTCTGATTTCCCACCCTGTCCCTCACTAGGATCTTGAGCCAATGGTGGCCAGGTGAGAGAGGCTTTCTGGGCCGATATTGGACTGAATGCTTTTCTGGGTCCCATTCGGCGATGATCCGTTTTCCATCGAGCCAAACCCTTACATTTTCATCGCTGCCTATCATCGAGCCCTGGTCCTTGACGCGGGCCTTAAGGAGGGGTTTCTTATTCCTCAGGCGGGAGCCAGGTGGGGGCTTGATACCCCATATGTGGGGCTTGATGGTATCTAAGAGGACCGCATAGGTGGAGAAATGCCAGACCCCGGCGGTTATTTCCCTTCCCTTCCTTCTGCTTCCCCTTACCCACTTCCAATTGTTCCCTTGCAGGCTGTAGAGGCCAGCCCTCAGGGTATCGGCTCCAGCGGGGATGTCCACCGATATTTCTACCTTTCTGTCGAAGGGGATATCCACTGGCTCGATCTTGCACGGGCCCTTTAGGCAGGGGAGGAGGGGGGGAGTATCGGCCTTGCTCCTCTCAATAGCTACCACCATATCCTGGTAGATACTCTGGGGAGGGAAATCTACCCTCAGCCCGGGGGTGGCAATCCTCTTTCCCTCTGAGGCCGAAACAAACCAAAGCCAGAGCGTGGTGTCCAGCTCTACCTCTTGGGGATCAGCTCCCTTCACCTTGACCTCTGTCTTCCCCTTCCAGGAATCCATCAAAGGGAGACTGGCCAGGTAATCCTGGGGATCGATGGGGAAAAGGTCAGCAATTTTATGGTCGGAAAGGTAAAGATGGGGTTCTTCCCTGTAGGGCTGAGTCAACCTGATTCGGAGGAGGATATAGCCCCAGTGAGGGGTGGGCTCAACCGCAAAATTCGATCTCCCCTTAACCTTCCTTCCTTCCCCAGGCCACAGGTAATGATAGGGGGAAGCTACGCCCCAGTTATCCACCGCTTTGGCCCGCAGAGGTCCCCCTTCCCCTTGAGGGAGTGGCAAAATCTGATTGGGTCCTCCCCTGGCCACAGTCTTCCAAACCTTTCCCTGGAGGGACTCCAGGATAACCTCCTTTATCACCCCATCCCTATCCTTCCCCTCCAAAGTTATCACTCCCTGAGGGGAAACCTGAAATTTGGTCAGTTTCGGGGGAAGATCAACGAGGACCGTGAAGCAGAGCAGGGACATATTCCCCGCCACATCTGTGGCCAATACCTTTACCTTATGGTAGCCTGGCTTTAGCCCCTCGATGAATCCGCGCGACCCTGTAGGCGAATAGAGGGGGAGGGAATTGCCTGGAAGGAGGTAGAGCCTGGAGAAATACCCCTTCCCCCCAAGCAGAAGGGGTAGGTCCCAATCAAGCCAGACCTGATGGGAAATGAGGTAGGAGAAGGTATCGTATCTCTTGGCAAAGATCAGCTTCCCATCTAAGAAGAGCTCCAACCCATAAACCGCACAGAGGTTCTCCGAGCCATCGATGAGATCATACACATCTATCGCAAGGCCGATCTTCCCCCATATCTGAGGAACTCCACTGATCCTGTAGATTCCCCCGCGGCGTAGAAACTCATAGATCTTAGGCTTAGGAAAGCCATCTATTGAGGAGGAATCACTGAATGGCTCGATGCAGACCGATTTGAAGACCGGGGCCCTGTTGTCCTTCACCCGAAGACCAGAGATCAGGGGGTTAATGGGATGATTTTTCCCATCTCTTAGCTCAAAATGGAGATGGGAAGGCCCCTTTCCTGTGCAGCCGGAGTAGCCGATTACCTCCCCTCTTTTTACCGGAATCTTCCCTGAGGACGGGAAGATCTCCACGGAATACCTCATCCTTTTCTCCTGCTCCCTCTCCACCACCATTCTGATGCGCGGAGCAAAATCCGAGAGATGGCCATAAACGGCATACCTTCCATCCTCCAACTTAAGGTAGATGGCCTTACCGTAACCCCAGGGTGATGTCTTCAGCCTCCAAACCCATCCCTTGGCCACAGCATATACCGGATACCCTTCCCTCCCCCAGGTCTTCAAATCGACCCCGGCATGGAGATGCCCCTCCCTGTACTCGCCAAAGGTGGCACTAATCCCCCTTTTCGCCCCCAAGGGCCAGAGGTAGGTTGCAGCCTGGGGGGAACCTCCCCAAAAAATGACCACCAAGACAAGCATTAAACCAAGCTTCTTGATCAAACCTCCTCCTTTAGGCCTATTATAGGGGTTGAGGACTTTTTATCAAGCTTTTTTTCCAAAAATAATACTGGGTGTAGATGATACCAAGACTTTCTAAGAAATTCCGAAATGTAGGGGTAAATTTGAAGTCCCGACTCAGGTCGGGATTCAAGGATGACAGCAGAGCAGTTCGAGTCCCGATGCACATCGGGAAAACTCGGTGAGACCCTATGAAGAAGTTAGCGACTGAAGGAGTTAAGTTCCCTTGTGGGGTTCTCAGTTAAAAAGTCTCACTTTTTTCTTGACAGATGACTTATTGATCTGGTATATTCAATAGTAGTAGACGAAAATAGACTGACAGATATGTTATAACCCACATTCTGGAAAAAATTTAAGATCAAATATGAAAAACTACAATAATATCAACCAGTTGAACAGTTTTTTAATAATCTCCAATAAAAATGTAGTCCATAAAAATCCGAAAAATTTATCTTTAAAAATCAATAAGTTACGAATCTAAAAACTGATTTTCCGGAATACGGGTCATAATACCCAATTGGACGAAATTGGTTAGCAAATTAAAATAAAAGCGAGGCAATAAATATGAATGATAAAGTAAATTTCATTGATATTATTGAAAAATATGATATCTCAACAGAACCATTTTCAGAGCATGAAATAAGTGATAATTTAAGAAATGTAGATAAAGATAATTCTAAAAACCCAGAGTATGAATGGCTTCCTGAAGTAATGGCATTTGATTTCACCGAAAATTATAGCAATGACGAAACAGGTTGGGGAACATATTATGGCCCTCTAATGGTAATCCCCAATCAAGATGGGACAGTTACGGAAACACCAAGTATAAAAAATATAACAGATGAAATAATTGCTTATTGGATAAAAAGAGCAGATAAGGCTAAAAATCCAATTTTAAAAACAAGATATGCAGATTTAGTATGGGATTTTTCAAAAATTGTAACTGGAAAGCAATGTGATTATAAATATGCATGCATGGTTATTGACAACACAATAGAAGTAGCCGAAAAGGACTTATACAAATACGATATTTTTGTAATAACTAAATTAGAGAGAGCTATTAGTTTAGCGTTAGCTTTAAATGATGATGCTAGGTTAAGAAAATTAACAGAAACAATAATTAAATATGAACAAAAAATCCAAGAAGATAATAAGCCTGGAACATGGGGTTTTGCTTATAGAATATTAGTTAAAAATAAAAAAGTTAAATTGCCGCAGGACTTAGAAAACAAGATTATTGGGGACCTAGAAAAAAGATGGCAGAAATTAAATCAAGCTGAAAGTAAGAACCCTTTTGCTATTGAAACATTATCTCTAGATCTTGCAGATTATTATAGACGTAATAATAAAAATGATGATCTAAGAAGGGTTGTAATAAGCATTGGTGAAGCTTATAAGGGAGTATCTAAAAAGGCAGAACCTTTATTAGCATCATCTTGGTTACAAAAGGTACATGCAATTTATAGCCAATTTGGATTCAATAGTGAAGCACAGGAAATAACAAGGATAATTAGTGAATTAGGACCTAAAACTAGAGATAGTTTAAAAGAAATATCCCACGAAGTTAAGATACCTAAAGAGGAAATTGATAAATATATTGAAGAAACGATTGATGGTGATCTTGAAACTGTATTAACTAAAATTGCAATACGTTTTATTCCAAGTAAAAGTGAAGCTGAACGTGAGTTGATAGAACTATCAAAAAAGGTGGCGTAGTCAAAATTGTTGCTAACGGGCCTTCTGACTGAAGCTGATCCAGTTGATATTTTGAGTATCCACTTTGGATAGCTGGAGTGGATTTTTGCCGTTCTTGTGCTTGTTCCTCTTGCCACA
>Ga0307437_1001782_pt1 | contig 13923 bp, 17 predicted proteins | sample SalMarWE160390MG_FD_202146 | JGI IMG/M metagenome (GOLD analysis project Ga0307437, IMG submission 202146) | Salt marsh sediment microbial communities from the Plum Island Ecosystem LTER, Massachusetts, United States - WE1603-90 | ecosystem: Environmental > Aquatic > Marine > Intertidal zone >...
CCTTCTCGTCTTCCACCGGTGTGGACTTAAACTTGCGGATACTTCTCCGGGCATTAATAGCGTCTAATGCTTCCATCTTAAAAACCCCTTACTGCTCTTCTTCCCAGGCGTCCCGGCCGATAAGGGCTACGAAACGGCAGCCGCCCAGGTTGCGGATAGACGTTTTTTTACTACTTTTGGTGACCTTGCATAACTCCTGGATATGGCGCGAGCCCACGGGAACCACCATCCTCCCCCCGATGGCCAGTTGGGATAAAAGCGCGGGCGGCACTTTGGGGGCGGCGGCGGTAACCATTATGGCGTCGTAGGGCGCTCCCCGCCGCCAGCCCAGCGTCCCCTCCGCCTGATGCACTTCGACATTATTACAGGCCAGCTCGTCCAGCAGCTTTTTCGCCCTGTCGGCTAAAGACGGCACCCGCTCGGTAGTAATCACCAGCCGGGCAAGCCGGGCGAGGATAGCCGCCTGGTAGCCACTGCCGGTGCCCACTTCCAGCACCTTCTCCCCACCCTTAAGCTCCAGCGCCTCGGTCATAATGGCAATGATATAAGGCTGTGAAATCGTCTGGTCGTAACCGATGGGGAGGGGTCTATCCTCATAGGCCTGCTGCCGGCTCTCTCGAGGCACGAAATGTTCGCGGGGTATGGAGCGCATGGCCGCCAGTACCCGCTTATCTTTAATCTCGGTACTGAGTTGGTCGATTAACTCAGCCCTGGCGACCTCAAAATCCAAGTCCATATTGGCACCCACTGCCGGAGCGTTAAGCTAAGCCCAGATTATAATATCAGGGGCAAAACGAAATAGGACACCACCAGCATAACCACCATTATTCCCCCCACTAACCCTATCCGCTTCAACTCACCCGATATATGGGGAGGCTCGGCTAACGCCGTCTTCGGGGCTGGCGCCTTGGCGCTAACGGGCGCCACCGCCTGTGGGGAAGGCGCGGGCCTCTGAGCCGCCGGCGGCCGAGCTACGGGGGCAAAACCTTCCCGACCGGTCTTTTTTCTCTGGCTGCGGGACATGTGTCGTCCCCGCCGTTTCGATTTGCCTGACATATCAAACTCCTACTTAGCTCTGGGGTGAGATTTCTGGTAAGCACGACGGATGTGCTCGGTGGTGAGGTGGGTATAGACCTGGGTAGTGGAGATGTTAGCGTGCCCCAACAGTTCCTGCACCGACCTCAGGTCGGCGCCGCCTCCCAGCATATGGGTAGCAAAGCTGTGCCGCAGCGTATGGGGGGTAATCTCCGTCCCCAACTCGGCGGCTTTGGCGTAACCCTTCAGTATCTGCCACAGTCCCTGGCGGGTCAGCCTCTCGCCGCGCCGATTGAGAAAGACCGCTTTTTCATCCCCACCCCGCCCCAGTCGCGGCCGCACCTCGTTTAGATAGTCTTTAACCGCCTTCACCGCCCGTTCGTGGACGGGTATAAGCCTTTCCTTATGCCCCTTGCCGAAGCAGCGCACGTAGCCGCCCCCGGTATCCAGGTCGGCGAGGTCCAACGATACCAGCTCGCTGACCCTCATGCCGGTGGCGTAGAGCAACTCCAGCATAGCCTTATCCCGCTTGGCCTCGGAGGTACCCGACTTGGTCGGCTGCTCCAGGAGTTGGTGCACCTGGGCGATGGAAATCGGCTTGGGCAGCGACTTGCCCACTTTAGATGAAGCCACCCCCTCGGTCGGGTTATCCTTCATCATCCCCTCGGCGACCATAAAGCCGAAGAAAGACTTCACCGCGGCTACCTTACGGGCGACGGTGGCGGCGGCATAACCCCTGCCTTTAAGCTCCAGTAGGTAGCTTAGCATCGCCTGGCGGTCGAAAGCCACCCAGGGCGGTATGGTGCCCCGCTTGGCGGCTTCCTCCTCGACGAAGCTGGCGAGCTGGTGCAGGTCGTTCCGATAGGCCATTATGGTGTTCTGAGAAAAGCCCTTCTCTACGGCCAGATAGTCCAGGAAACTGTCAACAGCTTCTTTCACCACTCTCCCTCATTAGCCCCTTATTGTATTATGTATTTTAACATAATCATCGCCAAAATTCAGCCCCTCCCCGATAAATAAAATTAGCGCTTTGCCCCGCTCACAGGCTATGCTAAAATAAACCTAAATGACAACAAGCTATATCACCGAGCAGTTAAGGGGGCTACCATCCACCCCCGGTGTCTATCTATTTAAGGACGCCGAGGGTAATATCATCTATGTCGGCAAGGCGTCCAGCCTGCGCCACCGGGTAGGCTCCTACTTCGGCTCGGAGCAAAAGCTGACGCCCAAGATTCGGCGCATGGTGAGCCGGGTCGCCGACCTGGAATACTTCGTCACCGCCTCGGAGCAGGAAGCCTTAATTCTGGAGCTGAACCTGATTAAGCAACACCGCCCCCGCTATAACGTCCGCCTCAAGGACGACAAGACCTTCCCCTACCTCAAGATAGACCTCGGCGAAGACTGGCCCCGCGTCCACATAACCCGCACCTTGAAGGCAAACGGCGGGCGCTATTTCGGCCCCTTCGCCAGCGCTAAATCAATACGCCAGACCCTGAAATTACTAAAAGGCATCTTCCCCTTCCGTTCCTGCACCCGCCAGATTACCGGCAACGACCCCCGCCCCTGTCTGGAATATGACATCGGCCACTGCCTGGCCCCCTGCATCGGCCAGACCAGCCGCGCCGAATACGACGAGGTTATCAGGCAGCTCATCCTATTCATGGAAGGCAAGCAGGAAAGGGTAGTCAGGCAGCTCGAAAATCGGATGAACCGGGCGGCGGAAAAGATGGATTTCGAGAAAGCCGCCCGCCTCCGCGACCAGATTCAGGCGGTGGAGGAGGTGGTCGAGGGACAGCGCATCGCCGCCAGGATAAAGGGCGAGCAGGACGTCATCGCCTTCGCCCAGGAGAGAGACCAGGCTTACGTCCAGGTGTTTTTTATCCGCAACAGCAAACTGATAGGCCGCGAGAGCTTTGTCCTCCAGGGCACCCGCTACGAAGAGCCTCCACGGGTTATGGCCAGCTTCATCCAGCGGTTTTATGCCTTCGCCCCCCACATCCCCCCCCTCCTCCTGCTTCAGCACCCGGTGGAAGATACAGCCACCTTACAAGAGTGGCTGCAAAACAGGCGGGGCGGCGCTGTCAAAATACAGGCGCCGCGGCGGGGCAGCAAAAAGCAACTGGTCGAAATCGTCGCCCAGAACGCTAAACAGGGCTTGGAGCAGTTGAAGATTAAGCAGCTGGCGTCGCCCAAAACACTATCGGCGGCGCTGGAGGAGATACAAAAGGCGCTTAACCTACCCCACCCTCCCAACCGTATCGAGGGCTACGACATTTCCGATATTCAAGGTGCAGCGGCGGTCGGCAGCATGGTCGTCTTTGATAAAGGCAAGCCCAAGCCATCGCATTACAGGCGCTTTAAGATAAAGAGCGTCGTCGGCGCCGACGACTACGCCATGCTCAATGAAGTGCTTAAAAGGCGCTTCAAGCGGGCGGACGCCGCCTCGGGCACCTGGGCGATTATGCCCGAGCTGGTGCTCATCGACGGCGGCAAGGGCCAGCTCAACGCCGCCCTCAAGGCAATGCGGGAAACGGGAGCCGACAAGATACCCGCTGCGGGACTGGCCAAGGAAAACGAGGAGCTTTTTATACCCGGCAGGGCCAAACCCATCGTTTTGCCCCCCTCCTCCCCCGGCTTACAGTTATTGCAGCGCCTCCGCGACGAGGCGCACCGCTTCGCCCTCGGCTATCACCATAAGGTGAGAAGGCGGCAGACCTTCGCCTCGGCGCTGGACGGCGTCCCCGGCATCGGCGCCAAACGCAAGAAGGCGCTGCTGCGTCAATTCGGCTCGGTAAAAGGCATTAAGCAAGCCTCCGTCGAGGAGCTGGCTGATGTCAGTGGGATAACTAAGAGTCTAGCGCGTAAGATAAAGGAGTACCTATAGCCAATGCCCGCCAACCTGCCGCCGCAATACTTCGAGGCTGAAAAGGCTTTCCGGGAGGCCAAAGACCCCCTGGAAAAGATAGCCGCGCTGGAAGAGATGCTGGCCATAATGCCCAAGCACAAGGGCACCGACCACCTCCGCGCCGAGCTCAGGGGCCGAATCGCCAAGCTCACCCAGCAGGCCACCCGCAAAAGCGGCGCCAGACGGGCGTCGCTGGTCATCGAGAAAGAAGGCGCTGCCCAGCTGGCCGTAATCGGCTTACCCAACGCGGGCAAGTCCCGGCTCATCGCCGCCATCACCAACGCCTCCCCACCCGTCGCCGAATACCCCTTCACCACCCATAAAGCCCTGCCCGGCATGATGGAGTTCGAGAACATCAAGATTCAGCTCATCGACACCCCACCCCTGGCGCCCCAGGCCATCGAATTCTGGATACCCCCCCTGCTACGGCGCGCCGACGCCCTGCTGGTCGTCGTGGACCTGAGTGCTGACCCGATAGCGCAGATGGAGGCTATAACCGAGCAGCTCAAAAAGATGCGGGTACTGATTGGCGATAGCAGTGCCGAAACAGACCCCGAGTTAACCGTCTGGCGCCCGAAAGCGCTCGTCATCGGCAACAAGATTGACATTGACAAAGCCGACGACAACTACGAGGCGCTTAAATCTAAATACGAAGGCAAGTTCCCCCTCATCGCCATCTCCGCCACCGCAGGCACGAATTTAGAGGAGCTTAAAACCGGAATCTACGAAGTGCTGGATATTATCCGCGTCTATACCAAGGCCCCCGGCAAAAAGCCCGACCCCACCGACCCCATAATCTTAAAGAGAGGCAGCACATTGGCCGACGCCGCCGCCGCGGTGCACAAAGACTTCCGCGCCAGGATGAAATACGCCCGCATCTGGGGCTCGGCTAAGCACGACGGGGTCATGGCCAAGCGCGACCATGTCCTTGAGGACGGCGATATCATAGAGCTGCATTTGTAAAACACGGGTGGCAATACCGTCACCCACCCCCCAAAAGTAGCGACATTATATAACTCCACCTATTTGGACCTAACTATTGCAAAAGGGTTGTCCGCATTGTATAATGCCTCACTATACCTAGTAGCACTAGGTAAATATAAGGAGGCACAGAGAAGATGAGATTAAAAGGCTGGAGCCTAGGCTTAACCACTATTGGTCTGGTATTAGTCGTTTTCGCCCTGGTTTGGCTGCTGGCTATTTTCCCCGGCATGGTCAAACTCCCGGAAGACCACCACAGAGTAATCAACTTCGAAGGTACTTACCTGGTTTTGAATCCTGACACCCAAACACTGGATGAAATCCCGGTGTGTGTGGAGCGAGAGCAACTGGCAACAGATGTTCAAGGCAATGTGCTGATGATGACTGAGACGGTATGTTGCACCCATGCCCTGGCCGACATGGAGTTGCCGCAGTTCGGTGCCATCGGGGAGATGAGTGTTGACCGCTCTACCCGGGCCTTTGTATCAGATCAGGCTGATGGTATGCCACGGAGTGGCCAATTCTGCTTTCCTTCAGATTTAGAAAATGAAAGCTACTCCATGTGGATCCTAAATGCCGGGCGTCCCCTGGAAGCCGCCTTTATCGGTGAAGAGGAATTTCACGGCCTCAATGTCTTCACCTTCGCGATTAGCGAGCAGGACCTGGCCATCGGCACCCAGGAAGGAACCGGCTTCCCTCAAGTTCTGGACATAGCTATCGACTTGAAGGTGGAGCCGGTAACCGGTACCACGGTATATACGTCGAGCAATTCAACCTACAGCTTTGTCCCCGCGCCCGAGACGAAGGTGCCGTACTACATTTCCAGCATAGCTTTCACCGAAGAGACGATAACAGAGTTGGTTGACGATGCCGCTAGCAATCGCAGTTTGGTACTCTGGCTCTCGTTCTATGGCTTCTGGATTGTCATAGTCGTGGGCGCGGCTCTGGTCGTGACCGGGGTATTGACGGCTACTCGTAAACAAGAGTAAGCGGCCCGTTAATCGACTTATATAGATTAAAAACTTAAGGGGTTGAAAGCCAGGGCTTATAGCCCTGGCTTTCGGTTAGTCTTGTTGGTCACTCCCCTTAACCACCCCCTACAGCTTGCTTACTGTACCGTCATCTTCATTGGTAACCCAGATATTGACGCCGTCGAAGCAGATGCTCCCGGGCTGGATGCCGACGGGGTAGGTGCCGACCAGGCTGCCGTCGCTGGCTCTCAGCTCGGTCACACTATTGCTGCCGTAATTGGCGACCCAGATGTTCTCACCGTCAAAGCAGATGCCCCTGGGTGTGGTGCCGACGGTGTAGGGACTACCAGCACACTCAGTGCCGGTACTGGCGTTCAGCTTGGTCACACTATTGCTGGCGGAATTGGTGACCCAGATGTTCTCCCCGTCAAAGCAGATGCCCATAAGCCCATTGCCGACTTCGTAGGTGCCAACCAGGCTGCCGTCGCTGGCTTTCAGCTTGGTCAAACTATTGTCGCCGAAATTGGCGACCCAGATGTTCTCGCCGTCGCAACATATGGCGTTGGGGCTGGGGCCAACGGTGTAGGGACTACCTTCAGCGGTATACTCAGCGCCGGTACTGGCATTCAGTTTGGTCACACTACCGCCGCCGTTATTGGCGACCCAGATGTTCTCGCCATCGAAGCAGATGCCCCTGGGCACGCTGCCGACGGTAATGGGATCGCCGACCTGAGTGCCAGTGCTGGCGTTCAGCTTGGTCACACTATTGCTGCTGGAATTGGTGACCCATATATTGGCGCCGTCGAAGCAGATGCCTATGGGACCACTAACGCTATATGTGCCAACTAGGCTGCCGTCGCTGGCGCTCAGCTTGGTCACACTATCGCCGCCGTAATTGGCGACCCAGATGTTCTCGCCGTCGAAGCAGATGCCCAGGGGGTCTTGACCGACGGTAAAGCTAAGACCCATCTCATTCGCCTCCCACCACCGCAGCAAGGCAATCCGCATAGGGTTCAGTGAAGTCCCCGGAGGTCCCTGTTCGCCCACTGGCCCCTCCGGACCTGCCGGACCCGTGTCACCAGTGTCGCCTTTAGCCCCCTCCGGACCTGCCGGACCCGTTTCGCCAGTGTCGCCTTTAGCCCCCTCCGGACCTGCCGGACCCGTTTCGCCAGTGTCGCCTTTAGCCCCCTCCGGACCTGCCGGACCCGTTTCGCCCTGAGGACCAAGTGGACCCATTGGCCCCTGCAGCCCTCGTGGCCCCGCCGGCCCTGCCGGTCCCTGCGAACTCGACTCTCCCTGTGGCCCTGGTTCTCCCTGTGACCCCGGTTCTCCCTGTGGCCCTGGCTCTCCCTGTGGCCCTGGCTCTCCCTGCGGCCCCTGGCTACAGGCCGCCAGCGGCACCAGAATCAAGACCAAAATCACCAGAAAAACGACTGCCTCAACTGCTCGCTTCATCATACTCTCCTCTATTTTCTTATCTTTAAGATAGTTGAAAACGCATCAGGACACTCTATCATAACCGCCGGCTTGAATCAGTCACCCTAGAGCAAAAACTTCTCAACCGCCACCGCCACCCCGCTCCTCCCCACGTCCTCGGTGACGCGGTGGGCTACCGCCTTGACCTCATCGGGGGCATTACCCATAGCCACCGCCAGCCCGGCAATGGAAAGCAGGCTGATGTCGTTGGTGCCGTCCCCGATAGCCATAACCTCGCTCAGCGATACCCCCAGGTGCGAAGCCAGCGTCGTCAGCGCCTTCCCCTTGGATACCTCGGGGGCGAGCAAGTTAATAAACTCGACACCGGGATAGGCTGGCGAGCGGGCTACCGAAAAGCGCAGGCTGCGGTCGAAGCGGTTGCGAAAGCTCTTAGCCTGAGCCACCTCCTCCTCCGAGCGCGTTATCAGCCCCCCCTTAATAAACTTCTCCCTACCCCCCAGCCCAGCAAAATCAACCACCATCGGCTCCAGCTTAAAGTAATTACGGTGGATTTCGGTCGCCCAGTTCTCCTTCTCGACGAAGTAGTCCATCGCCGAATAAAGCTCGAGGTAGATGTCGTGCTTCCGGACGAACTCGACCACCTCCTTCACCACCCCCCTCCCCAGCGGCTCGACGTAGAGCTCCTTACCGGGTCCCAAGACCAGCGCGCCGTCGAAGAAGATGTGATATCCGTCCAGCGATAGCTCGTCTATAATCCAACGGCACCCCTGGGACGCCCGCCCCGTGGAAAGGCAGACCTTTACCCCCGCCTGGCGGGCTGCCGCCAGCGCCTCCTTATCCTCAGCCGAGATGCCCCCCTCACTGCCCAGCAAGGTACCATCAATATCTATTACCAGCAGCCTGTAGCTCATTAAATCCCCTTTCTGGATAACCACCCGCGCTTCACTAGCATTATAAAAAAAGGCGGACTCACTCCGCCCCTAATTCTAACACCAGCGGCAGTGAAATTCCAAATCGCCTCCCCACCCCACCTTTATTAGCGCACGTTGTTTTAACCCACCCCATATGGGGGTTTGAAAGGGGGCTCTGCCCCCTTTCTACCTTAAAGGGCAGTGGGCGGGAATAGATAAAATCGGGGTGGGGCACAATCCCTAAAGGAGAATATAAAAGGGGTGCCACCCTTATAGGGTGGGTTTTGGGTGGGACAATAAGACCTTCGCCTTGAACACCCCCCGCAAATAGACTATAATCCCAAAACATGCACGCTATCGGCATCGATATAATTGAAATCGCCCGCCTGAAAGCGGCCATCGCCCGGCAGGGAGAAGACTTCCTCAAGCGGATTTACACCGACTCCGAGATAAAGCTCTACCGCTGGAAACTACCCTCGCTGGCGGCGCGCTTTGCCGCCAAGGAAGCGGTCATAAAAGCCCTGGGCAAACCGACCGCGGGCGCTAAGCTCAAAGACATAGAAATACTGGCTGACGACAGGGGCAAACCACTGGTCAACCTCTACGGCGAGGCGCAAAACCAGGCTAAAGCGCTGGGGCTGGACAAAATAGCCGTCAGCCTCTCCCACTCCAAGGAATACGCCATCGCCATCGCCAGCGGCCAGAGCTGAGACTAAAGCCTCCAAAGATGGGGCTAGGCGTAACCCCCAAAGGAGGATATATAAGGGTACCACCCTTATAGGGTGGGTATTGGGTGGGACAGAAAGACTTACGCTAAACAAGGTGGGGGTGAGGTTGAAAAAACGACCCTCCACCCCCCTTTGACCCCCAACAGGCGAGGTGTTAGAATCTACTAAAGAGGGCAGATATGTCGGGGCATTCTAAATGGTCAACGATTAAGCGGAAAAAAGGGGTAGCTGACGACCGCCGCGGTCAGCTCTTCACCAAGCTGGCTCGCGAGATTATCGTGGCAGTGCGGGAGGCGGGCCCCAATCCCGAGACAAACTTCCGGCTCAGGCTGGTGGTGCAAAAAGCCCGCGACAACAACATGCCACTGGACAACATAGACCGCGCCATCAAGCGGGGTAGCGGCCACGCCGAAGGCGCCATCCTGGCCGAGATGGTCCTCGAAGGCTACGGCCCCAGCGGCGTGGCTATCCTGGTGCAGGCGCTCAGCGACAACCGCAACCGCACCCTGCAGGATGTCAGAAACATATTCTTCCGCCACGGCGGCAACCTGGGGGAAAGCGGCTGTGTCGCCTGGCTCTTCGACTCCCGCGGCGTAATCACCCTGGAAACCAACGCCAAAGACGCCGAAGAGCTGGCGCTGCAGGCTATCGACACCGGTGCCGAGGACGTCAAGATAGAGAATGAATACATAGAGGTCTACACCAAGCCCGCCAAACTGGAAAAGGTCAGGGAAGCGCTGGAGCAGAAGGAGATGACCGTCAACTCGGCTGAGGTCTGCATGGTGCCCAAGAGCATGGTCGAATTGGAAGAAAAAGCCGCCCTGCAGACCCTCAGGCTGCTGGATAAGCTGGAGGAGCTGGACGAGGTGCAGAGTGTCGCCTGCAACGCCGACTTCTCCGACGCCATACTGGAGAAATACCAATCGTGAGCCGGCCCCGATGATAATATTAGGCATTGACCCGGGCACGATAACCACGGGCTACGGGGTCATCAAGGCTGAAGGCGACGAGCCAACCCTGGTTGACTGCGGCGCTCTGACCGCCTCCGAGCGCTCCCCGATGGGGGAGCGTTTGAGCTATATATACCGGGGGCTTTCGGAGGTAATAGCGCGTTTTAGCCCCGACGTCGTGGCCATAGAGAGCCCCTTCGTCGCCAAGAGCGTCAAATCGGCGCTGGCGATAGGCAAGGCGCAGGCAATCGCCATACTGGCCGCCGCCGAGGGGAAAATTCCCAGCCACGAATACAGCCCCGCCGAGGTCAAAAAGCGGGTTACCGATTACGGAGTCAGCACCAAGGAGCAGGTGCAAGAGATGGTCAGGCTCCAGCTCGGCTTAGCGGAAGCCCCCCACCCCATCGACGCCGCCGATGCTCTGGCCGTGGCTCTCTGCCACCTGCGCCGTACGCACCTTGACGAGCTGCTGGCGAAAAGCGAGGAGAAAAGGTGATAGCCTCCCTCAAGGGCGAATTGCAGGCGCTCGGTGGCGACTGGGCAATTATTGATGTCAACGGCATCGGCTTCAAGGTCTATATGCCCACCTCTACCCTCTCCACCATCGGGGCCAAAGGGGAGGAGGTCGAGCTCCATACCCACCTCTATCTCAGGGAAGACAACGTCACCCTCTACGGCTTCGCCAGCCCCGAAGAATTAGGTCTATTCCAGACCTTGATTAGCGTATCGAGGCTGGGTCCCAAGCTGGCGCTGGCCATGCTCTCGGCGATGAGCGCCGAAAAACTGGCCATGACCATCGCCACCGGTAACGCCGACCTGCTGGCCGAAATCCCCGGTGTCGGCAAAAAGACGGCGCAGCGCATCATACTGGAGCTCAAAGAAAAGATAGGCGCCGGCTGGGCTGCCCCACCCCCCGAACTCGCCGAGGAAAACGCCGATGTCCTGACCGCCCTCACCACTCTCGGCTACTCGGTACGGGAAGCCGCCCCCGCTATTGCCGCCATTCCCCCCGACCCCACCCTCACCCTGGAGGAAAAGATAAAGCTGGCGCTGGGCTATTTCGCCAGCAAGTAGAGCCGTTAGACGATAATGTGAATAGTGGGAGGTATTTTGATATGGAGATAGAGTACGGAGCCAGGGTAAAGGACAAGAACGGCAAGGTGCTGGGCAAGGTCAACAACATCATAAGGGACTCCTGGACGGGCGAAATCAGCAAGTTTCAGGTCACCACCGACCCCACCGAGGTCGGCTTTTTCATTCCCCCCGACCAAATTGCTAAAGCCACCCCCAAGGAGATAACGCTGAAGGTCACTTTGGAGGCACTGGAAAAGGAGACGTGATGGAATACGCCCTGCTGGCGGTAATCTTCCTCCTCATCATTGTCATCATATTCTTAATAATTCGCATGAGGAAAGCCCCGGCCACCGACATTGACGAGCTGGCCAACAAGCTCCGCTTCGCTTTAGCCTCGGCGGACTCGGTGCGGGAGATTCAGCGAATCTTAGAAAGCCTGCCCCGCGATGTTTTGAAATCTATTACCTCCAGCGAGGCGGTCAGGGCCGGCAAGCTCAACGAGCTTTTGGCCACTTTAGAGCTGACCCACTACGACCGCCTATTTTATCTCGGCGGCAACCCCGTGGACTTTGTCGGCATCAAGTACGGCGAGGGCGTTGACTTCATCGAGGTCAAGACGGAAAAGGCGGCTCTTTCCCCCGCCGAAAAGGAGCTTAGAGACCTGATTGAGTGCAAGATGGTCAACTACGTGCCCCTCTCGGTGAAGCGCATTGCCGTTGCTGAGGAGGTTGAGACTGGGGAGGGGGAGGAATAGGTTGGGGGTGGTATAATGCCTTTTGGGAAGTAGTAATGGATAGTGGCAACCTGACATGGATAATACCACTAGCTACTTTAGCTGGTGGAGCTATCGGATGGTTATCCAGCCAATATTGGCAGCATCGACAAGCCAAAAGACAAGCGGCAGGTGACGCGGGTAAGATACTCAGTGATAAGAAGAAACTACTTGAGGAACTGCGTTCTAAGGCTGAGAACATAAACGACGTAAATAATCTTACCGCCCAAATAGATGAGGTGAATTCAGCACTTTTGGGACTACATGCTCAAAGATTACGACAAACCCTCAAAGATGCTGACCTTCCCCCAGAGGATATACTAATAGCAGGCGGGCGTAGCAAGCTACAACCACAAGAAGTTAGTCATCTCAAGAAAGTCATAGCGCAGATAAATGCCCTACCGCCTTCCCTCTCAACTGGAGTTTTGCGGGCTTTAGGTAAAGCTTATTATTATTTAGGACAATATCAAGACGCAAAAGACATCTATAACAAAATCCTCGATGTGAATCCTAATGACCACGATGTTCTTAACAATCGCGGTATTATCTGCGGTAAGCTAGGTAAGTATGAAGAAGCGCTCACCGACTTCAATCGGTCTCTAGAGCTAAGACCTGATGCCCCAAATACCCTCAACAATCGAGGACTAACCTATCACAAGCTAGTTAAGTATGAAGAAGCTTTAGCCGACTACAATCGCTCTTTAGAGCTGAAACCTGATGCCCCAAATACCCTCAATAATCGGGGTGGTGTCTACGCAAAGCTAGAAAGATATGAAGAAGCTCTTGCCGATTTCAATCATTCACAGGAATTAAGACCTGAGCACCCTGATACTATTTATAATCTATCCTGTCTTTTCTCACTCTGGGGAAAAACTAAAGACGCTCTGGACAACCTTGAAAAGGCTATTTCTCTGGATAAGAACTGTTGCAAAGACGCCAAAACAGACAAAGACTTTGACAATATCCGCGAAGACCCCCGCTTCAAGAAATTGGTCGGAGAAGATTAACCACCCCCCCCCAAAAAAAGGGAGAGCTAAAAAATGGATATAGACCCGGTCATCCTCACCAACCTCATCTTCTGCATCATCATCCTCGCCCTGGGCATCACCGCCTACTCCAAGATGAAAAGGAGGTGGGCCCTGCTCATCGGCGTCGCCTTCGCCTTCTTCGGCGTCTCGCACCTGTTCACCATCATCGGCATCGATGACACCCAAGAAACCGTCATGCTCGTCACGCGGATAATAGGCTACGGGCTTACGCTCTCCACCATCTACTGGTACGGCTGCCGCAAATACGCCCGAAGCTAAAAAGAACAGGGAGGGGTAAACGCCCCTCCCTGACGTTGCTCAATGTATTCAGCTGGTAAACGTTATCGGGCGGTTATTTCAACTCGTACTTAAAGGAGACCCTTACCTTGGCCCGGTAGTTGATTACCTTGCCCTTTTCGAGCTGCATGTCCAGCTCTTCGACCTCGGCGATGCGCAGGTCGCGCAACGACTTGGCCGCCGTTTCCACCGCCTCCCTGGCGGCGTCCTCCCAGGACTTGGTGCTGGTGCCCACCAGAGTAATTATCTTGTAAACGCTGTCCGACATATAACCCTCCTTTTATTTTAAAGCCATCCCCTGTATGGGGATTACACAGTCTATAAGAATTACCCGCGCCCTGTCAATAGGCGTTGTCAGCGCTATCACCAAAAGCTATACTAGTAGTATGCCCGACTTCAAGATTGTCTCTGATTTCAAGATGACCGGCGACCAGCCCCAGGCTGTGGATAAGCTCGTCGAAGGTCTAAATAAAGACTACAAGCACCAGACGCTGCTCGGCGTTACCGGCAGCGGCAAGACCTTCACCATGGCTAATGTCATCGCGCGGGTGAACCGCCCCACGCTGGTAATATGCCATAATAAGACCTTAGCCGCCCAGCTCTCCACCGAGTTCAAGGAGTTCTTCCCCGAAAACGCCGTGGAGTACTTCGTCAGCTATTACGATTACTACCAGCCCGAAGCCTATCTCCCCCGCACCGACACCTTCATCGAGAAGGAAATCGAAATCAACGAGGAAATCGACAAGCTGCGCCATGCCGCCACCCGTTCCCTCTTCGAGCGGCGGGACGTGGTCATCGTGGCTTCGGTCTCCTGCATCTACGGGCTGGGCGAGC
>Ga0307437_1001786_pt1 | contig 13886 bp, 7 predicted proteins | sample SalMarWE160390MG_FD_202146 | JGI IMG/M metagenome (GOLD analysis project Ga0307437, IMG submission 202146) | Salt marsh sediment microbial communities from the Plum Island Ecosystem LTER, Massachusetts, United States - WE1603-90 | ecosystem: Environmental > Aquatic > Marine > Intertidal zone >...
TTTTGCCGCATTTTTCGCAAATAACCATTGCTGGAAACCAATTCTTTTGAGTATCTATAAATAATTTTCTATTTCTTTCGTCTAAAGTTGGTAAAATATTTTTTCTAACTATCTCTTTGATTTTATCAGTATTGTTTAATGAGATTCTTATCTTCTCCTTCATTATTGTATCTTGATATAATTCATGAGTCCAAATTACATCAGCTTTTATTCCAAATTGTTTAAAGGTCGAGAGGAGTTCTGTTCCAAAATAATCAGCATAGCTATTATAACCTGTTTCATCTACTGGACACGGAATTTTCGAGAATGGTTTTCCTAAATATTTTTTAGTAAAAGTTTTATCAATATATTCAGGAAATCGTTTAGCAGCATCTAAACTATCAATAAATAAGAAAAAATTTACCTTTTTTCTATTTTCCTCTAATTTTCTACGAATTGAATCACATATTATTAGTTCTCTTAAAATCCCCATATGAATATGTCCAGAGGGGGTTTTGCCAGTAGCTAAAGTAATTTCTAATAAATTTTTGTCCTGAATTTTATTGATAATTACTTCAAGCCAGTGAATAGGGTACTCTTTATGCAAAATCCTCAATGAATTTTAATTATAATTTATAAATTCTTTATTAATATAAAGATAAAAGTTTTTAGACAAATTTAATTTTTAGTTTTTAAGTATAATTAAAGGGTAATTTAATATGCGAATAGCCGTTCTTAATAGAGAGACATGCAAACCACATAAATGTAGTCCATTTGGTCAAAAACCCTGTATAAAATATTGTCCTATGGTGAGAACGGGTGTTAAAACAATAATTCTATTAAATGAGAAAAAAATTGAGATTTTTGAAAATTTGTGCTCAGGATGCGGAATTTGTGTTAAAAAGTGTCCGTTTAATAGTATCAGCATAATAAATTTACCTGATCCATTGAAAAATGAAATATCTTATAGGTATGCTACAGATGGTTTTGCTCTTTTTCGTATGGCAATACCTAAGAAGGGAAGTGTTTTGGGTTTAATTGGACCAAATGGTTGTGGAAAAAGTACTATGTTAAAAATTTTAGCTGGAGAAATAATTCTTAATTTAGGCAAATTCGATAATGATGCTCCAGATTGGAATAAAATTATAAATCAGTTTAAAGGTTCAGAATTACAAGGATATTTTACTGATTTAAGGGAAAAAAATATTAAGATAATTCATAAACCCCAAAATATTACTGATATTCCCAAAAGGATTTCAGGAAAAGTAGAAGATATCTTGAAAGGAATAAGTAATAGTAATTATTTAGATGAAATTATTAAAAAATTAAATTTAGGAAAAATTTTAGATAGGGAAATTTCCGTTTTGTCCGGAGGAGAATTACAGAGAATATTAATAGCAGTTGCATTTTTAAGAGATGGAGATGTTTATTTAATAGACGAGCCAACATCATATTTAGACGTAAGTGAACGAATAAAAGTAGCAAGAATTATTAGATCTTTAGCAGAAAATGGAAAAACAATCGTAGTTGTTGAGCATGACCTAGCTATCTTAGATTATTTAAGTGACTACGTTTCAATTTTTTACGGAAAACCTGGAGTGTATGGAATAGTTTCACACCCTCAAAGTGTACGTAATGGAATAAACATTTATCTACAAGGATATATCAAAGATGAAAATATGCGTATTAGAGAATTACCGATAATTTTCCATGTCCGTCCTCCACAAATTTCTTCCTTTGATAAAGGAGAAGTTCTTTTTTCGTATAATGATTCAGAAACACACATGGGCGAATTTCATTTAAAGGTATCGGGTAGTGAGATACATTTAGGTGAGGTTATTGGGATTTTGGGGCCAAACGCAATTGGGAAGACTACTTTCATTAATCTTATAGCCAATCAAGGGAATTTTAAAAAAAATATTTCTCAAAAAGAATCTAACGAACTTTTAATATCAATAAAACCACAATATATTAAACCAGAACAAGATCTAACGGTTAAAAATATAATATCTAATATTATATCAAAACCTCATTTATCTCCACCTATAATAAAACGTTTAATCAATAATCTCAATTTACGAAATATTGAACAAAGAAAAATTACTGAATTAAGTGGAGGTGAGTTACAACGTGTTGAAATAGCAAAATGTTTGGCTGAAGAAGCAGATCTTTTTTTAATAGACGAACCCTGTGCTTTTTTAGATGTTGAAATGAGATTAAATGTAGCTCAATTAATTAGAAAAGTTATTGAAGAGCTGAAAAAAGCAGCTTTTGTTGTCGAACATGATATAGTTACACAAGATTTCATTGCAGATTCAATTTTGATTTTTGAGGGGATTCCAGGAATAAAAGGAGTTGCTTCAGTTCCATTGGATTTAAGAGATGGTTTTAATAAATTTCTTAAAATTATGGATATTACATTTAGACGAGATAATTTGACAAAACGACCTAGAGTTAATAAACCAGGAAGTACAAAAGATGAATATCAGAAAAAAATAAATGAATTTTATTATGTCTCATAAATTTTAGATTAATTAATTTGATTTTTTTAAATTTTTTTAATGTTTGAATGTTATCTCAAATAAATTTTTATTAATTTTTCTCTTTCTTAGGAAAATAAAAAAAGTTCCTGCACCACTAAAAATACTAACAACTAAAATTAAGATTAGATTATTCAAATTGAAGATCAAATTATTTTCATTTTGGTCATTTAATATTAATTTAATTGATAGATCTTTGTAGTATGAATTATTGAAAATGTTGATGTTAATTGATATTTCTCCATTCTCTTCAAATATTTCACTAGGAATTACTATAATGAGAGTCCCATTTTTATCACTATTATAAAAATTATTGTAAATCATAATATTATTTGAAAAAATTTTCATGCTAATATTAAAAATTTCTAGATATCGAATTTGACCATTACTACGATTGAAAAATCTTATGATGATTGGGATATCTTCTTGATATTTTATATTTTTATCATATTCATTAATATAATAGTTTAATCCCAACTTTTGAACTTTCAAACTGTAGCTAAAAATATTGTCAAAATAAAAAGAATTCTCAGATGCAATTAATCTTAATTCTATTTCACCTACAATTAAAAATGTTGTAGTTGAGATATTAACATTGATCCATCCATTTACAGTATTATAGTTTTGACTAAAAACCGATTCATTTGCTTTATACAATTCTAAGGTGATTGAAAGATTATCGGGATAATAAGTTATAGTGTCGGTGATATTATAGAATAAAGCTTGAAAATCTATAGGCTCACCATAGTTAATTTTCTCTATATAATTATAGAGAGAGCAAAATAAATTTAATTGCTCAACTTCTAAATCATAATTAAAAACATTGCCAAAATAAAAAGAATTCTCAGATGCAATTAATCTTAATTCTATTTTACCAACGATTAAAAATGTTGTAGTTGAGATATTAACATTGATCCATCCATTTACAGTATTATAGTTTTGACTAAAAACCGATTCATTTGCTTTATACAGTTCTAAGGTGATTGAAAGATTATCGGGATAATAAGTTATAGTATCGGTGATATTATAGAATAGAGCTTGAAAATCTATAGGCTCTCCGTAATTAATTCTTTCTTTATAATTAAATAAAGAACAAGAAATTAATTTTTTCGAAATTTGAATAGATTTTGTAGCAATGGGACCTGAACTAAAAATTTCCTCACCAACCATATGAAAAAGATAAAAAATAACACTAAAATTGATAGGATTTTCAGAAAAACTAAAATTCAAATCTAAAATATTAACATTCCAAGTTTTATTAATAATCCCCATACTATCATTTTGTTCGGAACACCATAACAATTGATCAAGATTATTATAGAGTTGTATTTGAACATAGGCCCATTCTTCAATTGGATTGTAATTTAAAATCCAAGAAGCTTCTATTATTATATCCTCATCTGTAAAATATTCATTTTTATCAGTATTAAAATTTAAAATATTTATTTGAAGTACTGCAATTACATTTGGAATAATTATAGTAAATTGTGCTAAAAAAAACAAAATTAGAATTATTTTTGATTTTCTTTTAAGATTAGGCACAATAATTTTTTATATCTATCTATATAAACTTATGATTTAATTCTTATTTCTCTTCTAAAAAAAGATTTTAGTGGTGGTTGGGAAGATTTTGAAATTTATCGGGATAGAAAACATAATTTAAGACATTTTATTTCTTTTTAATTACAAAATCTCCACTAATTATAATATTATATTTTTTACTCCAGTAAGCAATATTTTCAATAATTAATTGTCTATCAATTTTACATAGCTTTGCGAGATCATCTATTTTTAATTTTTCAAAATTTTCCATAATTAATTTCAATTTCTTATTAATTTCCTCTTCAGAAGGAGGTAACATTAACTTTTTCATTTGAAGATGTTCTTTAATTTCTTGTAAATTTTGATCTATCCAAGAAGCAATAACTCCGGCTATAACTGAAGCTGCAGTATTACCTTTAATACCTATTAAACTTTTGATAATATTCATATGGTAATTACTTAGTGTTATGGTTGTTCTTTCAGTATCTGTCATTAATTATTTAAAACCACATAAATTTCTTTCAATCTGTATTTTTAAATTTTATATTTTTAATAATAAGACAAAAATCGACATTTAAAAATCTTATGGTGAAGAGATGATAAAAGTATGTTATTTATATGTAAATAAGCATCATTTAAATACTAAACAATTTTTAATATATTTAGAATAAAAAATTTCTTTTGTATTTTCTAAAAGTGAAGAAAAAAATGTTTAAAAATTCTTTATTAACAAATAGATTTAATTTACGAGAAAATGGATCTCCTCTTCAACATAATATAATAATAGAACTATATAAAAATGGACCATTAACAAGACGAGATTTAGTGAAAAAATTAGATAAAGCTAGAACCACTATTTTTGATAATTTATCAAAATTGCAAAGGAATAATATAGTTTCTAAATTTGCAAGAAATAATGGAGAACGTGGTAGACCTCAAATTTTCTGGAAATTAAATATCGAATAAGAGTGAACATGAAAAATTAATTTATATCTTTTTTAAATAAATTATTATTTTAATTAATTCTTCGACAAATAAAAATGAACAAAGACTCCTATATTTCCATTGAAATTTTTTTAAATATACACCTAATAATATATTTAAATTAATTAATTAAATATACCCCCCATAGATTCTTATTTTCATAATATAAATAATTTTTTATTTATCAATTAAGTTTTTTTAATAATTAAAAAACAATTCAATATTATCATCTAAATAATTTCATATTAAATTGATAAAAAACCAAAAAGAAATTATACTAATTTTACAGTGGAAATCTTGGGGTATAAGTAAATATCTTATTTATTTGATTTAAAAATTTTAAAAAATTATAATTTATTTCTTGATCCAAACCAGTTTATTTTCATTTTTATTACTTCGGTAATAGATTCAAGTGCAGGAGTTAAAATTTTTCTTGGATCATAAGTTATTGATTTATGATCATCAAATGGATTAGAATAAATAAATTTATCAATCTCTCGTCGAAAAGCTAACCTGCACTCAGTATCAATATTCACTTTTGAAATACCAATTTTGCAAGCTTTGCGAATCGAATCTTCAGGAATTCCAGATGCACCATGCAATACTAATGGTATTGATACGTAATCCTTTATTTCCTTTAATCTCTCAAAATCAATGAATGGATTATCAGTTTTATATAATCCATGAGAATTTCCAATTGAAATGGCCAAAGAATCAATATCTGATTCTTCACTAAAAACTGCAGCTTCTTTAGGATCTGTCATAGCCGATTCAGCTTCAGATACATTAATCTCATCTTCTACTCCATATAAACGACCAAGCTCTCCTTCAACAGATACTCCAAATTTGTGTGCATATCCTACTACTTCTTTACATTTCTTTATATTTTCTTTTAATGGATATTTACTTGCGTCTATCATTACAGAAGAAAAACCTAAATCAATGCATTCCTTACATTTATTAAAATCCAATCCATGATCCAAATGTAATGCCATTTCTATATTAGGGAACTTTTTTTTTGCAGCAATTGCTAAGTGAACTAAAAAGATAGTCCCTGCATATTTCGTTGCACCATGACTAGCGGCTAAAATAACCGGACTATTCAATTCTGATGCTGCCTTAATTATTCCTAAAATTTGTTCAAGATTATTAAAATTAAAGGCTCCTACAGCATAATTCTCCTTAGCAGCTTTTACTTCTAATTCTTTTGTAGTTTTAAATCCATATTTCTTAAACATAGTTGCTATTATAATATTCTTCTTTTAATATTAAACTTTTTAGAACTTTACAGTAATTGGTGAGTTTTATTTAGATTTTTAAATGTTTAACATTAGATTTATATTAAAATATATTATTGAGATCTTATAATAAAAAAAAATCATAACCTTTATGTGAATTCAATTTTGGTAAAATATTATTATAATATTGCCTATATATCATTTATCTATTTGTTTTTATTTACAAATATCTTTTTTTTAGATCTGTCACATAATCAATTAAATATTAACCAGAAAGAATTTGATTATAATATTGCAGAAGATGCAGTTAATGATTTTTTTTCGCAATCAAATGAATTCAATGATAATATTTATAAAAATTACATCAGAAGTAAAGAATATAATCAATTAGAGTTGGAAAGGTTATCAAAATATAGTATTAATCTACAAAAATCCTTACTTAATAATAAAAATAAATTATATGATGAAAAAGTTCCAGTAATAATCATTTTTAATGAAGAATTGTCAAAGAAAGAAAGATTAGGAGAAATAACAAAGCTTTTTAGCAATTTTAACATAATTTATGAATTTAATATTATTCCTGGGATATATTTGGAATGTCAGAGTTCAGAATTACTACAATTAAAAACTTTAATTGAAGAATCCAATGAAATCATAAAAATCTTTAAGGAAAATATTTATACAATCCCAAATAACATGAAAATTCAAGAAAATAGTTTAAATCCAGTGGACTGGAATAATTGGTGGCTACAATCAATTGGTGCTGAAAATTTAACATATGACGGTACAGGAATTAATGTATCTATTATTGATACTGGAATTTACCCTCATCCCGATTTTCAAACAAGAATAATAAAGCAAACAAATTTCGCTTCTAAGGGAGAAGAAACAGATAATTCTGATTTTATAGATAGAAATGGACATGGAACACATGTTGCAGGAATTATAGGAGGAGATGGAGAAATCTCCTCAGGAAAATATCGAGGAGTGGCTCCAAATGTAAATCTTATGAATGTTAAAGCTGGTAATTCATCAGGAAGTCTAAAAGATACTGATATTCTAAAAGCTATTGAATGGTCTGTAGAAAGTAGTGCTCAAATAATTAGTATGAGCTTTGGAACTTCATATCCAGAAGTATATGATCCAATTACATTAGCCATAACAAATGCGACTAATCAAGGTGTTTTATGTGTTGTATCAGCAGGAAATGATGGACCCAGTTATTATTCTGGCGGAATCCCCGCAACAAGTGTAAATGCCATCGCTGTAGGTTCGGTTGATAAAAATGGAAATTTATCTATATTTAGTAGCAGGGGTCCAACAAATACTTATCAATATTACCCAAGTATATGCGCTCCAGGAGAAAATATTATCTCTACAGAAGCAATTAATTCTATAATCTCCAATGAAAAGAAATATCTTGGAGATTATATTAATTATCCCGGTTCTTATGATTATTATCCACTCAGTGGAACTTCTATGTCATGTCCAATGGTCTCGGGTGCTTTAGCTTTGTTATTACAAGCATTTCCTGATTTAAATCCAGAAGCAGCAAAAATTGCATTATTGAAAGGAGCATATAAAACGAATAACCATGAAACCCTGAAAATCGGTGCCGGAATTATCAATATATCAAAATCTATTAATTTATTACATGATATTAATTCTTCGACTAAAGATGTAAACAATATTACAACTATTTATCCCAATAAACTTCCAATACAACCATTTGATCTTCTTAATTATCCAGGCGATAAACAAATTTTTAACCTAACGGTTTTATCAGGAATCACAAGAAATATTACATTTCAAATATCTGATCAAGTTCTTGATATTAGGATAGAATTAGATAAGGAAAAAATAAATTTTAACTCTCACGGAGTTGATTTTTTATCAATTTATGTTGAAATTCTTTTTAATGCTACTCCAGGAGTTGAAAAAATCACGATAAACATGTCTGATGATATTACAGGAGAAATAATAGATCAGATACAAATAGAAATTGAAAAAAAAATACCCGAATTTAAAATATTATATGAGTCATTTCATGGTTTAAATGATTGGTTTCCGGAATATTCTTTCAAACAAATTGATTTTTATAGATCAATGAAAGATCTTTCAAATCTAAATTGTTCCCCTATATACTTTATGGATAAATGGATACCTAAATATAATTCGTCCTTAAATAACTCTATTCTAAGTTCAGAAAAATTAAGTTTTTATGACTTAATTATTTTGCAAAACCCAATTTTACCTTATAGTCAATCAGAAGTAAAAGCTTTAAAAGAATACTTTGAAACGGGAGGTAATATTCTATTTCTGGGAGCAAGATATCAAGAAATATGCACAGAAAATATTAATTCTTTATTTGATCAATTAAATGTTGGAATTCAAATAAAAGGAGAAAATATTGAAAATTCAACTCATGTAGGAATTGGCGCGATATTAGATTCTAATGAAGTAAAAGATTTTTTAGAAAATTCTTCAATATTTAAAGGAGTCTCTAAATTTTATTGGTTAACCGGTTGTGCCTTTGATGTTTATGGAAATGGAGTATCCCAAGCAGAATTATATAATTCGTCGGTTGTAGCAAGTTGTGATAAATCAGATGAAGGCAAAGGCAAATTCTTAGCGTTTGGAGATTTGAATTGGCTATTAGATGAATTTTATGATGATATTTCTTATTCATCAGATCACTCCATGTTATTACAGAATGCCATTAAATTTTTACTTCCTGAAGATGATTTAGCTATCAATCTCGGATTAAAATCAGAAAGGGTTTTCACAAATACTACATCTTTATCTGTATTTATTAAAAATCAGACTACTGAAATGGGAATTTCTAATTTAATTATTGGAACCAGTCTTAATACATCGATCGAAAATCCGGTAACAAAAAAAGATATTAACATTACATTACTAAATTTGGGAGATGGTGTCTATTATAATGATTCAATAAAATTACCAAATTTTAGTTATGAAAATTATATAATTAGTATCTCTGTAAAAATTAATAATGAAATTTTTGAAAAGAAGATTAAATTACTTCACCCTAATAAATCTAAAATCCCAGAAATCATTAATTATTCAATAGAATACTCTAGCATAACTCGGGAAAGTGGGATATATAATCAAATAATTGTTAATTTAGATAAATCTAATATTAATTTAACTGCTTATATGGGAATTCATCCTAGTTCCTTCTTTAATTCAAGAAATACAATTAATAAAACTTTAAATTTTGAAGAAGAAAGTTCAAATAAATATAAATACACTTTCATTCCTAACATTGAAGATACGGCAGGTTATGCTTTTTTTTATTTAATCCCAAAATCCTCTAAAAATTACTCTAATCCCTATTCTAATCGTTTATTCTTTAATATCGAAAATAATGACCCTATTATTAATTTAACTGAATCTTTTTACGGATCATATATATATTTCAATGAAACTATAATTAATGAAAGTTTAACTATTCAAGATACTTTTCTTCTAACAAACTATAATTTCCAAATAAAAACGGGTGAGTTAGTTGACTATGAGGATAATCAAGATGAATTGAGAGTTTTTATAAATTTTTTTATAGTCACTTCCTCAACTGATGGTGTTGTTAGCCTTTTATTCTCCTCAAATTTTGTGTTCTTGGAGTTAAGTTATAATACGGATTCTAAAAATTTCCTAGGTGCATTTTTAATTCCGGAATTTATAAATTATACTTCAGATAATGGAGTAATCCAAAAATCTGTAGCATCGTATAGTAGCTATTATGGTCTATTTTATATAACTGTTCAAGATTCTGAAGGGGGATTTGATACTTTCTATATTCTTATGAATATAAGTGATGATCGAATTGATCCTTATTTAATAGTCATAATTCTAATAATTATAGGTGTAATAGGTACAATTATCATAACATTTCTTTTATTATCTCGAAAAACACGTGATTTAAATAAAACTTATGAGGATTATTATGAAAATAATTACGAGATTAATAATCATAAATTTGAGCATGATATTGGATTAAAAGAATTTAAATTCTGTCCCTACTGTGGCCAAAAAATAATTATTAATGATAAAATTTGTAAATTTTGTGGAAGAGATATTCCAGAAATTTTATGAAAAATCTATTTTATTAATAAATATGAATTTCCTGTTTCTTTTGGAAATTTTGATTTTAGGTTGATATTTGACTAATTATTAATCCTGGAAATATTAGTTCAATTATTTTTTTAAAAGAGGTTACAATACCATCTCCTACAAGAGCTATTGTTTTAAAAAACGCAAATGATTTATATTTTTTAAAATATATTTTCTCCAAAAAATCTAAATAATTAAATTTCCTTGACAAATCTTGCTTATTAAAATTGCATACAATAGGCATTTTCAATAATTTTTCATTATATAAACTTGCTAATTCTTTCCATGAATTTAAGTTTTTACTTAAAAAAGTTTTTTAGAATTAGTTAAATATTTGCAACTGTTTTACAGGTATCTGTCAAAAAAAAAGTGTGGTCTGCTTGTAATTGCATTATATAATTTTAAAAGAATTTCTTATAACTATTGTCTGTAAAAGAATACCATGGTTTTTTAAATTTTCGATAAAAATGCATCTAATTTGCTTTTATACCCTTTTTTTCTAGCTTTTGACTTTTTTAAGCGGTGCAATTTATAATTATTTTGTTCGTTAAGCCTTCTCAAGGTTTCTAAATCTTTTAATCTAGTTAATTTAATAATTTCCTTAAGTCGCTTCCGATTATCATCAGTCAAATTTAGCAAATCGGCAAAAAGATCCCATCTAATAATACGAATATTTTCGGGATATTTAATCCTTTTATCCTTAGGGAGACTCTTAACTCGACCAATCCAGCTTTGAAACCAATACGTTCCGACAATAAAAAACATAATTTCAGAATGTTGATATTTCTCAATCTTTTTTATGAGATTAACTTTGTGTAACCAACTGGTATAATCAAAAATCACAACTTTAATGTGATCTAATTTTTTAGGATCAATCTTTAATTCTTTAGCGATTCTGTCTTTTAGAAGTTTTTGTAGATATTTTTTATCGTTTTTAAATGCATTATCGCAATGTTTATTATTATTAGTATAAATTGGGGGCTCTGAAACGAGTATTGGAACATCCGGAAATTTTTTCCTTTTTTCATCAAAATCTTGCGTGGCTATTTTTTTAATTAATTTATGATTCTCATGCCCTATTAATTGGGGTATATCATTAAGGAATTTCTTATTGAATTCTTTTTCTCCTAAGTCATTTCGTATAATTTTGTAAGCAGTATTAGGACCTACCTTCCACTCGACAGCAATATAGCTTACACCATCTGGTTTTTCTAAGCGACCGGCTTTTATTATGCCTTCTCGTTGCTCATCAGATACCCAATCCTCAGATCTCGGAAACTTCATATGATATACTTTATCTCCCAAATTATTTTTTATAATATCAATTGCAGTACCTGGAGATACTCCCCATGTTTCTGCAATCTTTTTCATAGAGTCAGGTTCTTTGGAACAACCAGCTTTTATTATGCCCTCTCGTTGCTCATCGCTTATTTCTCTATTGAATTTTCTGTCGAATTCATCTTTTCCCAAGTCTTCTCTTATAATATCAGTTGCAGTACGCCGAGATACTCCCCATGTTTCTGTAATTTTGTATATAGGATCAGGTTCTTCGGAGCGACCTGCTTTTATAATACCTTCTCGTTGCTCATCGAGAATTTCTCTATGGAATTTTTTGTGGTATACTTTCTCTTCCAAGTCTTTTTTTATTATCTTTCTAGCAGTACCAGACGACACTCCAAATTCATCTGCAATATCGTCGAAAGAGCCTGGGTTCTCGGAACGACCGGCTTTTATTATGCCCACTCGCTGCTCATCGGATACCTCGGGCTTCGGAAATTTCTTGTGGTATACTTTCTCTCCCAAGTCCTTTATTATTATATCTCTGACATTAGAATATGCCACTTCAAATTCATCTGCAATATCCTCTAAAGAGCAAGGATTCTCAGAGCGACCTGCTTTTATTACGCCCTCTCGTTGCTCATTGGATATATTAGGTGGCTTTGGGAATCTCTTTTTATATTTTTCCCGTGTTAAAATCTTATGGGAGATATTTGTTAATGTATAAGGGGATGTTTTTAAATTCATATCTTTTAATTTTTTAAGTATTTTCGACTGTGAAAGTTTAGTATATCTTATGTAATGTTTAAGGAGATTATCTAAACTTTTGTTTTTGTTAAATTCTTCTATACTTTTTACTAAATTATCTTTCTCTTCTTTAGTTAGTGCATCATTATCTTGATCTTTAATAAATTTTATAAATATCTTAGTAAAATGATTTCCCTTATAGGCAATACCATCATAATTTTTTATCATTTCTTTCAATTTTGGATCTTTTAAAATCTTAAATTTACGTATAGCTTTATCGACAAGATCTTCCAAATCTTCTGATTCTTCTCCTTCTAATTTTACCTCTTCTTCTGTTTCTTTATTTAAATTCTCCGAATCTTTTTCTAAATCTTTAATATCATTGTTGTTATAGCTTTTTTCATTCCGCTCTGAAGTTGGTTCCGATTCTTTATCACCTTCTTGATTATCTTTCTGCTCTGTGGATGTTGTGGAAGATGTGGTAGCTGTAATTTTTTTATTTTCTTCTTTATTTTCCTTTTCTTTTAACGATAGTTCTTGTTCTGGTTCATCTTTTTGGATATCTTGTTCTTTATCCTCAATCTGACCCCTAAATTCCCTCTTCAACCTTTCATTCAAATTCTTTCTTTGATCAATAAAACCCCCAAACTCTCTCCTCAACCTCTGCTTTAAATTGAGTGTTTGATCAGTAAAACCCGTTCTATTATAATCCATTTCCATTTGGTTTTCTTTCTCTTGTTCTGATGTTTGTTCCTCTTCTTTAGTATCTTCTTGATTTTCTTTCTGATCTGTGGAAGTTGTGGAAGATGTGGTAGCTGTAATTTCTCTACTTTCTTCTCCAGTTTCCTTTCCTTTTAACGATAATTCTTGTTCTGATGCCTTTTGATTACTTTTATCTATGCTTAAATCATAATTAATCTCATTTTCATTCCCCTCTTCATATAAGTTTTCCATTTGGGGTTCTCCAATATAATCCTGTCCAAGAGTTCTTGTATGCACATTTGTGATATCTAACGCCACAGGTTCCATAACATTTGAAATTTCCAAAGAGTCCTCTTCTAAGCTATATTGAGTATCTGAGAGATCTACAAATTCATTTAAAAACGTATCTTTAAGATCCCATGACTCATTATCTAATTCCATTAATTCATCTTTTATTTCTTCTCTTGCTATGTCTTGAGTAATTTTACTATCTTGAAAATCGCTTGAGGATATATCTTTTATTTCCGATAATTCTCCATCTAATTCAGATAACTCAACTTCTAACAACTCTTGAATAATCGGAGCTTCTTGAAGTTCGCTTGAGATTATATCATCTAATTCTGATAATTCATCTTCTAACATATCTTGAATAACTGGAGTTTCTTTCAATTCATATGAAGATATATCTTCCAATTCAGATAATTCTCCATCCAATTCTGATAATTCATCTTTTAATACG
>Ga0307437_1001792_pt1 | contig 13871 bp, 15 predicted proteins | sample SalMarWE160390MG_FD_202146 | JGI IMG/M metagenome (GOLD analysis project Ga0307437, IMG submission 202146) | Salt marsh sediment microbial communities from the Plum Island Ecosystem LTER, Massachusetts, United States - WE1603-90 | ecosystem: Environmental > Aquatic > Marine > Intertidal zone >...
CGATATAATTATACCCACCGAGGTGGAGATAGAGGTCAAGAACGGGCAGCGGCGGAACGTGGATAAGAAGATATTGCCCGGTTACATCCTGGTCCAGATGAATATGAGCGACCAGAGCTGGAATATCGTACGTAACACGCCCGGGGTCACCGGTTTTGTCGGCAGCGGCACTAAGCCAACGCCCCTGCTCGAGGAAGAAGTCAACCAGATTCTAAAACAGATGGCCGCCGAAGCCCCCAAGGTCAAGGTCGGCTTCCGTAAGGGGCAGAGTGTGCGGGTGACCAGCGGCCCTTTTATCGATTTTGTCGGGGTGGTGGATGAAATAAGCACCGATAAGGGCAAGGTCAAGGTGCTCCTGTCCCTGTTCGGGCGGGAGACGCCGGTTGAGCTTGACTTCTTACAGGTGGAGAAACTCTAGGAGATAAAGTGGCTAAGAAAGTTAAAGCCGTAATTAAGTTACAGATTCCCGCGGGTAAAGCGAACCCGGCACCGCCGGTGGGGCCGGCCCTGGGGCAGCACGGGCTTAATATTATGGCCTTTTGTAAGCAGTATAACGACCGCACCTCTAAGCAAGAAGGCTCTATTATTCCGGTGGAGATAACCGTTTTCGAAGACCGTTCCTTTACCTTTATTACCAAGACGCCACCGGTTACCGATTTGCTCAAGAAGGCGCTGGGGCTGGAAAAAGCCTCCGGCGACGCCGGACATGAGAAGGTGGGCAAGATATCCCGAGCCCAGCTTCATGAGATAGCCGAGATTAAGGCTAAAGATTTGAACGCTACCGATATTGAAGGGGCGGAGCGCATCGTTGAAGGCACCGCCCGCAGTATGGGGATTGAGGTAGAATAAAGTGACCAAACACGGCAAGAAATACGCCGAGGCGCTGAAAATGGTGGATAGGGATAAGACCTATGCCCCGGAAGAGGCTATCGGCATCATCAAGAAAACGGCCTTTACCAAATTCGACGAAACGGTTGAGCTTCACCTCCGCATGGGGGTTGACCCGCGTGATGCCACCCAGCAGGTGCGTGGCGTAGCTCTCTTGCCCCATGGTCTGGGCAAGAAGGTGCGCGTGCTGGTTTTTGCCCAGGGTGATGCCGCCCGAGCCGCCGAAGCCGCTGGCGCCGATGCCGTCGGTGCCGAAGACATGGTCAAGAAGATAGAGGACGGCTGGCTGGAGTTCGATACTGCTATCGCCACCCCCGATATGATGGGCAAGGTGGGCAAGCTGGGTAAAATCCTGGGGAGGAAGGGGCTGATGCCCAACCCCAAGTCGGGGACGGTGGTTGCCGACAACGACATCCCCCGCGCCATCGAGGAAGCCCGCAAGGGTCGGGTGGAGTTTAAGCTCGACCGCCAAGCTATCATTCATGTCGTCCTGGGTAAAGTCAGCTTTGAGGAAGACAAGTTGCTGGCTAACCTGACGGCGGTGATTGAGGCGATAATGAAAGCTAAGCCCAGTGGGGCTAAGGGACAGTATGTCAAGACCGCTTCTTTGACCACTACCATGGGACCGGGTATAAGGCTCGACCTTAAACCAGCCCTGTCTCTATCTTCCAGTTAATAGTTAATAATAAAGAGTGAAAGGGGATATCTGATGGCGGATGTTGCTATTGTCGGTGCCGGCCAGACTGCTTTCAGCCGTAACTGCGGCGTGTCTATCCGGGAGCTGGCTTTTGATGCTTTTCAGGAGTCGCTGGAGGGGCTGGATATCACCACCAATGATATCGAAGCCTCCATTATCTGCTCCGCGCCGGAATATGATAAGCAGCGCTCACCGGCCGGCTTGATATCGGAATACCTGGAATTAACCCCCAAGCCGAGCTTCTACGTGGAGACGGTCTGTTCCTCCAGCAGCACGGGATTACGAATCGCTTGGTCGCTGGTTAAAGCGGGCCTGCACAAGGTGGTGGCGGTAATCGGTTTTCAGAAGATGTCCGAGCTTTCCTCCCGCGACGCTGCCGAGCGTATGGGGCGGGGGGCGGATATAATCTGGGAATCGCCCTTCGGGCTGACCATGCCCGCCGGTTACGCTATGTACGCCCGGGCTCATATGGATAAGTACGGCACCACCGAGGAGCATTTAGCCAAGGTGCGGGTCAAGAATTCGCACTACGGGGCGACCAATCCCAAGGCGAACTACCGCAAGGAGTTGAGCCTGGAGGATATTATGGGTTCGGACGTTATAACCAGCCCGCTCAAGAAATTCGATTGCTGCGCCAACGCCGACGGCGCTTCCTGCGTTATCGTCGCCCGAGGCGATGTGGCCAAGGGCATAACCGATATTCCTATCTGGGTGATAGGGCTGGGGGCGGCTACCGATACCATGACTATGGCTGGCCGGAAAGTGCTCACCGGCCTGGAGTGCGCCCAGGAAGCCGCCAAGCAGGCGTACAAGATGGCCGGTGTCAAGCCGCAGGATATCGACGTCGCCGAGGTTCACGATTGTTTTACCGTCTCCGAGATTTTAGCTTACGAAGACCTGGGCTTCGCCAAGCCCGGGGAGGGGGTGGGGTTGATTGAAGATAAAGCGACCTACGTCGACGGCAAGATACCGGTCAATGTTGACGGCGGCTTGCTGTCTAAGGGTCATCCTATAGGCGCCACCGGCGGCTCCCAGCTCAGAACAATTGTTCGACAACTCCGGGGCCAGGCTACCGAGGCCCAGGTGAAGGGAGCCGAAATAGGGCTGGTGCATAATATCGGTGGCATCGGGCAATATGGTAATGTAACCATTCTCAGGAGGTAGCTTAATGGGCTTTGAGAATTTTGGCACGGTCAGTTTTACAACAGAAGCCAGGGTGGCGGACTTTATCACCTACCTGGAACAGGGCAAGGTGATGGCTACCCGCTGTCCCAAGTGCGGGGTGAGCTATTTTCCGCCTAAGGCCGATTGCCCCAGCTGCCTGTCGGGGGAGGTGGAGTGGTTCGAGGTTAAGGGCAAGGGTAATCTGGCTACCTATACCATAGTCAACTACGGGCCCTCCGGCTTTGAGGACGACGCCCCCTACATACTGGCGCTGGGCGAGTTCGAGGGGGGCTTACAGATTATGGCCCGCTTGAGTAAGGATATTGCCCCCGAAGATATCAAGGCGGGTATGAGTCTGGTGGTCGTTCCCCTGAAGCGGCCCGAGGGCAGAATCAGTTACGAATTTAAACAAGGTTAGGCAAGACTAAGGAGGATAACAATGGCGGAGAGAAAGGCTTGTATTATCGCTGGTGGCATGGACAGGTGGGGCGTGCGCGAGGCGAGCATCGTGGACCTGGCCCAGGAGGCGGCCAAGGACTGTTTTGACGATGTTCCCGCGCTGAAGAAAGAGGACATAGACGGCTTTTTATTTGCCTCTTCCTACTGTGGCCGAACTTCCTTTCAGGTTAATCCTGCCCCCGTCATGGCCGAGCGCATCGGTCTCAAGCCGACCAGCATCTGCAGCCGGTTGGATACGCTCTGTGCCGGCGGTAGCTCGGGTATTATCCTAGCTACGGGGCTGATAAGGTCCGGGATGGCCGATGTAGTCATGGTCGCCGGCGGCGAAAAGCTCTATACGCCGCAGCGGTGGGAGACCTATTATAGCGAGATGGCTTCCATCGACCACGACTGGGACGGGGCTCAGGGAATGGGCTTGCCACCTCCCTTCTTCAGCATGACCGCTCAGGACCATATGAAGCGCTACGGCACAACTAAAGAACAACTGGCCGCGGTATCGGTGAAGAACCGCCGCAACGGCGCCAACAACCCCAATGCGCAGTTCCAGAAGGAGGTCTCTCTGGAAGAAGTGATGGCCGCCAGGCCGGTGGTGCCGCCCCTCGGTCTGTTTGATTGCACTCCTATCACCGACGGTTGTGCCGCGGTGATATTAACTCACGAAGATAAAGCCAAGGAGCTTTCCGACCGGCCCCTGGTTTACGTCCGGGGTACGGCTCAGGCAAGCCTGCACAGCATGTCCATGAACTGGAACGGTGAATCGCTGGCCGACTGGGTTCACCTGAGGGCGGCGGCCAAGAGGGCTTATGAGCAGGCGCGGGTTAAACCCGAAGATATCGATGTTGCCCAGACCCACGACTGCTTCACCATCTCCGAGATTGTCGAGATGGAGGACCTGGGCTTCTGCAAGAAGGGCGAAGGCGGACCCTTCGTCGAATCGGGACAGAACGACTTCGGCGGTAAGGTCCCGGTGAATACCGACGGCGGGCTGCTTTCCTGCGGGCATCCCTTCGGTGCCACCGGCCTCCGCCAGGCACGGGAGATGCTCTTCCAGTTGCAGGGCCGGGCGATAAGACAGGTAGAGGGCGCCAAGATAGGGCTGGCCCATAACCTGAGCGGTCTTAACGTCGAGCATACCATACTTATCTACGGAAGAGAGCCGTAGGAATTAACACTGTAAGGGGGAAGTTATGCCAGTACCGGGAGTACCGATTTTAGATGGTTTATACCCGTCGACTTTGGACCTCTATCCCTTGGAGGCTAAGGAGTTCAACCGGATTCATCAATTCTACGAGAATTTAAGGGAAAACCGCTTTACCACGACCAAGTGCAAGAAGTGTGGCACGACGCCTTTCCCGCCGCGGGTCGTTTGCCCTAAGTGTAATTCCGACGACCTGGAGTGGGTGGACCTGCCCACCAAGGGCAAGGTGCTGCGCTTTACCGAAGAGGTGGCCGGCGTGCCCCACGGCTTCGATTCCCCCCTTATTCACGCCCGTATCGAGCTTGAGGACGGGAGCAAGCTTATCTGCCGCATCGCCAATTGCCAGGCAGGGGAGCTTAAAGAAGGTGTGGCGGTACGACTGTTTGCCTATGAGGTGCCGCCGATGATTGTGGAGAAGCGGGGTGGGGTGATGGAGGAAGTACCCCGCATGTTCTTTGCATTTGAACCGGTAAAGTAGTATAATACGCGGACAATCGAATAAAACCTTTCCATAGACAGCGGGTGCCTTTGAGGCTCAAATAGAATGCCTGCCGAGGATAATCGAGGATTTTAATATTAAGTCCTTGTGCGGCAGGCGCAAGGACTTAGTTTTTTAGAGGGGGTGATGAATATTGGCCACTAGAGAAAAGAAGACACAGATTATCGATAGCCTGCAGGAGGTCTTTGCCCGGTGCAGCGTTGGCGTTCTCACCGACTACCGGGGGCTTACGGCGGCCGAGATGACTGCGCTGCGCCGCCAGCTGCGGGAGGCCGGTGTCGAATACCGCGTGGTCAAGAACACACTGGCGCGCTTTGCCGCCGAAAGGGCGGGCAAGGACGAGCTGGTGGGCTTCTTCGAGGGTCCGGTGGCGATTGCCTTCGGCTACGGTGATATCACCGAGCCGCCTAAGGCTTTAGCCGCCTATATCGAAGAGTCCAAGGTGGAGATGACGGTCAGGGGCGGCTTCTTGCCCGACCGGATGCTTACCCCGCAGGAAATCGAAACCCTGTCCAAACTACCATCAAGGGAAATTCTACTGGCGAGGGTCGTGGGCGGCATACAGAGCCCCATCGCGGCTCTGGTCAATCGTCTCAGCGCCCCGATGACGGGACTGGCGGGGGTGCTGCAGGCCAGGATTAAACAACTGGAGGGAGAATAAGATGACAGAAGAAGCCAAGGGCAAGAAAGAAGAGCAGCCCGAAGCGGAAGAGCCGAAGGCTCCACCCGAGGCCAAGGCTGAGGAGCCCGAAGTCAAAGAGGAAGCCAAGGCTGAAGCTAAACCCGAGGCTGAGGCTAAACCGGAACCGAAGGCAGAAGCTAAGCCGGAGCCTAAACCCGAGCCTAAGCCGGAGCCTAAGCCGGAGCCTAAAGCCGAGGAGAAAAAGGCGCCCAAGAAGCTATCCAAGGGCGTCACCGATATCATGAATACCATCAAGAAGATGACCGTCCTCGAGCTTTCCGAGCTGGTCAGTGCCCTGGAGGACGAGTTCGGCGTCAGCGCGGCGGTATCGGTAGCGGCACCAGCCGCGGGTGGGGCGGCGGCCGCGGCTCCAGCCTCTGCGGAAGAGCAGACGGAGTTCAGCGTTGTCCTCAAGGATATCGGCGCTAACAAGATTAACGTTATCCGCGCCGTCAGGGAGATGACGACGCTGGGTCTGAAAGAGGCCAAGGACTTCGTCGAGAGCGCTCCGCAGACGGTAAAAGAGGGAGTGACCAAGGACGAAGCCGCCACCATGAAGCAGAAGCTGGAAGCGGCTGGGGCTACTGCTGAAGTTAAATAAAGCTGGAGGTTCTTATGACTTCTGGCGAGTATCTAATACCTATCGGTATAGGTGGTTTTTTTGCCATCGTGGGCGTCATCTTGTTTTTTTTGGGCCGGGGGGAGGAGCGTAGATACTACGATTCCCTGGCCCGGCGCCCCGACGCCAGGGAGTTTCTGGAACGATGGCCGGAGCGCCCCCGAGTGGGGACACTGAAAATAGGCGGCTGGATATCCCTGGTGGTGGGTGGGCTGCTGATGATTATGGGTGGCGCCTTCTGGCTCTGGGGCTAGAGCCTGCGTTAACAAGATTGCTTCTTCCTCCAGTATCGGAGTTACTTACCTCGACATATGGGATATACCCTATGTTGACGGGTGTTTTTAATGATGAATGTAATTAATTCTCAAAACGGCGGGAAAGGTTACCGACTGTATGTGCTCACCCTGGCGGCGTTTACCTTCACCTTTACCGTCGCCATGCAACAGATTTGCATGTCCGTCCTTTTCAAGGAGATAGCCGAGGACCTGGGCATGAGCCTGGTGGAGGTGGGTTTAGTCTGGGGCACGCCGGCCGTTGCCGGTCTGCTCGTTGTCTTCTTCGCTGGGCTGCTCGCCGACCGCTTCGGCGCCATTCGCGTCATGGGTATCGCCTGTATCCTGTCCGGAATCCTCGGCGCCCTCAGGGGCACCACCGATAGCTTTGTCGCCCTGGCTTTAGTCACCTTCCTCTTCGCGCTGCCTATGTGGGTTATACCCAGCAGCGTCTTTAAAGTCACAGCCACCTGGTTTTCGGGGAGGAAGCTGGTTGTCGCCAACGGCGTGGTATCGGCGGGCATGGGGTTGGGCTTTACCGTGGGTGCCCTGATTAGCGCCACCGTAATGTCACCAATGCTCGGCGGCTGGCAGAATGTACTATTCCTCTATGGCGGTATATCGGTTATCATGGGGCTGCTCTGGCTGTTCACCGTGAAGGAGCATCACCAGCGGCACCTGGGGGCGGCGCCGACTAAGATACCACTGCGCCAATCGATTGCGCGCGTCTTTCCGCTTAAATCTATCTGGCTGCTCGGTCTGACCATGCTGGGCTTTTCGGGCTGTGTTCAGGGAGTAATCGGTTACCTGCCCACCTACCTGCGCGATATCGGCTGGACGGCCGCCAGCGCCGACGGCGCTCTGACTACCTTTAGCGCCCTGAGCACGCTGGGGGTTATCCCCATGGCTTTATTATCGGCTAAAATCGGCTTGAGGAAGGCCGTCGCCTTCCCCGTGCTGATAGTCACCATCGTCGGCGTTGCTTTGTTGCCGGTGGTGGGTGTCGGTATGGTATGGGTGATAATGATAGTGGTCGGCATTGCCCGTGACGGCTTTATGGCCGTCGCCCTGACCATAAGCACCGAGACCGAGGGGGTGGGGGTGGTCTATGCCGCTACGGCTATGGGACTGGTGCAGACCCTTATGAATGTGGGTGGCCTTAGCTCTCCCGTCCTGGGCAACAGCCTGGCCGACCCCGCTAACCCTGCCTCGCCCTATCCCTTCTTCCTCTGGGCGGCTTTCGGGCTGCTGGCGTTAATCGCCTTCTGTTTCGTCAAGGAAACGGGGTGGAAGCAGAAACCTCAATTATGAGGCAGGCTTTAGTCTGCTTTGACTAAACCAGGCTTCGCGGCCGATACTGAATAGCCTCGGCGATATGGTGGGCTTTAATGATATCGGTTTCTTCCAGGTCGGCCAGGGTGCGGCCTATCTTGAGGATGCGGTGGAAGGCGCGGGCGGAAAGATAGAGCTGCTTCATAGCCGCTTTGAGCAGGCTCTGGGCCGATTCCTCGGTTTGACAGTATTCCCTGACCTCGGTGGGCGTCATCTCGGCGTTGCAGGCTAAACCCGTCCCCTTAAAGCGCTGGCGCTGGGTTGAGCGCGCCGCCTCGACTCTGGCTTGAACCTTCTCCGATTCTTCCCCCAGATTGTCGTCAGCCAGCTTTTCGTAGTCGATGTGGGGCACTTCGACAAAGATGTCAACGCGGTCGATAAAGGGCCCGCTCATTCGCTTCTGGTAGCGGGCGACCAAGCTCGGCGAGCAGGTGCACTGCTTGAACGGGTCACCGTAGTAGCCGCAGGGGCAGGGGTTCATCGCTCCCACCAGCATAAAGTTGGCCGGGAAGGTGACGCTACCCTGGGCGCGGCTGATGGTGATTACCCTGTCTTCCAGGGGCTGGCGTAATACCTCGAGCACGGCGTGGCCGAACTCGGGCAATTCGTCCAAAAACAGTACCCCCCGGTGGCTGAGGCTTATCTCGCCCGGTCGGGGCCATTGTCCTCCGCCCACCAGCCCGGCGTTGGAGATGCTGTGGTGGGGGGAGCGGAAAGGGCGCTGTTGAATCAGGGGGGTATTTGCCGGCAGCAAGCCGCTGACGCTGTATACCTTGGTGACCTCTAAGGCTTCTTCATCGGTCATCGGCGGCAATAGCGAGGGCAGGGAGCGCGCCAGCAGCGTTTTGCCGCTGCCCGGTGGCCCCATCATGATAACATTGTGCCCCCCCGCCGCCGCCACCTCCAGAGCCCGCTTAACGTGCTCCTGACCCTTGACGTAGGCCAGGTCGGTGGAGGGCAGGGTGGTGGGGCTGTATTCTGCGGCGGCTTCCAGATTGAATTCGGGGGCGGCTATCTCCCCCCGGAAGTAGCTGACCAGCTGGGCTAAGGAAGTCACGGGGATGATTTCGGTGCCTTCTATTATCGCCGCCTCTCGGGCGTCCATTTCGGGCACGATAACGGTGGCAATCTTCTCCTGGCGGGCCAGAGCCACCATGGGCAGGATACCGTTGGTGTGGCGCAGGCTGCCGTCCAGTGACAGTTCGCCGAGGAGGACGGTCTGGGAGACATCGGCTGATATCTGCTCCGAGCTAAGCAGGATGCCCACGGCAATGGGCAAATCGTAGGCAGGGCCGGCTTTCTTAAGATAGGCGGGCGCCAGGTTGACCACGATGCGGCGGGTGGGGAAGTTGCAGTCCGAGTTCCTGATGGCGGCGCGCACCCGTTCTTTGGCTTCCTGGACGGCGGTATCGGGCAGCCCCACGATGGTGAAGGAGGGCAGGCCGGGGGCAATATCCACCTCCACCTCGACAACGGCGCCTTCCAGCCCGACTACGGCGCAGGTGATTACTTTGGCCAGCATGCTTTACATACTATACCACAAACCTTTTGACTGCGGAATGAGGTGGGGCTGTGGGGAGTGTGACTGGGATTGGGTGGGGGAGCTTTGTGCTACTAACAGGCACACATAGAGTATCAATTTGGCATGTCTTGGGTCTGTATGATTGATAAGACTGCACCAATGAGGACAGCAAAGCATTAGCATTGCATATGTATTCATGTCTAAGGCAAGTGGTATTGGTGTAGAGTCAAGTATTTCTATAACATTAAAAGGACACCAGCCACCGCCATCAAAAAACGGTTACCAGTGTCCTTGTTCATCACCTCGTCCCCTAAACCACCTTATTATTTTAAGGTCGTTTTACGTGTTGTGACTATTCTTTTATTAGGATTACTTCTTTTCCCAGCCAATTTTCAATAGTGCGTATATGGCTGCGATAAGAGCCACTGGCGCCATCAGTGCCGCAAAGTTCTGGATAATACCGGTAACTATGTCGCCTTCCCACAAATCTGTAATGGGAACGAAGGCGGCAGCCGCTGCTAACAAGGCTATGACAGCCAGAAGTAAAACATTAATCTCTTTAGAGCTAACAGCATAGATGACACCAATTACGACCCCAGCGCCTGCCAAGACCGCGGTGATAGTGGTTTGTGAAGGTTCTACTATACCTCCGACGAAGCATAATACTAGAGCCAGGATAAAGATTGCAAAACTAACCATTCCCAAAGTTCTGCTCACGAGCTAACACCTCCTTTATTTATTTTGTGGTCATTTGTCTCCGTGTGTGGACAAGGTTAAGCCAATTTTGAGGATTTGTCAATACCCTGAAAGCTTAAAACAGAGAGGCGATAAAGAAGCCGGCCATGATAAAGATAAAGATTACCTTGACCAGGGCGCCGGCGAGGTAGCCGATAAAGGTGCCGAAGGCTGCTTTCAGGGCGCCCTTTGCCTGCCTCTTGGCTAAAAACTCAAAGAGGAAAGCCCCCAGGAAGGGGCCCAGGATAATCCCCCAGAAGCCGAGGAAGATTACGCCGATAATCAGACCGACAAAGGCACCCAGCACGCCGAATTTGCTGGCCTGGAACTTTTTGGCGCCCAGTATCGGAGCCAGGGCGTCGAGCAGCAGTATCAGCGCGGTGATGGCGGCGAAGACGATGATGGTGACCACCGAGATGCGTTCGAAGCCGGTGCCGATGGCGTAGATAAAAAGGCCGAGCCAGGCGACGGGAATGCCGGGGAGGACGGGGGCGAAGACGCCGACTAAGCCCACCAGCATCAAGAGCGAACAGATAACGGCGTATATGGCCAGTTCCATATTGGTAAATATTATCATATTTGGAGTTGTTATTCACCCCAAAGTTGACAAATGAGCCTGCCTGTGATAAAGTCAATTTCGAGAAGGCTGGGTATATAAAGTGTTAGAAAATATTGTCTCCCCAGGTTTATATTATACGACCTTCGTTTTTACCGGGCGCACCTAGTGCGCAGCGGGGGGACAATATTGTGACAATCTAAAAGTATAACTCAAAAATAAATTAGAAAGGTTTAAGGTTATCCCCCCCAAGTGGGGGGAATTTTATTTATTAAGGGCTATGAAAAATTCAAAGAACAACCAAAAGATGGCGGGGCCTTTAGACGGGGTCAGGGTGGTGGAAATAACCATGTTCCAGCAGGGGCCGGTGTGCGGCACGAAGCTGGGAGATTTAGGCGCCGACGTAATCAAAGTAGAGCCTTTGACCGGAGACCCGGGGCGGGGATTCATGAGGATTATCGGCACCATGGTTGGCTTGAAGGGGCGGAATTACTATTTCGAGCAGCATAATCGTAATAAGAAGAGTATCGTCCTGGACTTGAAAAATAAACGGGGCAAGGAGCTTTTCTTAAAGCTGATTGATGACGCCGACGTCTTTATGACCAACATGAGCATAGAAGCCCCCAAGAAGATGGGCATCGGGCCCGAGGTGCTGATGAAGCGCAATCCGCGACTGATTTACGCCCAGGCTTCCGGTTGGGGCAGGAGGGGCCCCGACGCTAACGAGCTTTCCTTCGACTATACCGGCATCGGCCGGGCGGGGCTTATGATGTCCTCCGGTGAGCGTGGTACTCCCCCCGCCCAGGTCTTACCCGGATTGGGGGACGAGCTGGGGGGTATGGTCTGCGCCTGGGCGATTTGTGCCGCCCTCTATGCCCGTGAGAAGACGGGCCGGGGGCAGCTTGTGGATACCTCGCTGATGGGCAGCCTTATCTGCATGGAGAGCCTGGTCTTATCGGCGCCGGCTATGCTGGGGCAGGAGTTCCCCCGTGAGATAAGGACTGAGGCTGGTAACCCTATCTATAACCACTACAAGGCTAAAGACGACAAGTGGTTTATCCTAGCTCACCTCCAGCCCGACCGCTACTGGCCTAACGTCTGCCGGGCGCTGGGCATGCCCGAGCTGGAAAATGACCCTCGTTTCAACGGTATAGAAGCCAGGGGGCAGAACGCCAAAGAGCTTATCGCCATTATGGATAAGCAGTTCGCTACCAAGACCCGGGACGAGTGGTTCCAGATTTTCGAGCGCGAGGGGTTGATTCACAGCCCCGTCCAAACCCTCACCGAGGTCATTGATGACCCGCAGGCGATGGCTAATAACTACGTTAGCTGGTTCGACCACCCCGTATTGGGTAGGACCAAGATGGTCGGTTTCCCCTGGGATTTCAGCCAGACCCCGGCCTCGATAAGGCGGGAAGCTCCTGAGCTGGGCCAGCATACTGAGGAGATTTTGCTGGAGATGGGTTATAATTGGGATGATATCACTCAGTTGAAAACTGATGGGGTAATACCTTAAAGTTAGATAGACTGAGAGAAAAGGAGTGACGTTATGCCAGAAAAGGTGGCTCTTAAAGGGCTGGCGGAGGCGGATAGATATTACCAGGATTACGGCTTGAGAGCCAGGGAGCTAAAAAAGCAGGGGCAGAAAGTCATCGGCTACCTTTGCGCCTTCGTGCCCGCGGAGCTAATCACCGCTGCTGGCTTGGTACCCTTCCGCATAAAGGGGGATGTCAATGAGCCGATTACCAAGGCGGATACCGAGATGGAGACCATCGTTTGCCCCCTGGTTCGCAGTTGCTTCGATATGGCGCTCAAGGGCAACTACGAATTTCTGGACGGTTTAGTCGTCCCCCATGCCTGCGATAGCATCTGCCGCACCTACGACGTCTGGAAATATTCTCTCGATTTACCCTATGCCCATTTCATCAATATGCCTCACGGCACCGGTGACGCCTCGCTGGACTTCTACCGGGATATCCTGAATACCTTCAGGGCCAGCTTAGCTAAATTTGCCGGCAAAGAGATTTCCGACCAGGCGCTGGCTGGAGCTATCAAGCTCCATAATCAGAACCGGGCTAAGGTGAAAGAGCTCTACGAACTGCGCAAAGCGTCTCCACCCCTGATCTCGGGCGAGGAGTTAACCAAGGTGTTGATTGCCGCCATGAGCCTGCCCGTGGAGGAGTCTATCGAGATGCTGGGCGAGGTTATCGCCGAGGTTAAGGGGAGGGGAGGGGTTGCCGCCCGGAAGCCGGCCCGAATAATGGTCATCGGCGCTCAGGTGGACGACATCGCCTTTATCAAGCTGATTGAGGACTCTGGTGCCTGGGTGGTGGCTGACGACCTCTGCCCTGGAGCCAGGGAGTTTATGTCCTCGGTAGACGTTACCGCCGACCCCGTTGCCGGGCTTGCCGAGCGCTATCTGAGGAAGATAAAGTGTGGACGGACCTACCGCGAAATGGAAGGCAACTACGAAGAGTATCTGGAGGACAGGTTCGGTCACATGGGGCGTATGATTGACGATTTTGGGGTTGACGGGGTGGTGCTCTATATCTACAAGTACTGCGACCCCTACGGCTTTGAGGTGCCCCAGATAAAGAGCTATATCGAAGCTAAGGGTACGCCGGTACTCTACCTCGAAGACGAGTATTCTATGTCCACCATTGGACGGTTACGTACCCGAGTCCAGGCTTTCCTGGAAATGCTTGGAAAATAGTCGAAGGTAAAGGAGAACGCTATGACTGAGGAAAAGAAGCCTGAGGAGAGAAAGAAGAGAAGGACAGCCACCGAGGCGGCGAGCAAGATAGGCCCGATGGTCAAGGCGTCTATTGGCGGGACGGTGCAAGCGAGAGAGGAAGGGAAACCTATAGCCTATACCTTTATTTGCTGCTGTTATGATGAGATCATCCATGCCATGGATATTGTCCCGGTGTGGACTGAGAACTATGCTGGAGTATGTGGTGCCAAGCGTGATGCCCAGAGGTTTCTGGAGAGGGCGGAATCGGAGAACTTTTCCCGCTCCCTCTGCACCTATGCCCTCTGCGGCCTGGGCTTTGACGCCTGGCGTGAGGAGCTGGGCGAGATGCCTCCCGAAGCCCCCTGGGGAGGGCAGGCGAGGCCGGATATGATGCTCGGCAGCGGTCAGATGCTCTGTGACCCCAGGAATAAGTGGTATCAGGCTGCCCAGCACTATATGCCCGATGTTCCGATCTATGATGTGGGTCTTCCCTGGCCACCCTACGAGGACGATT
>Ga0307437_1001796_pt1 | contig 13857 bp, 15 predicted proteins | sample SalMarWE160390MG_FD_202146 | JGI IMG/M metagenome (GOLD analysis project Ga0307437, IMG submission 202146) | Salt marsh sediment microbial communities from the Plum Island Ecosystem LTER, Massachusetts, United States - WE1603-90 | ecosystem: Environmental > Aquatic > Marine > Intertidal zone >...
TAAACTGGGGCAAGCGAGCCATCGCCCACGAGCTGGCGCACCTGGTTATCCACCAGATGACGCTTAACCCCTATAACGACCTGCCCACCTGGCTGGACGAAGGGCTGGCCATGTATGCCGAGGGGGAGCAGGGCGAGGAATTTGCCGCCTCCCTGGAGAGGGCGATTGATGACGACAGCCTTATCTCGGTGCAGAGCCTGTGCAGCCCCTTTTCCGCTTATTCAGATATTGCCACTCTCGGTTATGCTCAGAGCGCTAGCCTGGTGAGATACCTTATCAGCAGCTACGGGCAGCCTAAAATGCTCGAATTATTGAATACCTTCAGTGGAGGCAGCGGTTACGACGCTGCCCTGGAGGCGGTTTACGGCTTCGACATGGATGCGCTGGACAGCCTTTGGCGGGAGCACGTTACTGACTAATGGAGAAAAGGTGAACAAGTCTTTTACCATACACGATTTGCCCGTCTCCGAGCGGCCGAGGGAGAGGCTGCAAAAGCTGGGGGCGGAAGCCCTTTCGGCGCAGGAGATACTGGCGGTTATACTGGGGCGGGGGGTTTCCGGCGAATCGGTGATGGTGACCGCCCAGAGGCTCTTATCCAGGTTCGAGAACCTGAAGGGCATCGCCGAAGCCTCGGTGGAAGAATTATCGCAGTTACGCGGCATCGGCATTGCCAAGGCGGCCCAGATTAAAGCCGCCTTTGAGCTGGCCAGCCGCCTTGATGGCTATTCCCAGGCGGGGGCTAAAACTATTGTCAAGACCCCCGAGGACGTGATGGGGCTGGTGGGGAAGAAATTACAGGCTAAAAAGAAGGAGCATTTCCTGGCGCTTTTGCTTGATACCAGAAACCAGTTGATAAAGGTGGCTGAGATTTCCGTCGGCAGCCTGGATAGCAGCATCGTTCACCCAAGGGAGGTTTTTAAAGAAGCGATCTCCGCCAGCGCCGCCGCTGTCATCTTTGCCCATAACCACCCTTCGGGCAATGCCGAAGCCTCGCCGGATGACATAAAACTGACGAAGAGGCTGGCTGAGGCGGGAGAGCTGGTGGGCATAGAGGTCTTAGACCATATTATTGTCGGCGATAAGAAGTTCTCGAGCCTGAAGCGGGAAGGGCTTTTTTAAGATGTATTATTTCGCTTACGCTTCCAACCTGAACAAAAAGCAGATGCAGGAACGCTGCCCGACAGCCAAGCCGATTTCGGTGGTTACCTTAAGCCACTACCGCCTGGTCTTTGTCGGGTGGTCGCGGAAGTGGCGGGGTGGGTACGCTAATATCCAGCCTTTCAGAGGGGAGAAGGTTATCGGGGCTGTTTATGAGCTCTCGGAAGAGGATATGAAAAAGCTGGACAGCTACGAAGATTGCCCGGGCACCTATAATCGAATCAACGTCATCCTGAACGATGACTTAGGCAGGCGGATAGACGCGGTGAGCTATATCCGGGCGGTACGAGCCGAGCCGACCCCGCCTTCCCAGGAATACCTGGCGGTTATCGAGCAGGGCTGCCGTGACTGGGGGATTCTTTAGCCGATGAAAAAAACCTTATACATACTGCTTGCGCTGGTGTTGGTCTCCGTCTTACTCATCGCCGGCTGCCCGAACGATAATGGGGGGACTCCAGCCGCGGGCGAAGGGGTGCTGACCCTCTACGGCATCGATCCCTGGACGCTCGACCCCGCGCTCTCCGGCGATTCGACCTCCCACCAGTATGTTGTGCAGATTTTCAGCGGGCTGGTGCGCCTGGGTGATGACCTGGAGCCAGTGCCTGACATCGTCCAGCGGTGGGAGCTGAGCCCGGACGGGAGGACCTATACCTTTTACCTGCGTGAGGACGTCTTTTTCCACGATGGCCGACAGGTCACCGCTGAGGACTTTAAATATTCCTGGGAGCGGGCTTGTGCCCCTGAGACCGGCTCGCAGACCGCCGCTACCTACCTGGGCGATATTGTCGGCGCAGAAGATGTGCTGTCGGGCGCCAGCGAGGACATGAGTGGGGTAAGGGTGCTCGGTGATTTTATTCTCGAGGTGACCATAGACGCCCCCAAGTCTTATTTCCTTTCCAAGCTGACCTACGACACTGCTTTTGTCGTCGATGGGGCTAACGTGGCGTCGGGGGTGGGGTGGTGGCATGCGCCCAACGGCACGGGGCCCTTTACGCTCGACGAATGGGTGGAGGGCGAAGTCCTGTCCCTGGCCAGGAACGAGCTCTACTACGGGGAGATGGCCAAAATCGAACAGGTTGTCTTTCAGCTTTGGGGTGGGGTGCCCATGAACATGTACGAGCTGGGTGAGATCGATGTCACCGGCATCGGCACCGCCTATACGGCGAAGGCGACCGATGAAGACGGGCCGTTCTACGACGAGCTATCCGTAACGCCCGAATTGAGCTTTTACTATATCGGCTTTAACACCGACGAGCCCCCCTTCGACGACGTCAATATCCGCCGCGCCTTCTCGCTGGCTATAGATAAAGAGAAGCTGATTTCGCTGGTCTTCGCCGGCACGATGCGGCCCGCCTACGGCATACTGCCTACGGGAATACCGGGCTATAACGACGAGCTGGTGGGGTTGGGCTACGATGTCGAGGCAGCCCGGGAGCTAATCGCTCAATCCAGCTACGGTGATGTCGCTAACCTGCCGCCGATTACCATGACCACGGCGGGGTGGGGGGGGTTAATCTTAGCTGAGGTGGAATCTCTCGTCTATCAGTGGCGGGAGAACCTGGGAGTGGAAGTTACGGTAAGGCAGCTGGAGCCGGAGGCGTTCCTCTATCACCTCGACCGGGAGAGGGACGAGATGTTCTATACGGGCTGGATTGCCGACTACCCGCACCCGCAGGACTTCCTTGAGGTTCTGTTCGGCAGCGGCGCCGAGAATAACTACGGCGGTTACAGCAACCCCGATTTCGACGCGTTGCTGGAGATGGCGGCGGCGGAGCCGGACTATGACTTGAGCCTGGCGCTCTACCAGCAAGCCGAGCAAATGCTGGTCGACGACGCCGTCTGCATCCCGCTGTGTTTCGGGGTGAACTATCTACTGGTCAAGCCCTATGTCAGCGGCTTTCAATTGAATCTTTTGGGGTTCGCCATGTTCAACGAGGTCTCGGTGGCGCCCCACTAGTTCGGATTAAAAGATTATGAATGTTACCAAGCAGTTGGAGCGTATCTTCAACCCGCGTAGCGTGGCTATCGTCGGCGCCTCAGCCAGCCCGGACAAGGTGGGCTATATGTGCGTGGGCAACCTGCTGGAGATGGGCTTTAAGGGTAAGGTCTATCCGGTCAACCCGGGGCTGGCGCAGCTTTTCGGGCTAAAGGCTTACCCTTCGGTGAGCGCTATTCCCGGCGAGATAGATTTAGCCATGGTGGTCATTCCCGCCGAGCTTACTTTGTCCACCATAGAGGAGTGCGCCGCCAGGGGGGTGAAGGGGGTAATCCTGGTTAGCGGCGGCTTTCGGGAGGTGGGCACTAAAATAGGCGCTGAGCTGCAATCTAAGCTTAAAGAGATTGCCGAGCGGGGCGGGCTAAAGATTATCGGGCCCAACACTTTGGGCTTCATCAATCCCAAAGCTAAGCTCAATGCCTCTTTTCAATATACTTTAAGCTTGAGCCGTCCGGGCAATGTGGCTGTGGCGGCGCAGAGCGGCGGCGCCACTATCTACGCCGTGCACGCTCTGACCGACCAAAACGTGGGTATCAGCAAGGCTATCGGGCTGGGTAACCGCTGTAACCTCGATTTCGACGAGGTGGTTAGCTACTTCGGGCAGGACAATGACACCGAGGTCATCACTCTCTATATCGAGGGGCTGGAAGAACCACGTAAGCTGCTCCAAGCCGCCAAAAAGGTCGCCAGACGTAAGCCCATCATCGTCTATAAGGCGGGGCGGGGGGAAGAGGTGGAGAAGAGCACCTTTTCCCACACGGGGGCTCTGGCGGGTAAGTACCAGTACTACAAAGCCGCCTTCAATCAGGCGGGTATGCTCGTGGTCGATAGCATCAGCGAGCTGGTTGATAAAGCCAAAGCCTTAGCCTATCAGCCGGCGGCGGGGGGCAATAGAATCGCCCTCTTCTCGGTGCAGGCGGGGCCGGCCATAATTATGGCCGATAAATGCCACGACCTCGGTCTGCAATTAGCCAAATTCTCACCGACGACGAAGCGTAAATTAAAGAAACTGTCGTCGTCGCTGAACGCGGTGGATAACCCCGTCGACCTCGCCTGGACTTCGGATGACTTCGACGCCTGCCGCCAGATGCTTAAAACTGTTTTGGCTGACGATGGCGTTGATGCCATAGCCGTCGCCGCCGTATTTTACAGCACCAATATGGAGCTGATGAGGGCGGTGGTCGATATCGCTCGGGATGCTCAAAAGCCGATAGTGGTCTGCCTGGACTCGCCCAAAGGAACGGCTTATGCCGAGATAGATGCCCTTGAAACTAGCGGCGTTCCCGTCTTTCCTTTACCGGAAAGGGCGGTCGGCGCGCTGGTGGGGCTGGTCAGATATGGGAAAGTTGGCGGAGGGGGTGGGATTCGAACCCACGGTTCTCCTGTTGAAGAACAACGGTTTTCAAGACCGTCACCATAAGCCTCTCGGACACCCCTCCGTGTCGTTTAGTATAGATAATCGATGCCGCAGGGTCAAATATAAAAAGGAGGCAGGGAATGTCGTTAGAAGGTAAGGTCGCTTTTGTCAGCGGTTCTTCGAGGCCGCACGGTATCGGGCGGGCGGTTGCTCTTGCCCTGGCCAGGGACGGTGCCGACGTTGCCACATGCGGCTTCGGGCACTTCGAGGGGGCGGAGGCAGTGTCTGAAGAGATAAAGAAGCTGGGGCGGAAATCAATGGCTGTCAAGATGGACGTCCGCGACGCCCAGGATGTGCAAAAGGGCCTGGACAAGGTCAAGGCCGAGCTGGGGGCGGTGAGCATACTGGTCAATAACGCCGCCCAGATGGGGCATTTCGTGCCCATCTATAAAGCCACCATCGAAGAGTTCGATAACGAGGTCAAAATCTGCCTGAATTCCGCTTTCTATTGCATCAAGGCGGTCTGGGGCGATATGTGTGAGAACAAGTGGGGGCGGGTGGTCAATATTTCCTCGGTGGCGGGGGCGCTGGGCGGCTACGGACAGGCCAGCTACGGCGCTTCCAAGGCGGGGCTGATTAACCTGGCTAAAACTGTTGCTATCGAGGGCGCCCGGTTCAATATCACCGGCAACGCCGTCATCGTGGGCATAGCCAAGACCGACGCCCCGATGTCCGACGATGTAATCGAGACCCTGGGCAGGCGGCTGCTGGCACGGCGTCTGGCGGAACCAGCCGAGATTGCCGACGCCGTGGCTTACCTGGCTTCCGACGAGGCGAAGTACATGACGGGGGCGACGATGAATATGATGGGGGGACTGGACTTGTTTGTGGTTTAAAGGTCTTTGATAGCAATGAGTTTTGGTGTAAGGCCTTTTGCAATTTGCTTTTCTAGTTTCGCGTGGCAGCGTTTATGCAATAGAGCTGAATGCTCTAAGTCGGCAGTTTTTCCTCCTGCGGAGTGGGCTATTATGTGATGGCCAGAACTTTTTTTGAAGTCCATTGACTTCCCACAATATCTGCATAAGCCTTTCTGCCTAAAGAATAGGGCTCTTTTTTGTCCAGCATCGTGCAATCGCTGTGGGTCCGCGATGATTATAGGGTGAAGTCTATTGTATTCATCATGCAGAATTTTAAATCGCTCTTTTAATGAGGATGCGGAGGTCATTAACTTAGCTTGTTGTTTGTATTGGAAATATTTATTAAAGCGATCTTCAGGCATACCAGGAGGAATTTCCTCCTTGTACATTGAAAAAGCGATTAGATTCTTAAGAAATTCAGCTGCGAATTCTGGGAACTCGTTGATTAATTTTGATTTATCTGCCATTTTCTTTCGGAGATATGATAGAAGCAAATAAAACGAAATCACTTCTCCTGGCTTGAAGGCTGTTACGAGGTAATGGAGGCTATTATAAAGAAAATCTAGATTCTTTTCGCATTTCTCAACCCCGCTTTGAGGAATCGTTGATTTATATTTATCGACAATCTTTAGCATTGTTTTTTTATCAAGGTTAGGAAATACAAGATTGTTAAAATCAGTTTCAAGTTCCAGCATTAAAAGCTCGGCTGCTAACTGACGGAATCTAAATCTTTTTTCTTTTCCAATATGATTGAAAATCTCGCTTTTTTCTCTAATATTTCTGAAAGCGTCTTTGAACTTTCCACGTTGGGCATTAAGTATCTCTGCTTTGTTTAGAGGCGTTCCCTCTTGCAATCTAAGGAAGGTTTGAACTATGTCCTCCTCTTTATTGTCGGGGTCGTGACTTGTCAATTCAAGATAGTATAAGAAATAACTGTCAAATGAGGTTTTGTCTTCGGGACTTATTTTACTATAATACGGTAAGTTAGTATCCGAGAGATTTAAGCCGTCTTTGATATATTTTTCTATTGTTCTTATTCTTTGTTGACCATCTAGGATTTCATATTGGCCTTTTTCATTCTTATAAAGTACAAATACTCCGATAGAGTAACAGTTGTAAATAGATTCTATTAAATCTGTCCTTTGTTTTTGTGACCAGGTATCACTGCTCCTCTGGTATTCTGGATTAATGAAAATCTTATTGGCGGCAAACAGTTCTTATAGTTTTTTGATGTTGAATTTCCCTTGGTCAATGTGAGGTACAGTCTGTTTTAGTAGAGGCTGTTTTAACATGGTAGCCTCCTTTTGGTTATACTTTATTTAATAACCTTCTCCCCCATAAACGGCTGCAAAACCTCAGGCACTAAAATCGAGCCGTCGGGCTGCTGGTAGTTCTCCATAATAGCTATGAGGACGCGGGGGAGGGCTAAGCCGGAGCCGTTGAGGGTGTGAACGAACCGGGGCTTGTCTTCGGGGGTGGGGCGGTAACGAATGCCGGCCCTGCGCGCTTGAAAGTCGCCGCAGTTGGAACAGGAACTGACCTCAAGCCATTCCTCGCAGCCCGGTGCCCACATCTCGATGTCAAAAGATTTCTGCGAAGCAAAGCCGATATCGGCGGTGCAGAGCTGCTTGATGCGGTAGGGTAGTTTAAGCTTTTGACAGACATCCTCGGCATCGGCTAAAAGCTTGTCCAGCTCATCATCGGAGCTTTCGGGCTCGGTGAATTTGTAAAGCTCCACCTTGTCGAACTGGTGGCCCCGCTTTATGCCCCTGGTGTCTTTGCCCGCCGACATCTTTTCCCGCCGAAAGCAGGCGGTGTAGGCGACATAGTAAATGGGCAGGGTGGCGGGGGGGATAATCTCTTCGCGGTGGAGGTTGGTCAGGGGTATCTCGGCGGTGCCGATGAACCAGAAGTCGTCCTCTTCATCGTGGTAGATGTTATCGGCGAACTTGGGCAGCTGAGCCGAGCCGACCATGCACTCGCGCTTGACCATGTAGGGCGGATATATCTCCTTATAACCATGTTCTTTAGTATGCAAATCGAGCATGAAGGCGATAAGGGCTCGTTGCAACCTGGCGCCCAGCCCTTTGAGCACGTAGAAGCGGGACCCGGAGAGCTTGACCCCGCGCTCGAAGTCAATGATGTCTAAATCCTCGCCCAGCTTCCAGTGGGGGGCGGGCTTGAAGTCGAATTTTGGGGGCTCTCCCCAGGAGCGGATTACGGGGTTGTCATCCTCACTCTTGCCTACAGGGGTGGTGGGGTGGGGGATATTGGGCAGCTGCAGGAGCAAGTCCTCAATACGTTCGTCCAAGCCGCGGACTTCCTCCTCCCGCTCCCTTATCGTCTGGCGCAGGTCGCGTCCCTTCTCTTTGTCGGCGTTCTTTTCCCGCGACGCCTCTTTTCTTTGGTGCCTTAAGTCTTCAAGCTCCAAGAGCTTCTGGCGGCGCTCACCGTCAAGTTTCAGGATTTCGTCCAGAGGGGCGGTGTCCTGGCGGTCGGCTATCGCCTTCCGCACCTGGTCTGTGTTCTCCCGTATGAATTTAAGGTCAAGCATTTTCTTTCCTCTTAGGGGGGAAATACCAGTATTTCTTGCCCGCCAGGAAGCCTTCGACGCCCGCTTTCTTGAGCTTCCTCAGGTTCTTGAGATGGGCGTCGCCGTGATAGGTCTTCACGAAGTCCAGTTCGGCGCAAGTCTCGAACTCTTCGCATTCCCAGCAGCCCTCAATGCCTTTCTTCTGGCAGCACTTCCTCATCTTACAGAAGGGGGGTCCGCCACCGTCCTTGCAGGTTTTCTTACAGCGCAGTTTGACCAATGCCCCGAGCACATCATAGCACTGGGGGTAATCTTTGAATACGGCGAAGTAGGGCACATCGGAGAAGGATTTAGCCATCTTATCAACGTGGTAGGCTCTCAGCTCTTTTCTGAGGTCGCGGGCCAGGTCGGCGACCTTACCTTGGCCAATAAAGCAATCGCCGCAGTAGATACCGCAGTAGGCGATTAAGTCCTTGTTTTCCGTCACGTTGCCGTTCCTCTGTCCTTATTCTATACCGATTTGGGTAGCCCGAGCCACCTTGGCGTTCTGTCCATATACTTACGATAGAAATCGCCGTATTTCTCCAGGCAGTATCTTTCCTCGACCCGCGCCTCGGTGCGCACCCAGAAGATGTTGGTCAGTCCCAGCACTAGAAATACCCAGGAGGCGGTGGCGATGCCGGCGCCGATATAGATGATAAAGCTGGAGAGGTACATAGGGTGGCGGGAAAAGGCGTATGTCCCCTGCGTAATAGGGCTTTCCGAGGGCGTGACGGCGAAATCGGCGGTGGCTATGGCCAGCATCATTACGCCCAGGAAGAAGATAGGGAAACCGATGAAGAACCAGAGCGTCCCCAGCTTGAGGGGGAGGAAGATGGAATAGAGCGTCGCCAGCCCCCAGACGGCGTTGCCGATTGTGCCCGCCCGCTTTTCGGTCTTGCTTTTTTTAATGTCGGCAGGGTGTCCGCTTCTCTGCCACACCCTTTTGCTCAGTAGCATCACCACCAGCATCTGCAGGATAAAGCAGCTCATAAAAGTCCAGGCGTTCCAGAGACCTATTTCAAAAGCTGGTACCAGCGACATATTTTCTCCTTAGCTTAGCTTTCGGCTTACGACCATAAACTCCATGGCCCCGTACTTTATGGGGTTTTTGGTGAAAGGGTCGGCGCCTAATAGCACCTCAAAACCGTGTTGTTCCAATACCCACTTAAGCTCCGGAAAGGTATAACTGCGGTCGCTGCATTTGATAGTCTTCTTCTGCCCGTCTTTTTTGGTTATTTCTACATCCATAGCCACGCGACATGTCATGGGGTCGAATTCGGCGTCCCGAAAAAGGTTCAGGGTAGTGAGAATGAATATTCCCTGTTTCTTTAAAGCCTTGTGTACGGCTCTTAATACCTTATAGTTCTCGGCATCATTTTCAAGCAGCCCAAAAGCGCCTTCGCAGAGGCATAGGGCGGCATCAAATTCATTTTCAAAGGGTAGCTCTCTGGCGTCGCCAACCCTAAAATCAACCGCCACATTTTTTTCATTGGCGACCTTTTTGGCGGCGTTGATTAAACTGGACGATAAATCTATTCCGGTGATATTCTTATAGCCTTTGGTTGCCAGGTTGATGGCATGACGCCCTGTCCCGCAGCCGACATCGAGGATTCTCATTTCGGGGTTGGTGAGATACTCTTTAACCATCCAATTGACCTCGTTTTCGGTGTTTTGGGTGAATGGATAGTCTTCGTATTCAATCCCCATTTCCTCGAAGTACTCTTTATACCATTGGGGATTCATGTTTTGGCTCATTCCTTAGCCCTCACCATATAGGCTGATGGCAGCACCAGCTTTGAGAGAATATGTTGCTTCGTCTCCGGAGTCTATATGCTTACCATCTGCATATAACAAACCAGCATGACCAGAGGCATCTATCGCAAAGTGGCCATCTGACCACCAAGCACCGATAATGTCTCCTGTCTTCACAAATATGTCTAAACCACTGAATGTTTGCACACTACCACCAGCGACGTTTCCGATAATCTCAGAATCTCGGCATTCATAAGTTGTCCCCTCTACCAAGAAGAATGTGCCGACCACTAAGTCAGTGATATCAAGTTTAGCAAAGATAACTACAGCGCTTATTACTCCATCAGCATTGGCTGGATTGTCTAGCGATAGTATGGTAAAAGCAGCGTTTTGAAGGAAAGGTCTATCAATAGCGTCGGCCCCGATACTGGCCATTTTTCTAGCGGACATTTTTCCTGTTCCCTCCTTATGATTTTTCCCTCATCTGGGGGAAGAGGATTACCTCTCTTATCGAAGGCTGGTTGGTGAGCACCATCACCAGGCGGTCGATGCCGACACCCAGCCCGCCGGCGGGGGGCATGCCGTATTCCAGCGCCAGCAGGTAGTCTTCGTCGATGGTCCAGCGCTCCTCGTCGGCGCCCTGCCTCTCCTTCAGCTGCTCCTCGAAGCGCTCGCGCTGCTCGACAGGGTCGTTAAGCTCGCTGTAGGCGTTGGCAATCTCCAGTCCCCCGGCCACGGCCTGAAAGCGCTCGGCGACCCTTTCCTCACCGGGCTTGGTCTTAGCCAGAGGGGACATGGAGACGGGGTAGTCGTAAATAATAGTCGGCTGGATGAGCTTGGGCCTGACGTAGTCCTTAACCATCTCGTCAACGAGCTTGGCCCAGTTCTTCTGGGGGTCGGGCTCCATCTTCAGCGTGCGCATCCTGTCCCGCAGGCCGTCGGCGGTGGGGTATTTGACGAAGTCGATGCCGCCGTACTTCTTGACGGCGTCGCGCAGGGTGAGGCGCTTCCAGGGGGGCTTAAAGTCTATGGTGTCTTTGCCGAAGCTGACCTTGGTTGTGCCCAGGACCTCCTGGCTGACTTTGGCGGTCATCTCCTCCAGCATCGCCATGACATCGAGGTAGTTGACATAAGCCTCGTAGCTTTCCAGCATAGTGAACTCGGGGTTGTGCTGGGTGGAGACGCCTTCGTTGCGGAAGGTTCGCCCGATTTCGTAGACCTTGTCGAAGCCGCCGACGAGCAGCCGCTTGAGGTGCAATTCCAGGGCGATGCGCAAATAAAATTCCTGGTCGAGAGCCTGGTGGTGGGTGGTGAAGGGGTTGGCCAGAGCGCCGCCGGCTGATTGTTGCAGCACGGGCGTTTCCACCTCGATAAAGCCTTTTTTGTTGAGGAATTGGCGTATGGCGGCGATAACGCGGCTGCGCACCCGAAAGGTTTCTTTAGTCTCGGCGTTGGCGATGAGGTCCAGATAGCGCTGGCGGTAGCGCTTGTCCACGTCGGCTAGGCCGTGCCACTTTTCCGGTAGGGGCTGGAGCGACTTGGACAGCAGGGTGAAGTTGGCTACCCCAAGGGTGGGTTCGCCGCTTTTGGTCCGCAGTAAATTGCCTTCGGCGCCGATAATATCGCCGATGTCCAGGTCATTAAATAATTGAATCTGGTCTTCAGCGAACTTTGGTATGTCCTGGAATAGTAACTGAATCTTCCCCGAGCCGTCGCGCAGGTCGGCGAAGGCGCTTTTGCCCATCCGCCTTATGGCCGTAATCCGCCCGGCAATACGAACTACTTTTGTCTTGACTGAAGCCTTTTTCTCCTGCTTCTCTAAAAGCTCTATGGCTTGGTGGGTAGTATGCGTGCGCTCGTAGCCGTAGGGATAAGGCTCGATGCCGCGGGCACGGATGCGCTCGAGCTTTTGCCGGCGCTGCTGAGCTATTTTGTCTAATCGGGATGCCATGTTTCACATAGTATATAGCAAAAGGCTGAGAGTGCCAAGCTCCCAGCCGCAATTCGCTTGAGTTTTTCGTTGATTCTAGGTCGGCCCGTTTTGCGCTTTCAGGGTGTCCAGCCAGGCGGCTGATTTAATGTCTCTTTCCAGCAGGTATCTGATGTAGTTTCGTATCACCACCTCAAGCTGGTGCGATAGTTCGGGCGTTAGTGTCATCCCGCTGACGTTTTTGTAGTCGCTGCTCTGCAAAGAGCGCAGCGCTTTCTGAGCTTCCCAAGATAAGGGGTAGGAAAAGGGCTGGGTGGGGCGACAGCTGGCGCAGACCATGCCGCCGGCGCCGGGGCTGAACGAGTTGGTGGTCTCTTTGAGAGGCTTATGGCAGGCGACGCACTGCTCTAACTGGGGGCGGTAGCCGACCTCGCCGAGCAGTTGCATCTCAAAATAGCGCAGGACAAGCTCGCTATTGTTTTCCTCACATAAGCGCTGCATGGTCGCCAGCAATAGCTGGAAAATGGGGTGGTCTTCGGCATCGGCAGCGGCGAACTGGTTCACCAGCTCGGTGGCGTAGAGGGCGCAGGAGCTAAGCTCCAGGTCGCTTTTGATGGGGAGGAAACTATCGATGGTCTGGGCGCCGGTTATGGTGTCGATGTTACGCCCGCGCGCCAGCGCTATTTGGCTGTGGGTCAGTAATTCAAGGTGGCCTGCCATCTTGCTCTTGGTCTTGCGCAGGCTCTTGCCGAAGCCCTGGATTTTGCCCAGGTGGGGGGTATAGAGGGTGAGGATGGTATCGGCCTCCCCCAGCTTGGTCTTTTTGATGACGATGGCTTCGGTCTGGTAGGTTCGTGGTTTGGGCATGGTATTCTTGAACCCTATCCCCTGTATCCCCTTCCCCTTGCCAAGGGGAAGGGGAGGAATTTTTTTAAAAGAGGGACTTCGTCCCTCTTAAACTCCCTATTTTATTCGTTAAACCACCCTTCTTTGGTCAGGATATCGCGGTGCTCCATGCTAACGCCTCCTAAAACTCCTGCCTGCCCTCTATGGCGCGGGTGAGGGTAACGTCGTCGGCGTATTCCAGCTCGGTGCCGAAGGGTAGCCCTCTAGCTAGGCGGGTGACCTTGATGCCGAGGGGGAGGATGATTTTGTTCAGGTACATAGCGGTCTGTTCTCCCTCCAGGGTGGGGTTGGTGGCCAGGATGACTTCGTTCACCGAGCCCCCTTTGAGCCGTTCCATGAGCTCGTTGATTCTGATGTCGCCCGTGCCGATGCCCTCGGTGGGGGAAATAGCACCGTGGAGTACGTGATATAAGCCGTTATAGGTCTTGGTGTGCTCCAGCGCCAGGATATCCTGCGGCTGCTCCACGATGCAGACCTGGCTGCGAGTCCGCTGGGGATTGCGGCAGATGGGGCAGGGGTCGGTGTCGGTGATGTTAAAGCAGGTCGAGCAGAGCCTGGTCTTTTGCTTTACCGAGAGGATGGCGTCAGCCAGCATTTTGGTCTGTTCGTCGGAGGCGCGCAAAAGGTGAAAGGCGAGGCGCTGAGCGCTCTTGGGCCCAACCCCGGGAAGCCGGTTTAGTTCCTGAATGAGTCTGTCCACCGCACCCGCGGCGGGCGGCATGTCTTGGGTCAACTGGTTCTCCTTAAATGTTCTGGGGATTCACCCCCTAGGATTCCTTCTGGAGTGCGCATTTCCCCACTACACCCGGGTTTTTCTTCCCACCCAATACCCACCCTATAAGGGGGGTACCCCTTTTGTATCCTCCTGTTGGGTTACGCTCCACCCCATTCTTTAGTTTGCCTTTTGTAACTAGGTCAAGCCGGGAATCTTCAGGCCTCCGGTCACCTGGCGCATACGCTCGGCGGCGAGCTCCTGGGACTTGGCGATGGCTTCGTTGACCGCCGCCAGCACCAGGTCTTCCAGCATCTCGGCATCATCGGGGTTTATCGCTTCGGGCGATATCTTTATCGATTTCACCTGCTGCTGGCCGGTGACGGTGACGGTGACCGCACCTCCCCCCGCCGTGGCTTCGACAGTGGCTTCAGCCAGCTCCTGTTGAGCCTTAGCCAGCCTGGCCTGAAGTTCCTGCGCCTGTTGTATCATACGTTTGTTCACAATTCCTCCACTTTGGTGACTTTAGCGCCTATCTTTTTGACGGCGTCCAC
>Ga0307437_1001798_pt1 | contig 13825 bp, 14 predicted proteins | sample SalMarWE160390MG_FD_202146 | JGI IMG/M metagenome (GOLD analysis project Ga0307437, IMG submission 202146) | Salt marsh sediment microbial communities from the Plum Island Ecosystem LTER, Massachusetts, United States - WE1603-90 | ecosystem: Environmental > Aquatic > Marine > Intertidal zone >...
AAAGGGGGACGAAGTCCCCCTTGGAAAGACTTCTGTTGGGCGGGCAGGGCGGGAAAATCATACGTGCGCTAAAGAAGGTGGGGCGGGGAGAGAAATCTATAGAAGTGACACTTCTGTAGGGCGGGTGCAGGGTGGGAAGAAAAACCTCTTTGACACGCCCAATAGCCAGTGATATTATGACGAAAAGATGAATAATCGGGTTATATACAACTAAGAGTGGGGTGATATTAAATGTCTAGCATTGAAACCCTGTACCTGGTGCTGCTTATTATCTGCCTCTTTTTGTCAGCCTTCTTCTCCGGCTCGGAGACAGCCTTCATTTCCCTGCAGAAGATAAGGGTGCAACACCTGGTCGATACCAAGGTGAGGGGAAGCAAGCGCGTGGCCAAGATGATGGAGAAACCGGAGAAGTTTCTATCCACCGTCCTACTGGGCAACAACCTGGTAAACACCGCCGCCGCCGCCCTGGCTACCTTCCTGGCTATCAGCTTCTGGGGGGACCAGTGGGGTGTGCTCATTGCTACTATCGTGATGACTATCCTGCTCTTGATATTCTGCGAGACCACCCCTAAGACCATAGCCACCCGGCACGCCGAAAAGATATCTCTCACCTTTGTCGGGCTGATAGAAGCCCTCTCCTGGCTGTTTACGCCCTTTGTGATAGTGTTGAGCTGGATTGCCTCCGGCTTCGCCAGGATATTCGGCGGGAAGACGGTGCCCCGGTCGCTGGCTAACGAGGAGGAAATCCGAACCATGATATCGATGGGGCACAAGGAGGGGACGGTGGAAGAGGAAGAGGCCAACATGCTGCACAAGGTGTTTGATTTCGGCAACCGCCCCGCCCTGGAGGTAATGGTGCCTCGCACCGAGGTAATATGGGTAACCAAGGGCACCAAGCTAGCCGACTTCCTCAAAGTTTACGCCGAAAACCCGCTATCCCGCTTTCCGGTATATGAGGATAGTATAGATAATGTCATCGGCATCCTGGGCGTAAAGGATATCCTCATGGCCCAGGCCAAGGGGCAGCTCAATGATAAAAGCACCATTGACGACCTGATTCGCCCCGCCTACTTTACCCCCGAGACCAAAAGGGTCAGCGAGCTCTTTGCCGAGATGAAGGATAAGAACTACCGCATAACAGTGGTCGTCGATGAGTTCGGCGGCACGGCCGGTATCGTCTCTCTAAGCGGGCTGATGGAGGAAATCGTGGGCCCGGTGGGCGACGAGCTGGCGGAGATAGAAAAGGAATACGAGAGCATCGACGAGTACACCTTCCAGATTGACGGCGGCATGCGGGTGGAAGAAGCCAACGAGGAGATGAGCCTGGACCTGCCCGAAGGTGAAGACTACGAGACGGTAGCCGGCTTTGTCCTCGACCTGCTGGGGCACATACCCAAAGAAGGCGAACGGCTGAAGTATAAGCAGTTGAAGATAGTTATCACCGAGATGCGGGGGATGAAGATAGAGAAGATACGGATAACCAAGGAAAAACATGCAACGACTGCGGATTAGGTTCAGCCGGGGCGAAGAGATAAAGTTCATTTCCCACCTGGATATAATGCGCCTCTGGCAAAGGGCCCTCCACCGCGCCCAGATTCCGCTGGCCTACACCGAGGGCTTCAGCCCCCACCCCCGCCTGTCGCTGGCGGCGCCGCTGGCGGTAGGCATAACCAGCCAGGGGGAGTTGATGGATGTCTTTTGCAGCCAGTGGGTCTCCCCCCATTCCTTCACCGACGCCCTGAGCCAGCAGCTGCCGGCGGGAATTGAAATAATGCAGGTCTTTTCGGTAGCCCCGACCATGCCCTCGCTGCAATCGCAGGTCGGCTACGCCGAATACGAGGTCGAGCTGGAAACGGAGAAGGACCAGGCAGGGGTAAAGGCGGCGCTGGCTTCGCTACTGGCGGCGGAGCAGTTTCCCTGGCACCACGAGAGGGACACCGGCACCAGAAACTACGACCTGCGGGCTTTAATCGAAGACCTCTGGCTTATCGAATGGCGACAGGGCTATTCCCAGATAGGCATGAGGCTGCGCTGCGACAGCGGCGGCTCGGGAAGGCCTGAGCAGGTAACCGCCGCCCTGGGCTTTAGCCACCCCACCTCCATCCGCCGCCGCCAACTGCTGCTGAAAACGGGCTAAGGGATAAAGCGCATGAAAGGGGAAAACCAGCCGTCATCATTGGAACAGCGGGTGCTGGGCTTTATTCGGGAGCATCAGCTGGCATCAGACGGCGCTCTGGTGGTGGCGGTGTCGGGAGGGGCGGACTCGGTGTGCCTGCTCCATATTCTGGTTCAACTGCAAAAAGAGCTGAAAATAAAGCTGCACATCGCCCACCTCAACCACCAGCTGCGGGGCGCTGATTCCGACGCCGACGCCGAATATGTCGCCGATTTAGCCCATAAGCTCAAGATTCCGTCTACTATCGAGAAACGGGATGTGAAGGGCTACCAGAAAGAACAGCGCCTGTCGCTGGAAGAAGCCGCCCGCGAGGTAAGATACCGCTTCCTGGCTGAGGTAGCCGAAACTATCGGCGCGGGACGGGTGGCGGTGGGGCACACCAAAGACGACCACATCGAGACGATATTGATGCACCTCGTCCGGGGAAGCGGCACGCGGGGGATGCGGGGCTTACAGTCGGCTACTCTATGGCAATCAGGCAGCCTGACCATCATCAGACCCCTGCTGGAGATAAGCCACGAGGAGACGGAGGATTATTGCCGCCAGCACAATCTTACGCCCCGCCTCGACGCCTCCAACCTTTCTCTATCGCCGTTGAGAAACCGGGTGCGACAGCAGCTTATGCCCCTGCTCGAAAGCTATAACCCCGCCGTTACCGAAGCGCTGCTCCGCACCGGGCGCATTGCCGACGACGACATCACCTTTTTAGACGAGCAGGTCGCCCGACTATGGGACGAGGTCATTCGGCAGGAGGGGAAAAGCCTTATCCTGGACAAGGCGGCTTTCGCGCCGTTAGCCCCTGCCCTGAAGCGCTACCTGCTCCGCGCCGCCGTGGAAAAACTGCTGGGCAGCGCCAAGGACGTCGAGATGCGCCACATCGAAGAGATGATGTCCCTGGCAAACAAAACGGCGGGGAAAAGGCTCAACCTGCCCGGAGGCTTGACCTTCGCCATAGAATACGAGCGCTACCTGTTGACGCCGGACTTGAGCGCCCTATCCCCCCTCCCCAAATTAGAGGGCGAGTTTCCGCTGAACATTCCCGGCGAGACACGGCTCCCCGGCTGGCGCGTGGAGGCGGCTATCGTAGAGCGGGAAGAGATGAGCGAGACGGACGACTTCACTGCTTATTTCGACCCGGCTAAAATCGGCGAGAAACTGACTGTAAGAGCGCGCAAGAGAGGGGACAGGTTTCAGCCGCTGGGCTTAGCCCAGCCCAAGAAGCTGGGGGAGTTTATGATAGACGCCAAGATACCGCAGGCATGGCGCGGACGGGTTCCCCTGGTCTGCTCGAAAGAGCAAATCCTCTGGGTGGTCGGCTGGCGCCTTGACGAACGGGCCAAGGTCGGCGCGGAGACTAAGCGGGTTCTGCGTCTGGAGTTTGCGGCGGACTAACCCCACCCAAAGTTGGCTCTGCCGTTTTTCGCCAGCGCAGCCAAAGAGCGACGGCGGTAACCAATACGGCCCCAACGGCGACATAGACTTCCACGCCAACCGTACCGAAAACCCCGAACGAGAGCAAAACGACACCATAGTTCAACAGGGCGTGCAGCCCGGAGGCGATAAGGTAAAACTGCCAGCCCCAGCCCTTGGCCAGCCCGTAGCCGGCCAGAGCGCTGGCGGCGATGTGAAAGCCGACGGCAAAGAGCCTCTCCCAGAACACAGCCAGCGCCACCACCCCACCAACCTGTACCGCTGACCAGGTCCAGCCGGCGGCAAAGACGGTGTTGTGTATCCATAACGCCTCAAAGACGCCGAAGCCCAGGCCCGCCACCGCCCCGATTATCAGCCCCATCCTGGGGGTGATGTTCCTGCCTTTACGCCACCAGTAGAATACCATCGGCACCATCTTCGCCCCCTCCTGCACCAGCCCACTGAGGAGTATGGTCGGTATCCCCGCTAATAGCAGCCAGTCCAGGATAACCTGCTGGCTGAAGGAATTGTTTATTATATCGCTGGTCCACCACTGCAGCGGAATCTGAACGAAGGTAACAGCCAGCAGGGTAAGAAAAGCGCTAACGACCAGAATCGCCCAGGCCCAGGGCTTTTTAAGTATTGGCGTCCAGTAAGGAACAAACCAGGCGGCGCCGAAGGCAAACGCCAGAGCGATGCCCAGGAGTAAGAGTTGCCAGGTAAGACCGGGGGCATAGAACCAGGAGTTAAAGAAGTCGAGCATATATTCCAGCATAATCTTCTCCTGTTCTACATGATGCGCTTGAGCCGGGGGTTGGGGGTAATGCCGGGGATTCGGCCCCGCTTGGCTATCGGCTTGCCCTCTATCTCGTGGAGGTCGGCGGTAAAGTCAATGGGCTTGGCCCCGCTGATATAGCTGCCGACGCCGAAGGCATCAACCGGCGCTCCCGCTTCGATAAACTGCCTGATGCGCTCCAGATTAATGCCACCGCTGGCGAAAACCTTGACCTTCTTAAAGCCAGCCACATCCAGCTTGGCTCTGACCTCTTTGACCAGTTCGGGGGTAACCCGCCCCCGCTCCGGCGGGGTATCGAGGCGCACACTGGTGAGCTTCTCGCCCATTGCCTGCGCCACCCGCACCGATTCCTCCACCTCATCCTTAAAGGTATCGACCAGGGCGACGCGGGGGACTTCCGCCGAAATATGCTTATCGAAGGCTTTGGTGGCTTCAACGGTATCCCCGATAACCAGAATCAGGGCGTGGGGTATCGTCCCCGAAGGCTCGACGCCGGCCAGCTTGGCTCCAGCGATACTGGAGCAGCCCGTGCAACCGCCGACAATAGCAGCGTAATCCATTATTCCCGCCACAGTAGGATAGACATGGCGAGCGCCGAAGCTGACCACGGGTATCCCCTGGGCGGCTTCCACGCACTCGCGGGCGGCCGTCGCCCAGCCGCTGCAGTGAGCCAGGATGCCGTCGATGGCCGTCTCGTAAAGCCCGTAGCTCTGGTAAGGGGCGGTGATACGCAGCACCACCTCACGCTCTTTCATGGTGTCACCCTCAGCCAGAGCCCACACCTCGCACTTGTCCTTAGGCAGGACACGGCTCAGGAGCGCCTTGACCTCTTCCATACCGCATAATACCCCCGCCCGGCTGGTGAAGAACTCCATGGTCGCCACCGGGTTAATTCCTTCTTTACGCAGTATCTCCACGGTGCGGGCGAAGTAGATATCGGCCGTCTCACCGGAGAGGACGTCGGCCTGAGGCTCGAACTTAGCTGGCTTGGCCCGGCTGGTCACTATGTTGGTCAGTTTAGCCCCCAGCGTGTTTTCGATGTACTCCAGGGCGAACCGGTGCGACTTCTCGTCGAAGGAAGCGACGCAATCAACCGGCACCTCCACCTCGTAGCCACGGATTCTGGCGTCAGCCACCGCGTACAGGACGCAGATATGCGTGCACACCCCGCAGACAATCACCTTCTCCGGCTTCAGCTTCTTTAGCTTCTCCTCGAGCGTGGTGCCGAAAAACGAGCTGTAGGTCTTTTTGGGTATTACCTCGCCCTTATATTTGGCCAGCTCGGGGATAACCTCGGCTTCGGCCGTGCCCTCAATAGCGTGGGGGGGGAACATGCTGAACTCGGGGTCATCGGGGGCGTGATGGTCGCAAAGGAAAAACACGGTGGAGCCTTTAGCAATTTCACGCTCCAGCAGACGTTGAATATTGGGAATGATGCGACGGGCACTCTCCCCACAATACAGAGTATAACCCTCTTCCAGGAATCCCCTGAGCATATCGGAAACCAGAACTACGTTCATAACCTTCCTCCCCGGTTAGTGCCTGAAGTGCCTGACGCCGGTAAATACCATCGCCATACCGTGGGCATCAGCCGCCTTAATCGAATCTTCGTCCCTTATCGAGCCGCCGGGCTGGATAATAGCGGTGACGCCGGCCTTGGCGGCCGCCTCGACCACATCGGGGAAGGGGAACATGGCATCCGAAGCCAGGACACTGCCCTTAACCTTGTCTCCAGCTTTTTCTATCGCTATCCGGGCACTGATAATGCGGCTGGGCTGTCCAGCCCCCATGCCCAAAAGCGTCTTATCCTTAGCCAGCCCGATGGCGTTGGACTTTATGTGCTTGACCGCCCTCCAGGCGAAGAGCAGGTCTCTTATTTCGTCGGCCGTCGGCTTTCGCTTGGTCACCGTCTTAAGCTCGACCTTTGCCTCAGGCAAGGAATCGGAGTCCTGCACCAGGAATCCGCCCTTCACGCGGCGAAAGTCCAGATACCCCGGCAGCGCTTTGCCGTAGCCGGGCGGCATTTTAGCCACCAGGATGCGCAGGTCCTTCTTGGTCTGTAGCAGTTTAAGCGCCTCCGGCTCGTACTCCGGGGCGATAACTATCTCGTAGAAGACGGGTTTTATCTCCTGAGCCATGGCCAGCGTAATCTTGCGGTTGGAAGCCACGATGCCGCCGAAGGCAGCCACCGAATCGCCGCTGAAGGCGCGCCGGTAGGCCTCGGCGATATCATCATAGCTGGCCAGCCCGCAGGGATTGGTGTGCTTGATAACAGCCACCGTGGGCGCGGCGAAGTCGGTCACCACCCCCCAGGCAGCGTCAGCGTCCAGGATATTGTTAAAGGAGAGCGCCTTGCCCCCCAGCTGCTCAGCCCAGGTGATGCCGGTCTCGGCGGCTTCACCCACCACCGGCTCGGCATAGAAGGCAGCCTGCTGATGGGGGTTCTCGCCGTAGCGCAGCTCGTAGCGTTTCTTTAAAGCAACGGTCATATCCTCGGGGAAGCCCTCCGTATCTTTCCGCAGATATTGTGAGATGGCGGTATCATAGACAGCCACGTGCTGAAAAGCCTTCTGCGCCAGCCGCTTGCGCTCATCTATATCCACCTTACCCTGCTCCAGCTTTTCCAGGATGGGCCCGTAGTCGGCGGGGTCAACGATAATGATGACGCTGGGGAAGTTCTTGGCGGAGGCCCGAATCATGGTCGGCCCGCCGATGTCGATGTTCTCCAGCGCTTCGTCAATAGTGACCCCCTCTTTTGAGACCGTCTGGACGAAGGGGTAAAGGTTAACCGCCACCAGGTTGATTTCGCCGATATTATGCTTTTTTAGCTCTTCCATATGGGCGGCTATCTTGCGGTTGGCCAGGATGCCGCCGTGGACCATAGGGTGCAGGGTCTTTACCCTGCCGTCTAAAATCTCGGGAAAGCCCGTTATCTCGGAGACGCCCTTAACCGGCACCTTGGCTGCCGCCAGCGCCTTTTTAGTGCCGCCGGTGGAGAAGATTTCAAAACCAAGCTGGCTTAGTTTCTGGGCGAATTCGGTTACCCCTGTTTTGTCGGAAACGCTGATTATGGCTCGCATAAATTCCTCCAATTGCTAAAACTATTCTGTGGTAGGTGACGTTCCAAACCTGTACCTGGTAATATTGGCTATCTTTCCCGTGTCGGGGTTGATAGCCACTCGAATCTCCTCCTGGGGAGGCTCACCGAAGTCGATGACTACCTGTGCGTAGAACTGGAACTCTTCCGAGGTGTCCTCGGGAAGCCCGCTCTCGACGGCATCGTAGCCCATCTCCCAAAGAACGGCCTTGCCCTTAAACCAGTATATCCCCACCCACCTGAGTTTGGTCGTATAAACGCCGTAGGCTTGGCTCGCCTCCACTGCCGCCGATGTATTGAGCGCAATCTCAATCACGCTGTCTTTCTCGGTATCGGTCAGCCACCTTAAGTCCACCAGGCCCTTGGGGTGCCCGAAGCAGCCGCCCGTGAGCAGAACCGACGCCATGAGCAGGCCCAATACCAGTAATAATAACCACTTCTTCATTTCCCATCCCCTCCTCTACGTCGTAAATAGCCTTATTATTCCCAGCAAAAAGTTCACCCTGGGCACTCTTCGCATATAGCGCTTATAGTCGTCGCCGAATTGCTCTATTAGATACTTATCTTCCTCACGACAGCCCAAGTAGGTAACCACAGCGCCGGCCGCACCGAGCACCCCGAACAACCAGTGCGGGTACCACAATAGGGTGGTCAGAAATATGGCTAAAATCCCGCCCGTGTACTGCGGGTGCCGAACGATAGCGTAAAGCCCGCTGTCAACCAGGCGAGTGGTCTTTACGAAAGATTTCCCTTTAGCCACCCCACCCCGCCGCGGGAACATTATTATCGGCGCCATAACCATTATCATACCCACCACCCAAACGACCCCGCCGATGATGACCAGCGGCAGGTACGATTCCACCTCCAGAATGCCGGTCAGGACGAGAGGATTGGCCGGGAAACAGGCGACGGCCAGGACGGTCAAGAGTATTACCCAGAGCCTGTCCTTTTTAGTCCTTTTGGCGGTTGCCATATTTCCGTCCTATCTAATCGATAACTACCCTTGCCCCACCCTGCTTGATAACCTCGCCGATAACCCTGGCATCGGGCAGGGCTTTGGTCAACCTGGCAACACTATCGGTTGAACAGATTATAACCATACCGATGCCCATATTAAAGACGTGGTACATCTCGTCGCGGTCGACATTGCCCCGTTTTTGAATAAGATTAAAGATGGGTGGCACCGACCAGCTATGGCTATCGAACCTCGTCGCCAGGCCCTCGGGGAGGACGCGGGGCACGTTATCAAGCAAGCCGCCGCCGGTGATATGCGCCATGCCCTTGATAACTGGCAGCAAAGGCTTTAATTGATTGTAGTAACAGGTGTGCGGTTCCAGCAATGCTTGGCCGACGGGCTTACCCAGCTCCGGGTATTTTTTCTGCAAAGCGGCCCGGCTGTCGCCGAAAATCTTTCTCGCCAGCGTATAGCCGTTAGTATGCAGCCCGTTCGAGGGCAGGCCGATAATGGCATCGCCGGCAGTTATACTCTTGCCCGCGATGATTTTATCCTTCTCCACCACCCCAACCACGAAGCCGGCCAAATCGAAGTCATCGCCCGTGTAGATATCGGGCATCTCGGCCGTTTCTCCGCCGATAAGGGCGCAACCGACCTCGCCGCAGGCTTTAGCCAGCCCGCCGACGATAGCCGCCACCCTCTCCGGTATGAGCCTGCCGATACCGATGTAATCGAGGAAAAAGAGAGGCTTGGCGCCGCAGGTAAAGATATCGTTAGCGCAGTGGTTTACGATGTCAACGCCGACGCTGTCGTAGCGGTCCAAAGCGACGGCAATCTTGACCTTGGTGCCGACAGAGTCGGTGCTGGAGACAAGGACGGGCTTCTCATAGCCCTTGAACTCGAACATGCCACTGAAAAAACCAACGTCACCCAACACCTCGGGGCGGTGGGTGGCGCTGACGAGCTTGCCGATAAGGCGGTTGGAAACGTTTTTGGCTCCAATATCAACACCGGCTTTGGCATAGCTTTCCTTCATCTGCCCTGCCTCCCAAAATAAGTAGTCGTATACCAGCTATTAATAATGGATTAAAGTCCTGGTGTCAAGCAGGATAGCGTAAGACTCAACCTTGTTTTATGCCAAAGGGGCTGCTGTATTCCTCAGTCGGCATCGAAGCTTCCAGCGCCAGCTTATCCATCTCAATCTGCACCGGTATGGGATAGTCGCCAGTGAAGCAAGCCAGACAGAACTTGTCCTTGGGCAAGCCTATCGCCTTAATCAGGCCGTCAATGCTTAAGTAGCCCAATGAGTCGGCGCCGATAAAATCTCGGATCTGGGGTATGGTCTTCTGCGCCGCAATCAGCTCCCAGCGGCTGGCCATATCGACACCGAAGAAGCAGGGGTAACGGATGGGTGGGGCACAGATGCGCATATGGATTTCTTTAGCCCCCGCCCTTCTCAGCAGCTTCACCACCTTGGGGGTGGTAGTGCCCCGAACGATGCTATCGTCAACCACCACCAGACGCTTGCCATCCAGCATCTGGGGGAGGGGGTTAAATTTCAGCTGAACGCCGAGGTCCCTGATGCGCTGGTCAGGCTCGATAAAGGTGCGCCCCACATAGCGGTTCTTGAGCAGCCCCTCGCACAAGGGTATACCTGAGGCCCGGGCATAACCGATGGCGGCGGCGGTAGCCGAATCGGGCACGCCCATAACCAGGTCGGCATCTACAGGGTGCTCCTCGGCCAGAACTTCTCCCATCGCCTCCCTTGCCGGGTAGAGCAGCCGACCGTCAATCACCGAATCAGGGCGGGCAAAGTAGATATACTCAAAGACACATAAAGCCTTTCTGTCCACTTTTTCCCGGTAACTATCGAGGCCGTTCTTGTTAATAGTGATTATCTCGCCGTTCTCAACATCGCGGAGAAATTGAGCGCCGATATGGTCCAGGGCACAGCTCTCCGAGGCGAGAACCCAGCCGCCGTTAAGAGTCCCCAGGCAAAGCGGGCGCACGCCCAGGGGGCCGCGAACTCCGTAAAGGCTATGGTTAGTCAGGAGGGTCAGGGAATACGCCCCCTGGAGGCGATGCATGGCATAGCGTATCTTGTCTACCCAGTCTTTAGCCGGGGAGGAGAGGATAAGGTTAGCGATAACCTCGGTATCAGTGGAGGTACGGAAGCTATAGCCCTGCTCGCAGAGTTCCTGATAGAGGTGCTCGGCGTTAACGATATTCCCGTTATGGGCGACGGCGATGGTATTGGCACCCTTGCCGACAACAATGGGCTGGACATTGGTTATACGGTTGGAACCACGGGTGGAGTAACGATTATGACCTATGGCAAAATCACCGCTGAGCTGACTTAAAGACTCTTCGGTAAAAACCTGGGAGACCAAGCCCAGCTCGGCGCAGACCTGTAGCCGTTTACCATTGGAGGTAGCGATACCGGTGCTTTCCTGACCGCGGTGCTGAAGAGCAAATAAAGCAAAGAACGTAAGGCGGGCTACATCTTCTCCGGGGGCATAAACCCCAAAAACGCCGCAACTTTCTTGCAAGCTACTCGCCTCTCAATCCACCCTGACTGACCCCACACTTAAATTATAACTAATCTATAGCCAGAGGTCAATTTTTCTTACGCCCGATAAAGGGCAAAGCAATATGCAACGCCAGCAACACTACAAAGAAAATCCACAAACCAGGCGCGTTATGAATCTGATGGGAAAGGTTCTTGGTGAGCAGCCCAAACGAAATCGTCTCCACGGCTCCGTAGTAGGTGATACCCAGCCCGGATATGAGCAGGACCACAGCCACGGCCAGCAACAGCCACTGTATTATTCTCCTGACTAAGCGTAGCCTATTCATCGTCAATCGAAGAAACCCTCGTCCAGTTCGCCGGTATCGGAGTAACCCCTACTCTCCCAGTAACCCTGGTAGTCCTCGTCGTCGGAGAGCTCGATTTCGACTATCCATTTTATCCACTTATAGCCCCACTTGTCCTCGGCAACCAGAGCGAAGGGGAAACCCCTCTCCGGGGGCAGGATTACCTCGTTCATCTTGTAAGCCATCAGTATATCGTTATCGGTGATAAAGTCGAGGGATAGCGAGGTGGTATAGCCGTCGTAGGCGTGGAATATAGCTATCTTGGCTTCGGGCGAGGGGCCCGCCGCCGCCAGAACATCAGCGACCAGCACCCCCTCCCAGAGAAGCTTTACATCCCAGCCCTCCACGCAGTAGAGCGTAACCACCTTCTTGTAGTTTGGGAAAAGGTCGAGGACTTCGTCGTAGCTATAGCTCTGGTTGTTTTCCACCAGGCCCGTAATCCGGAGCTGGTAATCTTCTATATCTACATGCTGTGGGCCCTTTATGGAGTTCTCTCTTCCAAAGTCGTTTATCGAGGAAAGGTCTTCGCCCTGATATTCCCTTACCTCGGCGGGGTCCAGGTCGCCGCCGCCGTTACAGCCGCCGATAGCAAGTAGAATAAACAAAGTGGAAACCAGAATAAGGGCAGTTTTTCTCATCATCGTCGCACCTCCCGCCCAAGGCCAAATAATGCTGTCCTTACTATAATTTTAACAGAAACAGGATTTGCCTACCACTTAAATGGGGAGATTGTTTCGCTCCGCTCGCAATGACGACAGGACGGGGAATTTCCCCCCACCTTTGTTATCGAACGTTGTTTTGCCCCCCCTACCCACCCTTAGAGGGGATTCTCCCTCTAGAATTCCTTCTGGGATACGCCACTCAGCCCCCTTTAAGGAAAAGATTTAAAACGGGGTGGGGCGTACCCCCCAGGTTAAGGAGTTTACCCCGTAGCCAATACGGGGCGGGAATAACAGTGTGATTTTAGAAGTTGGAAGCAAGCGCCTTTAACCAGTCCAGAACTATAGCCATCGCCCCTTCGTCATGGCGCAATCTGTGCCCGGCTCCATCGACAATAGCCAGCTTTTTGGGCTCGCCGGCCTGAGCATACAGTCTGTGGGCGTCATCGACGCTGACGGTCTCGTCCTGGCTGCCGTGAACGAGGAGCAGGGGGCGGGGGGAAACCTGCGCTATATAGTCGATGGGCTTGATTATCTTGAAACCGTCGAGCCAATCTTGGGGAGAAGGGGGAAAATCGCTGTCCCTGATGGCGCCGATATCGCGGAAGTGCCCGATAAGAGACTTGGGGCCGCTGCGTGTCCAAAGCCCGAACTCGGCCGGGCAGGCGCCGGAAACCACCGCCATCACCCTCTTATCCCTTGCCGCCACGTACACCGCCACCGCCGCCCCGCCGCTAAAGCCGAGCAGCGAGAGGCGGGACTTATCTACTTCATCTAAAGCGCAGAGGTAGTCAATCGCTGCCCCCAGGTCTCTCGTCCAACCGAGTATATCCAGGTTACCGCCGCTGGCGCCCGTCCCCCGGAAGTTGAAAATCAGCACGGCCAGGCCGTTGGAGCAGAGATATTCCGCCAGCGAGGCGTAGCCCTTATCGTTGGGGTCGGGAATTCCGGCGGGGATACCGTGGCAGGTGCAGACCGTTTGATAGGGCCTATCGCCCTCGGGCAGGTAAAGCTGCCCGGCGATATTAATATTGTCCACTTCTAGATTTACTGGCTCAATACGCATTATGTCAACCTCAAGAGAACGAAAAATTCCCTGTTGCCCTCAGCCCCCAGTATGGGCGAAGCTATCAGGCCCCCCACCCTGAAACCGTTTTTCACCGCCCAGGCGATAAAGCGCCCGATAACGCGGGCGTGGATTAGGGGCTGCCTGACGATACCCCCCTTACCCACCTCTTTACGTTTGGCTTCGAACTGCGGCTTGAGCAGCACCACCATGTAGCCTTCCTCTTTAAGTAGTTTAGCCACCGACGGTATCACCTTCTCCACCGATATAAAAGACAGGTCTATGGTAGCCAGGTCTACCTTCTCCGGCAGCGAGATGGGGTAGCGGGCGTTCACCCGTTCCATAACCACCACCCTCTTGTCCTGCCTCAGACGATAGTCCAGCTGGCCGTAGCCCACATCCAGGGCATAGACGCGGCTGGCCCCATGCTGAAGCAGGCAATCGGTAAAGCCACCGGTTGAGGCGCCGATGTCAGCCGCCACCTTTGAGAAGACATCGAGCTGGAAATGCTCAAGGGTAAAGGCGAGCTTGATACCGCCACGGCCGACGAAAGGAGGCGGCTGGAGAATGGTAATCGCCGCCTCTTCGGCTACCAGCGTCCCCGCCTTGATGGCGGCTTTCCCCTCAACCTTCACCTCCCCGGCCATAATCAGCGCCTGAGCCTTAGCCCGGCTCTCCGCCAGACCCTTTTCCACCAGCAAGCTGTCGATTCTGCGCTTGGCCACGCTGGTTATCATAGCAACCCAAGTATTCTAAAGCAAGGAGAGGGGGGGGCATCTTTACCCCCCTCCC
>Ga0307437_1001800_pt1 | contig 13816 bp, 13 predicted proteins | sample SalMarWE160390MG_FD_202146 | JGI IMG/M metagenome (GOLD analysis project Ga0307437, IMG submission 202146) | Salt marsh sediment microbial communities from the Plum Island Ecosystem LTER, Massachusetts, United States - WE1603-90 | ecosystem: Environmental > Aquatic > Marine > Intertidal zone >...
AATCCATAACCCAGAGCGTTGAACATTGAACTATGAACCAAACTCTGTCAACCCAGCAAAGTCAAGGAACTCAACCAACCGTCTCGGTAGTAATACCGACCTTAAATAGTGCTCAAACGCTTGAGAAGTGTCTAACTTCCATAAGGGCAAACCGTAGCAAGTACAACTATGAGATAATTGTGGCTGATGCCGGAAGCAAAGACGAAACTTTGGAGATAGCGCAAAAGTATGCTCATAAGGTTCTGAATGGAATGCCTTCCAGAATAAATAGAAACATAGGTGTCGAAGCTGCTCACGGAGAAATTATTTGCTTTACCGACAGCGATTGTGTTGTCCCTGATAATTGGATAGACGAGTTGGCGGACGGGCTTTTAAGGCTAAATGAAGCAGATAATAGAGTAATAGGAGTAGGGGGAGGCAATATTCCCCTGCTTGAGAATCCGACACTCGAGGAACTGGCGGTCGCTAAGGCTATGAGGTCTCCTTTTGTCTCCTTCAAAGCGAGGAACACTGCTGCTTACAAGAAAGAACAAGAGGTCAATCATAACCCACCTCTAAATTCTGCCTTGTTTAAGTGGGCAGTCCTGGAAGTCGGGGGATTCAGGGAAGAGTATGGGTATGGAGGTGAGGATTTGGCGCTGGATGGCAAACTGATAGAACGAGGTTATAAATTGTATTACTTACCAAACGTACTCGTTTACCATCGCCACAAAAGCAACTTTGAAAAATTTGCCCAGCAAATGCGAGAATTTGGGCGAAAAAGGATAAGGCTAAACAGGGAATATAAGAGGCTGGCGAAGTTCTATTACTACGGTCCACTATTCCTGTGTTTAATGATATATTCTCCCCTGGTCTTTATTCCTTTTGTGATGGCCCTGCTGAACAGCATTTACGTAAGTCTCAAGGAGAAAAACTTTCATCTCCTTTCCCCCTTAATTAGACTGACAATGAGCTTCTACATTAATTATGGCCGCGGCGAACTTGAGGAAATAAGAAAAAGATGAAAATCTATACGCTTAATCCTCCCTATGTCTCCCACTTTGGTCGAGGAATGAGATGGCAGGATACTGCCAGGGGTGGAACTCTTTATTATCCGATATGGCTTGCTTATGCCGTCGGAGTCCTGGAGCAAGCTGGATTTGAGACCAGGTTGGTGGATGCTCCTGCCTGGAACTGGGATAGAAAACAGGTTATGGAGGACATCAAGAGATTCGAGCCAGATTTAATCATAATGGACAGTAGCTTCCCCAGCTTAAGCAATGATATCTCAGTTGGCGAGGAGATAAAGAAAAGCTGCCCGCATATCAAAATAGTACTCGTTGGCCCTCCAGCGTCACAATTCCCCGATAGAATTCTACAGAGCCAGGGAATAGATATCGTTGCCCGCTGGGAATATGACTTTGCCGTCAGAGAAATAGCGCGGGCATTAGAAGGTAGAAAACCGCTTCAAGAAATAAAAGGTATTTCCTATAAGGAAAAAGAGGAAATAATTCATAATCCATCCCGTGAATTCACTACCTCTGAAGACCTGGATAAAATCCCCTTTGTCTCCAAAGTCTATAAGGGACATCTCAATGTAAGAGATTACTTTCTGGGAAACTCGTTGTATCCCGAGGTTCAGGTATTTACCGGGAGAGGCTGCCCTTTTCAATGCACCTTCTGCTCCTGGCCACAGACCTTGATGGGCAGGAAATATCGAGTGCGGAGTATCGCCAATGTTCTGGATGAAATGGAGTGGATAGAGCAAAACTTGCCTCAGGTGAAAGAGGTCTTCTTAGAGGATGACACCTTTACCATAGATAGAAAAAGGGTAATCTCCTTTACCGAGGAATACGACAGAAAAGGTCTGGATATTGTCTGGGCATGTAATGCACGGGCTGACCTTGACTATGACACCATGAGAAAGATGAAGAAGACCAATTGCCGCCTTCTTATTGTAGGCTTTGAATCAGGCAGTGATGAGATTCTACAGAACATAAAAAAAGGTATCACTGTCGAGGACATCAAGCAATTTGCCAGGAATGCTAAGCGGGCGGGACTATTGGTGCTGGGGGATTTCATTATCGGCCTGCCCGGTGAGACGAAGGAGACCATTGCCATGACAAGGAGGCTGATAAAGGAGGTAACGCCAGATATTTTACAGGTTTCGGTAGCCTCCCCCTTCCCCGGCACTGAGTTTTACCACTGGGCTAAAACAAATGGATACCTCATTACAGATGACCCCAATGAGTATCTGGATGAACAGGGACATCAGAAATCGGTGGTTTCCTATCCCTGGCTATCCGCCCGGGAAATAGTGGAAACAGTCGATGGCATCCTGAAGAAGTATTACCTCTCGCCCAGATATATCCCCATAGCCTTAAGACAGGTCTTTCGTAAGGATGGCTGGGATGAAGCGCAGAGGATATGGATTGGCGCCAGGGCATTCATCAAGTATGTTAACAAGAGGTGAGAAAAGATTAAAATAGCGATTTTAGTTCCCAATTTTGTTGAGTTCGATGGCGCAGGTCGCGTGGTTGAAGTCCAGTCTGATGAGCTGGTAAGGGAGGGGCATCAGGTAACTGTGTTCACTTTTGCCGCAGATATGCATCCTGAAGGTGTACAAGTGCTCACTATGGGGATGCCTAAAAGCCTCTTCTGGGAAAGGATGTACAGATTGCTCTTCCCTTTAGATTTACCCAAAACACTTAAATGGCTCCCCAAACTTAAAGAATTTGATGAGGTTATTGTCCATCTTTACCCTCTAACCTGGCTGGGATATCTGGCCAGAAAGCGTTACAAAGTTAAATACATTTTTTGGTACCATGGAATCATGACACCCAAACTATTCCCACATCTCTATGAGCGAATTTACATGAGGTTACAGATATTCCTGACCCGTCTTACTGTTGGCAATGCAGATAGGGCCGTTGCCGTAAGCAAATATGGTCAGCAGGAACTAAAGAGATACACTGGCTTGGATAGTGAAGTAGTATATAACAAAGTAGACCTCACGAGATTTCATCCTGGGCTTGATGGGGCAAAGGTTAGAGAGCAATACAATTTGGGAGACGACCCGGTTATCCTTTTCGTAGGGGCACTGCGTCCGGTGAAAGGACTCCATCTGCTAATCCAGGCCTTCAATTTGCTTAAAGAAAAGATACCAAACGCCAAGCTTGTCCTCGTTGGGCGCCCTGATTTTCCCTACTATTTCGAGGAGCTAAAGAAAATCAGTGACAGTTCAGTGACATTTGCTGGTTTCATTTCCCATGAATTTTTGCCTTTTTACTATGCTGCTTGCAATGTCTATGCCACCTGTTCCTTATGGGAGAGCTTCAATATTCCTGTAATCGAAGCTCAAGCTTGTGGTAAGCCGGTGGTCGCCTTCGATATGGGGCCGCATCCTGAAGTTGTTGATGACAAAGGAACGTTGATTCAGCCAGGAAACATCGAAAAATTCGCTCAGGCTTGCATTGAGAAGCTAAAGCAAGCTCGTGGAATTTGACAGGTCATGCCGGAAAAAATTTATAGCATTCACGGTATCGTCACTTTCAAAATAGTAACTAACAAAGGATTGCTGAATGGTATTTTTGCCCCCCTATTCGGCAGTTGGGATATTGAGCTCCAGGGTTTCCGCTCGAACAGTATCAACGAGCCAGATTTTGTTGTTTCGATAGGCAAATTTAATCCTAACAACTCTGGCTGCACTATTCTGGATGATGACTATTACCTGAAGAAAGATTACCTCTATTGCCGGGACCGTTATCAATATGCCAAATGGGAGCTGGAGGTCTCCGGCTTTGAACAAGGTAAAATGGAGGTTCAAATTCATCCCAATTCCCTCGGTAAGATGCTTATCCCTGAACTTATAGTAAACCCTCTAATATGGTTCAAATTAAACGAGGGAGGCTATCCCGTAATTCATGCTTCCGCAGTGAGCCGAGACGGTAAGGCTTATATCTTCGCTGCTCAGGGAGGAGCGGGAAAGAGCACCATTGCCTTAAGTCTTGTAGAAAAGGGGTTCAAACTTCTAAGCGACCACTTTGTTATCCTGAGCAAGGACGAAGTTCTGAGCTTTCCTACGCCGTTTCACATCATGGACTTCAATCTAGCGCCTATCATTAGAGGTAATATGAGCTCCAAACATAAAGTCTCTTTCCATCTCAAGCAGCTATTACACCGTCTGACAGGGAAAAGGATTGCCACGAAAATTCTTCCCAGAGACATTCTCTCAAATACTCTTCTGGCTGACAAGGCAAGGTTGAATGCTGTTTTCCTCTTGCTGCCAAAGGAAAAACTCAAGGTGGAAAGTATTGGGAAAGAGGAGCTAATCAAACATCTGGTAGCAAACCAGAAGCTCGAATTCTTTCCCTTTATTAAATATATGATGGAATACTCATACTTGTTTCCTCAGAGCGAAATGGCGACGTACTGGTCTCGATATGAGGAAAATCTGCGGCAAGCTCTGGACACGACACAAGCCTTTTACAAAGTCGAGGTGCCGCTAAAGTACGATGCTGCAACCCTGGAAAAGATAGGCAGGTTAGTATCCGAATGCTGAGAATACAATATGAAGCAAGTCTTAAATTACAACATTCATAATCTAATCAAATTCCGCATAGTCAGGGATAGGAAATGGGGCTTTGGGGATTTGATGAACCTGAAATTCTCTGCTTTCCAGGTAGATGAGATAGACAAGCCGGATATAATCCTCAAAATTGGTAAGTTCACACCTGTTAACCGGGATTGCTATCTTGTAGACCACAAATACTACATCAGAAAAAATTACCTTTACTGCCGTGATTCCGCAGAGGGCGCAACTTGGGAGGTTGAAATCCTGGGCTTTGAAAAGGGTGAAGCGGTAATTAACTTTAATCTGATTCACAGGCCTTTTACACAGATCAGCAAGGCGGTATATACATTCCCCACTCTGCTGCCTCAGGCTTTCTTATTCCGACTGATTGAGCACAGACTCGGTGAGAAAGGATATTTCCTCGCTCATGCGGCAGCCGTAGCTAAGGATGAGCAAGGTTTGCTCTTTGCCGGGAGGTCAGGGTGTTTTAAAACTACTCTGGCTATGGAATTTGTGCGTCGGAGCGGATATTCCTGGCTGGGTGATGACCGTGTTATCCTGGAAGGAGGCAAGATCCTTGCCCTTCCATTGAACCCCAGGCTTCTTGAATTCATGACGAAACATTTACCGGACGAGACCTGCTGGACATTCACTAAACAACTGCGATTCCTGTCTGAGTGCCTCTTAATTAAACAACATGAAAACCAGAAGCACAAACCTGATTCTGTAAACTTGAAAGCGGTTTTTCTGATTAACAAGAGCAATAACGCTGCGCGAAAGGTCAATTTTTATCCGCTGCCCCAATCAAGCCTCTCCGAGCTGGTGGAAGGGTTCACTATCAGTAGGCGGCTGGAGGACTTTAGAGGCATGGGCTTTAGTATAAACGCACCTTTCCTCCACCGATATATGCTGGCTTATTCTTTCGTCTTTCCTGAGAATCTTCTTAGTGCGCAGGAAGAGAAAATCAAAGGGAAATTGAGAAGCGTTTTTCAGAGCGTCCCAATTTGTGCAGTAGAGATTCCTCCCAAATACAGTCCAGATATATTCCACGAAATTACGGAGTTTATATCCAGGAACTGTTGAAGTTACGTATAATGAAAGCGAAAAACAGCAAATTGTCCCAGAAGATAGGCATAGTTGGTGATGCCCTTGCCCCTTATTTCAACGAGGCGCTTGCCAACCAGATGCGTTTGCTTTCCCGAGAGTTAAGCGTTCCCGTGCTGACATGTAATGACATAGGCTTTGCCCCTTTCAAAAGGATGGACAATTACCTTATAGTAAACGGAAAATTCCTGAGGGAGGACTCGCGAAAGCCTCTTCTATCCCTGCTCAATGGTGCCTTTTTCTATCCTTTCTTGAAGCTTTTTGAAAAGAGACACGATGTAATAATCCTATCCGGGGGAATTAATAGTGGCTTTCTAAGCCATTCGAAACTCGAAAAGTGCGTTCTGGTCATGAACTCCCTGCCGTTCTCTAAAGAAAGTAAAGAGGCAAGGGAATTTGTGCAGAAGTTTGCCCCCAGGCTTAAAGGAATAGTTGCCCAGAGCAAGCGCATAAAGGAAAAACTGTTGGAAATCGGGGTTGAAGCTAAAAAGATTCATTTGATCTATCCCTGGGTGGACCTGAATAAATTCAAGCCGACGGAGCCTCCACCCCTGGATGAATTCAGGATTCTATTTGCCAGCGCTCCCAATGCTGAAATCCCGGGTGAAAATATCTTCGAGGAGAAGGGAATACCCTTATTGCTGGAAGCGTTTAAGGAGTTTGCAAAAGAACACAAAGCTAAACTTCACTTTCTCTGGAGAGGATATTATAATGATGCACTGGGGACAAAAATCAAAGAATTAGATTTGGGGGACAAGGTAGAAGTAGTTAACGAGGTTGTTGATACCGCGAAATTTATCTCCAAATCTCATATTGTCGTTATCCCTTTTGTAAATACCCGAAGGAGCCCTGAGATTCCCCTATCAGCAATAGAATCGCTGGCTTGTGGAAGACCAGTAGTGAGTACTGACGTGGCAGAGATTGCTGATATAGTCGAAAGATACACGTGTGGCTGTGTTAGCAAACCAGATAAAATAGACCTTACATCAGGATTGAAGAAGTGCAGAGAAAGCTACCAGCTTTACCAAGTGAATTGTCAGAAAGCTGTCCAAAAACACTTCATTTTAAACGTGATAAAATTTGAGACACCTGCAAAGTACTAAAAGCAACCACAAGGAGCAGCATAGGGCAGCGCAAATGAACATTGGTATAATAGGCTCTTTATCAGAGCTTGATAAGATAGTTGTGGAAAACTCTATAGCTACTCTGGTGAGTTTGATTAAGCCATTCTCAAGCAAACTGCTTATAATTGCCGCTAATTACCCTAAGTACGAAGAAACGAACATTAGGACGGTAAGGCTTGTCAAATATGGGGATCAAGAAGAAGCATTTATCTTATTCAAACTTTTCCACCATTTGTTCACTGACTTGAAGTTAACTCTGACTCTATTGGGCTTAAGGAAGGAGTTTGCCCATATTATCTATTCCATAGGAGCCAAGGTTTACCCGTTATCCGAGGTATTGGCAAAGGTCATGCGGAAAAGAGTCATAGTGTTTTCCTTCAATCCCCTTTCAAAGGTAGCCAAGGCATCTCGAGTTGGCAGGTCAATCATCAGAAATGGAGCTATTCCTCCAGCTATGATGGGGCTTTGGGACAAGATAGTTCTCACTATTGCCGACCACATTTGGGTCGAGTCAGAAGCATTAATTGATTTTTCTAATTTGAGGAGATTTCAAAACAAGGTCTCTGTTTGCCCCACCTTCTACATTAACCCGACCGAGTTTAGGATAGAAAGAGACTTACGAGACAGGGAGAACGTAATTGGGTTTCTAGGGCGACTCACTGAGGGGAAAGGGATTTTGAATTTCGTCAAAGCTATCCCAATAATCTTAAGCCAACACGGTGAGGTGGAATTCGTTATAGGAGGAGAGGGACCTCTGAGAAGTAAGATAGAGGAAGAGAGAGAGAAGGGTAATCTGCGAGAAAAGGTTCGCTTTCTGGGATGGGTCGCTCGGGATGAGGTTCCTCACTATTTGAACCAAATGAAGCTGTTTGTCTTTCCTTCTTATACAGAAGGGCTGCCGCGAGCAGTGCAGGAAGCCATGGCCTGCGGTGCTGTAGTTCTGGCAACTCCAGTGGGTGCAGTACTCGACTTGATAAAGGATGGAGAAACTGGGTTTATTCTGGAAGATAACTCCCCAGAATGTATTGCCAAGAATGTCATAAGCGCTTTAAATGACCCTAACCTTGGGAATATCGCTAAGACTGCCCGGGCTCTTATCGAGAAGGAATATACCTATGAGGCTGTAATGGAGAGGTTAAACAAGTCGCTTGGCACGTTAGCGAGTTTGAGCAGTAAATAGGCTTCATAGGAAGGACACATCGCATTTACTGCGAACATTAAGCCTTCCTGGCCAAGGGTGGTAGCTTTATACACTGTCTTGGCAGTTGTGAGCCTCTCCTTGAGGTATCTTCTTCTGCGAAATTTCGGCATTGTAGGCGCAGGCATGGGGTGGACAGGGGCCAACAACAGTGATAGCATTGATTCTTCTCGGCATCGAGAGGAGGGCCGGATGAAAGCTTCAATTAAAGGCGTGAACCCACCAGACCAATTCGAAGAGCGGGGTTTGCCCGGCACTGTAATGTCAGTCATTGGATTGTCAACTCACAAGCATAGGTATATTTTTGCGTCTGCATTTGTCCAGAACAAGGTTGTCTTAGATTGTGCATGTGGAATGGGCTATGGCTCAAATTATCTCAAAGGGAAGGCAAGCATGGTAATAGGTGGGGATATATCAAGGGAAGCCATCGAATATGCAAAGAACTTATACAAGCAAGAAGGGCTGTTCTTTTTGCAACTAGATGCCACTAAGTTACCTTTTTGCGACAATTTTTTTGATGTCATTATCTCCTTGGAGACTATAGAGCATCTAGAGAACTACAAGTCCTTTCTTTGCGAATGTGTCAGGGTGCTGAAAAGAGGAGGAACGCTTATTTGCTCGACTCCTAATAGATATAGGTTCATCTTCCCGTTCAAAAAACCTCTCTGGCCTTTTCATGTCCATGAATTTACAGTAAAGGAAGTCCGTGAATTAATGGGGGAATTCTTCCAAGTAGAACGCCTTTTTTATCAGCCGTTATCTTTCAAAGACAAGATACTCGGGCTAGGTGGAGTCTTGCTTTCCCACATACCCGGGGGCTCTCGATTTAAGCAGTTCGTACGGAAAACGATTCCCTATGAAACTTATACCTTGGTAGACAAAATCGAAATCTCAGAAAAAGGTGAGGTTGACGAAAAGCAAAGGGTTCGCCCTCTAAAGAGCACTTTCCTAAGATTCCCAGGCACTATAGTCGTAGTAGGCAAGAACAGGAAGGGTTTTTGAGCACGATAGGGGCGGAAACAAGAGCGCCGGCAGAGAAACATTTAACTGCATCGGAACTACAGCAGCGATGATACCTTACCAGCTTCTTGGACCTTACAAGCAAACTTGGGCAAACTACCCAAAATATGGCTTTTATTTGTGTCCACTGTACTATTCATACTCCTAGCAAGGTTATTTATATCTCTCGATGCTCTTGATAAAAGGAAAGCTTACACCCTTGGCTATTCTCTATTTTCATTCTTTTCCTGACCCGTTCCATACTGAGATAGATATAGTTAATACTCAAGGGTAAGGCCGAAAGAGCCAAAATCCACAGAAGGCTAGTGGCGTTTTCAGACCAAGTTCTGTGACAAAGGTGGCCTTTCCTGTATCCAGCCCGAGCCTTGATTTAAAACCTTCAGCTTCGCCTCATTAACCTCCACACAGATTACCTGGTGCCCTGAACTGGCTAGGCAACAAGCGACCGTCAAGCCAACATAGCTAGCACCAATAACTACGCGAGCCATCAAACTTCCTACATCATAATTCAAATTTAACACACCGAGGTAATTCGTGATGAGTCATCAGTAACGCGCTTTAATTCCACCCATCACGCCCCACTCTTTCACCCATCATTACCCCTCAAGCCCATTCCAGTTGAGGATTATGATGGAGACATTGGGGTTCATCTAGCAATCCTTTGCTTCGTTCTAGATGTGAAAAGGGTCATAGTTTATCCAGTAAGCACCCTCCTGCCCTGCCAATAAAATTCTTAGCCCTGTACTTAAGAACAGTCTTCCACCAGGTAAGACCTCGGAAGTCTTTATCTGTGATTTCCTCCACTCTTCTTTCACACACTATTGAATACAAAGGGTAGTCGGTAAGTTTGACCTCGCTAAAGTTTCGGGGCTTCTTAAGCTTGATAAATATGCCTGGGGCACTGCCATCCTTTTCTAATGCTAAGATTTCACAGTCGGCAAAAATACTTTCCATATCTTCTGTCTCATATCTCCAGAAATCGCCAGGATCTGCATGGTAATGGAATCCCCTCGACCTTGTTGTGATTAAAATTATTCCTCCCTCTTTACAAACGTTCTTAATGTTTGAAATTACTTTTCTCCAGTCTCTCACATGTTCTAGTAGTTCCGTTGAAACCACAACATCAAAAGCACTTTCCCCGAACATGTTTGTTAAATCTTGAGCATCACATATCACGTCTACACCATCTCCCTTACAAATATCTATCCCTACGTATTCCTTTGGCCCTAATCCCTCTATTAATGGTCTAAGGCTTCCACTAGTATTTCGACTGCCTACTTCTAATATCCGTTTCCCTTTAACATCCGACTCTTTAAGATTGGTTGCACCAAATATAATGCAGCTCACATTGCACATTTTCACTCCTGCCTAATCATTTTCGATTCTTTTCAAGAAGCCCTCAGGGAAAAACGTTAAAAGGAACTTCTCTCATGATCTGTCTATCTCGAAGTCCTTCCTGTTTTTGATGAATTCGTCAACTGCTTCCATTGGACCATCACCGCAACTTGGTGTAACAGGATGCCCATTTATGTTTTTTACTATCATGATAACGCTGCCTGAATAAAGTCGCCGTAATAGCAGGAGCAGCGGTAGGTGACATAGTCCTTGCCATACTCTATAGGGCATCTCTCGTTTCTTGCCCCCTGTCTCATATAAGCTTTCCCCCGTATTGGCTCCAACCCCACAGCTAGCCTGCTTCATTATATACAAGGAAAGGGGAATACAGCAATGTATCCCACGGCCACAGTGCCCATTTAAGGACTGAGATTGCGTAGATGGCTACAATAGCACGGAGCCAGGCCAACATAGCCAGCGTCGATAACTACAAGAGCGATTATTCACATTATGGGCAGCCTTATACAGATGAATCAATATCGTAAGATTGCCACGCCTTGGCCCCTTCGCTGCGCTCGGGGTTTCAGCTCACCGCAATGACACCCCTTCCTCTGTCATTGCGAGGAGTATGAGATTCCTCGTTTTACTCGGAACAGGCTCCGCAATCTCACGCCCGCCGAGATTGCCATGCCTTTGGCTCGCAATGACACAAAGAAATGCCAGCTATACCGACAGTCTGCGAGCAAGGACATAAACAGCCACTATGGCCTGAGCGCCAAGCCAGGCATAGCCAATGCCGATTATGCCAGTCACCGGCATAATCAGATAACTGGCTAGAAGTGTACCCAAGGCGATGAATCCCCAGATTGCCATCAGCTCCTTTATCCTTCCTGTTACCCGAAGTATGCCGCTATAGATATGAATAATTGCTAATGGCAGACTCGATAGACTCAGAACCCAGAGCAAGTGCAAGGCATTCAATGAATAGCTCTGCCCGAAGGCAAGCAGCACCCACTTTCCCACCAAGCTAAGCACGATGACCGCGGGAACCAACAATAGATAGCTGAATTTCAGAGACCTGGCGACATTTCCCCTTAATTTATCCTCAAAGTGAGAGCCTTCGGCGAATAGTGATTGAGAAACTGCCGCGGGGATGGCAAAAAGCAAGCCAGCCATCATCCAGCCAATATAGAAATAGGCATTTTGTTCGGCGCCAAGGATGTTGACCACCATCAGCGGCAAAATAAATGCTGGACAGGCTGAAAATAGATTGGCTAAGTAGTTACCACCGGAATAGCGCCACATACCCTTCAACAAGCTGAGCTTTAGAGCAGGCACCGGCTTATAGGAATCCTGTACCCTACGCAAGAACAGGAAAATGGAAACAGCCACAGCTACGGCTATGGCGATGCCCCAGGAGGCAACTATTCCAAAGGTATGGAAGAACAGAACAAAAAGAATGGGGAGGGGTAGCTTGAGCACCGAGAAGATAGTGTTTTTGGATAACACAAAGCCAGCTCTTCGCCGAGCTACAAAGGTAGAATCCACCAGGTTTGACAGCGTCCACAATATGGTAAAAACGATAAAGGCTGAGGCGAAGATGGCGTGCTGGTTAACAAACGCTAAAGCTGGAGACCAAAAGCCCAGGCCAGCAAGAAAAACACCCGCTACCGCCAGGCTGATAAGACCACTCAGGGTATAGCAGGAATTTATCAAATCCTGTGGTTTGTCAGCACGAGGGAGGAAGCGGATGAGGGAGACATTCAAGCCAACCACGCTTATGAGAGCAAGAAGGCTGATTGCTGAGATTATAGCGGAACTGAAGCCTACCTCAGCTTCGGTGTAAAATCGGGCAACTATCATCCAGAAGAAGAAGCCAAGGAAAGCCATAACCCCGGTGTTGAGCATCAGGTAAAAGGCATTGCTATAAAGCGGGATGGCAATAAGCTGCTTCAGCTTTTCTCGGGAGGTGATTATATCTATGGCTTCAGCGATTACCTTAAAAGGGGGAAGATCGGACAACCTCATTCAGTGTACTCAAATATCTTCACGGGATATGGTGATGATGACGCATAAACCAGCTGGTAATGCTCCAGCTTCTCCAACGGCACAGGGCTGTTAAATGGATCTATGCCTACTATTCGATAGTTCTCAGAAGCATGGTCTGATATAAAATCTCTGGCTTCCTCGTAAGAGGAAAAGGGCCTCCAGCTGGTGATTTCTTTATATGACCTGCCCTGTATATCGACCCGCTCCTGGTAAGAAAGAACTACGGTGGCATTCTCGGAGGGAACTACCGCTTGACCATCAAAGTTATACAGCCTGACAACGGTGGAATTATAAAAGGAGGGATAAAACAGCCTTACCGATTGCAATTCCCCCCCTCCCACAGGGGCATAGTAGATCTCATAAAAATCACTTTCATTTTTATCCGCCCAGGTCAGCATGGCATAGAATTTGTAGATGGGCATGGAATAGTCAATCATCACATATTTTACCCCTAACTCGTCCATTATTTGGTTAGCCGCGGTTTCGTTCTGAGAGGTAAGGTATTTGCCGGCAATTGGGGCCTCCGCCTGAAACGGACAGGCAATCGGTAGGCGACGCCCAACACGAGTTATCCAGTGACCATAATCCCACCACGACATTATGCCATAAGTAGTCTCAGGATAATCATAATCCTCAAAGCCATGGTCCTCCCTGGGAGGGAAATCATATAGCCGATAATAGTAATCAGGGTCATCAAAAGGCTCAGGAGTATTCTCCCTTAACCATACCAGCGCACTTTCCCAGTCAGCGTCAACCGCAACCGGTCCCCTGCTGACACATGCCTCCAGTTTTCCAAAGGAAAAGCCTTGCTGAGGGCATATATTAGGGAAGAAAACCAGGAAAAAGATAACTATTCCAGCCCCAATCACCTTTATCCAGGTAGCCCTTGGTTGTAAGAATCTTCTTTCCCCTACTTTCTCCTTTGCTTTCATTTTTTTCTTTTTCTTCTTGGTGGTATATGCCTTCACCATTTCTTTGATTTCTTTAGGCCTGGTCAGTAGTTTCCCCAATCCAGCGAAGTCCAGGACCCACCAGGAGAAATAACCGGTGAGCAAAGCAGCATTTACCGCGAAGTAATAACAAAAGCGGCGCTCAGCGAACGTTAGCGCCAGCATTACCACACACCACACCAGGAACAGCGTCTTATCGGCACTCCATTCTTTAACAGCACGGTAAGTAAGTAATCCCAACGAAACGAAGGAGATGAAGAACGAAGTGGTGAAGTTAGACCATGCCATGGTTATGTCGAGAGGTCGCGCCTCCTGGATAGTCAGGCCTCTAGCTCCCACTGGAGCAAAGCGACGCAGTTGGTCAACTATTACATGAAATAGTGAAGGGTCAATAAGCCATAAAATGAGAAGCGCAATAGGAGCAATTACCAGCAGCAGCAGCAATGGGTACAAAACAGGGTGCCAGCCTTTGTTCCCCATAAAT
>Ga0307437_1001803_pt1 | contig 13807 bp, 10 predicted proteins | sample SalMarWE160390MG_FD_202146 | JGI IMG/M metagenome (GOLD analysis project Ga0307437, IMG submission 202146) | Salt marsh sediment microbial communities from the Plum Island Ecosystem LTER, Massachusetts, United States - WE1603-90 | ecosystem: Environmental > Aquatic > Marine > Intertidal zone >...
GAAGCCGACAGGCGATACAGTCTGTGGCCGTCGGCTCGTGAGGAGGTATCTCGTGCTCATCAGGAAGTTGGTCGTAACGGCAGCCAGTGGATTGCTCCTGGCAACAAGCCTCGTGGCCGGGTGCACTACGGCCGCCGCTCCACTCACCGACGCCCGGCAGATCCTCGCCAAGGCGGTCGACGCCTTCGCGGCGACGAAGTCCGTCCACTTCGATCTGACTGCGGTCGGCAAGCTCACCATCTGGGTCGCTAATCCCGAGCCGACGCCTACTCCCGAGCCGACGCCTACTCCGACCGCTACTCCCGAGCCCACGGCTACTCCCGAGCCCACGGCGACGGTCACCTCATCGGCGTCGGCGAGCGCCTCCGCCTCGTCGAGCGCATCGCCCACGGCCACGCCTTCGCCCACACCTGAGCCGACTCCCACGCCCGTGCCCACACCTGAGCCGACTCCCACGCCCGTGCCCACGCCGACGCCCGTGCCCACCCCCACGCCGACCTACGCCCCGATCTTCGTGACTCTGGACGGCGGCCATGCCTGGGGCGACATCGACCTGGCCAACAAGGCCGCTCACGTCACTGGAACCCTGCCCACAGTCCCGGACTTCGCGGGCGAGATCATCGTGGTCCACGGCTACGCCTACGTGCGGACCCCCGGACAGGACATCTTCACCGCGATGGGCGAGAGTTCCCTGCAGCTCGACCCGGCCGACGCCACCCAGCCCCCGATCAGCTGGGTCGGGCAGATCCTCGTGACGGCCGCTGACCCGAGGCTGAACCCCGTGCTCCTGGGTGACAGTCAGGAAGAGGGGGGCACCGCCTACCACATCCAGGTGTACGCCTCCGAGGAGACGCTGAAGGAGGGCTTCCAGCTGCGCGGCGAAGGCCTCGGCAACGCCAAGGTCGACCTCTGGATCCGCCATGGCGATTTCCAGCTGCTGCGCGCGGAGCTTCACACCAACGACTCCGAGGTCGGCGCTGGAGCGGCGCGCCTGGTGCTGTCGATGCACGATGCCATCGAGCCCATCAAGGCCCCGGAACCCGATCAGTTCGACATCCCGGGCCTGGAGTAGCGGCGGCGGCCTGCCAATCGGCCGCAGCAAGGCCCGGTGAAGCGGGCCCTCCTACAATCTGCGGGTGAGCCAGTCACGCAGCCATGAGCCCGGTGAGCCGGCCTTCGAGGACGGTCCCCTCGGGCTGCCCGTGGCGGGCGATGAGCTGCCACCGCCCGACGAAGCTCCGCCCGAGGCCTTCGACGGCCCTCGGGTCGAGCCTCACGAGCCTTCTCCCTTCGAGCCCGAGCCGGCCGCCCTGGCCGAGCGCCAGGCGGCGGCCGACGCCCTGGCCGCCCGAATCCTGGCTCGCCTCAACCCCGAGCAGCAGCGCGCCGTCACGACCACCGACGGGCCGGTCCTGATCCTGGCCGGGGCCGGCAGCGGCAAGACCCGAGTCCTGGCCCATCGAGTCGCCTACCTGGTGGGGGTCAAGGCGGTCAGGCCGTGGCAGATCCTGGCCGTGACCTTCACCAACAAGGCCGCGGCCGAGCTGCGGGCTCGAATCACCGGCCTCGTCGGCGAGGAGGCGGGCCACGAGGTGGCGATGGGCACCTTCCACGCCCTGTGCGCCCGCGTCCTGCGGCGGGAGGGGCGGGCCATCGGCCTTGACCCGCACTTCGTCGTCTATGACGCCGACGACCAGCAGTCGCTGATGAAGCAGATCCTGCGGGAACAGGACCTGCCGATCACCGGCGAGTACAAGCCGAGCGCAATCCTGGGCGCTATTTCCCGGGCCAAGAACGAGATGATCGGCGCGGGCTTCCTGGCCGAGAACGCCCACACCCATCGGGAGCGCGAGATCGCCAGGCTGTACGCGCGCTACCAGGATCGGCTGCGGGCGGCCGGCGCACTCGATTTCGACGACCTCCTGCTCGAGGCCGTCCGCCTGTTCCAGGACGCGCCGGAGGCCCTGGAGCGCTACCAGCATCGCTGGCGGTACCTCCACATCGACGAGTACCAGGACACGAACCGGCCGCAGTACCTGTGGGTGAACGCCCTGGCAGCCGGCCACCACAACGTCTGCGTGGTGGGCGACGACGACCAGTCGATCTACTCCTGGCGGGGGGCGGACATCCGCAACATCCTGGACTTCGAACGGGACTACCCGAACGCGACGGTCATCAAGCTCGAGCAGAACTACCGCTCCACTCAGCTGATCCTGGACGCGGCCCACGCTGTGGTCACTCACAACGCCTCGCGCAAGGAGAAGCAGCTTTGGACCGACAACTCGGGCGGTCAGCTCATAGGCCGCTTCGAGGCCTACAACGAGGAGGAAGAGGCGGAGTGGATCGCCCGCAAGATCGAGGAGCTGACCACGGGCGCGGGCACGATCCTGACCCGGCGTGCCGACGACGTGCCTGAGGGCTGGGACCGCGGCGACGTAGCGGTGATGTACCGCACCAACGCCCAGAGCCGGGCTATTGAGGAAGCTTTCCTGCGCTACGGCATCCGCTACCAGCTGGTCGGGGGGACGCGCTTCTACCAGCGCCGTGAAGTCAAGGACGCTCTGGCCTACCTGCGGGTCCTGCGCAGCGACACCGACCAGGTCAGTTTCGAGCGGATCCTCAACGTGCCCTCCCGAGGAATCGGCGACAAGAGCCTGGGAGAGCTGCGGGCGGCCGTCCAGGCCGGCGAGGGCAACGCCGCCGAAGGCTCGGTCGACGGCGGCACGGGCGACCTGCCTGCTACCTACTGGGCCGCCATCGTGGCTGCCGGGGAGGGGCGCCTGGAAGGTCTCGGCACGCGCGCCCGAATCGCCCTGGCCGGTTTCGCCGACCTGATCGCCAGGCTGAGGACGCGGGTGGGCGTGCTGGCCCTGCCCGAGCTCCTCGACGCCGTGCTGGAGGAGACGGGCTACCGGGCCATGCTGGCCGATGGCTCGGAGGAGGGAGAGGAGCGCTGGGCCAACCTCCTCGAGCTGCGCTCCGTCACGACCCGCTACGACGACCTGGAGCCTGAAGACGCCATCGATCGCTTCCTGGAGGAGACGGCCCTGGTGGCCGATCAGGATTCCTACGAGTCCGGCGCCGACGCCGTCACCCTCATCACCCTCCACGCCGCCAAGGGGCTCGAATTCCCGGTGGTCTTCATCGCCGGGCTGGAGGAGGGGGTCTTCCCTCACAGTCGTTCGCTCGACGACGAGAAGCAGCTGGAGGAAGAGCGCCGCCTGGCCTACGTGGGCATCACCCGCGCCAAGCGACGGCTCTTCCTGTCGCACGCCGTGCGGCGCGCAACCTGGGGCCAGGGCACGATGTCCGTCCCGAGCCGCTTCCTGTTCGAGATTCCGGAAAGGCTGATGACCGGGCCCAAGCTCGCCCGGGGCGACTTCGACGACGACCTGCAGACGCTCGATCCGGACCTGGTTTTTGGGCGGGGGCGAACCTCCCGGCTGGGCAGCCCTATCCGCGCTCGGGGTGGCGCATGGCGGTCGGGCAGCGGCCGCCCGGGGGCTCCGGGGGCGGGCGAGCGATTCCGCCCGACGCGGGACCTCGGGGCGCGGCGGGCGGCCCATGAATCCGGCGCCCGCTCGGGCAGCCTGGATGCTCCCCGCCGGGGCGAGAGGAGGGCCTCCGAAGGGCCTGACGTCTACGGGGCGGAGGGCGCGGCGTCGCGGCCGGCGGCGGTCAATCGGCCTCGTATCCCCGGCGAGCGCCAGTTCCGCGACGGCGACCGCGTCCGGCACCCACGCCTGGGCGAGGGGATCGTCGTCACCTCCAAGCTGACCCGCGACGACGAAGAGGTGACGGTCGCCTTCTCGGACGGCGGCGGCGTGAAGCAGCTGCTGGCCTCGATAGCGAACCTGGAGATTATCGGCTAGGGGCCGCCGGCTGTAGGATCGGCGAATGCCGATGGCCACGTTCCGATTCCGCGGGTCGTTGAAATGCTTCCTGCCGGCCGAGCGGCGGGAGGCGGAGATCGCCTACCGGTTCGAGGCCGAGCCGGGCGTGAAGGACGCCATCGAGGCGCTGGGGGTGCCCCATCCGGAGGTCGATCTGATACTGGCCGGCGGTCGATCGGTCGAGTTCGACTACCGGGTGAGGGCGGGCGATCGGATCGAAGTCTTCGGGCTCGATCGGCCCGACCAGCCGGCCGCCCAGCCCGGTCTCATCCCGCCTCCGCCCGATCCGCGGCGTTTCGTGCTGGACGGGCACCTGGGACGGCTGGCCCGCTATCTCCGAATGCTCGGCTTCGACTCCGCCTACGATCGAGCGGCAGCCGACGACGAGCTGGCGCGAGTCTCGGCCGAAGAGGGCCGGATCCTCCTGACCCGCGACAGGGGCCTGCTGAAGCGTTCGATCGTACGTCTGGGCTACCTGGTCCGCGACGACGACCCTCGCCGACAGCTTGTGGAGATCGTCGGTCGCTACGGATTGGCCGAGAGAGCCCGGCCGTTCAGCCGCTGCGTTCGCTGCAACGGCGAGATCGAGCTCGTCGAGCGGTCGGAGGTGGCCGAACGACTGGCCGGCGAGCCGCGGACCCTGCGGTACTTCGAGGCTTTCGGCCGTTGTCGCGCCTGCGGCTCGGTCTACTGGCAGGGCTCCCACTTCGATCGCATGAGCCGCCTGGTGGAGGAAGTCGTAAGGGGCTGACGCGGGCGGCGGCGCTGCGCCAGAATCGGCGGCACTGACGGCAGCGGGAGGAGAGGCGGATGGGCGAGTCGATCGGACGGGCGGGGGACGAGGCAGGAGGGCTGCCCGTCGGCGGAGCCGCCGTCGATGCCGCCCGGGAGCTGGGCGAGGAGGGTGCCCGCCGGCGTCGCGACGAGCTGGTCCCGGTCATCCGCCGGGCCAACGAGGCCTACTACCGCCTCGACGCGCCGGAGATGAGCGACGCCGAGTACGACCAGCTGATGCGGGAGCTGGTGGCCATCGAGACCGTCTTCCCGTCACTGGCCACGCCCGACTCGCCGACCCAGGGCGTGGGCGCCGCCCCCGTCGGCACCTTCGGCGAGGTCCGCCACCAGCGGCCGATGCTGTCGCTGGGCAACGTCTTCGACGAAGAGGAGTTGCGGGCGTTCGACACCCGCGTGCGCAAGGGCCTGGGCCTGCTGCCGGCCCCCGAGCCCGCCCCGGACCTGCGCTACGTGGCCGAGCTCAAGATCGACGGCCTGGCCGTCTCGCTGCGCTACGAGCACGGCCGCTTCGCCCAGGGGGCCACGCGCGGCGACGGCACGACCGGCGAAGACGTGACCGCCAACCTGCGCACGGTATCGGCGCTGCCGGGCCAGGCCAGAGAGCCGTTCAGCGGCGAGGTCCGGGGTGAGATCTACATGCCCAAGGCCGAGTTCGCCCGCATCAACGCCGAGCGCGAGGAGGCCGGTCTGCCCACCTACGCCAACCCGCGCAACAGCGGCGCCGGCTCGCTGCGCCAGCTCGATCCGAAGGTGACGGCCGAACGCCGCCTTTCGAGCTGGACCTACCAGCTGCTTGAGGACGGGCCGGACGGCCGTCCCACCGTGTCGAGCCAGTCCGAGGCGCTCGCCCGGCTCCTGTCGCTCGGCTTCCCGGTCAACCCCGACCGGGCCGAGGGCCTGGACATAGACGGCGTCTGCCGCTTCCTGCACGAGTGGAGCGAGAAGCGCCACGAACTGCCGTACGAGACGGACGGCGTGGTGGTCAAGGTCGATCGCTTCGACCAGCAGGAGCGCCTGGGCATGGTGGCCCGCGCGCCCCGCTGGGCCGTGGCCTACAAGTTCCCGCCCGAGCAGGTCGAGACGGTCATCGAGGACATCGTCGCCTACGTCGGCCGGACCGGGACATTGACGCCGGTGGCCCACATGCGTCCGGCCAGGGTGGCTGGATCGACGGTGGCCCGGGCGACGCTCCACAACCTGGACGAGGTCCGGCGCAAGGACATCAGGATCGGCGATTGGATCGTGCTCCAGAAGGCCGGCGACGTGATCCCGGAAGTCGTGAGGCCCATCCCAGAGCGGCGGACCGGCGCCGAGCGCGAGTTCCAGATGCCGGCGGCCTGCCCGGTCTGCGGCACCGCGGTGGTGCGCGACGAGGGCGCCGTGCGCCACTACTGCCCCAACGCCGATTGCCCGGCCCGACGGTCCCAGGAGTTCGGCCACTTTGCCGGACGGGGCGGCATGGACATCGAGGGCCTGGGCTGGGTGATCCTGACGCAGTTGCTCGAACGGGGGCTGGTACGAACTCGCGGCGACTTCTACCGGGTCAGCGTCAGCGACCTGGAGAGCCTGGATCGGCTTGCCCGAAAGAGCGCCGAGAACCTGAAGGCCTCGATCGAACGCTCGCGCCGCCGGCCGCTGGCACGGGTGCTGAACGCCCTGGGCATCCCCCAGGTGGGCGAGCAGACGGCGATCGACCTGGCGGCCTGGATCGGCGAGCGCTGGCCGCGGGAAGAGGGCGAATCGGAAGGAGAGTGGTTCCGCCGCGTGGCCTCGGCCCTGCCCGACACTCCGGCCGAGGACTTCGAGGAGGTCCCGGGTGTGGGGGCCGTCGTGGCCGGGAGCATCGCCGCCTACTTCGCCAACCCCGCCACCGCGGCCGTGCTGACGGATCTCGTGGAGGCGGGCGTGGTCGCCGAGCCGCCCGCCGGACGAGCGGCTCCGGCGAGCGGCGCCGCCGGCCCGCTGGCGGGCAAGACCGTGGTCGTCACCGGGACACTCGCCGGCTTCGACCGCCAGGGCGCCGAGGAGGCGATCCGCGCCGCCGGCGGCCACGCCGCAGGCTCCGTCAGCCGCAAGACGGACTACGTCGTGGCGGGCGAGGGCGCCGGCTCCAAGCTCGCCAAGGCCACGGAGCTGGGCGTGCCGATGCTGGACGAGGAGGGTTTCCGCCGGCTGCTGACGGGGGAGGACGCGCAGCCGTAGCAGGTTGGCCTAGCCCATGGCCGAATTGATCTGGCCCCAGATCCACTCCGGCCGCCACTGAACGCTCGGCCCAAGGAGCATGCGCGGGGCGCGCCAGGTCTCGCGCCAGCCGCGCGACTGCAGCTCGCGCGAGCCGGCCTCGTGCTCGTCGGGGACGCCGGCCCGCACGTGGGCGCCGGGCGGGACCAGGAAGCGGTGCAGGTCCAGCAGGTAGATGCCGTCCTCGGCGCGAGGCGCGATCACCGCACCGTAGGCTCGCTCGGATGGCAGCAGGAAGCCGGCCAGCGAGCTCTCTCGATCCAGGGCCCAGCCGCCGCCGTCGGCCAGGACCTCCAGCGCCGCCGACCGGTCCTCTCCCGTGGCCTGCCTGTCCAGGGCGCAGACGGCCGGCAGGTCGGCCCGGCGAAGCGGCCGGGCGTGCGAGCCGGCGGGCGGCAGAGGTCGTTCTTCGATGTGGTCGGCCTGGAGCTGGTGGTAGTGGGTGACGAGGCGGAAGCCCATCCGCTCGTACATCGGGCGTCCGGCGTCGGTGGATTCGAGCGACAGCGTCTCGCAGCCGGCCTCGCGCAGGCGGCGCATCAGCTCCTCCGTCATGGCCCGGCCGATGCCGCGCCGCCGATGCTCCTCGGCGACGACGATCGCCCCCAGCCAGCCCACCGGGCCGTTCGCCGTGGCCAGGCCTGTGGCGACAAGGCCCTCAGCCACCGCGACCAGGGCCTGGACGGTCGGGATCCGGAGCACGAGGTCGTAGAAGAGGCTGCGGTCGCGCCAGCCCTGGGCGCGCGCAAGGGCCACGGCCGCCGGCACGTCCTGGGCGGTCATGAGACGGATCTGGAAGCCCGGCGTGCTCACGACAGCTCATCCGAAGCCGAAGCTGAGGATGCCCCAGATCAGCTCCGGCTCCCAGTCGATGTCGGCCCCGCGCAGCATCCTCGGCGTCTGGAAGAGCGGCTTCCAGCCCAGGCCCTCCAGGCGGCGCCAGGCGGCCTCGCGGGGTGCGGGCACGACGGCGCAGGCCACGTCCGATCGTCCGGCGGCCAGGTGGCGCAGCTGGTCCAGCAGGCAGATGGCGTCTTCGGGATCGGCAGCGGTGACCGTGGCGAAATCGGGCAGGATCGAGAGCAGGTAGCCGCGCAGCTCGGCGGCCGACTCGACCACCCAGCCTGAGCGCGTGAGCGACGTCAGCAACCCGCTTCGGTCCTCGCCGGTCGCGCGCCGGTCCAGGGCGAACACCGCCGGCAGATCGCCCGGGCGCATGGGGCGCAGGGTTCGGCCGGGCGGAGGGGCGGGAGGGGCGGCCAGCGGTTCGGCCTCGAGGACCTGGTAGTGCTCGACCACCCGAAAGCCCATCCTGTCGTAGAGCGGCTTGCCGAAGGGCGAGGCGATGAGGGCTTGAGTGCCGCAGCCGGCCGCGTCGATCAGCTCGCAGGAAGCCTCGGTCATGGCCCTGCCGTAGCCGCGGCCGCGAAGGCTGCCGTCGACGAAGATGGAGCCGACCCAGCCCACGTCGCCGTTGATGGCGGCCATCCCGGTGGCCACGATGGCCCCTCTCTGGCGCCCCACCAGCGCCTGGATGGCCGGGTTGGCGAGCGACCACTCCAGGTACTCCCGCCGCTCGCCCCAGCCCTGGGCGAGGTACATCGCCGCGACCGGAGCCACGTCGTCGGGGGTCATGGGGCGGATGCGCAGGTCGGTCATGCTGCTCTCTCCTCAGCCCAGAGCGTGGCTGAACTGGCCCCAGATCGTGTCCGGCCTCCACTCCGGCTCGGGGCCGCGGGTCATCCTGGGGAAGCTCCGCCATTCCGGGCTGCCGCGCCCGGCGAGCAGCTGCCGCCCGGGCTCGTTCTCGGCCGGCAATCCTGCCCACGCCCGGCCGTCCCTGGGGATCAAGTGGCGATGCAGGTCGATCAGGCAGAGCGCGTCCTCCGGCCGGGGCGCAATCAGCCCTCCGTTGCCGCGATGCGTCGGCATGAGGTAGCCGCGCAGGTCGGCGGCGGAGTCGCTGCCTTCCAGCAACCAGCCTCCGCCGGCGTTGGCCTCGATCAGGGGCCTCCTGTCCTCGCCGGTCGCCAGCCGGTCGAGCGCGGCGATGGCCCCCAGGTCGGCCGAGGTGATCTGCCTGAGTGAGGTTCCGGCCGGGGGCACGGGCGCCGCGTCGAGCGGCTCGCCGGGGTGCATGTGGTAGCGGCTCGTCTCCTGGAAGCCGAGCTGCTCGTAGAGCGGGCGGCCCAGGTCGGTGGCGACGAGGACCAGCGACCGGCAACCGGCCTCCTCCAGGATGTCGCACACGGCCTCTGTCAGGGCCCGGCCGATGCCCTGCCGGCGTAGCTCCGGCGTGACGAACATGATCCCGATCCACCCCACCGCGCCGTGGATCGTGGCCAGGCCGGTCCCGATCGGCTTGCCCGCCGCCACCGCCATCACGGGGCGGCAGCTCGACATGGCGAGGCTCCGGCGGAAGAAGTCCCGCCGATCATGGAACCCGCCGGCCGCGGTCATCTCGCCGACCGCATCGACGTCGTCCAGGGTCATGGGCCGGATCTCGAAGGCTGTCACGAAGCTGTCCCCTCGGCTCCATCGGAGAAGGATCAACTGTAGCGCCCGCCTGCGAAGAGGGCTGGCGACGGCCACGGAGGGCTGCCCCTCGTTCGCTGCGATCGGGCATGGTCGGCTATCATCCGCCAATGGCCGCCCTCTCCCGCTCCGATGTGGAGCACGTAGCGCACCTTGCCCGTCTCGGTCTGACCGAGGAGGAGCTGGCGCGCCTGGAGGGCCAGCTGAACCACATCCTGGACCAGTACACGATCCTCCAGAAGCTCGACACGGAGCACATCCCGCCCACCGCTCAGACGATCGAGCTGGCCAACATCCTGCGCGACGACGCCGTGCAGCCCTGCCTCAGTTCGGCTGAGGCCGTGGCCAACGCCCCCGAGCGGGACCGCGACTACTTCGTGGTGCCGGCGATCCTGGGCGGAGGAGAAGGGGGAGCGTAGTCGATGGGGGATCCGACTCGTCTTCATTCTCATGAGATGGCCGCGCTCCTGCGCGCCGGCGAGACGACCTCACGCCAGCTGACCGAAGCCCACCTGGCCGTCGCCGAGCGGCAGAACCGCGCCCTTCACGCCTGGCTCGTCATCGACCGCCAGGGCGCCTTGGAGCAGGCGGACGCGGCCGACAAGCGCCTGGCGAAGGCCCGCTCCGAAGGCTCGGACACCGTGGCCGCGCTCCACCCGCTGTGTGGCGTGCCGGTGGGCCTGAAGGACCTGGTCGGCGTCAAGGGCGGCCAGGCCACGGCCGGCTCGAAGATCCTGGAGGGCTACGTCTCGCCATTCGACTCCACAGTCGCGGCCCGCCTGCGCGAGGCCGGGGCGGTCTTCCTGGGCAAGCTGAACATGGACGAGTTCGCCATGGGCAGCTCCACGGAGCACTCGGCCTTCGGCCCTACCGGCAATCCCTGGGACCTGGCTCGTGTCCCCGGCGGCAGCAGCGGCGGCTCGGCGGCGTCTGTGGCCGCCTTCCACGTCCCGGTCTCGATCGGTACCGACACTGGCGGCAGCATCCGCCAGCCCGCCTCGCTGTGCGGGATCGTCGGCATGAAGCCCACCTACGGCCGGGTCAGCCGCTACGGCATCGTGGCTTTCGCCAGCAGCCTCGACCAGATCGGCCCGTTCGCCCGAGACGTGCGCGACGCGGCCATCCTGCTCCACGCCGTCTCCGGCCATGACCGCCGCGACGCCACCTCGGCCCCCGTGCCCGTGCCGCCGGAGCTGCTGACCCTCCCGGCGAGCGACGACGAGGCGGCCTCGTACCTGAAGGGCCGCCGCATAGCCCTGCCGAAGGAGTACTTCGTGGCCGGCATGGAGCCGGGAGTGGAAGCCCGCGTTCGCGAGGCCGTGGCGGCTATGGAATCGGCCGGCGCCGCCGTCGAGGAGGTCTCGCTCCCGCACACTGAGTACGGCCTGGCCACCTACTACATCATCGCCCCCGCCGAGTGCTCGTCCAACCTGGCCCGCTATGACGGCGTGAAGTACGGACTGGCGGACCGCAGCTCGGGCGACTTCATCGCCGACTACCTGCGCACCCGCGGCAGCGGCTTCGGCCCCGAGGTCAAGCGCCGGATCATGCTCGGCACCTACGCCCTTTCGGCCGGCTACTACGACGCCTACTACCTCAAGGCCCAGAAGGTCCGGACTCTCATCAAGCAGGATTTCGACGCCGTCTGGGCGGCCGGCTTCGACGCCATCTGCGCCCCAACCAGCCCAACCGTTGCCTTCCCTATGGGCGCCCGAATGGCCGATCCTGTGGCCATGTACCTTTCGGACGCCTGCACTCTCCCCGTCAACATGGCCGGCCTGCCGGGCGTCTCGATCCCGGCCGGCCTTTCGGACGGGCTCCCCGTCGGCCTCCAGGTCATCGGAGCGCCGTGGAGCGAGCTCGATATGCTGCGCCTGGCTCGGGCCTACGAAGGGATATCGGCCAGAGCACCCTGGCGGGACGTCGAGCCCGCCGAGCTGCACCTGACCGACGACCCGACCACGCCCAGCCCGGCAGAGCGGAAAGCGCGCCAAGCCAACGCCGCTGCGACCGGCTCGGGCGGACAAGCCTGAGGACCCATTCGATGAAGACCACCGGTTCCAGTCGACTCAAGACCGACCCCTCGATCCTCAACTCCGAGTCCGAGCCCGAGCGCCCGCCTCTCTCGACGCGCGTGCTGGCGCGTCGCGTCGACGAGGTTCCGCGCTCCGGCATTCGCCGTTTCTTCGACATCCTGGCCACGATGACCGACGTCATCAGCCTGGGTGTGGGCGAGCCGGACTTCGACACCCCTGAGCAGGTCATCGAAGCCGGCCGGCACAGCCTGGCGTCGCGCCGGACCCACTACGCCAGCAATTACGGCACGATCGAGCTACGCCGGGCCCTGTCCCATCACCTGGAGCGGCTGTACGGCCTCCGCTACGACCCGACAGAGGAGATCCTGATCACCATCGGGGCCTCGGAGGGGCTGGACGTGGCCGTTCGGGCGACTCTCGATCCCGGCGACGAGGTGATCACCCACGAGCCCTCCTACGTCAGCTACCGGCCCTGCATCATCTTCGCCGGCGCCGTGCCGGTGGGCGTCAACACGACCATCGACGAGGACTTCGCCCTCGACCCGGCCAAGGTGGAGGCGGCCATCACCCCCCGCACCAAGGCCATCCTCCTCAACTACCCGTCCAACCCCACCGGGGCCGTCCTGCCGCACGAGGTCCAGGACGAGATCGCCCGCATCGCCGTCCGCCACGACCTGCTGGTCTACACCGACGAGATCTACGACCGGCTGGTCTACGGCGGCTACGAGTTCCGCTCGATGGCTTCGCTGCCGGGCATGCGACGGCGCACGATCCTGATGGGCGGCTTCTCCAAGGCCTATGCCATGACAGGCTGGCGCATCGGCTACATCTGCGCCCCCTCGGAGATCCTGGAAGGGATCCTCAAGGTCCACCAGTACGTGATCATGTGCGCTCCCACGGTGGCCATGGACGCGGCCCTCGAGGCGCTCAAGACCGGCGAGCCGGACATCGCCCGAATGACCGCTTCCTACGACCATCGCCGGCGCGTGCTCGTGGACGGCTTCAACGCCATCGGCCTGCGGACCTTCGAGCCGCTCGGCGCCTTCTACGCCTTCCCGCAGATCACCTCCACGGGCCTGACCAGCGACGAGTTCGCCGAGCAGCTGCTGCGCGAGGAGTCGGTGGCGGTGGTGCCGGGTACCGCCTTTGGCGAGGCGGGTGAGGGTCATGTTCGGTGCTGCTACGCCACCAGCGAGGCCGAGCTGCGCGAAGCCCTGGTCCGCATCGAGCGCTTCGCGAAGCCGCTGCAGGCCAAGCAATGACGGCTGCCGGTACCGCGGCGGGCGCAGGGCCGGGCAAGGGTGCCCTGGCTCGCTACGAGGCGGTCATCGGCATCGAGATCCACTGCCAGCTGCGGACCGCCAGCAAGATGTTCTGCGGCTGCTCCACCGAGATCGATGGGGCAGCCCCGAACTCCCGTTGCTGCCCGGTCTGTTTGGGCCTGCCGGGCGTCCTGCCCACGATCAACAAGCGAGCCGTGGAGCACGTCATCGCCACCGGCATGGCCATCGAAGCGACGATTGCGCCCACCACGCGCTGGGATCGCAAGAACTACTTCTACCCCGACCTGCCCAAGGGCTACCAGATCAGCCAGTACCAGCTGCCGCTGGCGGCCAACGGGAAGCTGGCCTTCGATACCAGCGAAGGGCCGTTCACGGTCCGCATCCGCCGGGCCCACCTGGAAGAGGACACCGGTCGCCTGATCCATGAGGACCAGGGCGCGCGGCGGGTCAGCCTGATCGACTTCAACCGCTCTGGTATGCCGCTGATGGAGATCGTGACCGAGCCGGACATTCGAACCGGCGAGCAGGCCCGACGGTATGCCGAGGAGCTGCGGCTGTTGATGCGAACCATCGGCGCCAGCCACGCGGAGATGGAGAACGGCCAGATGCGGGTCGAGGCCAACGTGTCGATCAGGCCGCGCGGTGAGGAGGCCTTCGGGACGCGGATCGAGATCAAGAACATGAACTCGATGCGCTCGGTGGAGCGGGCCATCGCCCACGAGATCGAGCGCCAGGCGAAGGTGCTCGATGGCGGCGGCTCGCTGCGCATGGAGACCCGCGGCTGGGACGAGGCCGCTCAAGCCACATACCTGATGCGGCCCAAGGAAGAGGAGAACGACTACCGGTACTTCCCGGAGCCGGATCTGCCGCCGCTGGCGACCACGCCCGAATGGCTGGCCGAGATCCGCTCCCGGCTGCCCGAGCTGCCGGCGGCCAGGCGGGCTCGGTACCAGAAGGACCTGGGGCTGTCCGCCTACGACGCCGGCGTGATCGTCAACGACTCGGCCGCGAGTGAGCTGTTCGA